>WNGJ01003119.1_pt1 | contig 16986 bp, 17 predicted proteins | sample 5400611 | NCBI WGS metagenome assembly WNGJ01 (sample SAMN13153375, study PRJNA577476) | soil metagenome | isolation source: 40 cm soil or saprolite under Garry oak tree replicate 1 | place: USA:California | collected 2016-06-15 | reverse complement strand
GGGAGCGCCTGATGGCGCGCTCGAAGGAGACGCACGACCAGATCGCGGCCGGCGGGTTGCTAGACGCAGCCCAGTACGCGGTCGCGATGGGGTATCGGATCCGGTTCGTGCTGCAGATGACGGCCCGCGAGGCGATGCATCTGGCGGAGCTCCGCTCGCAACCGCAAGGCCATCCGACGTATCGCCGCGTCGCGCAGGCGATCCAGCGGGAGATCGGCGCGGTTCACCCGGCGATCGGCGAGGCGTTCACGTTCATGAGCTACGACGACGTGGACCTCGAGCGCCTGGAGGCCGAACGCCGGACCGAACGGAGGCGCGGGTCCGTCGAGCCCGGCTAGCGATGGGCTTCGAGGGCATCGAGGACACGGGGATCCTGCCCGAGATCGCGCCCGTGGAGCCCGGGGTCCTCATCCAGGTCCGCGGGCCGGGTCGAGACGACCGGATGGTCCACGCGATGGGCGCGGCGAACCTCACCACGGGACAGCCGCTCTCGGGCGACTCGATCTTCTACGTGGGGTCCCTCGCGAAGCAGTTCGTGGCCGCGTGCGTCGCCCTGCTGTGGCGCGACGGGACCGTGGATCTCTATCGACCGATCTCGAGCTACGTCCCGGGGCTGCCGTCGTGGGGAGAGCGCGTGCATCTGCTGCATCTCGTCCACCACACCGCCGGCCTGCCCCACGTGTACCGCCCGAGCGGCGGGATCGACCCGTCCGGCGTCCCGGGATGGGGGAACGAGGACCTCGTGCAGGAGATCCGGGCGATCCCCGACTCGGGCGAGGAGGCCGGAACCCGTCATCTGTACACCGGCGACGGGTACCTCCTGTTGGCGGAGGCGATCGCGCATGCTGCCGGCGCGTCGTTGACCGACGTGGCTCGCGAGCGGCTCTTCGAGCCGCTCGCGATGCACGACACCTTCTTCCGGGACGCCGAAACGGAACTGCCCGCGCGCGCAGCGCGCGGGCACTTCCGCGCCACCGACGGCCGCCTGCACGTCGAGCCGGCACGGTTCCACGCCGTCGGGTCGGGAGGACTCTGGACGACGGCCGACGACCTCGCCCGATGGAGCGCGAACCTCCTCGACGACCGGCTGACCGGTGGATGGCTCGCGGAAACCCTCACCACGCCGGGCCGACTGGCCGACGGCAGACCGATCCACTACGCGTGGGGCGTCTCCGTGCGGACGCATCGCGGCCAGCCGATCGTGAGCCACGGAGGGAGCTTCCCGGGATGGGAGTCGAAGCTGGTGGTCTTCCCCGAGCAGCGAGCCACATTTATCTGTCTCGCGAACAGCCAGGAGCTCGACGTGTCCTCGCTCACCTTCGAGGTCGCGGACCACATCCTCGCCGATTCGCTGGACCCGAACGCCCCCCACGCGGACCAGACGCTGCACGGCGTCTGACCGGGCGGGGGTTGCGCTCGTTCGGTACCCTGGCGCCTTCATGGACCGCGACGCCACCTTCCTGCTCGCGCTCATCCTCTTCGCCGCTGCGGCGCTCGCCGTCGGCGCGAGCGGATGGGTGCTGTGGGCCCGCGATCACCGGCTCGCGAAGGCGGCGAGCGCCGCAGCCCACCCCGAGGTCGTCGAGGAGCGCTGATGCTCGAGCTCCTCGACCTGCGCGAGCGGGGCGGGCGGCTCGAGCCCTCCAAGCTCGAGATCGACCCCGGGACCACGGAAACGGTCCGGCAGATCCTCCAACGCGTCTTCGTCGAGGGCGACGATGTGCTGGTCGAGCTGTCGAAGCAGTTCGATGGCGCCGACCTCACCCGTTCGGGGATCCTGGTGACCGAGCGCGAGTTCGCGCACGCCGAACGCGAAACGCCGGCAGAGCTGCGCTCCGCGATCGACGCGCTGATCGACCGGCTCCGCGGCTTCTGTGACCGCCAGATCCCGCGCGAGTGGTGGGACGAACACGACGGGATCCGCTTCGGCGAGATCGTCCGTCCGCTCGCGTCCGTCGGGTGCTACGTGCCGGGCGGCCGGGCGAAGTACCCGTCGACGGTCGCGATGACCGTGGTCCCCGCGACCGTCGCGGGCGTCGAGGAGATCGTCGTGTGCACGCCGCCTCAGCGCGACGGGTCGATCCACGCCGCGGTGCTCTACGCGGCGAAGCGAGCCGGGGCGACCGACGTCGCCAGGACCGGCGGCGCGCAGGCCGTGGCCGCGATGGCCTATGGGACCGAGTCGATCCCATCGGTCGACCGCATCGTGGGTCCCGGCAACGTCTACGTCACCGAGGCCAAGCGACAGGTCGCCGGCTTCGTCGGGATCGACGGCATGGCGGGCCCGTCGGAGCTCGCCATCGTCGCCGACGGCGACGTCGATCCACGGATGGCGGCGCTCGATCTGATCGCGCAGGCGGAGCACGATCCCGAGGCGCGCACGTTCTTCGTCACGCCGGACGCCGCGCTCGCCGAGAAGGTCGACGCCGCCCTCGAGCACGAGCTGGCGCACGTCGGCCGTCGGGAGATCGTCGACCTCGCGATCCGCCACACGAAGCTGGTGCTGGTGCGCGACCTGCAGCACGCGGCGGCGGCGGTGAACGACGTGGCGGCCGAGCACCTGCTGCTCCTGCTTGATGAGCCCGAGGACTTCCTGCCGAGCGTCCGCAACGCCGGAGCCATCTTCCTTGGGTCATGGTCGGCCGTGCCCTTCGGGGATTACGGGCTCGCGTCCAACCACGTGCTCCCCACCGCGGGAACCGCCCGGTTCTCGAGCGGGCTGCGCGCCGCGGATTACGTGACCATCACCTCGGTGATGCGGATGTCGCCGGCCGCGACCGCGCATTTCAGCCCCGGGACCTCGACGCTCGCCCGGGCCGAGGGGTTGGTCGGACACGCGAAGGCGATGGAGGCCCGCGCGGACGAGGCCGGCGCCCGATGACCGCCGAGCCTCGCGAGGGGCTCCGCGACACGACGCCCTACATGTCACCGCAGCTCGAGATCGCTGCCCGCCTCAACACGAACGAGAGCCCGCATCCCTTGCCGCGCGGGTTCTTCGACGAGCTCGTCCAGGCGATCGCGAACCTCCCGTTGAACCGCTATCCGGACGGGCAGATGCGCCGTCTCCGCGAGGAGCTCGCGGCGATGTATGGGACGGACGTCTCCGGCACCTGGGCCGCGAACGGCTCGAACGAGATCCTGACCCAGCTCCTGCAGGCCTACGGCGGCCCGGGGCGGCGCGCCTTGACCTTCGAGCCCACGTATCTGCTCCACACGCGGCTGTGCTCGCTGACCCACACGGCGATCGAGCACCGCCCGCTCCCCGCGGACTTCGTGCTCACACCCGCCGAGGTCGACATCGCGGCAGCGCTGGCACCCGACGTCGTGTTCGTCTGCTCGCCCAACAACCCGACGGGCAACGCGCAACCGGTCGGGATCGTCCAGGCGCTCGCCGAGGCGCTCCCGTCCTCGTTGGTGATCGTGGATGAGGCGTACGGCGAGTTCGCCCCGCACGCAAGCTCGATAGGCCTGCTCGGCGCCCACGACAACGTCGCCGTGGTCCGCACGTTCAGCAAGGCGTTCGCGATGGCGGGAGCCCGGATCGGCTACGTCCTCACGTCCGCGGGCGTGGTCGGGGACCTCGAACGGGTTCGGCTCCCCTACCACCTGTCCGCGCTCGCACAGACCGCGGCGATCGCAGCGATCCACCATCGGGTCGAGGCCGCGCAGCTGCTGGACGCGACCCGCGAGCAGCGCGATCGCATCTCGGCCGAGCTCGCGACGATCCCCGGGATGACGGTCTATCCGTCCGAGGCGAACTTCGTCCTGTTCGTCCCGCCGGGCGACGCGACCGCGCTCTGGCAGGCGCTCGCGGATCGAGGCGTGCTGGTGCGGGACATGACGGCGGTCGTCCCGGGTGCGCTGCGTGTCACCGCCGGGAGCGAGCATGAGACGGACCTGTTCCTGGGGGCCTTGAAGGAGGCGCTGCACGCATGAGCGAGCGCAGCGGTCGCACCGCGTCCGTCGACCGGACGACCACGGAGACCGCCGTCCACGTCGAGCTCACGCTGGACGGGCAGGGCGACGCCGCGGCTGACACCGGGCTCCCGTTCTTCGACCACATGCTCCAGCAGCTGGGCAGGCATGCAGGGTGGGACCTGACGGTCACCTGCCGCGGCGACCTGGACGTCGACGGGCATCACAGCGTGGAGGACTGCGGTCTGGCGGTCGGCCAGGCGCTGCGCGAGGCGCTCGGCGACCGTTCGGGCGTGCGGCGGTTCGCGTCGGCGGTCGTCCCGTTGGACGAAGCCGCGGTCGAGGTCGCGCTCGACCTCGCGGGCCGGCCGTTCGTCGTGCACGAGGTGCCGGTGCCCGCCGAGACGATCGGGACGTTCGACACCGGGCTCGTGGAGGAATTCGTGCGCGCGTTCGCGAACGCGGCCGAGCTGACGCTGCACGTCCGCCTGCGGTACGGGCGGTCACCGCACCACGTCTGCGAGGCGGAGTTCAAGGCGCTCGCGTGCGCACTTGGCGACGCGTGCGCCGTGAGCGGGCGACGAGGCGTGCCGTCCACGAAGGGCGCCCTGTGAGCGCCCGCGTGGCCGTCCTCGACTACGGCATGGGCAACCTCCACTCGGTGTCGCGAGCGCTCGCGAAGGTCGGCGCCGACGTCTGCGTCACATCGGACGGCGCCGAGGCGACGTCCGCGGACGGCCTCGTGATCCCGGGGGTCGGGCGGTTCGGCGCGTGCGTGCGTTCGCTCCGCGCGGCCGGGCTCGAGCCCGCGGTCCAGGCGTTCGTGCGCGGAACTCGGCCCGTGTTCGCGGTCTGCGTCGGGATGCAGGCGCTCTTCGAAGGGAGCGACGAGGACCCCGAGGACGGTCTGGGCGTCCTGCGGGGTCGCGTCGAACGGCTGCCGGCGACGGTCAGGGTCCCCCACACGGGCTGGAACACCGTCGCCTGGACCGGACGGCGCCACGCGTACACGGCCGGCATCCCCGACGGAACGTCCTTCTACTTCGTGCATTCGTACGCGGTGGGGATCGACGCGGGACTCAGCGTCGGGGTGACCGACCACGGACGCTCGTTCTCCGCCGCCGTCGCGCGTGCGAACGTGTTCGCGACGCAGTTCCATCCCGAGAAGTCCGCGGCCGCCGGGCTCGAGCTGTACGAGCGCTTCGTCCAGGAGGTCCGGGCCGCATGATCGTGATCCCCGCCATCGATGTCCGAGCCGGCAGGGCGGTGCGGCTGCTGCGCGGCGACCCCAACGAGGAGACGGCCTACGACGACGATCCCGTAGAAGTGGCGGTGCGCTTCCAGGAGGAAGGCGCGCGTCGGCTGCACGTGATCGACCTGGACGCCGCGCTCGACGAGGGCGCCAACCGCGACACGATCCGCGACATCTGCCGCTCGGTGGTGCTCCCCGTCCAGGTCGGCGGGGGCGTCCGCACGCTCGAGGACGTCGCCGCGATGCTCGAGATCGGGGCCGGCCGCGCCATCCTCGGGACCTCCGCAGCGCTCGACCCCGGCTTCGTCGCCCGAGCCGTCGAGGAGTTCGCCGAGCGGATCCTGGTGGCCGTGGACGTGCGCGGCGGTCACGCCATGGTGAAGGGCTGGCGTGAGGAAGGTCCGCCCGTCGAAGAGGTGATCCCGGCGCTCAACGACGCGGGGACACCGCGGTACCTCGTCACGGCGATCGCGCGCGACGGGACGCTCGACGGCCCCGATCTGCGTCTGTACCGGCACGTGCTCGGTCTGACCGATCGGCCCATCATCGCGAGCGGGGGCGTGCGTTCCGCCCCCGACATCTGGGCCCTCCGCGATGTGGGCTGCGAGGCGGCGGTCACGGGCAAGGCGCTGTACGAGAAGACGCTCAAGCTGTCGCAGGTCATCCGGGGATAGACGCCCGTGCTCGCGAAACGGATCATCCCGTGCTTGGACGTCGACGCCGGACGCGTAGTCAAGGGCACCAGGTTCCGCGAGCTCCGCGACGCGGGCGATCCGGTCGAGCTCGCGGCCCGCTATGACGCCGAGGGCGCCGACGAGCTGGTGTTCCTCGACATCACGGCAACCGTCGAAGGTCGTTCCGCGACCCTCGACGTCATCTCCCGCACCGCCGAGCAGGTCTTCATCCCCCTCACGGTCGGCGGCGGCGTGCGCGGTGAGGACGATGTCCGCGAGCTGCTGCGTGCCGGCGCCGACAAGGTCTCGATGAACAGCCGGGCTGTGCGCGAGCCCGAAGCGCTCGCCCGGAGCGCGGCGCGCTTCGGCGCGCAGTGCATGGTGATCGCGATCGACGCGCGGCGGCGCGACGGCGGCTGGGAGGTGGTCGTCGATGCCGGTCGCACCGCGACCGGCATCGACGCCGTGGCCTGGGCCGCCGAGGCGACCCAGCGCCACGGCGCCGGCGAGATCCTCCTGACCTCGATGGATCGCGACGGCACCGGCGACGGGTACGACCTCGAGCTGCTCCACGCGGTCGCGGACGCGACAACGGTTCCCCTGATCGCGAGCGGCGGAGCCGGCACGGTCGAGCACTTCGCGGAGGGCCTCCGCGTCGCCGATGCCGTCCTCGCGGCGAGCCGTTTCCACGACGGGGACCTGACCATCGCGCAGGTGAAGGAGCATGTCGCGCGCGAAGGGCTCCCGGTGCGGCGATGAGCACCGGCCCGCTGGTCGGCCTGGACGAGCTCGCGTTCGATGAGCGCGGGCTGATCCCGGTGATCGCGCAGGACGTCGACACGGGCGAGGTGCTGCTGCTCGCGTGGGCGAACCGGGAGGCGCTGGAGCGCTCGCGGGCCGAGGGGCGCATGGTCTATTGGTCCCGTTCACGTCGCGAGCTCTGGCGCAAGGGCGACACCTCGGGTCACGTGCAGCACCTCGATGAGCTCCGGGTGGATTGCGACGCCGACGTCCTGCTCGCGCGGGTGCACCAGGAGGGCGTGGCCTGCCACACCGGTGCACGCACCTGCTTCTTCCGAGCGATCGGGGACCGAGCCCCGGACGACCGGCCGTAGACTCGCCCGATGTTGCGACTGGTGCTGCCGAAGGGATCGCTCGAGGCGCAGACGCTCCGTCTGTTCGAACGGGCGGACCTGCAGGTCCGCCGGGGCTCGGACCGCGACTACCACGGGACGATCGACGACGAGCGGGTCGAGCGGGTCTCGATCCTGCGGCCGCAGGAGATCCCGTCGTACGTCCAGGACGGATCGTTCGACCTCGGGATCACCGGCGAGGATTGGATCGCGGAGACCGGTGCCGAGGTGGAAGTGCTGACGAGCCTCACGTACGCGAAGACCGGCACCGGCCACGGCACGCGGGTGGTCCTCGCTGTCCCGAACGACCACCCGGCGAACAGCGCGGCGGCGATCCCCCCGGGGACGCGCATCTCGACCGAGTTCGTCCGCCTGACGGAGCGGTACTTCGCCGGCCTCGGGATCGACGTCCGGGTGATCTGGTCCTACGGCGCGACGGAGGCGAAGGTTCCCGAGATCGTGGACGCGATCGTCGACGTGACCGAGACCGGCTCGACGCTGCGGGCGCACGGGATGAAGATCATCGAGACGCTGCTCACCTCGGACCCCGTGTTGATCGCGAATCCCGTCGCGGCCGCCGATCCGGCGAAGCGAGCGGCGATGGACGACCTCGTGACGCTGCTCCGCGGCGCGCTCGAGGCCGAGGGGCGCGTCCTGATCAAGCTCAACGTCGCGGCCGAGCACCTCGACGGTGTGCTCGCGGTCGTGCCCTCGATGAAGGCGCCGACCGTCTCGAAGCTCTCCGAGGGCGGCTTCGCGATCGAAACGGTGGTCGACAAGCGCGGTGTCAACCGGCTGCTCCCTGAGCTGAAGGCCGCCGGCGCCACCGACGTCCTGGAGCTTCCGATCTCGAAGATCATCCCGTAACGGGTCGATCCGCTTCCGCTGCGCCGGGGGTTCATCGCGGTACCCTCACGAACCCTTCCCATGCGACGTTCCCTCCTCATCCTCATCGCGACGGCGTTCGCGATCGCCGTGCACCCCGCGACCGCGACCCTCGGCACGCTCGACCCGAGGTTCTCCCACGACGGGATCGCGACGGCGTTCGGGGGCGGTTCGGTCGCGACCGCCGTCGCCATCGACCACGCCGGACGCACGGTGGTGGCCGGGTACACGGTTGACACCCATGTCGACGTGGCCGTCGCGAGATTCCTGCCCGACGGAACGCTCGACCCGTCCTTCGGCGGCAACGGGCGCGTTCGGATGACGCTGGGCGCCGATGCCGCGCTCGCGTTCGACGTCGCGGTCGCGGGCGACAACGGCCTGGCGATCGCGGGACGCTGGACCGGCGGCGGGATCGAGAACTCGTTCGTGCTCCGTCTCGATCCCGGTAGCGAGCCCGTCGCCGGCTTCGGCGTCGACGGGCTCGCCATCGTCAACTTCGGCAAGCAGGAATCCGCGAACGCGGTCGCCTTCGCACCTTCGGGTGCGATCGACATCGGCGGCTACGCGTCCAACGGCGTCACGATGCGGTCCGCGCTCGCCCGGCTCCGGCCGGCGGGAACGCTCGATCCCGCGTTCGCCGGGAACGGCAAGTTGCTCCTGGACCTCTCGCCCGGGGCAGAGCAGGTGAACGACCTGATCGTCCTGCCCCGCGGCGACATCGTCGCGGCCGGGTATGCCGAATATGCCACGATGCCGCGTTTCGCGATCTTCCGCGTGCACGGCGGCGGTGACCTCGCGGCACGATTCGGACACGGGGGCGTGACCCGCACCGACCTCGGTCCGGGTGCCGACATCGCCAACGCGATCGCGGTGACGAGCTCCGGCGGCTTCGTCCTCGCCGGGAGCGCGGCGAACGGAGGGGAAGGGGACTGGGGGATCGTCCGATACACGCCGAAGGGGCTCCCCGATCCTACGTTCGGCAACGGCGGGGTCGTGATCCTCGCGTGGAGCAGCGCACCTGAGCGAGCCGACGACCTGGTGTCCGTCGGCGCCAAGCTGCTCGTCGCCGGGCGGATCCACCGGACCTCCACGGGGGATGACGTCGGCGTCGTTCGGCTACGGGCCGACGGCTCGCTCGACCCCACCCTCGCGATCAACGGGGTCGCGCGGATCGACGTCCACGGCAGTACGGATGCCGCGCACGGGATCGCCTTGCAGCCCAACGGGAAGATCGTCGCCGCGGGCGAGACGTGGGTGAACGGCGTTCCGCGGTTCCTCGTGATCAGGCTCACGGCCTGATCACCCCGGTTGCGTCACACCGGTTGACCCGAGCCCTTGGTGTCTGGCAGGATGAGCTCGATGATTGAACGACCGTTCAAGAGCGTACCTAGCTGACCCGCGCCCCGGTCCTAGGGACCGTCGCGCGCACCCGACCTCCCGGCCACCCCGGGAGGTTTCGTTATCCCGCAGGGATGCGTCGGCAGAGCCGCCGGCGCAAGGGGAAAGGCTGGAGACCGATGGCGATCACCGAACGGATCCGAGACGAAGCCGACGAGCTGCGGGCCCGGTGGCGGAACGAGGAGCGCTGGCGCGGGATCAAGCGTCCGTACGAGGCCGAGGACGTCGTTCGGCTCCGGGGAAGGATCCGGGAGCGCCACGTCGTCGCGGAAACGTCGGCGGCCGAGCTGTGGACGCTCGTCAACGCCGACGACTACGTGGCCGCGCTCGGTTGCCTCACGGGTGGCCAAGCGGTGGAGTGCGCGCGGGCAGGTCTGCGCGCGATCTACCTCTCCGGGTGGCAGGTGGCCGCCGACGCGAACACGGCGCAGCACACCTATCCCGACCAGTCGCTCTATCCTGTGAGCTCGGTCCCCACGGTCGTCCGCCGTCTGAACAACGCCCTTCGTCGCGCCGACCAGGTCGCCTGGGCCGAAGGGGATGACGCAGAGTTCGGCCTCCCGATCGTCGCAGACGCCGAGGCCGGGTTCGGCGGCCCCCTCAACGCCTTCGAACTGATGGCCGCGATGATCGAGGCCGGCGCTGCGGGCGTGCACTTCGAAGATCAGCTCTCGTCCGAGAAGAAGTGCGGGCACCTCGGGGGCAAGGTCCTCGTCCCCACCAGCCAGTTCATCCGGACGCTCGTCGCGGCTCGGTTGGCCGCCGACGTCCTGGACGTCCCCACCGTGCTGATGGCGCGGACCGACGCGCTCAGCGCCAGCCTGCTCACCTCCGACGTCGACGAGCGGGATCAGGCGTTCATCAGCGGAGAGCGCACCGAGGAAGGGTTCTTCCGCGTCCGCGGCGGGATGGATGCTGCGATCGCACGCGCACGGGCGTACGCACCGTACGCCGACATGCTCTGGTGCGAGACCGCCTCGCCGGAGCTCGACGACGCTCGGGCGTTCGCCGAGGGCGTCCACGCCGAGGTCCCCGGGAAGCTCCTCGCATACAACTGCTCTCCGTCGTTCAACTGGAAGCAGCGGCTGGACGACGAGCAGATCGCCGCGTTCCAGAAGGAGCTCGGCGCCATGGGGTACCGGTTCCAGTTCATCACGCTCGCGGGCTTCCACGCCCTCAACGCGAGCATGTTCGAGCTGGCGAAAGGCTTCGCCGACGAGGGCATGACGGCCTACGTGCGCCTGCAAGAGCGCGAGTTCGCGCTCGAGTCCGCCGGCTACACCGCGGTCAAGCATCAACACGAGGTCGGCACGGGTTGGTTCGATCTCGTATCGAAGACGATCAGCCAGGGACAGTCCTCGACCCTCGCCCTCGACGGCTCGACCGAAACCGCTCAGTTCTGACCACGTACCCTGAGCGGATGCTCGGGAAGCTCCACGGTGCGATCGCAGCCGCCGTCACGCCGCTGCGTGATCACGGTCGCTCGCTGGAGGAGGCGAGCGTTGGCCCGTTGATCCGTTTCCTCGCCGACGGTGGCGTGGACGGCGTCCTCACGTGCGGCACCACGGGCGAGGGCGTCTTGCTGTCGGTAGCGGAGCGCCGCCGGATGACGGAGCTCTGCCTGGAGGCGCGCCCGCCAGGTTTCGCTGTCGCGGTCCACGCCGGCGCGCAGACGACCGGGGACACCGTCGAGCTCTCACTGCACGCGCAGAAGGCGGGGGCCGACGCCGTCGCCGTGATCGCTCCGCCCTACTTCCCGCTGGACGAGCAGGAGCTGTTCGACCACTTCCGGCTCGCCGCCGGCGCGTGCGACCCCCTGCCGTTCTACCTCTACGAGTTCATCGGTCGTAGCGGCTACCCGGTCCCGATACCGGTGATCGAGCGGTTGCGCGATGAGGTGCCGAACGTCGCGGGGCTGAAGGTGTCGGACACGCCGTTCGAAGCCGTCAAGCCCTACCTCCTCGATGGTCTGGATGTCTTCATCGGGTTCGAGCCGCTCGTGCTGGAAGGGCTCGCGGCCGGAGCGGTCGGCGCGGTGTCCGGGCTCGCGTCCGCGTGGCCCGAAGTTACCGCCGAGCTGGTCCACCGGAAGAGTGACGCCGCAGGCGCTCGTGTGAACGCACTCCGCGACGCCCTGCACGACCTGTCGCTGCCGGCGGTCGCGAAAGAGGTGCTCGTGGACAAGGGTGTGTTGGCTCACGCCGATGTTCGGGCGCCGCTCCGCGGGCTCACCGACGACGAACGAGTCCGCGTCGCCTCGTTGTGAGCTCAGGGTCGATCTTCCAGGATCGCGTGGGGTCGGCGGATGCTCATCGTCCTTGTCTCTTGCATCCCGAAGCGAAGGCGGAAGGGCACCAGATCCTCGTCGGATCGGTAAGCACGACTCAGGTTAGCCCGTTGCGTCTCGAGGCGACGCGGGATAGCCTCGAGGGCATGGAGCTAAGTAGAGGCCCAAGTTGGAATCCCGATCAGAACGCGGGAAATCTCAATACGCGACAGGAGGGGTACCGCGATCAAGCTCGTCGGGACCATCTAGCCGACGAGGCTCATCCAACGTGGTGGCAGCGCCTCCTACGCCGGCTGAAACACGAAACGCCCGAGTCCTCGAACTAACCACCCGCTACCCTCCGTCGGGTAGTGGGTTTGAATAGACCGATCCTCAATAGAGGCTGTCAGGACCGCCACTCGCGGTCGAGCAATCCGTAGACGGCGAGGTCGTAGAAGCCCCGGCTGCCGCGGCTCCCCTCGCGCTCGATGCCTTCGTAAGTGAACCCGAGCCGCTCGGGGACGGACCGACTGCGTTCGTTCTCCACGCCAGCGCGGATGATGATCCGATGCAGTCCCAGCTCCGCGAACCCGATATCGATGAACGCGCGACAGGCACGCGTGATGTGGCCGCGTCCCTCATGCTTCGCGCGGATCCAGTAGCCGATCTCGCCGGCGATGCCGAACGGCCCGAGCATGAGACCCACTCCGCCGAGGAACTCGGAGCCGCGCCAGAGGCCTCCCCCTTCGACGCCGGCCCCGCCGGCCGTCACGGACTCGAGCCACGCCCGCTCATCCTCGATCGTGCGGACGCCTTCCACGAACGGCATCCACTCGCCGAGGCGAGCACGTTCTCCGTCGATCGCGTCCCACAGCGCGTCCAGATCGCTCATCTCGTAGCGACGGAGCACGACTCCCTCGCCCAGGTCGACCGGCATCGGGCTCATCGCGACTGCGCTCGCCACTCGTTATCGAGGATCCCGTAGATCACGAGGTCGAGGAACCCCTCGGGGGTCCGGACGCCGCCCCGCAGCACGCCTTCCTGACGCATCCCCAAGCGCTCGGCGACCGAGCGGCTCCTCGTGTTCGTATCCGCCGCACAGAGCTCCACCCGATGCAGGCCCAGTTCGTCGAAGGCGAAGCCGAAGAAGCGCCGGCATGCGCGCGTGATGATCCCCCGTCCTTCGAAGTCGCCGCCGATCCAGTAGCCGATCTCGGCTCCCGCATCGGACACGTCGACGCGCAGACCCATCGAGCCCGCCAGCCGGCCGTCGACCCAGATCCCGTTGCCCTCGAGATCGGTCTCCGAAGCGAGGCAGCGCTCGATGAACGCCCTCGTGTCGGCGGGCGTGCGTGTCTGGGGCTCCCAGATCATCCACGGATGGAGCCGATCGCGATTGGCGTCGACGAGCGCGAACGCCTCCTCGGCATCGTCCGGCGTGTAGGTACGGACCGCGATCCCGTCGCCGAGATCCCAGTAGATCGGGTTCACGACCCGCTGGGCGCAGCCGAAGCGGCCGCCTCTCGCTTCTTCAGCTCCTCGTCGTGCAGGACCCGACGGAGCACCTTGCCGACCATCGTCTCGGGGAGGGAATCCCTGAACTCGACCTCGTGCGGGATGCGATAGCCGGTCAGTCCGACCTTCGGGTCCCGGCACCACGCGATCAGCTCCTCGGACGTGAGGGTCGCGCCTTCCTTCAACACCACGAACGCCTTCACCCGCTCCCCGGTCCGATCGTCCGGAACACCGATCACGGCGACCTTCGAGATGGCCGGATGGTGATAGAGGACATCCTCGACCTCGTTCGGGTACACGTTGAACCCCGAGACGAGGATCATGTCCTTGAGACGATCGACGATCTTGAAGTACCCCTCGCTGTCCATCACGGCGACGTCGCCCGAATGCAGCCATCCGTTGCGGATCATCAGGGCCGTCTCCTCCGGCCGCTTCCAGTACCCCAGCATCACCTGGGGCCCTTGGATGCAGAGCTCGCCAGATTCCCCGGTCGGCATCTCCTTGTCCGGATCGTCGAGCGACATGATCCGCACGTCGGTGTCGGGGATCGGGAGACCGATCGAGCCGGCCTTGCGCACCCCGTTGAACGGGTTCGCATGCGTGACCGGCGAGCACTCGGTCAGCCCGAACCCCTCGACGAGCTGCCCGCCTTCGGTCACTCGCTCGAACTCTTTCGCGACCGCCGCCGGAAGGGGCGCGGCGCCCGAGACGCATGCCTTGATCGACTTCAGGTCGAACTTCGGTGTCTGGGGATGCTCGTTGATCGCGATGTAGAGCCGGGGGACCCCCGGGAAGATCGTGGCGTGCTCCTTGTGGATCAGCTCGAGCAGCATGTGGATGTCGCGGGGGTTCGGGACAGGGATCAGCTTCATCGCGTTGAGGACGGCGACGTTCATGGACAGCATCCCGTACGAATGGAAGAACGGCAGGGCTGCGAGCATCGTGTCCTTACCGTCCTCGATCGGGGAGATCCACTCCGTCGACTGACGGGCGTTGGCGGTGATGTTGTCGTGCGAGAGCATCGCGCCTTTCGCGATCCCGGTGGTCCCACCGGTGTAGATCAGCACCGCGACGTCCCGCGCCGGATCCACCGTGGCGACGGGTGGGACTGGATCCCCGCGCTTCATCGCGGCGCTCCAGCGCAGGACCGGCGCGCCCCTGGGCACGGGCGGCCAGGGCTTCCCGGCGGCCCGCTGCGTCTTCCGGAACACGGCGAACGGCGCCAGGAGCTTCTTGATGGGCGGCATGTAGTCGTTCAGCCGCGTCACCACGACGTTCGCGATCTTGAGATCGCCCAGCAGGTCGGCGAAATCCGAGTACAGCAGGTCGGCGATCAGCACGACCTTCGGCTCGGCGTCGCGCAGCTGGTGCTCCATCTCGCGCTTCGTGTAGAGCGGGTTGTTCCCGACCGCGATCGCGCCGATCCGTTGGCACGCGTAGTACGTGATCACGTAGGGCGGTGAGTTGGGCACGATCAACGCGACCCGATCGCCCATGGAGACCCCGAGAGCGGTGAGCATCGCGCTGCATCGCTCGACCTCCTCCAGGAGCTGCCGGTAGGTCATGTGTCTGCCGAACCAGGCCAAGGCAGCCTTGTCCGGGTATCGACCGGCCGCAGCATCGAGGATCGCGAACAGGCCCTCGTGCGGATAGGGCTCGAGCGTTCGTCGCACGTCAGCGGGGTACGACGCGAACCAGGGTCGATGGTCGGTCATGCGCGGCATCATAGGCGGCGTGGCGTCGGTGACGCAGGAGACGAGGGGCGGGGACGGGCGGGGGCTCTTCACTCGCGGGATGCGACTGGTGGTCGCCTACGTCCGCATGCACCCGAGGCCGTTCCTAGTGTCCGTCGCCGGTTCGCTCGTGTTCGCCGTCTCGTCCGTGCTGCTGACGACGGCGCTCGGACGGGCGACCGATCAGGTGCTCAAGCCGTCGTTCAGCGGGCCGGTCCCGGCCGGCTCGATCTGGCTCGCGGTGCTGGCGCTGATGACGTTCGGGGTCGGACGCGCGCTCGGCATCATGTTCCGCCGCTACTACAGCGGGGTCGCCGGGGAGCGCGTGATGGCCACCCTCCGGAACCGCGTCGCCGATCGCTACCGCGACCTCCAGCTCCAGTACCACCGCGAAACCCCGACCGGCGAGCTCCTCGCGCACATGGAGGCGGACGTGAAGGCCGCCGTGGACGTCTTCTGGCCGGTGCCGTTCGCGACCGGCGTGATCGCGATGACGCTGCTCGCGATGGGGTCGCTGCTGCACGCCGACCCGTGGCTCGCGCTGATCGGCGTGATCCTGTTCCCGTCGCTCGCCCTGATGAACCGGAGCTTCGCGAAGCGGATGGAGGAGCCAGCCCGGAGGGCGCAGGAAGACATCGGCGAGGTCTCTGCCGTGGCGCACGAATCGATCGACGGCGCGCTCGTCGTCAAGACGCTCGGACGCGAGGACGCCGAGACCGAACGGCTCGCCGTGAAGGCCAGAGCGCTCCGCGACGATCGTGTGCGGGGCGGCTACGTCCGGGCGACCTTCGAGGCGGGGCTGGACGCGTTGCCGACGCTCGCGACGGCCCTCCTGCTGGCGGTCGGCTCGTGGCGGGTGGCAGCGGGCGCCATCACGCCGGGCGAGCTGATCGGGTTCGTCGCGCTGTTCGGGCTGCTGTCGTGGCCGATGCGGTTCATCGGCTGGATCCTCGCGGAGCTGCCACGGGCGGTCGTCGGGTACGCCCGGCTGGAAGAGGTCTTCCGCACCAGCGTCACGCTGAACCCGCCCGCGCATCCCGAGGAACTGCCGGCGGGTCCGTTGGGGATCGAGGTGCTCGGGGTGCGGCACCTCTACGACGGCGTGCCGATCCTCGACGGGGTCACGTTCGACGTCCAGCCGATGGAGTCGGTCGCGATCGTGGGCCCGACCGGCGTCGGCAAGTCGACGCTGGCGCAGCTGCTCGTCCGGCTCGCGGATCCCGAGCAGGGCAAGGTGCTGGTCGGGGGCGTCGACGTGCGCGACGCGGACCCCGTCGCGCTCCGGCGCGACGTGTCGATCGTGTTCCAGGAGAGCTTCCTCTTCGCGACGACCGTTCGCGAGAACATCGCGTTGGATGCCGACGCGGCCGAGGCCGACGTCGTCCGTTCCGCGATGATCGCTTCGGCGGACCGGTTCATCCGCGAGCTCCCGCAGGGCTACGACACGGTCGTCGGAGAGCGTGGCTACACGCTCTCCGGCGGTCAGCGGCAACGCGTGGCGCTCGCACGAGCCCTCGTGCGAGCGCCGCGCGTCCTGATCCTGGACGACGCCACCTCGTCGGTCGACCCGACGGTGGAGGCCGACATCCTCGCGGCGCTCCGGCGGGAGCTCTCGACGACGCTGATCGTGGTCGCCTACCGGCTCTCCACGATCCGCCTCGCCGACCGCGTGATCTTCCTGGAAGACGGCGTGGTCAAGGCGACCGGTCCGCACGACGACCTGCTCGCGCGGGAGCCCGGGTACGCGGCGATCATCCATGCCTACGAGCGCGGCGAACGGGGCGAACGATGAGCGCCGTCGTCGAGCTCCTCTCCGACGATGAGGACGTGAAGGTCCCCGAGCACCTGAAGGGCGCCTTCGCCGTCCTCCGCCGCGGTCTCAAGGAGAGCCCCGAGCTCCGGACCGGGCTCGGCTTCACGGTGATCGTCTCGCTGGGCGTGACGGTCGCGTCCCTCGTCACCCCCGTCCTCGTCCAACAGATCTTCGACAAGGGCTTCACGCCGACGTTCAACGCTCCGTTCGTCTACGGACGCTGCGCCGCCGCCTTCGTGCTCGTCGTCCTCGCGTTCCTGGCGGCCCGAGCGGCCGGTCGCCGGCTGGTCCGTGCTTCCGAGAACGCGCTGATGCACTTGCGCGTGCGGACGTTCCGCCACATCCACGCGCTGTCGATCGCCGAGCAGAGCGAGGAGAAGCGCGGCGTGTTCGTGGCCCGCG
>WNGJ01027056.1_pt1 | contig 16987 bp, 15 predicted proteins | sample 5400611 | NCBI WGS metagenome assembly WNGJ01 (sample SAMN13153375, study PRJNA577476) | soil metagenome | isolation source: 40 cm soil or saprolite under Garry oak tree replicate 1 | place: USA:California | collected 2016-06-15 | reverse complement strand
ATCACCATCCCCGTACCCTTTGTGCCAGGAGATGCCGATACCGAGGTAGTGCTGAGCATAGAGGGGCAGATCATTCACCAGCGCATCACCCACGTTGACCAGTACCGGCTAGAGGTCGAGCACTTCGGCACCTGCATCCGCACAGGCGCGCAGCCAGCCCTCAGCCTGACCGAAACCATCGATAATCTTAGAACAATAGAGGCTATCTACCAATCCGCCGGACATCCCTGGCCCCTGGTGTAACCGGGTTCGGTTCAAACGAAAAGCACCAGGCGATGCTTCGTATAGGGTAGGGGCGGGGCTTGCCCCCGCCCTGGAAGCTAGATATGCGCGAACCTATGTGCGAGCAATGCCAATAAAATAAAGCACCGAGCGACGCTTCGTATAGTAGGGGCGGGGCTTGCCCTCGCCCTGGAAGCCGCTTCACGTGGACGGGGTATTCCTGTCCATGATTATGGCCGTAGGGGTAGGGCTTGCCCTGGAAGCTAGATATGCGCGAACCCATGTACGAGCAATGCCAATAAAATCAGGAGCGCAGCCAGAAGATTGCCATTGAAATTAGCCGCCATCAGCTTGAGATAGTGCTTGAGATCACCTCTAGCATCGCGTAAGCTCAACTGCACCGGAATGATGGTCAGCGCCGCGAGAATGCTGTACCAGGGGAAAACCTGTAAGAAAGCGTCGATGACAATTGTAATAGCGATCAACAGCAGCAGCACAGCGCCCACGATACGCGCGCCATGTTCGCCCAGCGCGACCACCGGCGTCGTCTTCTGGACGGCTTTATCGGCGCGCCAGTGCAGGAAGTGATGGAAGTACAGCACCGTCATCGTATACAACCCGATGGGCAGCGAGGCCAGAATAGCAACCAGAGTAACAGTGCCTGACTGCACATAGAACGAGCCTACCAGCGGTAAAATACCAAACGAGATCAGGATGTCCAGTTCGCCAAATCCGCGCCCAATATACGCCAGCCGTAACGGTGGCGCGACATAAAAGAAGGCCAGCAAAAAACCAACAAAGCCAAAGACTATCGCATAGGGACGGTAGAAGCTCAATATTACGCCGCAGATCAGCGCAACCGCGAAGCAACCAACCGCCAGCACGCGGTAGTTTTTGAGTGTGAGCTTCTCGTTCAGCAGAAATTGCGAGCCGGTGACCACCGTTGTCCCCTGGGCAACAATGTCCTGCGCGGCCTGGTCGGCTCCCGCGCCAAAATCAAACACATCATTGATGACGTTCGCGCCCAGGTGTGCCGCCAGCGCGCCTATCAGCGTCAGTACAAATAATCCCCATTGAAAGTGGAATCCTTGCTGCCAGGCCAGTACCGCTCCAATGACTACCGGAGCGATCATCACAGGGAGAGTACGCGCGCGCGTGGTTTGCAGAAAAAGTTGCAATTTGCTCATACGTTCTGTCCCTCGCCTGTAGGAAGCGTATCAAAATGCGCTTCAATATAGAGAGGTCCACCGGTCAGGTCGGTGATGCGCAGCCAGTTCACCTTAAATTCTACTGCCGCAATTGGTACGCGAGCAATGAATCCTGCCGCCACGGGCGATTTTTGCCCCAACTTTTCACGAACATCCGCACTTGCGCTTTCATCTTCCAGTATATGCGCCACGGCCGTAGCCTCTAACCAGATACTGGGCTGGTCGGGGCCAATAAATAGTCCAACGCGCGCATTGTGCCGCAGGTTTGCCAGCTTGCGCGATGTCACGATAAAGGTGCCATAGAGGGTTAACGACGGATCATCTGTGCCAACAGGTTCTTCAACGAAGAAAGCGCGTGTAACGTAGGGTTGTCCTTCTTGTTCGGTGGCTATGGCAAGCGTCTCATATTGCGCAAGAAATTGATTGATCGCCTCGCGAGTGCTATTGTCCATTATGAGTTTCCTTTGAGCTAACGATAAAGTTCGCAGTAGAGCGAAGTATTGTATTGAAAAACTCCTCTGTACATATCATAGTGCTGGCGTACCAATTGCGCTGGAAACCATCATACAAAAAGCGATTGAGCGGAATAACAACATAGTTCATCTCCGCCCAATCGCCAGGACAGGGTGTGCCTGCTATTTTTCAATAGGGGCGCCAATCAGGCTGCCCCACTCGGTCCAGGAGCCATCATAGTTGCGCACCTTGGGGTAGCCTAGCAAGTAGTGCAAGACGTACCAGGTATGGCTGCTGCGCTCGCCAATGCGACAATACGCCACGACTTCTTTGTCGGCTGTGACGCCCTTGCCCGTATACAAAGCGCGCAGTTCGTCCGCCGATTTGAACGTACCATCTTCGCGTACCGCCATCCCCCAGGGGATATTGGCCGCACCGGGAATATGCCCACCTCGCTGTGCTCCCTCCTGTGGCAGATTGGCGGGGGCCAGCAATTCGCCGCTGTATTCGCCAGGTGAACGCACATCCACCAGCGCCACATCCGGCTCTCCAAGCTGGCTCAGAATTTGGTCGCGAAATGCGCGGATACCTTGGCTGGGTTCCTGTGCATGGTAAGTGGTGCGAGGATAGGATGGAACGTCGGTCGTGATCTCCCGCTTATCGGCGAGCCACTTGACCCGCCCACCATCCAACAGGCGCACATCCTGGTGCCCATAGTACTTGAGGATCCACAAGGCCCAGGCCGCGAACCAGTTGTTATTATCACCATACAGCACGATCGTCGTATCATTGCTGACACCTGCACCACTGAGCAACTCTTCTAACTGCTCCTTGTTTACAGGGGCGCGCACTACCTGGTCCTGCAGCTCTTTTTTCCAGTTGAAGCCAACCGCTCCTGGAATATGTCCCTGCTCATAGGCCGATGTATCAACATCAACCTCAATCAATCGCACCTTTGGATCGTGCAAATGAGCTTCCACCCAGTCAGCGTCTACCAGAACTTCAGGATGAACATAACCTTTGTTTTCAGACATAGCTACTCCTTTTTTGTTGTGTACAAGAGAAATACCCGATATGCCTACCTTTGACAAACGGCACATCTTTTCTAAAGCATCAGCGCCTTTCAAGTAAACAATACCGGAGGAGATAATATTCCCAGCAGGTATTGATTACATACAATTTTGTCATACAATGGACTGGTGAGTGTGGGCGGTTTATCATTTCCCCAGAGGCAACCTGGCGGCTGTGCAAAACTCTTCAATGGAGAAATTTCTATGAATTTATACCATTTACGTGTATTTCAAACGGTAGCTGAGCATGAACATATCACGCGCGCGTCGGAAGAACTCTTCCTCAGTCAACCCGCGGTGACCAAAATAATCCAGCACCTGGAACAAGAAACCGGGCTTGAGTTGATCGAACGCCATGGAAGGCGTATTGTACTCACGCATGCCGGGAAAGTCTTGCATAATTATGCGCGCCGCCTGTTTGCCCTGGAGCGGGAAATGGAAGATGCCCTGGCGACCCTGCAGGAAGTTGAGGTAGGTGAGATCAAGCTTGCCGCCAATACCACCACCGGCGTCTATTTTCTGCCGCCGATCGTAGCCCGCTTTCGCGCGCGCTACCCGCAGGTGGTCCTGAGCATTACCATTCTCAACTCCCATGAAATCATTGAACAGACCTTGAACTGGATTCTCGATTTTGGGCTGGTAGAGGGTGATCCATCAACCTTTCCAACCCCATTACAGGCTCAGGCCTTCGCCAATGATGAACTTGTCCTCGTGGTTGCGCCTGGACATCATTGGAGCGCCATGCAGGAGTTGAAGCCGGAGATGTTACGTGAAGGGGAACTATTGCTGCGGGAACAGGGGAGCGGCATCCGCGAATCTATAGAACAGGCTTTGCTGCAACACGGCGTGCATATTAGCCCATTGCTCACGCTGCCCGATAATGAGGCTATCAAGCAAATGGCCATGAGCGGGGTTGGAGCCGCCATCCTCTCTGCGCTGGCGGTGAGGCGCGAGCTAGCGAGTGGCACCCTGATACGCATTCCCATCTCCGGCGTGGAACTGCGTCCCCAGCTGAGTCTGGTGCGGCGCTCCGACAAGCATCTTTCGCGAGCAGCCCAGGCATTTTGCGCCCTCTTGCCAGTGGAGCAGGAGATGAGCGAACTTGACCAGTCTGAGCATGATGTATAATTTTGGAAGACCATAGTAGAAACATCCCAGGTTAATTTGAAAGGCGGCAGGTCAATGACGACAACTACCCGACCATCAACAACCAGGCATTCAGCCTATCCTCGACCTCGTATCGTTGGTGCAAACACCATGATACCCCTCTTCGACGGTAGCCTGATGCGCTACGTCAACCTTGACAGCGCGGCCAGCACGCCCCCGCTTGTTCGCGTGCAGCAAGCTGTCGATCACTTTGCCCCCTGGTATTCCAGCGTGCATCGCGGCGCTGGCTACAAATCGCGCCTCTCGACGCATCTCTATGAGCATGCCCGCGAAGTGGTCATGCGCTTTACGGGAGCCAATCCGTCAACGCACGAAGTCGTATTCGTGCGCAATACCACCGAAGCCCTCAATTTGCTGGCCCATCGTATCGTCCTCGAACCCGGCGAACTCGTTTTAACCACGCGCTTGGAACACCACTCCAACCTACTGCCCTGGTATCGCACTCCTCATGAATTTGTTGAACTGACTCCTGATGGATGCATCGACCTGAACGATCTTGAACGCCGCTTGATAGCGTACAAAGGCAAGGTGCGCCTGGTAACAGCCAGCGCTGCCTCCAATGTGACGGGGGTCTTAACCGATATGCACCGCATCGCCCGTCTTGCCCATGCTCACGGCGCTCTGGTCGCGGCAGATATAGCGCAGCTGGTTCCCCACCGTTCGCTCTCCATCGGCGCGCTGGGCGATCGGGAACGCATCGACATCCTGGCGTTTTCCGGGCATAAGCTCTACGCCCCCTATGGTTCCGGCGCGCTAATTGCGCCTGCCACTCTCTTCGCGGATGGCGAACCCATGCTAGTTGGCGGCGGAACGGTCTGCCTGGTGACGCGCTCCGGCGTAGCCTGGGCCAGTGGAGCCGACCTGGAAGAAGCAGGTTCCCCCAATGTCATCGGCGTTGTCGCAATGGCGGCAGCCTTAGAAGAGTTAATGCGCTACGGCATGGAGCGAGTAGCCGCGCACGAACGAGAGCTGACCCGCTATGCCATCAAGCGTTTACGCGCCATCCCAGGCATCACCCTCTATGGCCCATCCTGGGATGCCCTGCTTGCTGGAACCCATGATCGTCTGGGAGTATTCTCCTTTAACCTTGAGGGGCATTCCTATGTTGAGGTGGCTGCAGTGCTGGCGCATGAATGGGGTGTAGGTGTACGCAGTGGCTGCTTCTGCGCCCATCAATACGTCGCCTTCCTCTTAGGTATCTCGGACGAAGATTCCGCCGAAGCGCGTGATCGACTTGTCAAAGGTTTACCCGTTGACCTGCCCGGCATGGTGCGCGCCAGCCTCGGCCTGGCCAACACCAAAGACGACATCGATCGTCTAATCGCAGGATTGCAAGCCATCGCACAGGGGGAAATTCGGGCGCAATACGTCAAAACCGCCAGTGGCGACCTTGAGCCGGTAGGCGCAACTCACGAGTTCACCGCCCACGGCGAACGCCTGTTGTAACCCGTTGGACTTGTGTTGCGCTTGACTTTGCCATCCCATTGGAGTACCATAGCTACGTTTAGTAACGCTTGTTACTAGAACTACCTCACCAATTGGGAGTTCTATTCATGCACGAACGTGAAGCTATACGCTGGTTACAACTGACGTATAAAGTACCTAGTGAGCCTTCACAAAAGCGCGTCTGGGTCTGGCGGCGGTTACAAAACCTGGGAGCATTTGCTCTGCAAAACTCCGTCTACTTGCTGCCGTTTTCAGAGGAAGTAGAGAAACAATTCCGCCAGCTCGCCCACGAAATTCGCGAGATGGGCGGCGAAGCCAGTATCTTCTCCGTTGTCGCGCTCGATGCCGCCGATGAACGGCGTATCCTGCAAGTCATCACCGATGCGCGCAATAACGAATATATCACCGTCATCAAAGTCTGTATGCGTTGCTGGAACGAGCAGGTTCACGCCGAGTTTGCCGAAGTGCTGGAAAAGGTTCACGTACTCTTCCGTACAGCCAAACGCCACGACATGCTCGGCATCTTGACCGCCACCAAACGTGCCGATGCCGCCGAGTCCCTCTCCGCCTGCGAGCAAGTCTTCCGCGTCCTCCTCGATCAAGAATATACGAAAGCCCGTCGCATCTTAGACCTGCACAGCAACCTGCTGCTCGTCCCCGCCGAAGGCGATAATGTGGGTATCAATAAACATCTGGTCGGTCAATCAGAGCAGAAACAGACAAGCGCAGGAGAAGAATCCGAGACTCCAGATTTGCCGATATAGTTGCCTGCACAGGATTTTCGTAACGTTCACCAACTAGCAAAACCAGGAGAGCTGCCCGCCCATCAAGTGCAACTACTCTGTCAGTTTCTCATAGTGAAGCTGGCAGAGTAGTTGCACTTATTTTGATCTCATAAACCATCCATCTTGATAATAGCGGCCTGATGCACTTTGATAGGGTATTCCTCCTGGGACAAACTTGAAAAGGATGCCTTTTGATTCGAGAATTTGCATGAGGGAAGACAATTCACTTCCTCCTTCTACCCAGAGTCCTCCTCCATTTTCGCGATTATCAATCACTTTGATCCCTTTCGTTTGGAAAAAGAGGACTACGTTGAAGGAACTACTCCCTTGAGGTAGAACGCTGGATTTACTGGTTGCTTGTGTACTAAGTTTGACTTCCTTATTGTTTGGAGATGCTGTGGGGTTCTGCGTTATTACCACTGACGGCTTAAATTGATAAGCCGATACATTTTCAATTTGCACGTTTGAGTCGTGGTAAACTCCTTGACTTGAAGATGAAATAGTAGATTGTGCCTCTGACATAGCTGATACTTTTTTTACCGAATTCTCGGGTCTAGAGCCATTTGGCTTTAAACCGATATGAGGCATTTTCAGGTCGTTAGATCCTTTCCACTGCTGTCGTAGTTCGTCAGCTCGGCGAATAATCTTATCTTTTAGTTCTTTTCCATCCTGATCTTCATTGTTCTGTGTAACCATTCCTTCCGGAAGTATATCCAGGCTATGTAGCCGCTCGAAAATCGGTTCCATCGCTTTATCAGGATCGCGGAAGAACTGACTACCTCGAATGCGCATAAATCGCCACCCCAAGCGTTCCAGTATTGCCTGTCGCGCCATATCTTCTTCTAGCTTCTCTTGTGGATGCCAGCGATCACCGTCACATTCTACGGCTAGACGTTTCCCGCCACCCTCAACCACCATGTCTATTCGATAAGCTCCCACTGCCCATTGTGTTTTGACACGATATCCTGCTCGTACAAGCCTATCGAATACCTGCTTCTCAAACACTGACTCTATTTTCTGTTCCTGTGCTTTGATAGCGCTATTGCGGGTATGTTGATCTCTTGCATGGAGGATAAGACGGCGACGGATATCATCAGGTCAACCATTGAGAGAAAGATCACATCCCGTTCATCCCCCTGAAATTGAGCAGGATCACCGCAGAGCACACGACGGCTGATATATTCTGTAGCTGGCATATAACGACGGAGTAGCTCTTCAATATATAGGGCCTGATCTGCACCTACCATTGATATTACACCGAAGGTTGCGCCTTTGTACTCTTGTTGTTCTATAGCCGCAATCAATAATGATGCAATGGCAAAAGCCTCTTCTTCATTTACCTTACCACGCTTGCCGGTACTCTTTACAACATAAGCGATTGTTGCAGGGCGCCTCGTGACTTCACTATCGTCGCGTAAAGGCTTGATTTTGCCATGATAGGATAGCTCGTTACTAAACTGAATAATAGGTGAGACACAACGGAAGTGTTCAAGCAAACAGACAGGGGTGAATGTTGTTCTGGCAAGACTATAAATAGACAGTTTGCCATCGTAGATATTCGCTAATGGAATGCCCCGAAGATGCTCATCAATTAAACGCTGGATATCGTCAAGATTCTGTCCCACTCCCAATGGGCTTACCTGTTCATCGTCTCCGACGACTAGCACTTGTTTGCCCATATAAACAGCGACTAACGCAGTAATATCCGCCTGGCTAGCTTCGTCAATAATTACAACATCAAAGCGGTTACGCTTCATGTCGAAATTCCTTGCCACATAACTCAATGGCATGATCCATACCGGCACAGCAGTTTGACACATTGGCATAAGCTTTCGAGCGTCTGCTAAGAGTCTGGGTGCTCTTTTCCCCTTCCCTTTTCCTACCTTTCGCATCAGTTCGCGCCACCCCTGTAGTGCTCGTCGCTGTTCAAGTGTTGTACGTCGAACCTGTTCTGTCCAGGCTTTTTTCTCGACTAATTCGGCAGTAACACAGAAGAGTTCACTATTTAATTGTACTATTCGCTCTTGCAATTCTTCCAATGATACTTTTGTTCGTCGATCTAACTCATCGTGTAGTTGCCGCCACAACCAGGCTTCTTCTGGATCTCCAGGAAATTTTCTATTCCCATGGGCCCCAAGCCTTTCTCTGATGGCCCCGGCCCATCCTGGAGCTACTCTTTCCATTTTCGCTAGCAAAGTGCGCCGTAATTGTAGTATTTCTGATCTGGTATGCAAGTCATTGAGGCTTTCGTATGCTGCACGATATGCTTGTGTATCGCGTCTCTTTACTGCATCACGTAAGCGGTAAACAACTTCTGCCTGAGTAGTATTTGGGCCGATCTGATCAAGATTACGCCCTAAATCCAGGAATTTTTCCTCGTACTTTGTGTATATGCGTCGAGAGGCTTCGGCTGTAATGATTGATGGCAATATTTCTACAACGGCAGTACGTAAGCGTAGGATATCTCCATGTTGGGCATGGTTCACTGGCACTTCTGCTAAGAATCGCTCCCATTGAAAGCCTTGTTGCTTGAGTGCGTTTTCTAATGGTTCCCATATAGTTGCATACCATTGAAGACAGCGTTTCAGTGGTTCAACATATTGATAGAATGTTACTTCAGGAGATGGCCCAATCGTTGTCACATCAGGATCACCTAAAACGCTCATCTGTCTCTGCCAGCGTCCTACTAAATTTTGACGAGCCGACCTCAGAATAACGAAGTATCTGAGTGCCTCAAAATGATCCAGGACTTCAGGTGGTTTGCCTTGTACAGAAGCGTTTTCAATCAGTAATTTCCAGTCCCGATTTACTAGGAGCTTAAAACTGCCCAGCTTTCCACCATGTTTGAGATACTGGATAATCTCGTCAAGTACTCTTTCGATACGATCAGGCAAGCATTCTTGAGATACACTAGGACCGTATTTGAATAGCCAGATCTGTGCTTGAACGGCAAAATTATAGACACGCCCTACTTCTTGCACTAAATCGTCCCATACTTGTCGATAAGCTCCTCCCTCGCGACCAGCTACGATCGCTGCTAACCGCCAACCTGTTAGATTTCGTAATGGTTCAATTTCTTGAATGAGGCGTTGTTGCATCTGTTGAATTTCTTCATTCGAGTAGTTTTGATCGCTTCTTATCCAGAGATCATGCCTGTAACCCAGGTTTAATTGACGCAACTGAGTCTGCTCGTAAACGGCGCGCTCAAAGTCAATTGGAGATAGCAACTTTCCTGACTCTGGTAGGAACAGGCTGATTTCCCTCTCATCTTTAGGAGTAATAGCCTCATTAGAATTATAAAGCTCTAGTAGCTCGCTAATCGACAATGGTAATGGTGCTTCTGCTATTACGGGTCCCGGAATCCACCCGGCTAACTCTCTCTTTTGAGTGATATGGCGTGCTGCTTCTGCTGGAGAATAGCTTTCTCCAGCAATATTAATTCCACGATATTCGCTTCCCCGTGCTTCAATTAGTTTATGACGCGCTTCTCGTAATTGACGTAATAGATTTGTGCGATGTTGGATCAGTATTGCCGCTTCGCGTTCTAATTTATCTGCATCAGCATATGCCAGGCGTTCGCTAATAGCATCAATAGTTTTCTCCATTTCCTTTCGGCTATCATCCTCGAGGATACTCACACATAGAGGCTGTAGTGGTTCCACTACTTTCTCTTTCAGCACTCTCAGTGCCTTTGGTTTCTCGCTGGTGACAAGGACACTTTTTCCCTGTGCAAGAAGGTGACCAATGAGATTAGCGATAGTATGTGTTTTCCCTGTGCCTGGAGGTCCCTGTACTAACACTGCTGCATCTCGTTCAAGGCGACGGGCAATCTCTAATTGTTCAGCATTTGCCGGCTTACTGAGCAGAATGTATTCATCTTCTCCATTAGGAGCATCAAACGTGCGCATGATGGGTATACTATCGAATGCGTTGGGAATACCTGTTTGAGCTATATCAGTATTGACCTTCACTAGACTGGTAAGTGCAGCTGAAAGTTCACTATTATGTGGTAATACCTCTAGGATAGCATTGAGCGCAGTATTCATTCCTAAATTGCGAGGACGTAAAAATAAAACTGGATCACGTGCTATGGAGGGGACGTTCCGATTTTGTTGCAATACGCCTTCCTGAGTCAATTCGCCGTAGGGTGAAAGTTGAGACGCCAGCCTTTTCAGAAATCTTGTAGTCTCTTCACCCCCAAGGGGATGCCACTCCCCTTTTTCATGATCTTCACGGCAACGTGCGATCTCGTTCGCAGATATGTTTGGTACCGCTTGAAAAATGGCAGTATAAAGTTCAGAAATTTGTCCCGTTTCGACTATGGTGAATTCAGGGATTTCTGGATTAAAGTGTAGCTGTACAGATATTAGCAATACCGGGTGATGAACTAAAGTGGACCAGTTGACGATTCCGTCCCCTACCATCAACTCGACGCGTTCACTTTCTCGCTCAATTACCGGTAAAAGAGCGTACAACTTCTCATACATATCCATTGTGCGGCGCGCTGGGGTCTCAGCTGCAATCCATTGTTCACGTTTCGCTACCCACGTCTCTAAGAGTCGTTTTCTCTGTGGGTCATCTTGAAAATGAAGCGGTTGCGGTTGCCCGTTTCGAGTTTGATTGATGGTAGGCTTAATGATGACCTGACCATCAATATTTCGCCAGCTATCCTGTAGCCAGGGGATAATTTCCACAGGAGGTTCGGGCGCCTCAGTAAGTTTTGGACGGCTTACTTTGAGGATAAAGTCGTCTCCAATAGCCTCTTCTTCGCTATCTGTACTGCTGATTCCGGCTATCACACCGCGACGAATACTTGGATGGCTAGGTAAATCGTGGAACCACATGACCCAGGGTTGAGCCTGAATTTCTTTTTGGGGAGGATTGCGTAGTTGACTGGACAAGCTGAGAACGAATCTGATCATTGGTTGCATAATTACTGATCTGCATTACATCTCTCTCTTCTAGCCTTTCGCCCTACTACCTTATTCTTCAGTGTGGTAGTTTATCCGGTGAGTGGAAATATTCATGCTAAATAGAGCCGCCTTGTTGGTGAGATTAGTATAGCAGATAGCGAAAACTCTGAACAGTTGCCCAAACTATTGGCGTATGGATCAAATTATTGCATTGGAGCATATGGAACCAGGGATAGGCGACCGTTCTACGTGTCATACATCTATTTCGTGTAGGGTAGGGGCGACCCTCGCGGTCGCCCTGGCTTCTATCCCAGAAGCTTTTCCGAGTAATATTGCGGATATTTTGTGATCCGCTTCATAGCAAACAAAACAGATGCATCGTACACTATCTCCATGCAACCAAACGATACCTATCTACGTATAGTAAGTATAGACAAACAATTTATTGATACTACTACAGTATCAAAAGGAAAATACCATGCAGAAACAACAATACGTTCGACAAAGCAGCGGCGCCAAAGCAATTGTCATTGATGCACGCGCACAACTCATGAAAATTCGCTTACTTCAACTCCTGGCAGTGATTCTCTCTGCCGCCTTTGCCTGGGGGCTTCATCTCATCTTTGCCCACTAACCAGGAAAGCGGCAGTAACTATAAAAAGAGGGCACCTTCATGGGTGTCCTCTTGATTCTCACTCTATCTCCTCTCTTCCTCGCAGCCCAAAATGACGAATAGAAGTATAAAAGCCCTTGCAGTCTGCAATAAGAATGAGTACAATCATCGATATATCCCAATTCATTAAGTAGAAGCGGAAGAGAGCTTACCATGAATACACCTGTCCCTGGCCCTAAAGCGCCTATTCCGGCCCAGCCATCCCGCGATGCGGTTCCACGCCGTTTAATCGTTACTGCAGGAGTTGTGATCTTCGCCATTCGAGATTGGACGCTCTGGGTACTGTTACGCGATAGCCCCTGGGGTCCGCCAATGCGCCTGGTACTAGGCACCGAATCGGTCACCGATGCAGTAGACCGCACCGTTGAGTCTGTATTGATGTGGCCTGCCGATGCGAGGCTCTTGCAATTGAAAGCAGGCTGGCAGGAGCAGCAAGTCTATGTCTGGGGAAGTTCGGAGCAAGGTACGGCTGTTTCGTTGATCCATAGCGTCCTGCTGCGCGCCAATCGCGATGAACTACGCCCCAATCTCCATATGCATTCGGTTCCCAGCCTGCGCGTCAGTTGGAAATCGGTAGCAAAAATTGAAACCGGTCAGCACGAGCTTGACGCAGAAGTGCATACCGTGCTAGATGCGGCCTTGCATACGCTGCGTTCACAGATACAGCGCGACCCCGAAATCGTGCTGCGCTACCTGTCGGATATGGGCGCGATGAGCCTGGCCAGCGACGGCGATGAGTGGTGGAACATGAACGTGCCTGGGCGCAACAACCGAGAAACACGACCGATGAGCGTCGTACGCGTTCCGCCCGCCGGAGATGGTATACTGACATTGGCCGAGGCCACACTGCTCTACCGCGCGTTTTTTTCGCCGGACGAGCAAATCGATCTATCCAACCTGCGGCGGCGTTTCCTATCTTCCAGGCGACTTGAAGCGCTGGACGAAGAACGCCCGGTGCGTGGCAAAGAACTCGATTGGCGGCGTGTCAGCCGTGCATATCGCTATCATGCTTCGTGACACTCTCATCCCCTTTCGGGGATAAGTTTCTCAGTGACTTCGCTGGTGTGGCCTGTCCCGTGTGGAACCCTCTCTAGTGAAGAGGCGGTTGACCCATTGACTCACCAAAACAACATGCACCCGTTAGGATGCAAGGGGCGTGCCTGCCCTGCTACTACGCCTGGACGGACCAGGACGTAGATACGTGACCGAACGAGGAAAGATCACCTGTTGCTCATAAGCGAGTCGGTGCATGTTGACGCTGCCTACAATATCCCGATGCCCTGTGAACCCACACTTCTTGCACCTCCACACTCTCCCTTTGGGCTTGTGTCGATGCTTGCATACCGGACACTGGCTGGATGTCCCTCGTTCACTGCCAGTGAAGCTCTCGATGCAGGCTTGTTGACTTTTGTGGGCGAGATAGTCGATATCCTTGCCGTACTCCCACTGGGCCATGCGCTGGTTATGATGGCGTCCTTTGTTCTCTTGCCGCACGCCATGCGGGTTGCCGACGAAGAGGGTGCCAACCTGCTCTTGCTTACAAAACTCGATCACCTGCCGGGTCCCCTTGTGGCGCAGGTCGCGTACACGGCGCTCGATCCGTTTCGCCATCTTGTTCTTGGCACGTTGAAGCTTTTTCCAGCAGCGGGAGTACTTCTTGCAACGTGCCTGTTTCTTCGTAAGTCCACAAGGGCCACGCCTGTGTTTGTCGTCACGGCGGCCAGGTGGATTTCTCCCAGGTCCGCCGTCGCACGAACTTTACCAGGGGCATGTTTGTCTTGTGGAATCTCGATGACCACATGTAGTTCAAAACCGCGATTCCAGACCAGGGTACAGGCTCTGCTGTTTTCAGGCAAGTCGAGGTGCAGGACCAGCGAGATACGCCCTCGCCCCATTGGGAGTACTACGCGCCCGCGCTCCACGCTCACCGCCTGGGCTGGCCAGTGGACAGGATAGAAGCGTTTGGTCTTCCAGGGGTATTTCATGCGCATCTTGGGATAGCTCGCACGGAGTTTGCGTGTGGCTTCGATGTTGCCGAGAAAGGCATGTACCACCATCTGCACCGATTGGCTGTGCAAGGTAAAGCGTCCTTTGGTCGCCTGTTGCAGTTCGTTTTGTCCAGGCCACTTGCTCCCGGTCTGCCGCGCCTCTTTGTGCAGTTCACAACAGGCGTTCCAGACCTGGGCGGCTTCCATTTGCGCCGCTTTCAGCCGTTGAAACAGTGTTGGTGAGAGATAGTCAAGCCGGTAGATTCTGACGGTGTGCATAATTGCTTGCCTCACTGCGTAGCTATACAGAGAGCATACCTCATCTGCATGCTCTCTGTATAGCTACAGGACTCTTGCCGGTTCTGCTACCGGAAGGGTAACGGTTCAGTGTCGGGACGCTCTTCTCTCGCTGATCGCTCGGTCTGGATGACCAACTCACGGTACAGCGGGGTATGCTTGCGTACCAGGGATTGGGTATACGAAAGGCAGGGGTCATCATGGGCGATATCGGGGTTGTTGAGTCCGGTCACCCATCCCAAGACAAAGCCAGACACCCATACGCGGGGGAAGCTCTCGCCAGTACACGCATCCGTATTCCTTGCGATGCCCTGCATGAGCTTTACCACTTCCTCAACGGTCATCGTGCGGTGCTTGCTACCGCATTCACAGTAGCCTGTCATTCCGTCCTCTAACCCGTCGAGAAAGTCGCGGTCACACCTGCTCTGCTGGTTAATCGCAATGGTCAGCAGTCCGATCTGTACCTGTGTCGTCCTCATGTCGCTCGTGTCCTCCCTATGCCTCTTGTAAGAGGGTCAGTAAGGGTTCAGTATCGAATGCGCGGTGCGTCTGTGGTGCATCCATCTCTGCAAGCACGGCGAGACGTTCGACTTCCCATTGACGATATTCCTGATCTGTTGCGGGAAACAACTGGCCACTCAGTTCCCCCAGGATACAGCCAAGTGCAAAGTACCAAGTCTCTTCTTCGTCATGAAAGAACACCGATTCGCGCTGAAGCTCTTGTAACCGTTCAAGTAAGCTTGCATCGGTATACGTACGTTCTTGGGGTTGTGCCTCGATGAAGTACCATTCCCGCCCGACTTGATAGCCACGTGCCGCATTCTCGTTGGAGAAACTGGTAAGCGCGGTTACATCGGGTCGGGGCTTGCCTGTGGTTGGGGACAGGATAGCCCCGTGTACTCTGCCCAAATGGAAACCGATGAGAGATAGCCAATAAGCTTGCTGTCCGTCGATATCGGTTTCGGTCAAGGACGCCCTCAGCTGTTCATAGACAAAGCGGTCGCTCATCGGGCGATTGGGACGCTCTTGGAAGAGCGACCAGCACACTCCATCACGGTAGAGCTTTTCAAAGGGGAGATGATGGATATCCAGTAATGGGGTTATCTGCAAGCGTGACGTGATGCGTAGTGAGGTTGGCATGTTACTATGCTCTCTTTCTTTCTTGACACCTTGACGTGTACATGTCATACTCTCAACGAGAACGAAACTACTCGGACAACGGTTGGAAGCGTTCTCACTTGGCTAGCCTGTCATCTACTACACGATAGGCTAGTTTGCTCTCACCTCCCTGTCTTTTGTGTCTAAAGCAAACGATCACAATAGTTTACAGTAGTCTTTTATCTTGAAAAATATAAAAAACGCGTTTATACGCTTTTTCACCCTCTAAACAGAGTATAACCAACTATGTGCTGAAAAGTCAAGCGTCTTTAAGCGAAAAAAAGCATCTCCATTGAATTTCACGTCTGCCTGTGTTAAAATCGTCCCATAAAATTCTTAGGAGTCTTCATATGACAGCGTTTGAAAAAGCAAGGATTGATGCAGGATTAACTATTATTCAGCTTTCTATAGAGTCAAAAGTATCGCGCTCCACAATCGAAAAGATGGAACGCGATGAACCTGTAAGGGCTGAACTGGCTGCCCGTGCATGCAGGGTTATAAGTCAGTATCTTGGCCGTGAAGTCACTTATGAAAGCCTTGGTATTAAAGTTATAAGCTAGTGAAATTTTCTCTAAGGGTCGAAAAAAGGCCGTATTACGTTTATGCTCTCGTTGACCCAGGAGACGATGCAGTTATCTACATGAGGTGGGACCAGGATTCGAGCAAATAGTTCACAGCGTGCTTTTGTTCGAGAATTCTGTCTGAAAAGCTCCCTATGGAAACGGGCAAAAGCGGTTATAGCGCATATTTCATAGTGATCGTCAACCTGTCGAACCGTGATATTGTAGGTTTTATTCGGCATGTTCCGCTTTACAAGAGCAAGAAAAAGAATTCGAGCTTGCTGTACAAAACTTTGGAGGAGTACGAAAGCCTATCATGAGTATCGCCGCCAACTTCTTGCTAAGAATCCCGACATCTCGTATTATGTCTATGACCATGAACATATGGTAGCTTCCATTAACGCTTCCGCAAACACCAGAATGAGGAATCTATGGCAAAGGTGACAACTGGTACTGGCGACACCGGGTATACTGGCCTGCTTGGCGAACAACGTGTCCCGAAATACGATCCAAGACCCGACACATTCGGCACCGTTGACGAGGCGACCTCCGCCCTCGGCCTGGCGCGCGCCGCGTCAACCGATCCCAAAGTCAAAGACATCATCTACCAGGTACAGCAAGAACTCTATCTCTTGATGGGCGAGCTAGCCACACCGCCAGAGAACTATGAAAAAATGGGGCTGCGTATGACCATTGAGCATGTGCAGCGTCTCGAACAGGTCGAAGAGTCCCTCAAGCAAGAGGTAGAGATCCCCAACAAATTCATCATCCCGGGCGATTCCCTCGATGGAGCCGCGCTCGACCTCGCCCGCACCATCATTCGCCGCGCCGAACGCATGGCCGTAAAACTGTTGCACGACGGCGTCATCCAGAACGGCGAAGTTGTGCGCTACCTCAATCGCCTCTCCGACCTCATCTTCATCCTCGCCCGGTACATCGAAGTCAAATCATCCCTCGCCCAACTACCGTAGGGACAAGGTGTGGTGAGGGGTGGATGCGGGGGCCTTGTGCTTGTCCTCGTCCTGTTGGGCTACCTGCTTGTGGACT
>WNGJ01003339.1_pt1 | contig 16987 bp, 10 predicted proteins | sample 5400611 | NCBI WGS metagenome assembly WNGJ01 (sample SAMN13153375, study PRJNA577476) | soil metagenome | isolation source: 40 cm soil or saprolite under Garry oak tree replicate 1 | place: USA:California | collected 2016-06-15 | reverse complement strand
GGGTTGTAGCAAAGCGGTCGAACTGGCCAAGGTGGCGCGGAGGGACAGACAGGAGTTCGATTGTGCAACCTGGTTGCACAAGGCTACCTCACTCCCGAAGGAAGAATTTAAAGGCGAAGTGGAAAAACATCTGACCGGCTGCGAGAGCGAACCTTGGATCTGATCTACTTCAAGAGGTACAAGAGCCAACTGGCGGTGGTCGAGCAGGCTCTCGAAACCGCCGGGCTCATGCTGAGAACAAACAAGTCGCGCGGATATTGCCTGGAGATGATCTGCGCGGATTGTTTGGCAGGAGCCAACCTGGACGGCCCAAACCCCGAGGCTCTGATGCTTTCGTTGCGCAGCGTCTACAGATTATTGCCGCTGGAGCAGCGAAACCAATTCCGGCACGAGATCAGGAGCACGCCATGCCAAGATTAGTGCCGAGACAACCTCGGATTCGACTGGATCCAGACGCGTACAAGGCTATTTGCAAAGAGGTTCTGCCAAGATTAGTGCCGAGACAACCTCGGATTCGACTGGATCCAGACGCGTACAAGGCTATTTGCAAAGAGGTTCTGAGCAGAGACAGCTGGCGCTGCCAGAATTGTGGCACGGCTGAAAACCTTCAGGTGCACCACATCAAGTCGCGAAGCAAGCTTGGACACGACAGCCTCGAAAACTTGATCACACTGTGCGTCAGCTGTCATGAATCTCTCCACCGGAATCTCGGATTCTCCAGAAGTGAAGCGTCAGAAAGGAAAAAGAATCACGGGCCGGACGCGCCGTCGGCTCCAGCACCAACAACCAGAGTGGCCTGTGAGAAAGGCAACCGTGACTGCCAGAAAAAATAACGGGTTCCCGGTTTGGGCGCAACCTGCCCAGTTCCATGTCGTTCCCGGCGCATACTTGCGCTGCCCGAACTGCAACAGCACAAATCTCAAGAAGGTTTCTCTCGCCTACCAACAAGGACTCTCTCATACAGTTGCCCACACTCGACTGCATGGCGTCGCGTTTGGCGGCTGTGGCCCGGATTTGCTAATCGGAACGGCGACCACTCGTGGCGTTCATCAGTCCGTTCTGTCGAAGCAGCTAAGCCCCCCGGTGAAGTGGCCGTACCGAAAGCTGATTCTTTGGTGGGCGGTGGTGTCTTTCTCGATCGGCTGGATCGTCTTCTATATAAACAGCTTTATGAAACATTCTTCTGCTGTTTTGTCGCCTCCGTTGATTCTTTTCTTTAGGCTATCTGTCACCATGTTCCTACTGTTTGTCGTTCTCTTCTGGAGGCACAATCAGTTCACGCACAAGCGCCGATACTCCCGGTGGGAACGCTCGTTCTTCTGCCAACGCTGTGGCACTTTAACGGAGCAGGAATAGGCTTTCCACAAAGAGACGGAAATAACCGCTGGGCTCAGCGGGAACCGATTCACCGCTCACCCTTTCCTGTGATATTCGCCAGCGCCCCGCGTGCCTCCTCGTTCCCTGGGTCGTACTTCAGAATATTTTTCAGAGTTTCGGCGGCAGACTGCTCATCCAGGGTGGCCGCGTAAAGATCTGCCAGCCCAAGATAACCAGGTGTGTAGTAAGGATCGGCTTCAATAGCTTCGGTGTAGAGTTGCATTGCCGCCGCGACGTTTCCCTCTCGAAGCCGAAGTCTTGCCAGGCGCGTTCGCACCTCAACGGATCTGGACCCGGCGTCAATCGCCTTTTGCAGCGTCTGAGATGCCTCTGCTGGCGGCTCCGGACGAGCCAAGAGAAGAACTAGCCCGTAGGCCGCCTGAATCTCTGCATCGTCTGGAAGCTCTCGGGCCGCCTGTTCTAAGACCTGGAAACCTTTTTGCCGGAATGTTGGGTAGACCTGGCTGACTTCATAGTAGGCCACTGCAAGCGTCCGCAGGTCGGGTTTTGCATCCGGTTCTTGGGGAGGCTTCGTGCGGCAGATCAAATCGCCTGTGGATTCTCCTGCGGCGGCGGCCACGGGCGGATTTTCCGTAGGGATTCGTAGAATCCGATGGTCCGTCAAAGCAGAATGGCTTATGTTGACGACGGACTTTTTCGGCATGTGGCAGTGAATGCAGTTGTCCTTTGGCACAGTGGTCCGCCTCCGCGCGGCAGGCAGGCGGCAGCTTTTCACCGTATGGCATGTCAGGCATTTCCCACGAAAATGTGCGATTGCCTCGGCTCCGTGTAATTGGACGTGCGGGTCGTGGCAAGTGATGCAATACAGGCCTGCGTTGCTCTTCCTCCAGCAACGGCTCATCTCAAGCTGTGCTTCATGGTCTAGCGCTTTAACGACGCCCGTTTCTGGCGAATCAGAGGCGCTGAAGATAGAGACCACATTTCCAAGCGGCATCCCCGGACGGAAGTCCAAGTAGGTCTTTCCGGGTCGCAGGACCTGGGCATCTCCGCCAAAGTGGCATTGATTGCAGACGTCGTTGCGAATCTGCTGCGGCAGCCGCGATGGATTGACGATGGTAAAATCAATGGGACCTCGGAGCGGAACGTTTTCCCGGCGCTCGCGTACGTGGATCTCCCCTGGTCCGTGGCACCTTTCACAACCCACGGGCAAGAAGCGAAAGGGCGGGTTCTGATACCGGTTTCTCGTGCCAGCGATGGGCAGCGGGATCCCGGAGTGGCAGAAAACACAGAGATTCCCCGCGGGCCGTGTAAAGCCGCGGAATTGCCCGGCTTCGTAGCCAGGCGATAGATCCCACCCGCGAATTCCTGAATAGTAGGAGATTGGCGAGAGAAACATGGCATCGCCTTTGATGACCAGGTAGCTTCGCCCCACGTCTCCTGAACCCACGGTGAAAGCGACTTGGTGTTTTTCTGAGTATTCTGGCTTGCCGTTCGCGTCCCGCCGCGATTCTGTGTGATACATCTTTCCATCGATCACACTGACCCTATACGTGCTGTGCAGTTTCTTGCTGAACAGCGTCACAGGCTTGACAAACTCCGCCCAATTGCCGGGACCGGGAATGGAAAGAGATCTGCCCATGCCAGTTTTTTTGAAATCTCTGTACTGTGATTCGTGGCATTCTTGGCAGGCCTCGTCGCCAACGTAGACGACTCCAGGTTGCGTATTCAAGTACTTCTCGGAAGTCGCGTCCTCTACCGCGGCTCTGCGAGCGCCCGCTGCCAGGCATGCAAAGGAAAAAGTAAGCAGGCACAGGCGAATCGTTCTGACGTTCATCCTAGTTCTTTTCACGAATCTAGCCATCCGTGCCCCGGTCGCTCGGGAGTCTCATTTACCCAGATAAGGAGCGGTCGAATGCGGAGGAGCAGTTTTCAAAAGGCCTTTGCTGTACTGAATCGTTAGAAAATTATTGACTGGCGGATCTTTGATCATTTCCACCTTGGAGTCGGGCCAGTGGACCTCGATCAGATCCACGCGCGTGCGATGCGCCAGGCCGAAGTGCAAGCGCAGATCGCTCGAAGAGAGATAGCTGCCACCGCTTCGAACTTCGTCCCATTGCACAAGATCGCCAGCCACGACTTTCACGCGTGTTCCCAGCGCGTCGGGATTTTTTCCTATGCCCACTATCTTCAAAGTAATCCAGTTGTTGTGGTCAGCACCGTCATTGTGCAAGATGGTGGGCTTGCCGTCGAGGTTGTTGATGACCACGTCGATGTGGCCGTCATTGAAGATATCGCCGAAGGCAGCGCCACGGCCTACGCGTGGCACCATCAGTGCCGGGCCCGCCTGCGCCGCCACCTCAGCGAAAGTTCCATCGCCGTTGTTATGGAAGAGCAGGATGCGCTGCGCGTATTTGGTGCCGATGTCGACGCTGTCTACCTGCGGGTAGACGTGGCCATTCACCACCATTAAATCGGGCCAGCCGTCGTTGTCGTAGTCGAAGAACGCCGTCCCCCAACCCACCCAAGGTCCGCGCACTTTGGCTATGCCCGAAGCAAACGAGACATCGGTAAAGAGAAGAGGCTTGTCATGGCGGCAGAGCCGGTCGTACTCATCCACGAAATTGCTCACGAAGATCGCCAGGCGCCCAGTGTGCAAATAATCGCCGAGGGCTACGCCCATCGATCCTTGCTCGTCGCCATCTTCTCCGACCGCGCATCCGGCGAGGTAGCCCATTTCTTCAAACGTGCTGTCGTGCTTATTGTGATAGAGAAAGCTCGGGCCGCTGTCATTCGCGACGTATAGGTCTTGCCAGCCATCACCATCCACGTCCGTCCAGACTACGCCTAGCCCGTAGCGGCCGTCCGGGTCGCTCACGCCCGCTTTTTGCGTGACATTCGTGAACGTCCCATCGCCGTTGTTGCGGAACAGAGAGTCGCCGGCACCTGGAAGGCCGCGCGGCCCGCACTGCACGGGCACGCCGCGATATGCGCAGAACTTTCCTTTGCCGAACTTCGGCAGATCGCTGAGCTTGAAATCAACGTAATTTGCGACAAACAGGTCCGGCATGCCATCGTTGTCGAAATCGCCGAGAGCAGCACCGGTAGACCAGCGCGAGTCGTCGACGCCAGCCTTCTCCGTAATATCCGTAAACGTGCCGTCGCCGTTGTTGTGATACAGGTGATTGTGGCCGAGACAGGTGACGTACAAATCTTCCCGACCATCGCCATCGAAATCCGCGGCCAGTACGCCCATGCCCCAGCCCGGGTAGCCCACTCCTGCGCGGTCGGTCACATCGGTGAAGGTACCGTCGCAGTTGTTGTGGTAAAGCACACTTCGGGAGCTCTTGGGATCGGAGGCAGTTTCTACAGTGAGGGCATTGGTGAAGTAAATGTCGAGGCAGCCGTCATTGTCGTAGTCGAACAGCGCAACGCCACCGCTCATGGACTCCACAATGTATTTCTTCTCCGGAGCCGAAATATGCTTGAAGTGGATCCCCGTCGCGTCGGTGATATCTACGAAGTGCGTGCCTGGACCTGCTTCGGGCGATCCAAGGAATGAGGCGACAATAGCATAAGAAACGAGCGAGACCGCGAGCAACCCCAATTGCAGTTTCATCTCATGGCCTCGGCTGTTCGCGCTCTTTGGACGAGGGGAGCCGCTGGCTCAGCTTGATGCGCTCTTCAGACCTCTTCTGAGCCTCCCGGTAAAGCTGAAGCTCGGCGCGGGCGCGCTCGGAATCGCCCAGCCGGGCATAGACTTGGCTCAGTTGATAGTGGACCTTCGGTTCGTCGGGATCGATCCGGGCGGATGCTTCGAATTCGTCACGCGCCTTTTCGCTGTCGCCCTCACGCGAATAAGCCATGCCTAGGCCCCAATGCGCGCGCGCGTGCTGGGGGGCCAGTTTCACGGCGCGCGTCAAGCGATCAAGCGCCATTGCGTCGTCGTCGCTTTCGTAAGCAATCATGCCGAGGTGATACCAAGCGTCTGCCTGCTGCGGGTCGAGCCTCAGTGTCTCTTCGAAGTGTCTTTGCGCTTCAGGAAAATCCCTTTCGAGGAACAACGCCCAGCCCAACGAAAGTTGGCCGCGGGCATCGTCTGGTCGCAATTCAACGTAACGCCGGAAGTACGGCAGCGCTTCGTGGTAGTCAGGTGTATCGAGGAGCGCATTTCCGAGTGCGAACAGAAACTCCGGCCGGTCTGGCTCCATGAGAATTGCTTTGCGCAAGGCCAGTACAGCCTCGCTAGAGAGCTTGTCCTGAAGGGCCACCTGCGAGTACTCGTAGAGCAGCTCTGGAGAGTTCGGCGCAATCCGAAGAGCGCGGGCCAGATACTCCCGCGCCCTTTCCGTCTCGTTGCGTTTCAGGGCTATGCCCGCCAATTGTCGCAGTGTGGGCACCGATTCGGTTTTGCCATGGAGTGCACGAAGCAGGTTCTCTTCAGCATTCGAGAAATCTCCGGCTGACAAGTACACGCGCCCCAGCAGTTCCCAGAAGTCGCTGGTGCGCGCACTTGAACGAACTGCCTGCAGTCGCCGCAGGGCCTCACTAAACTGCCCACGATCAGCCAGCAGCATGGCTGTCTCCGAGAGCAGGCGGGAATCTTGAGGTACGTGCTTTATGCCTTGTTCCAGAGTTCGTAATGCTCGCTCGCTGTCGCCGCGATCCTGATAGACGTGCGCCAAGTTAGCCCAGGCCGATCCGAGGGACGGGTTTGATCCGAGGGCCTCGCGGAAGAGGGCTTCTGCTTCTTCTGTGTGCCCCTGTTTTCCAGCAACGATGCCCAGGAAATTGAGGGCGTCGGCCTGGCCTGGATGCGCACGGAGCACCACGTGCAATGTCTCTTCAGCTTTCTGCCAATTGGCGGCGTCTATGAACCGGGCAGCACGGTCAAGTTGCGCTGCAGTCGTGGTTGGAGATTGCGTATCGCACCAGCCACAAGGACCTATCGAAAGGAGAAACACTACGAAGATTGGAGTCCGAACCATAAGCAGCAAGCAGCCTGGGCGAATAGAAACAGCGTGATTCATGGTAATGGAGCGTTTCAGGCGAGTCAATTTACTGCTGATTATGGAAGAGCTAAGTCACACTTTTCCCTTCGCGGCTCTGTGATAAGCCACGAATGGAGACACTGCCTGCTGGGAGAGAGCTGGCCAAAGCTCGGTTCGCAACACTAGCAACACTAGCCACACTAGCCATGTTAGCCTTGTTTTCTCCCTCTGATGGGCATACCATCTGCATGATCTTTGTGTTGGACTGTCACATGGTTCTCCGCAGGTTTGTAGCGTCGTGCATTGTCCTCTTCGCAGCTTCCGCTGTGCTCGCCAAAGATTTCTGGGAAGAGCCGTTTGAAAAATGGACCCGCGAGCAAGTACTACGGATGCTCAGTGACTCACCCTGGGCGCAGAGCGAAACCTTTACGGGCGCGATCGACAGCAAGGACGCTGGAATGGCTGGAGAGAAGGAGTTGTACTACCGTTTCACCGCGCGTTTCTTTTCGGCTCTTCCTGTCCGCGAGGCATACGTGCGGATGGCCCGCCTGATGAACAACTACGATCAGATGGCGCCCGACCAACGGCAAGAATTCGACAAGCGCTTTCAGCGCGCGCTGAATTTGGAAGTTGCTGAGCGCGTGATCGTAGCGGTCGATTATTCCACCAACGACCCGAATACCGCCCGAGACCTGCGTTCGGCGTTCGAGTTGGCAACTGCGGACACGCTGAAGCAGCGTGTTTACCTCATCAGTCAGAAGCTGGGGCGAATTGAGCTGCGCGAATACTTCCCGCCAAGTGCCGATGGTACAGGCGCGAAGCTCATTTTCCCCCGTACGGCCAACGGCCAGCCGATTTTCGGACCACAGGACAAGGAGATTCGTTTCGACTTCACGGCGCCCGTTACCAACCAGCGCATTTTCTTAACCTTTAAATCCGCAAAAATGGTGTACCGGGGTGAGTTAAATTACTGAAGCCTTGAGCCTGCAACCAAAATAGGCCCTGCCCCACGCGTTTTATCAGATCAAAAACCGCAAAGAGCTTGAGGTCCCCACGATATCAAGCTATAAGCCGAAGGAATTCCATCGGTTACGGTCTCCCCCGAAATCGCCCTAGTGGATGAGCCGATTCGTCCTTTGGTTCCGTTCATCGGCTCGGCCACTTTGGTGCCCAAAATATCGATTTTTTTGATTGACGAAGCGCGATCTGGGGAGTACAGGTATCTGCCAATCGGTCATTCAGTTTGGGAGGCCCGTCCAAAACCGTCGACCTCACTGTGGTGGGAGGTACGCATGCGACGCAAGACTTTGATTGCAGTATTTATAATTGGCTGGTTGCTCAGCGGGGCGCCAGCTCTGCGCGCTCAACGGACGGAAGGCACGATTAGCGGAACAGTTAGCGATTCATCTGGAGCTGTTATTCCCAATGCTCAGGTCATGATTACCAACCAACAGACTGGCTCGAAGCGAACAGTCACGACCAACGAGTCTGGCTTTTACACCGCCACGGCGCTGGACCCGGGAAGCTACACGATTACCGTTAAGGTCGCCGGTTTCAAGACGACCTCCAAGGCTGGCATCCTTCTGCATGTGGCCGACGAGTTAGTGGTTCCGATGGTGTTGGAGGTTGGAGCTCCGTCGGAGACCATTGAAGTTACGGCGGCCGCCACCTTGGTGGAGACGCGCTCTGGCGAAGTCTCAAACACGATCGGGAGCCAGCAAATGACAGAGCTTCCGCTCAACGGCCGGAGCTTTGTGCAACTCACATTGTTGGTCCCCGGCGCCGCGGCCTCGGACACTGAGAATCCGCGGTTCACGGGTTTGCTGGGCGGCGTTGACATCTCCATGAGCGGTAGCCCGGCCAATTCCAACGCCTGGCTGGTCGACGGCGTCGACAATGTGGACCACGGTTCCGGCCGCACGATACTAGTTTATCCGTCAGTGGACTCTATCGAAGAATTCAAGGTGGCGCGCAACTCCTACGGCGCGGACAGCCCTTCGACGAGCGGCGCGCAAATCAACCTGGTTACCAAGTCCGGAACCAACAAATTTCATGGCTCGGTCTACGAGTTCTTCCGCAATGACAAGTTGGATGCCAACAACTTTTTCCTGAATGCCGCCGGCAAGCCCAGGGCCGAACTGCGGTCCAACAACTTTGGATACACTTTCGGCGGGCCCGTCAAGAAAGACAAATTGTTCTTCTTTTGGTCGGAAGAATGGAGGCGCGAAGTACGCGGCGTGACCCGGGTCAGTACTGTCCCGACCGATGAGGAACGTGTGGGTAACTTTAACGTTCGCGACCCAGCCAACCCGCAGATACCGATCAGTCCCTGGACTGGCCAACCCTTTCCCAACAATACTATCCCTTCGGACTGTTCTAACCCCGCTGGCTGTCTCAGCCCTGGTGGTTTGGCGCTCCTGCAACTGTACTCGCATTCAAATGCGACCCCCACCGCAGGTTCACCGTGGAACTGGGTAGAAGCCGTGCCAACTCATCTGAGCACGAGGCAGGAGCAAGTGCGTGGCGATTACAACATCACCTCGAGAACAGCCCTAATGGTGCGCTTCACCAACGACTACTGGGAGAATCCCGCCCCGAACTTTGGTAGCGACGGCGGCCTTTGGGGCGACACCGGGTTTCCAACTGTAGATTCGAGTTGGTCCCAGCCGTCAAAGTCGCTCGCTGCGCGGCTCCAGACTACCTTTGGACCTTCCAAAGTCAATACATTCCAGTTTTCCTATTCCAATAATCGCATTTTCATTACCAACGGTCTCGGCGCGAGCATTAACGCCAATATCAACTCTGCCATCCCTGATGTCTTCCCGGGTGTTCCGGGCCATGCCCATGCAATCTTTTGGGGGGCGCCAGAGCAAGGGATAGGAAACAATCTCTGGAACGCTGCGCCGTGGAACAACGCCCACGACATCTTCACATGGCAAGATGATTTCTCGATGACCAAGGGGAATCACAATCACCGCCTGGGTGCGTTCTATAGTTACGACAAAAAGGACGAAGATTGCTGTGGTGCCAGCGAAACCGTTGCGCAGTTCTGGGGTCCGAATGCGGTTCCGGGCGGTGCAGGAAAGGGTGGCGGCTGGGGACCTGCAGAGGCTCCAGGCAACGGGAATAATGTCACTGGCAACGGCCTAGCCGACCTGTTGCTCAAGGGAGCGTACTGGGGTGGCAACGAACAGTCCAGCCAGCCGCGGTCGAAAGTTCGCTGGAAAGACATTGAGACCTACTACGCCGACACTTGGCGAGTAACCCCACGCTTAACTCTTAACTACGGCGCTCGGTGGTCTATTCTCCCGCCCAGCATCCAAGCGGACAACCGCATCGGCAACTTCATTCCGTCTCTTTACAACCCTGCGCAGGGCACCAGCCCCCAGAACGGGATGATTTACCCGGCCGGCTTGAGCATAGCTTCGAGCGGAATTCCCGGAGGTTCGGCTAACTTAAGAGGTGTTGACGTGGGCCGTGCCTTGCGCCAGAGCAGTTACGACACCATTGCTCCGAGATTCGGGATTGCCTTTGACCCCACCGGAGCCGGGAAATGGGTCATCCGCGGCGGCGCAGGAACGTTCTTCGGTCGAGCCGACCTGAGCCAGCCTATCGGCGAGCTTTTGCTCAATCCGCCCTTCAACGCGACCATAAGTTTTGGCAATGGGCGAACCCTCGACTCCTTGCCTGCGACACTGCCGACTGTGGGAGTCGGCGTGGCAACTAACGCAGCGGATATCAACTGGAAAGTCCAAAGCAGCTATCAATGGAACTTAACTGTGGAGCGGGAATTGTTGCGCGACACGAAACTTGAGGTTGCTTACGTCGGCAACCGCGGCAGTCACCTGCCCGTGAACTGGGATTTGAACTTGGTGGCTCCGCAGAACCGGCTGCAGTGGGCGGAACTTAACTTAACTCCCAACTCGGCGACCCAGAGGGACGCCCTCCGGGAGCTGGCGCCCTTGGAGGGCACCAACAGCTTGATCTATATGACTAATGGTGGTCTCTCTAGCTACCACGCTTTACAGGCCTATCTGCTAAAGCGGTTTTCCCATAACTTCTCGCTGGCCAGTTCTTATAGCTTCTCCAAATTGATCTCCGACGTTTCGCTCGATTGCTGTGGCAACGGGAGCGGAGCCAGGATTTACGATCCCTGGAACTTCCGCTATAACCGCGGGCCGGCCGATTTTGACCGCCCGCATGTTTTCAGCACCAACGTGATATACGACTTCCCTGCGCTTGCGCATAAGTCCGCGTTGATGCGCAATACCTTAGGTGGATGGGAAGTCACAGGAGTGTATTCCTATTCGACCGGCGTGCCCTTAACCGTGGCGCTCAGCCAAAACCTGGTTGGGCTCCAGAGCGGCGGTGGCGGCGACCGTCCCGATCTGGTCGGCAACCCCGCGGGGCCGAATACACCCGGCGGTGGCTGGTTAAATCCAGACGCGTTTCGACTTCCAGTACAACTCGGTCGAGTCGGATCCGAGGGCGTGGGCGTGCTTCACGGACCGCCTACGAACAACGCCGATCTGGCCGCTTACAAGAACTTCAGATTGACAGAGAAGTTTTCGCTGCAGTTTCGATTTGAGACCTTCAATACGTTCAACCACACGCAGTTTTTTTCCACTTCCATCAGTGGGACAACAGCGAGTGGCACAAAATACCAAGTAGGGGGATTGTCGATCCTCCAGAACCCGAGTATGCCTTACCAACCTGACCCAAGCATGGCCAATTACAATCCGACGACAGATCACTTCACCGGCTGCAATACGCTCCCTGGGCACACATTCCCGGACTGCAACTTGAACCCCACGTTCGGCTTGCCTACCAAGGCGCGTGATCCGCGTGAACTCCAGCTTGCACTGAAGCTTTATTTCTAGGTTTCGTGCAAACCTTCGGGGCCTGCAAGTTTTTCTTGCGGGCCTCTTTTTGTTTTTGCCGCAATGGGCGAGAATAGATTTTTGGCCATGATGCTTTGCTTTTCTTTCCGCGTAGGCGTGCTGCTATTGCTCTGCGGGGCTTGGAGTGCGCAGGCTGCTGAACAGGCCGACGCTGGGAGTCCTGCGAGCCGCTTAAACACGACCGCGCGGGCCAGTCAAAGAGGTTCGCAAGCGAAGGAGCGCACAACCGGCTCATCCAGTGCGGCCGATAGCGGACCTGCGACACTCCTCCAGAAGCGCTTTGATACTGCTCAGGCCGCAGAACGCGATGGGGACTTCATCCGCGCCGAAAGCGAATACCGCGAAGTACTGGGATTGACGCTAGAGCAGTTGGGCAACACTTACCGCACGCTCGCGGATTGGGATAAGGCCCAAGCGGCATACCAAGATGCAACGGAAGCCATCGCTAATTCCGACGCAGCTCTGCTCGGTCTGGCCGTGGTCTACCTCAGTAAAGGCGAGTTTCAGAAGGGCGTGGATACAGTGCGCACCCTTCTGTCGCAGAAGCCCATGCACGCAGAGGCGCGGCAGTTGCTGGGCAAGCTTTACTTCAGCATGAACCGGTTCGACGCGGCAGAGCTTGAGCTTCTCGAGGCGCAGCGCCTGGCACCGGAAAACAGCGACACCGCGGTAACGCTCGCCTTCACCTATCTGCGGCAGAAGCAGCTCGATAAAGCACAGAAAATCTTCGCCCGGCTTCTCGAACAGCATGGCAAGTCCCCGCAAATTCACATCACGTTTGGGGCCGCCTATCGGGAATCGGCGTACGTCAACGAAGCCGTGGCGGAATTTAGGCAAGCGGTAGCGCTCAACCCTGGGTATCCACGGCTGCACTACTACATGGCCCTTGCTTACCTGTCGCAGGAGGGAAGTCACGCAATCCCTCAGGCGCTTGCGGAACTCGCCGACGAGATTCGGCGCCATCCCGACGCATATTCGGCTCATTATCTGGCCGGCTTGATTTATGTTCAGCAGCGCGAGCTGGAGAAGGCCCTGCCCTATCTCGAGAAAGCCGCAAGCCTCGAGCCAACGAATCCGGATGCTGCGCTCTACCTCGGGCAAACGCTTTATCTGCTCGGACAAAGCGATCGCGGAGTCTCGGTTTTACAAAAAGGTGTGGAACTAACCAAAGACCCGAGCCGGAATCAGTATCAAATCGCCAAGGCGCACTACCTGCTCGGCCAGTTCTTCAATCGTAAGGGAAAGCTGGAGGAAGCCAAACAGCAACTCGCCCTCGTCGAGGAATACAGGTCCAAAGCTGCCGTGCAGGATCAGGAGAGGCTCCAGATCTACTTGGGTACCGGCATGGGGGGCGGCGATGAACTGAAGAACGCCGTGAACAACATGGAAGGCCGGGCGGTGATTGTGGCGCCCCAGCCGCCCACTCCCGAACAGCAAGCTGAACTAGAAAAAGCCGCGAAATTTTTTGCTGAAGTAGCGGCAAAAGCTTACAGCCAGCTTGGGCTCCTGCGAGCGCGCGAGGCAGACTTCAAGCGAGCGGCTCAACTGCTGGCGCAAGCCGCATCCTGGGACCCGGGGTTGCCAGACTTGCAGTTCAACCTTGGGCTTGCCGAGTTCAAGGGCCAAAATTACGCCGATGCTATCGCACCGTTGGAGACCGCCCTGGCACGCCAGCCGGAGCGTCAGGATATACGCACGCTGCTCGGCCTGAGCTGTTTTTTCCATGAGGATTACCGCCGCGCGGCCGAAACACTGGTTCCGCTGTGGCAGAGCGGCGACGACGATCCCCAGGTTGCCTACGCCGTGGGCCTTTCTCTGGTTCACGCCGGCAATCGACAGCGGGGCATCGACATATTGCAGGCGCTCCTCGAAAAGTACCCACAAGTGGCCGACACGCATATGGCCATGGGACAAGCCTACGCCGTTCAGGGAAAACACGGGAACGCCGCTTCCGAATTCTCCAAAGCCTTGGAACTGGACCCTACAATACCCGAAGCACACTATGAACTGGGCCTTACGTTGCTGCGACGGGAGCGGTTTGCCGACGCTGCCGCCGAGTTCCGCCGTGAAATCGAGCACAACTCGCACCACGTGAAAGCACAATACCACCTTGGACTGGCACTCGCTTCCTTGGACCAGATTGATGACGCCGTTCGCCAGTTCAACCTGGCAACCGGACTTGATCCCTCTTACGGCGATGCTTATTACGAGCTAGGGAAAGCGCAGCTGAAACAGGGAAAAATTGAAGAGGCCGTGGCAAGCTTGGAAAAAGCCGGACAGCTTGAACCAGCCCAATCCTACGTCCAATACCAGCTTTCGCAAGCCTACCTCAAGGCTGGGAGGAACGATGCAGCCCAAGCGGCGCTCGCTCGGTACCGCGCACTGAAGGCCAGCGAACACTCCGGACCCTCGGCTAGCTCGTTGGAGGCGCCATCCCAGCCCCGCCCATGAACTCCCAGATCCTGCCGGGGGGCTTGGGAATGTGCAGACTAGTTGACCACGGTGAAGGAAGCGTGCGCGCTCTGGCTTTGCCCTGCAAGCGCATCGTGAACGTTTATCACGAGCGAGTACTCGCCTGCGGTCAAGCCGGCCAGTTGAACAAAGCGAGCCACCGTGACATGCGGAACTGGTTCCGCCACCGGCTGTGACACCTTGTACCCGGGGATATTCAGATTCACACGCTGTCCGCCCTTGAGCAGAAACGTTTCAACGTCGAGGTCCACTTTCTTGTCCTGCTGGATCTGCGGATTGTAAATGTCAAAGTAAAAGATCAAATTGTCGCCGTTGTGGAACTCGCAGCGCGCAGAAGGCAAAATCTGGACGTCGCCCGCAGAAAGAAACTGAGAGCCAGATCGCGTGGTTTTCTCCGCCTCGTGGGCTAATAATACGGTGCTCAGCGCAAGATTATTCTCTGGCTCTCGCAGGTACAAACCGGATTCCCCGTGCGAAACTTTACCCGATAGCGAGTCCTTTACAAATACTTCGAACGAGTAGGGGTTACCTGCAGGAAGATTCAGCACCTGGACAAAACTAATGTCGCCGGTTTGCAGTTTCTCGTATTCGGCGTTCGTAGCCTTGAACTGTGTGGGCCCGCCGAACCTCATGACTAGGTTATTGTGAACGTCGCGCACGAGACCCAGGATCTGAAAGCGGGCTTCGTTCACGTCGCCGTGCTTCTCAAACTTTACTTCGGAGGTGGGAAATTCGAGTATGACTGGCACGCGGTATTCCTTTCCAGCCTCGCGAAACGCTCCTGCCCGCAAATAGAGCGGCATACGTCCTGCCGGCTCGGCCCCATGCCATTGCGCAACCACCTGGTACTCTGCCGGTGAAAGCAGCTCGAAACCGGACGGGATTGCGTAATATCCGCCGCGCGCTCGCACCGAGAGTTGTTTATCGCGTACTTCCACGCGCACTTGCCGGAACTTTCCGTCAAAGGTTTCTTTCGCGGGCCGGTAGGAAAGTACATAGTAGGTCCGCATGTCCTCGCTGGCTCGCGCAAGGCCTAAGGATAGGTCGTTCGTGTTGTGGATTAGGAACCCCCCGGTGGCGACGGCCAAATAACGCAGGGAGCTCTCGGGCAAGTCACTACCAACCTGACTCACACGGTCGAAAACATCCTCCCCGCCAGTGGCTCTCATACGATCCTCTTGGGCCAGAGGGTTGCGTTCATTTTCGGTTGGGCCCAGCGCGGCAGTCATCTCGTCGCGCTGCACAAGCGCGCCACTGAGAGAGCGCGTTTCCAACCCGCGTGCATCAATGGAGTAAATAGCTAGTTGCGCGCGGTTTGCCGCATCCACGACCGACTGCAGATCCGGCCACAGAGGCTGCGAAATGATAAAGCCTTGTGAAAAAAGTAGTAGACTCTTCCGCCCTTCAATATGCTTGACTCCCAGAGCAATTGCTCGTATGGCGGTAAGCACTTCACGCGTCTGTTGGCGGTCCAGCGCCGAGCGCAGTGCTGCGTATTGCGCAGCGATGCGTCTTAAAGCCATGGCGTCGGCCGCAGCCGAGCCAGCACTACCCATACCTGCACCTGCTGAAGCAGCCGCGGGACCTGAGCCGACGCTTGGTTGAGCGACACCCGAAGAAATCGCAAAGCCAACCCCCCCTTTTGCCATCCCCTCGTCCAGATCAGCGCGTTCGGCAGTCACAGCCGACCCGCGCACATCCGTCGTTTTCAGGGCTGCCAGGATCGCGTCGCGATCATTCGTAAAATCGGTGAGGAAGTGCAGGCTCGTCCCGAGAGAAAACACCGCCATCCGGTCGTTCGGCCGTAGTTTTTCCCGAACATATTTCGTCGATGCTTCACGGACAAGCTTTTGGTTTTGAATCTCCACGCTGGAGTAGTCGAGGAGCAGAATTGTCAACGACGATGGCTCTGGCGGGGCTCCCGCCGGAGGAGGTGGAGCAACGACCTCCGAAGGAGTCGGAGCAGGCCGCTCCTCCTTTTTAGCGAGTGGAGTTCCTTGGTATAGCCGGAACGAAGTCAGCTTTTGCGGTACGCCGTCCTCGTAAACCGTGAAGTCATCGGCGCTCAGGTTCGTCACAATGCGATTATGCTTGTCAGTGACGATTGCATCGACCACTACTTCTGCAGCCTGGACTTTGATCGTGTCCTTTGCGGGAGCCTGCGGCTCCGCGGCTGGTTTTGGGCCTACCCCCAGTACGACCGAGAACGCAAAAATAGCAAGTAAGCCAAAAGGATGGCGCCACGACACGGCAACCTCCCGCGTTGTCATTAGTATTGCACAAAACCGGGCGCGGGGATGCCTGGCAACTTGCTAATTTAGTGACTCACTCGTAGAAATGGAAATCTCTGGCTGGGTGGGGTCGTATGCTGTCGGGAAATCTCACCAGTCTGACCCTGAGGAACAAGGGCTGGTCGATTCGCGAATCACGAATTCCGGCTCGATGGCAATCTCTGCCGCATATTCGTGGCGGCCTTCGATTTGGTCGACGAGCGTTTGTGCGGCGACCTGTCCCATCCTTAGAAGTGGCTGCCGGACCGTCGTCAACCCGGGATTGGTGAACGCGGCGCCGGGAATATCATCGAAACCCACCACGGAGATATCCTGCGGCACACGCAAACCTGCTTCACCGAATGCCCAGATCGATCCGATCGCAAAAATATCGTTATAAGCAAAGAGCGCGGTGAATCGCTGCTTCCGGGCGAGCAATTGCTTGGCGAAAGGATATCCGATCGCGGGCGTCGAATCGGTACCTTCCAATTGGATGGTCAACTCGGGACGAATGGGAATTCCGACCTCATCCGCTACTTCGCAGATGGCGCTCCAGCGGACAGAGGAATCTGAGCGGAGTGTCTGCCCCTTGATGAATGCGATCTCCGGATGCCCAAGACCTTTAAGATGCTCAAGCGCAAGCCTCGCAGCGCGCGTGTGGTCCAGGACGATGTTGGTCACCTCCTCGACCCGCTCGTGCCCCGCGACCGAAGGACGCGCTGCGTGACGTGGGGGTTGTAGCAAAGCGGTCGAACTGGCCAAGGTGGCGCGGAGGGACAGACAGGAGTTCGATTGTGCAACCTGGTTGCACAAGGCTACGTCACTCCCGAAGGAAGAATTTAAAGGCGAAGTCGAAAAACATCTGACCGGCCGCGAGAACGAACCTTGGGATCTGATCTACTTCAAGATGTACAAGAGCCAACTGGCGGTGGTCGAGCAAGCTCTCGAAACTGCCGGGCTCATGCTGGGAACAAACAAGTCGCGCGGATATTGCCTGGAGATGATCTGCGCGGATTTT
>WNGJ01024928.1_pt1 | contig 16990 bp, 18 predicted proteins | sample 5400611 | NCBI WGS metagenome assembly WNGJ01 (sample SAMN13153375, study PRJNA577476) | soil metagenome | isolation source: 40 cm soil or saprolite under Garry oak tree replicate 1 | place: USA:California | collected 2016-06-15 | reverse complement strand
GAGTTCGATAAGGGCGAGGCGGCGCTCGCTACCGATAAGAAAGGGAGCATGGAAGAGGGCGCCCTTCATCTGGAGAAGGCGGTCACCATCTATCCCAAGTTTCTCCAGGCGCAGCTAAGATTAGGGACGGTCTACATGGACCTGCAGCAGTGGGACAAGGCCCAGGAGGCTCTCAGAAAGGCTTTAGAAATTGATCCCAAAGCGGCCAATGCGATGTTCGCCCTGGGCGAAATTTACTTACGTGAAAAGAAAAATGATGAAGCCGAAAAGGTGTTATTGCAAGGTCTGCAAATCGAGGATCGATCTTTTCAGGGACATCTGACACTTGCTCGTGTCTATGTCGATATGGCTGCAAAGATTAAGGATGATACTCAGAATCGGCCGCTACGCGTTAAGGCTTATGATCAGGTTAATGAAGCCTTGAAATATAATGCGGACCTTGCTCAAGCACACTTCATTAAGGGAAATCTGCTGCTGAGCGTTGGACGAGACCAGGACGCGCAGCATGAGTATGAGGAGTATCTTCGTCTGGATCCGAAAGGTCCTTTTGCCGATAAAGCTAAGGGCTGGATCGAGAAAATCAAGAAAGCGGTGGAATCGGAGAAGAAGCCCTGATGCTAAACCAGAGCGTAGAAAAAAGAGGCCGCGACCTTTCGGTTCGCGGCCTCTTTTGTTTCCATGGGAAAGTTGATTAGCCGGCGCTAAAATCAAGCAGGTGGCCTAACTTTTCTTTCTTGGTTCGGAGATAGGCTCCGGCCTGCTCAGGTTGTTCAACCTGAATCGACACGCGTTCGACAATTCTCAAGCCGGCTTCTTCCAGCGCGCGAAGTTTCAGGGGGTTGTTTGAGATTACCCGCACCTGGCAAAGTCCCAGATCGAAAAGTACCTCAGCGCATTGTTTGTAGTCCCGCAGATCCACAGCCAAGCCGAGCTGTTCGTTAGCTTCTACCGTGTCCGCCCCTTTGTCTTGTAGTGCATAAGCGCGAATCTTGTTGATGATGCCGATACCCCGGCCCTCCTGAAGTTGATAAACGACAGCGCCATGCCCTGCACGCTCAATCATCTGCATCGTCTGATGAAGTTGGGGACCGCAATCACACTTGGTTGATCCGAACACGTCGCCAGTCAAACACTGAGAATGGATACGCACCAGCGTTGGCGTGTCGCGGCGCATTTCGCCCTTGAAAAGAGCAACAAACTCTTCATCGCTAACCAGCGAACGATAACCCGCAATCTGAAAGTCGCCCCATTCAGTTGGTAAGGTTGCGATCGCTACGCGCTCTACTGACAGGTTCTCTTCAGATCCTGAACACGCGGCAATTGATTGTTCCTTCAACCGAGTCTCCTTTTCTGACACCGATAAAACACGAGGTCTACTGTCAATTTCTTAGGTTGATTTTATAGGAGGAAGGCCACAAGCGCCACTGGGGTCGCGGTGAGGGCGCTTCCGGCTTGTATTGGGCAACAAATCATTGCAATACATTGCTACAACAATCGCTGCGAGATAAGATACGCCACGTCTGGTTTAAAAAGGTAAGGTCTTATAGTCGTGGTCACTCTGATTAGTCCAGATTGATGCCCAGCCAAAAACTTGAAGAAGAAGGATCCGGCTCCACGCAACTGCCTCCGGCGACCGAGGACGTCAAGCCGGCTCAGAAGGAACGTCGACCGGCGTTGGTTTCTCTTCGAGGAGAGTTGATGGCCGTGCCCATTCCGCTGGAACGCGACCAGGTGACAATTGGTCGCGCTATCGAAGCCGATGTCCGGCTCAATGATTTTCGCGCCTCGCGCCTGCACGCTCGCATTACCACCGAAGTTGATTCTAAAACTAACGCCGCTACCTATCGCATTACCGATCTGGGGTCCACTAATGGCACGTTGGTTAATGGTGAGTTGATTACCGACGTCGTACTTAACGATGGCGACAAGATAGTAATCGGAGACCATCTTTTTCGGTTCGATATGCTGGATGAGATCGATCGTGAATTTCAGCAGCAAATCCATCGTCTCATTGCGCACGATGAACTTACCGGACTACTCACGAGCAAGTCGTTTTTTTCAGAACTTCGCCGCGAGGCTGCGCGAGCTGAGGCTGAATCGCGCCCTTTCTGCGTGCTAATGATGGATCTGGACCACTTCAAAGAAGTTAACGATACTTATGGCCACCTTGTTGGCAGCCAGACTCTCGAAGTAACTGGCCGCGTGATCAAGGAGGCATTGCGGGCCGGAGACGTTGCTTCTCGTTTTGGCGGTGAGGAGTTTGCTGCATTTCTACTTGACGCTAACTATGCCCAGGGTCTGGTTGCAGCTGAGCGTGTGCGAATTGCGGTGGCGCAGGAGCAGTTTCCCATTACTCGCATGGACTCTCCGGATTCTCAAGGAACCCACCGTATCACTATTAGTATTGGTGTGGCCGCATATCCCGATGACGCGACCGATCCTATCCACTTGATAGAGTTGGCCGATTCCGCTCTCTATCGAGCTAAACGAAGTGGCCGAAATCGAATCTGCGCTTATCGCCCTTCGTTGGCGATGACTGAGAATCCTTTGCCTCGCAGACGGGCTCCTTAAGCAACCTTCGAGTGCCACTTTTCGTCCAAAACAACTTTTGTTTATGAAACGCCGGTCTCGATGCGGCGTGTAACTTCATGGGTCCAAAAGCCGGGCTTGACCTCGGTTGCGCCATTTTAATTGAGGCGTGTATGCTTCTTGCAGAAAGATTGCTCGGAAATCAATGCCTACGAAACTAAACCTCGCCAGCCGACCGTTCAGAAATCGCTCACTTCCGTGGGCAGTGACGAGCATCATTGTTTTCCTCTCAATGATATCTCTCATTTTTGTTGTGCGCGCTAATGCGAAGGCAAATGCGCAAGCTTATGCGGTGCAGAACGACATTAACCAGCTGGCGCAGCAGGATCGTAATCTTCGACAACGAGCTGAAGCAGTAAAGAATTCTCTAACTTCTGAACAACTGCAAACCCTGGCTGCAGCTCATACGCTCGTGGACCGCAAGCATTTCTCCTGGTCGCGTCTGCTTTCGGATCTGGAACTGGCATTGCCGGGAACGGTGCGCGTCAAGAGAATTGCGGTAAACAACGTCGCAACGCGTGGCGACGAAACCGTAGCCGAACTGGACCTGACTGTAATCGCAAAGAGTCCGCCAACTGTGACAGACATGATTGCAGAGATGGATCGTGCCGGCATCTTCCATGCCGAGCTTCGCTCACAGAATTTACAGCGCGGACGAGGTGAAACCGGAGCAGAGTATGAGCTATACGTGGTTTACCAGCCGCGAGCCGGTTCTCCTCTCAATACCGTAGCATCGGCTTCAGTAACACCATCGCGGAACGACCTGGCTAAAGGAGCGGGCCGATGATCGAGCAAACTCCGGCGACTCATCGTCCCCCAAAGCGACAACTGATACGAGCGCGCCTGCAAACGTTCAACTCATCTCGCGGTCAGCGAGTTCTCGGGCCCGCCGAGATAATCGGGCTGGCCGGCAGCGTCCTAATCCTACTACTCGTAATTGCTGCTTACTTTTATTTCCTGGTGCCCGCTCGCTCACGTCTGGATGCGCTTCAATCAGAACGCTCACGACTTCAAACTCAATTGCGAATCTCACAAGTCGCGATCAACCAGGGACAAAGCACTGAGGCGCGCGTGCAAGACATCACTCAGAGTCTTGACGATTTTGAAACTAAAAAACTGCTGGGCGCTAATATTGGACGTATGGTCCTTTACGATAGCCTTAACGCGCTGATTCACAAGAACGGATTACGCAACACTTCCGGGCCTACCTACACACCGCTTGAACCTGCTGGTTCGAAGGCAAATGCAGCAGGAACGAAAGTCACTAATACAAAATGGCAAAGTATCTATCCCGGCATCGCCATCAGCGTGACTGTTGAAGGCCAATACCCAAACCTCCGCCGGTTTGTGCAGGACATCGAGACGAACAGGCAGTTTGTCATCATAAATAGTGTCGAGTTGGAGCGGGCTACCGAAACAAACACTTCACCGGCAACGGCGGAAGAGCCGGCAGCTGCGGCGCGTGGCGCTCTCGTCAGCTTGCGTTTGGAAATGGCAACCTACTTCCAACGAGCACTCGCTCAAGATGCGGTCAGCACTTCGGGAACTCACTGAGTAATATTATGCAGTTAAGCGATATTCGAAATCCGGGTGAACGGAACAAATTGATCCTGGCAGCAGTTTTGGGATTGGTCGCAATCGTGTTCCTCTGGTGGACCTTTTTTGGATTCGGTAGTTCTAGCAAGGTCGCGCCGCGTATGGCAGCCCAGCCGACCCCAACTTCCAATCGCACTACGGCTACGAAGTTACCAGTGCAATCAGTTACGGACTTCAAAGGCGCCGATCTCGATCTGTTGCGACCTGTTAATATCGAGTATGCGCAGCAGACGGCTCCTGAAGCCAGACGTAACATCTTTATCTATTACGAACCACCCAAGCCTCTTCCAAAAACTTCTGTTGTTCCTACGCCGACCCCCACACCTGTTCCGCCAATACTTCTCGCAAACCTGTCCCCTCCGAATGTCTATGCGAAAACTGGCGACTTTACATTGGAACTCTCCGGCGATAAGTTTACCTCACAGTTGCGAGTGGTGATCGATAACAGTGAGTTGCCTACGCGCTATATAAATCCTCAACAGGTAGCCACCGTAGTACCTGCGGCGCTCATAGCAAACCCCGGTGTGCGCCAGGTGATGTTGCGGTCTGTAGACGGCAAGCTCTACTCAAATGCAGCAACGCTGAACGTGACTGCGCCTCCAACACCAAACTACTCCTACATCGGAATCCTTGGCACAGTACACCACGTTGACACTGCAATTCTCCAGGACAAAGGCAGCAAGGAGACGCTTACCGTCCAACGTGGAGATCTTCTCGGGGGCAGATTTCGTGTGACCAGCATTTCAGAAAAAGAGGTTGTAGTAGTGGATAGTAATTTGAAGGTCAAACATACGCTAGCTATGACCGCCCAGAGTGATAGAGGTAACCCGCTCCAGCGGCCTACACCCAGAGTTGACAGCGAAGATGATGAACCATAGAGCTGGACCACACCACAACATGTGGACTTGGAGATTGACAGTGTTGAAAGTGTCCACTCGCAGTCAGGACGCCTGGAATCGACCCTGTGAGGCGGGTTATACGCTGGTTGCGCTCCTGGCGCTGATGACCGTGCTCGCCCTCTTGGCGCTCGCTGTTGCCCCGGCCGTTCGTCAGCAGGCACAGCGTGAACGTGAGATCGAAACGATATTTCGCGGTGAAGAAGTACAAGATGCAATTCGCATTTATTATTCCTATCAAGTCCAACAGCGAAACTTAACTGCCGATGCCGCCCTTCCCACCTCAATGGATCAACTTCTTGAGGGTGTACCCAGCGGCACCAAGAAGGTGCAGATACTACGCGCGTCGGCCGCGCGCAATCCGCTTTCAGATTCGGGAGAATGGAAGTTGGTGCGACCACGTTCATCGCAATTAGCAGATTTCCAACGGTCGGTAATGTTGTTTGTCAACCAGCGACGACAACACGTCCGGACCTTTCATTGGTGTTGCCACTGACAGCAAAAGCAAATCGGTAATTAATTATTACGGCATTGATCGATACGACGGTTGGATCTTCACTCCGCTTTTCAGATGATCACTCTACTTGAGCTGCACGTGACGTTCTGAACGGTAATCATGTCAGCGAAGCATGGATCAACTCACATTACGTTAATCGCGATCCGATCAAGAAACTTTCACGCGCCCAATGCTTCTTAGCGTTCGAAGTCACACGAAATCTTTTGCCTTTCGCTCATCGCTTTTCAATATCGCCGCAAAAATATTTTTCATCACAACCGTAATAAGTTGTTGACATCGCGGACGTTTGCGTTTATATAGCAAGATGTTGTGCGCCGTTTACACTAGCCCACAAGAGACAAGTAAGCACAGCATCTTGTGGTCATCACTCGAAACCAAATCTTGAAAAGAAGGAGCAACTAAGAATGGCAACTAAAAAAGGTGGAAAGAAGGCAGCGAAAAAGGGCGCCAAGAAAGCAGCAAAGAAGGGCACCAAGAAAGCAGCCAAGAAGAGATAGTTCGGATCAGGACGTTTCAACAGCAACCCTCCACTGGCGCACATACACTTCTGAGGCCAGCATGGCCTTTCAAAAGGAACGACGAGTACTTCAAGCGAAACTCGTCGTTCCTTTTGTATTACCAGGTCGCCCACACTTGGGATTTGACTTGATTGCCGTCGGAAGGTGGCGACCACTCACTAAAGTATTTCCAGGGACAATCCTGCAATGATTCAAGTTGCACTGGTCGAACCTGAGATTCCGCCCAATACCGGAAACATCGCGCGCTTATGCGCCGCCACCAGAGTTCCACTTCACATTGTGGGAGTCACAGGCTTTCGTTTGGACGACAAAGCTGTGCGTCGCGCGGGTTTGGATTACTGGCCCGAAGTCATCTTGCAACGTCATCCGAGTCTTGATGGGTTGCATGAATCACTGCCTGACGCCCGGTTCATATATCTTACGACCAAGGCGGACACAAGCTACTCCGACTGGGCCTTTAGCCGCGACGATTGTTTAGTGTTCGGCCGGGAAACACGTGGGTTACCCGTAGAAGTTCTGCACTCAAACCGGGAACGGTGCCTGACTATTCCGATACTCAACCCACGGGTCCGCAGCCTGAATCTAGCGACCGCCGTGGGGATAGTCCTTTACGAAGCTTTACGTCAAACTGGTGCACTTAAACTCTAATGTGCTGGCATACACGCTAGCCTCATCTTCTGTAACAAGCCCTTCATAAGTTGTGCGTCATCCGCCGTGGGGTTATTCAGTTCCAGGTGTTAAGATACGCGGTTTCGTCTTAGTGACGATCTGAAGCCGGTAACATCTATGCAAAGGGAACCATGAGTCAGGAACGCAAAGATATTCGCAACATCGCAATTATTGCTCACGTCGATCATGGCAAAACCACCCTGGTGGATGCCATGCTGCGCCAGTCTGGAACCTTTCGAGATAACGAGCAGGTGCGTGATCGTGTCATGGACTCAATGGATCTGGAACGCGAGCGCGGTATAACGATCATGGCGAAGAACACGTCCGTCCATTATCGCGACGTGAAAATAAATATTGTAGATACGCCGGGCCACGCCGACTTCGGCGGTGAAGTTGAACGCGTCTTGAAAATGGTAGATGGGGTGATGCTTTTGGTTGATGCCGCTGAAGGCTGCCTGCCCCAAACACGGTTCGTTCTTCGAAAGGCCCTCGAGGCTCGCCTGCCAGCCGTCGCTGTAGTCAATAAGATCGATCGCCAGGACGCTCGCCCGGAAGAGGTAGTGAACGAGATCTACGAATTATTTCTCGACCTTGATGCGACTGACGAGCAGATTGAGTTTCCTATTCTTTATTCCGTCTCGCGCGAAGGAATAGCTAAACGACTTCTACAGGACAAATCAACCAATCTGCGTCCACTATTTGACCAGATTGTGGAGACTATCCCCGCGCCGAGGCAGATTAGAAATGATTCTCTGCAACTGTTGGTGGCCAATCTTGATTACAACGAATACGTAGGCCGGTTGGCAATCGGCCGAATTTTCTCAGGTGAGATTGCGTTGGGTGATCAGGTGTCGGTTTCGAAGCCTGATGGCTCGCTCCAGAAGGTGCGCGTTTCCCAGCTTTACGCTTTCGAAGGGTTAAAGCGAGAGCCGGTTCAAAGAGCTGGATTCGGAGAGATAGTGGCCCTGGCGGGCGTTGACAATATCGAGATCGGCGACACGATAACATCAGTCGAGAATCCTCAGCCCCTGCCGGTCATTGCGGTTGATGAACCTACGATCTCGATGATCTTCGGAGTAAACAACTCACCATTTGCCGGTAAAGACGGGAAGTATGTGACCTCGCGGCAGGTCAAGGAACGCCTGGACAAGGAAATTCTGGGGAACGTGGCGATACGCGTGGAGGAGACTGAATCCCCGGACCAATTCAAGGTTTCAGGTCGTGGCGAATTACAGTTATCGATTCTTATCGAAATGATGCGCCGCGAGGGATATGAGATGCAGGTCTCCAAACCTGAGGCAATTACTCGCACGAGTGATGGACGTACGCTCGAACCAATCGAGCAGGTTGTGATTGACTGTCCTGAAGAATTTATTGGAGTCGTTACGGAGGCGGTTGGACGTCGCAAGGGCCAGATGACGAAGATGGTTAACCACGGCACCGGGCGCGTAAGACTTGAGTTTGAGACCCCTTCGCGCGGCCTAATCGGATTTAGAAATGAATTCTTGACTGAAACGAAAGGTACCGGCTTGCTCAACACGCTGTTTCTTCGCTGGGGAGACTGGCAGGGATTTTTGCGCGGGCGCTCAACAGGGTCTTTAGTGGCGGATCGAACTGGAGAGACCACGACATATGCTCTCTTCAATCTACAGGAACGAGGAACTCTCTTCATTCGTCCCGGGACAAAAGTCTATGAAGGTATGATAATCGGTGAGAATGCGCGTGTAGTCGACCTCGATGTGAACGCAATCAAGGAAAAGAAATTGACAAACATGCGCGCGGCATCTGCCGACGAAGCGATGCGCCTTGTCCCGCCTAAGGAACTTTCACTAGAGCAGGCCATCGAGTTTATCGGCGATGATGAATTAGTCGAGGTTACTCCCCAGAATATCCGTTTGCGGAAGCGAGTGCTTCGAGCTAACGAACGACCAAAGAAAAAAGAGGTGTGATACTTAGCACCAATGTTTTCCAAGTTCTTGAATGCCCTGGCTGGCACGCGGCTTTATCCAATTACCGACAGACGACTCTCTGGGCTCTCACACGCTGAACAAGTCTCACAGCTGAGCGAGGCCGGTGCGACTCTAATTCAATTGCGGGAGAAGAGCTTTTCGGCGCGCGAGTTTTACAGTGAGGCGGAGCAGGCTCTGCGCGTTGCGCGCACCCGGGGCATTAAGATCATAATTAATGATCGGGTTGATATCGCTTTGGCGTTGAAGGCTGATGGAGTTCATCTTGGTCAGGACGATGTCCCGCCTGAAGCCGCGAGGCGCCTGCTGGGGTCTAACGCCATCATTGGCTTCTCTACCCACAATCTTGAACAAGCGCGCCAGGCCGCGAAAATGCCGCTTGATTATGTTGCCCTCGGTCCAATCTTTGCGACCGCCACCAAGGAAAACGCGGATTCATCGATTGGTATTGAAGGATTGCGGCTTGCAAGGCGGGCGGTTGGCAGGCTTCCAGTCGTCGCTATTGGAGGAATCACGTTTGCGAACAGCTTGGATGTCCTGGCCGCGGGAAGTCATGCCGTCGCCGTGATTGCCGACATCTGGTGCCCCCACGGACAAGCGATAACTCACACTCAACGTCTACTCCATCACACCTAACCTCTTCGTGGAACAACACAATTTACTTGCGTTTATCAAGGTTATGCGCGAGAATCCAATTGCCAAGTAGCGTAGTGCCATCTTGGCGCCCGCCGATACCTATTTTGCTCCAGCACATTTCAGTCGGAGTTTAAAGCTAATGAGCTTTTTTGACCTGCCGCCCGTCATCGAGCGAATGTTGCTCGTTTCAGACAAGATCAGCGATCTCAACTTCTCCGTTGGTCAACTTCCCCAGGTTGAAATAAATGGAAGACTAACTCCCGTGCAACCACTGGGAATGCAAAAACTCACGCCTTACCAGACTGAGATCATCGCCATGTCTCTGATGCAGGGAAATCCTGATGCAGCTGAACGCCTGGCGCATACAGGCACAACCGATTTAAGCTTCTCGTTGCCTTCGCGAGCTCGCTTTCGAGTTAACGTCTTTCAACAACGCGGCGTTTATTCGATCGTGATGCGCGTCATCCCTACTGATATTCCGACACTGAAATCACTCACTCTGCCTGAGCAACTTGCTGAAATTGCTGATTTGAGAAATGGCCTGGTGCTGATGACTGGGCCAACGGGTTCGGGCAAAAGCTCCACTCAAGCTGCGATTATCGACATCATCAATGAGAAAAAACACTACCATGTAGTCACAATCGAAGATCCGATTGAGTATCTCCACGCGCATAAGAACTCGACGATTAATCAACGCGAGGTTGGACACGACACCAAAGATTTTCCCTCGGCGTTGAGGGCCACACTGCGACAGGCGCCCAAAGTGATACTCATCGGTGAAATGCGCGACTTTGAAACCACTGAGATTGCCCTGGAAGCTGCCGAAACCGGTCATTTGGTTCTTTCTACCCTACACACTATAGATGCTTCCAAGACGGTCGATCGAATAATTGGTCTTTATCCAAAGAACGAAGAGCAGGTCATTCGCACTCGCCTGGCCCAAACCTTTCGCTACATTATTTCTCAACGATTGATTCCACGAGCTGATGGACGAGGACGAATCGCCGCGGTAGAGATTCTCAGATCGAGTCCGCGTACTCGTGAATACATAGAAGAAGGCGAGGGGGAAGGAAAATCTTTACTCGATGCGATGCGAGATGGAAAACTTGACGGGATGCAGGATTTTGACACTGTAATCAGAGGTTTGATTTTGACTCTGAGAGGTGTCACCGGCGAAGAGTTTGCGCAACGAGATGGCGGCGGTCTCGCCGCGGCGTCGTTGTCGGATAGGGGATCCATGCTGAGTATGATCGACTAGCCGCTTCACCGCGATCCAAGACCCTCCTTAAGAACTTGTTATGATTATTATTTGCCAAAAATGTTCTTCGCGCTTGCAAGTGGATGACACGAAAATCCCGGCGCAGCCTTTCGTTATTCGCTGTCCGAAGTGTAACGGTCGAGTGGATTCCGGTCAGCTCAGCCCGACAGGGGGAAAAAGCGCGATCGCAGTTGATAACTCACCATCGACCGACAATCGACGACTCGACCAGCCGACTCCCGCTCCGCTTTTTGAATCTCAACAAAAGGGTGATCCGGCAGGCCCTGACTCGTCTGCAACTGAAAGGCTAGCTGAGCTGTTGTCGGGCCTGATTAACCCGACGTCGGCTGGTCGTGGACTTCCGAAGGCTCGTCCCGCCTGGGATCCCAGGAAAGCGCTGGTTTGCGTACTTGAAAAAAGCCGAGAATCAGTCGCGCGCGGACTGGCTGAGAATGGCTATCAGGTTTTCATAGCGCAGGAAACGAGACAGGCCGTCGACCGCATGCGCGAAAATCAACTGGATATAGTAGTGTTGGATCTGAGATTTGATCCGGTAGAACAAGGCGCCATCTTCGTAACGCGCGAAGTCAACATTTTAAGGCCCGCCCAGCGTCGCCGGTTGTTCTTTGTTTTGCTCTCGCCATCTTTGCGGACGATGGACGCTCACGCAGCATTTCTAAACAACGTTAATGCGATAATCAATATTAACGAAATTGACGAACTTCCAGGACTGCTTGAACGTCGCATCCGTGAGTACAACGAACTCTACAAGGAGTTCAATAACGTGCTGGGTGTTCCGGCATTGTAGTGAATCATCTGAATACCTTACGTGGGATACCCATGTGAGGCTCTGGATTCAAAAACTTAGCCATCATTTAGGGCCACAACGGTGGTCCTTTCTCTTTTTCGATTCCTGACGGTTTTGGCGAACAAGACGGCAGACATCTTCTGTAACCTACTAACCTAATTTGCTAAGCTTAGCCCGTTCGTAATCTTCTGGTCGTCTTTCTAAGGAACAATTCAAAGCGGGCGGGAGTCCGCGACGACAGTTCGTTTTGCCCTGGGCATTGAAGTGGCGCAAGATATAATTGCCGGCAGCTTCCGAGCGCTCGAAAGAACCTAACAATACTCACAAAGGATTACGGAAGTCGATTCACGCCGACGCGGGATAGCGTTAATGGAAATCAAACTTCTGCTCACGCTGGATCTACGCGAACAAGCCGCCCTGCAAGCGGCGCTTGTCACTCATGGCGCTCCGGATGCGCTGGTAACGCTGGCGTTGACCGGGGCCTGCAGAATTTCCAACGTCGAAGAGGCTCGCCAGCTTCGCAAGTGGCTCGCAGAAGCCCGATCCGCGGATGACACAGACTTTGCATCTCTTCATGTAATCGAAAGTGCGCTGGTTGACTTTGGTGTGTGACCGCGGGGAAGAAATTCCGAGACCATCTCGATGACTGAGATAGAACTAGGCTACGGCAAGAGTTCGGTAACGCTTACCTTTGACAAGAACCGCTATCAATTGTTGGCCGGCAACCGCCTGCACGAAAAACCGCTAACTGATATCGAAATTACCGAGGCACTGAGTTCACCAATCCAATCGCCGCCGCTGGAAGATCTCTTTTCGGCTGGCGGCTCTGTCCTGATGGTCGTCTCTGATGCCACGCGCGCAACGGGTAGCGCCCAAATCCTCAATCTACTCGTGCGCCGTCTGATTGAGGTTGGAATTTCGCCGTCTAACCTGGCCATCATTTTTGCCACTGGGATACATCGTAGTGTCACACCTGAAGAGAGAGTCGAACTGCTATCGCCTTTTATTGCGCACCGTGTCAGAACAATTGACCATAACGCCTACGATTCAGCGGCGATGGTTTCGCTGGGAACGACAGAACGTGGCGCAACAGTGGAAGTCAATCGTTCGCTGAAGGACTTTTCTCATGTCGTCATAACGGGCGGTATAGGATTTCATTACTTCGCCGGTTTTACCGGAGGCCGGAAATCCATTTGTCCGGGCCTCGCTTCCGCGCGCACGATTGAGGCGACACATGTGCTCGCGCTTGACTTTGAGACTGGCGGACGTCGGGCAGGCGTCGGCACCGGGCTTCTGGATGGCAACGCCGTCCATGAAGAGTGCGAACGAGTTGCCGCCATGATCGCTCCACGCTTTAGCATCAGTAGTGTAGTTGACGAGCGCGGCCGGACGGTCCGGATTTACGCCGGCGACTGGCGAGCAGCCCATCGCGCCGGTTGTATTGAGTATCTCTCCAATCATTCGATGAAAATAGGCCGCAAGCGTGAGGTTGTTATCGTTAGTTGTGGTGGCTATCCTTACGACATCAATCTCATTCAGGCCCATAAATCTCTTGATATGGCCGCGCATGCTTGTACGGATGGCGGCATGATAATCCTGCTAGCCGAGTGTCGCGACGGTCTGGGTCACCCAACTTTTTTGAAATGGTTTGAGGAAAAAGATTCGCGCGCGCTCGAGATGCGACTACGCGACGCCTACGAAGTAAACGGTCAAACGGCATGGTCATTGCTCGTAAAGGCGGAGCGTTACCGAATTCATCTTGTTTCGAAGCTGCCCGATGAAGACGTTCGGCGCATGCGGATGAGACCGGCGCGTTCATTGCCGGACGTTCTTAATAGCCTTGATCAGTCGACAGAGGGTTACATAATGCAACGCGGCGCGGCGTTCCTACCAGTGATTGAACCAGCATAGTTTCGATTTACTTTTGCTATTCCTCGGTGTATACCTTGCCCGCTTTAACCTGGCTCTCAATTCCGGGGGTTTCCTCGCTTTTGAGACTCAAAACATCTGGTCCTGCCAATTAGTTTCCGGGACGACTTTCTCATTGCCCACTTAAGGGGAAAACCTATGCCTCCACCTCTAACTGAAGCTGATTACCAACAAGCAGCGCAGAAGTTACGCTGCGAAGTTGCAGCCGTAAAAGCTGTTGCGGAAGTCGAGTCGGGCCCGCATGGAGCATTTCTTCCTTCTGGCGATCCGGTAATACTTTTCGAGCGGCACAAGTTTCACCAATTCACTGGAGGGAAATACGACCAAACAAATCCAGGTATATCTAATAGGACTCCTGGTGGATATGGCCCGGTTTCTCAACAACATGCCAGACTCCAGGAAGCAGCAGCTCTCGATCCGGATGCGGCTTTGATGTCTTGTTCCTGGGGCCGCTTCCAGGTAATGGGATTTCATTGGAAAGACCTCGGTTACCCCAGTCTCAAAGACTTCGTCGACGGGATGTATGTGAGCGAGGCCAATCACCTGGATGCGTTTGTCCGGTACGTTGATAAGAATGGATTGGCTCAGCATCTCAAAAATAGAAACTGGGCGGCGTTTGCGCTTGGTTACAACGGTAAGGATTACAAGATTAATAAGTATGATGACAAGTTAGCTGCTGCTTACAAGAAATACCACGGCTAATTATCGACGTTGCGTTGTCAGATGGATTGATTGCAATGACATCCGGACACTAGAATCGAAGGCAACAGTTTCAGCATCAACGAGGAGACGAACTATCATGAGAATGATTCTGGTTGCAGCACTACTCCTGGGAACTTGTTTTTGCGTGGTGGCACAGGAGCCGACGACCGGTACTGCTGAACGGCGCGTGCCGCTTACCGAGACGGCAGTGGCGCTGGACGGCAGCGGGGCGCCGGCGCTTGAGGCTTCCCTAAGAACGACCAGCCTCAACGGCGCCGAAGATTCGCCCGTTACCAATATCCGGCTGGTTATAAAAAACGCCAGCACTGTTTCCTATTCGTTCGTTTCCGGTTTGGTGACTTTCTACGACAACGCCGGCGTCCGTTGCGGAGAGGGTTTATTCAAAGCTGACGCGCTTTCAGTGGGTGAGTCGTTTGAGACAGACACCCCAGGAATCCGCATTCGCTGTGCGCCGGCGACCTGGCGAATAGTCGCCAGCAACCTGCTCCCCAGAGTCATCCTAAATACATCCGTCTCCCCGCCGACAACGACAAGTCGTTCGAGTTTGAATTTGCTTATCAGCGTGGACGGCGAGGAGCATCCGATTCAGTTGGATAAGCCTATGGTGCTGACCTTGGGAGACAAGCAGCGAACGATTCTGTTGCGCGAGGCTCCTTAACTTTCGGACATCGTTTCATCCTTGACCTCTCCTAATTTGGGTTCTAGGATCAATTATAAGACACGAACTGACCAGAAAGCGGGGTAGTTTTATGGCAGAGAATGATGGAACCACGTGCGCACATCCCGCCTGCGATTGCCCGCCCGAGAAGGACAGCAAATATTGTGGGGAGTACTGCGAGAACGCCGAGAGAGCGCACGTCCTGGAAATAGGTTGCAGTTGCGAACACGACGCCTGTCGTTAGACCAACGCGGTAGCCACATAACGGTTAAGAACAACTCGCTCTATCTCCCAGCGACTACCTCTCAGTGCGATTGTCATTTGTAATACATTCACAACGTAGCTATCGCCGCTATCACGGCAACGCCTCTTAGAATTCCCTCATCCTGACAACAGCAATACTAGAGACGTTTCAGTTTCTGAAAGAAGCCCGTTCGAATTATGTTTGCTATCCTTCCGGTGACACAAAGCGCCTTCCCAAGGGCTTTTCCCAATCAACCACTTTTCCCAATCAACCAAAGGTGACCTGGACGCGCTAAACAAAGGCGCAAAACCAAGAGGTTACACAAATCGGCCAGCGCTGGAACGACACGAAATCAGTAGTTTCGAGAACTGATTTAAGTGGGACAAGCGGCGATGCGCGGAATCGTATCGCCGTTTTTGTTTTCATGAGCTTGTTAACTTATTTGCCTCGCAACTCAATCAAATAACGGTGGTCAGAAGCGTTGTTGTTGCAGCGGTTGTCAACGCGGTAAAGTATCGTCAAGGGAAGAACAGATGCTTGCGACACTTATTGAACTGCAACGTTTGAAACGCCTTGAGCGCACTGGTTGGACGCTTCGGGGTCTACCCAATGGGACCGAGTCGGTGGCCTCGCATTCCTTCGGCGTTGCCGTTACGGCGATGATGTTGGCAGATGAGGTTAAGGCGCGTGGACTCGCGGTTGATTGCGAGCGCGTGCTGCGAATGGCGTTGCTACATGATTGGGCGGAGACGCGTGTGGGCGACATGCCGAGAACGGGCACTAACTATTTTGGCGCCGAGGCGAGAAAAGCTGCCGAGACACTGGCATTTGCAGACATCGTGAACGAGGTTGGCCCATGCGAATCGGAATATAAGGTTCTTTACCAGGACTACGAACAGCGCGGCAGCCTGGAGGCGCGTCTGGTGAAAGCCGCCGACGTGATCGATTTGTTAGTTCAGGCTTATGCGCTCGAGTGCGCCGGCGCTAAAGGGCTTGATGAGTTTTGGCAGGCTGCGCATGACACTGACTTCCAGCTTCCCACAATCGCGCAGGTGGTGATAACAGAACTGATACGAGCGTTGCTGGATGCTCGCGGCAAAGATTTAATGGCGGAAGGTTGAATTAAAAGGGTACCGATGCTGCTTGATGTTTTCGGATCGATTACCTGGCAAAACGTCTTGCTGGGGATCCTGCTGTTCCTGGTTAGCTTTGCGATAAGTTTGGCAGTAGTTTCTTTCGTTGTAGTGAAAATTCCATTCGATTATTTTCATCGGGATCGGCCTCGAAACCTGTGGTCTGATCGTCATCCAGCAATCCGCTTCCTGGGGACTTTTGCCAAGAATGCTCTGGGTGTCGTGCTCGTTGTAATTGGGATTCTGATGTCAATTCCTGGTGTGCCCGGCCAGGGCATCTTAACTATCCTGTTGGGAATAATGCTGCTTGATTTTCCAGGGAAACGCACACTGGAATATAAGTTGGTGACTAGACCTCAAGTGCTTAACACGATTAATAAGCTGCGGCATAGATTTGGCAAGCCAGGTCTGGTGCTCGAGTAACTTCTGCGAGAAAGCTGTCGCCTTTTTTTGATTTTGCTCGTTACCGCTGCCGGGTTGTTGCGCCAGGAGACTAAATATTGCATTAGGTGAACTCTAGAAAAATCGGCGCGTTGACAAGAAAAAACGTCTTTGTTAGCTTGAGCCTCTATTATTCGCACGTGCGACTTGTATGGAGTTTTCCGAGACCCCTGTTCATGCTCAATTCAATTGCTGCTCAGCCACGCTCACTTTCCCGGCTGCCACTCCTTCTGATCTTGATTTCGGTCTTGATGTTTGCCAGTGGCTGCGGGCTCTTTGGCACTCATAAAAAGGTCCAGGTGCCGCAGCTTCTTACTCCCTTAACCGATGCAAATACGGCGCAACTGATTGGCGAGGTTAACCGTCTGGCTGCCGTCCGCTCTATCCATGGAAAAGTAGACATCATAT
>WNGJ01003117.1_pt1 | contig 16996 bp, 20 predicted proteins | sample 5400611 | NCBI WGS metagenome assembly WNGJ01 (sample SAMN13153375, study PRJNA577476) | soil metagenome | isolation source: 40 cm soil or saprolite under Garry oak tree replicate 1 | place: USA:California | collected 2016-06-15 | reverse complement strand
ATTTGGTGTCCATGGAGCCATGGGGACAGAGAGGGGTGACATGTGTCAGTTAGATGCTATGTACATGAGTAAAAGAGCACGCACCGGTTGTAAAAGATGATAATTGTAACGTCTAGAGCTGAGAATGGGTGGGGCAATGAGTCAATGATATGCAATGTCGGCAAAATACTTGAAGTCCACAGAGCCAGACTTATGCCGTGTACATGAGTAAAAGAGTACACACTGATGGTGCAATGATGGCACAATGACAGCGAAATCTACGATGTCCAGGGCACATGGAGGGGTAGCAGGGTACAGCAACGTTTCCAACCAAGACAGACCGACAACGAGTCAAGTCTGCTTGAGTTAGAGGTTGTGCGGAATAATGAGCGGGGCAATGATGGCCCAATGACAGCAGATGGCGAGGTACTTGGTTTCCACAGGGCCACGGGCACAAAGAGGGGTAGCAGGGTACAACAACAATTCCAACCAAGACAGACCAACAACAAGTCAAGTCTGCTTGAGTTAGAGGTCGTGCAAGATGATGAGCGGGGCAATGATGGCCCAATGACAGCAGACAGCGAGGTACTTGGTTTCCACAGGGCCATGGGCATGAAGAGGGGTTAGCAAGGAAGTGGGAACAGATGGTGAGGTGCAGAGAAAGGGAAACTCCAGAGATGCGACTCCAGAGATGCGATCGCGAGGTGTGGGAAGACTCAACAATGTAATTTGGTCACATGAACTGAATGGCCGTTAACAGCCATTTTCACCCGTAATTGTGCAGCTGAGTACAGTATACAGCTTGCATAAGGTACAGCCGTTTGAAATTGTGTTTCGTTACCAATGGTACGGTTATGGCAACCATACAAATATGGCCATACGGCCGAATTGTATAGTTACAGTGCTCAGCCCTAATGGAGGGTGTATAAGCGGTGACATTCACAATTGGAAATGTGCCACTTATACACGAAGGGTGTATAAGCAACGACATTCATGATCATGAATGTGCTGCTTATGCACAGAGGGTGTATAAGCAGTGACATTCATGATCGGAAATGTGCCACTTATGCATAGAGGGTGTATAAGCGGCGACATTCATAATCGGAAATGTGCTGCTTATACACAAAGGGTGTATAAGCAGCAACATTTACCATCGGAAATGTGCTGCTTATGCACGGAGAGTGTATACATGGCCATATACACAGTTATACATTGTCGCTTATACATGGACTATGTCTGACCCTGAGGGTGTATAAGTGGTGATATTTATCATCTGCAATGTTCCACATATACAATAAGGGTATGTATGCTTGATGGTTATCGTCAAGTCACATTAAGCTTAAAGAAGAAACAAAGGACATTCCACATTCATATTCCAGCCAAAGGACAAGGAAAATACTACTATGACCTAGGCTAAGTCCATACCATCATCCTCATTATCGTGCTCCTCCGAATCTTGTGAAACACAGGTACCGTTCCCTTTCTCAGTGTCCTCCAAGTGGGATGAACGACCACATCCCTTCCCCTTCCAATCACCCTCCATAGCAGATCCAGGAAGGTGGTTGTCAACAGTTCACTCACCAATAAGCAACAAGTAGTTACCCATCACAAGCCGATGATGCTGGTCGGCAGTTTCAAGAGCAGCAGTTGAAGCAGCATGGTCACATGTTGTAGGCAGGATTTCTGCATGATAAGCCAAGAGGACTGGGGGTGGAGCCCAGGATCAACCACAGGTTGGAATGGCAGGAAGTTCATCATTAAAAACCTATGTGACTGGCCAATGCCCCAAGTTGTCATGGACAGGCTTGACCAACGCTGAAGGCTTTGGAGACAGCTGATGAGGAGGGTAGGAGGAAGCTAAAAAGAAAGAATGCCAGCAGAAGAAACATGACAACAAAGAACAATGCACAAGCTGCCAACCCCCAAATGCACTCTATGTTGTCCCACAAACACAAAATGCATGATGAGAAGGGAGGATCAGACTCCACTGAAGGAATGTAAGCCTTCTTCTTTCACTTGCAGAGAACACAAGCAAAAGTCTGGCAAGCATGAGCACGAGACCTACCAGTGGCGGTGTGTGTCTGAGATGGCCGTAACGAAGAAGGAATGACTGTAACATCTGAAGAAGAAGGCAGAGCAGCATCCACAGAAGGAGCCCACAGTCAACTGAACAAACCCTGAGGAAAAGGTCGAGGAGGGGGTGTGAATGTCTGAATCACAAGAAGGAGGGTCAACATGCACAGAAACTGGAGAGTATACTGGACAAAGGAGGAGGTAGCACACAACACGCTGTGGGGAGAGGGTGGTACAGAAGGAAGTAGGGGTGCGCACCATAACCATACCTCACAGACTGGACGGGTCCCATACTTGTGCTGTTCCAACCTCATTCCAGCCACTTGTACAGATGGTGAACGGGACGGTCTAGGCCTGTCCAAGACTGTCAATGTATGTCTGTCACAGTCATACAGACGGGTGGACAGGTGTTTCCGAAACTTCTCAGGGTGAAGTTTTACAACTTTGCTCTAAAATCTGATCAATCTCAGAATCTGTTTGATCATCGCTCTCTTTGAAACTCATTCTCTTGTGCTTGTCATCTACCTGGTTGCCGCTATGCGATTCACCTCAAGAAATAAGTGTTCTCCCAACTCATCATCAAGACTTTCTTTTCTGACCTCAAGATCCTCATCATGGACTGCATTGTGTGTCAAGCTCAAAGTATGGCCACTGTCCCCACTGTTACTAGGGGCAGTGGTCCTATTTTGAGCTTGACAAGCAAGCAATGCACGAAGTATGCCCTCTTTTTGAGCAATAACTCTGATGGTTGTAGCCTTCGTGGCTCTTCCAACTATGATTTGCAACTAAAAGGCCACAAGAGCATGAGGGCATTGTGATGAAGCACGGTGACTTGGTGAGCATGCTAGACTGGTTGATAAATATGCTATACTGATGTCCACAGGTTGACCATCATACTATGACTCAGGCTGAATCAGCTGACCAGCCAGCTGTGGGGCCAGACAGCCAACTACTCAATGCCTCAAAAATTGCCTAGTACAACAATCCAGATGATTCCCATCCAATTCAATCAACATCTAAGGTACAAGAAGGTGCGCTTAACTTTATCATGTTTCTGGCAACAACTCATTTTCTTGTCTGGTTAAGTTGGTCAATGCTCTCGCCCAATCTGTGCCACAGCTGGTACATGACTTGCAGAAGCTATCGCAGCTGAGAAACTCGATAAGAATGGGCTGTATTCTTGTCACTTCATTCTACCCCAAGATGCAAAAGTGTCTGCTAAATGCAAGCGACCCACCACCAATGAGTCGCGCAGCAATGTCATTCAAGTTGACACCGATACCGAAGATAAAACTTTCACAGTTTCTGTTTCTAAAGTTGGATCTGATGATGACTCATCAGATTTGGACAGCGATGATATTGATATCAGAAATGAAGAGGTATGAAGAGGTCTTTCTTGATTTTGATATAAACTAATTTAATCCTAAGATTGCCGACATGTTGCCTTCAAAAATGATACCTGAAGCTAAGAATCAGAAACACCACACATTGAAGCCCAGGACCAAACCAACAGCTGCAGCCACCACCCCTCCAAGGAAGAAGGTGAGAATAATGTCTGGTACCAAGGTCGAGCTCATTGAAGACGAGGATAGCCTGTGTGTTAGACAAAGTACAACAATTTCTCCATCAAGCTCTTTTCAAGCATCGTATTCTGTTCCAGTGAAGGTACAATCAATGTTTCATAACACATAACCTGTTCTAATAACAATCATAGATTGTGAGGAACATGAAGAAGAGCCTGATCTATTTATTCTACGAAATCATTGCAAATGGATCAGATGGAACTTCAAAAGATGATGGTGATATTCATTACCGCTGCCTCTATGGTGCTCACAAGATTTGTACTATCAAAAAGTCAATAAGGAGTAATCTAAATGGAGCATTTTCTTTCCTTTTTGACTTGATATTTCTCACAGAATCTTATTAGTTCTTGTAAACAATCTGCATGTCCATGTGAAGTCGATGTATCAGTTTTATTCCATCCTCAAGGACTGTGATGAGCCCGCAATGCCCAAGGAAATCAATATCACCTCTGCAAAGCAACCACTGGATGATGAATACCTGCAAAAGCTTGAAAAATCATCCAAGAATATCAAGAAAGCATTCCAAAGTCAGCAAGCTCACACAATTGTAAGTGAAATGTCTTTTGGCTTTCTGTCATTTTTGACTTATTATTTATTATAGGGGCCATGGGACCAGGAGAGGTTCGAGCAACTTGTCATGGAATGGGTCATCACATGTGACCAGCCATTCAAAGAAGTGCAAAGGCCTGAATTCGTCACGATGATGAATTATACACATCACTCCAGCACTTCAATAAAGATTCCAAAACACAATGGCATTAAGCAGCATCTGATGAAGATGGGCGACGATACTATTGATAGTGTCCACAAGATGTTCTTGGTATGAACTTATATTTCCTTATTACATAGTGTGCTAACTATGGAGTAGACTCTAGAGGAAAAGGTTAGTCTATCGCTCGATGCATGGATATCAAGCAACCAGTACACCTTTTTGGCCATTGTCGCACACTATGTGTCCAATGATGGGCAACTCAGTGCATATATCCTTTGATCCACCAACAAGATATTATTTATTCCTTGCAGAGGAACTCCTCATCAATTTTCGTAAACTCATTGGGGAGCATTTAGGTGATAATATGGCAGAGGCCGTTTGGCAAACACTGGAACTATATGGCCTTGTTGGAAGGGCATATTTCTCATATTTTATCTATGTATTCTGCTAACATTTTCACAGATCATCACTATTGTAATGGACAATGCCAGCAATAACAACACAATGATGACATCACTTGAGTCACGATGCCAGCAGCGAGGCATATCATTTTCAGCATAAGACGCTCGCATGCAATGCATGCCTCATACAATCCATTTAGCAGCAATCAAGGTATCATAATTACATTTCTTTCATGGCTAGTATCTAACTGCCTATTTAGCTCCTGGAAGGGATTGGAGCAATATCAAGGTCTGAGGGCAAGAAGGCTACTGCACAAAGTGCCAACTATCAAGACAACATTACCCGGCCTCTCTCACAGAATCATGACGACAATGCAACAGCTAACATCAATCCTGACGTGGTTGACGTGGATCTGGACCCAGACCCTAATACTGACTTAGCTATGCATGTGCTCCCTGCAGTCGAGAGGGTAAGTATTGCTATGTTGTACATCCATTCACAAGTCAAACTAATGATATATTAGCTTCGAAAGATTGTCAGGGCTGTCTATTCAAGTCCACAATGTTGTCAATCCTGAGCACACGAAATTCAATTCATACACCTTAATGGAAGCGATCCAAGCAAGGGTACTAACAATCATAATGCCTCACATATGCTAATTCTAGATGTGAGAACATGATGGGCCTCAACCCATCAAATGCTTTGTATGTTATCATTTTGGCTACTAACTGTATATGGGTTCCTAACTTATGGAATGTAGGACATGCCCTTGACTATTGCAACACAATCAACTCATTTGTTTCAAGAAATAAGGACCTTTATGCCCTGAAACTCAGTAACACCAACTGGGAGTCCATCAAGCTGGTGGCATCTTGGCTAAAATCATTTCGGTCAGCAACTACGGAGATGTTGACTACAAAATCACCCATGTTATCAACGACTCATGCCATCTTCCAAGGCTTACAAGACGACATCAAAGGCATCCTTTGCAGCCTTCCCGACTCAGTATCACCCAGAATCAAACTTGGACTCACCGATGCGCACCACAAGTTAAGTGACTATTATTATCAGTACAACACATCACCCTTTTATACTTGGGTGGCATGTACTGTATGTGAGATTTCATTGTAACCTTTAACTCCTGACTAACAACCACTAGTGCTTGATCCACGCATTTCTTATGAAGGCTTGAAGATTGATTACAGCGATGATCTGATACTTTCCAATCATCTTGAGGATTCAAAGACAAGTTTATTCGAATACTTTAATAACAACTACGCCACCATTGCTACACATAGCCCAACGCCGTCAACACCACCTTCCACACCTGTTCAGGCACTGCCTGCAGATGGCTCACCTCAGAAATCATTCACAGCTTGGTATCGCCAAAAAGAGAAGTACTCTACCAATGAACTGGAAGAGTACTTTAAACTCCCTGCAGAGGACTTTGAGACTTGCAACCCAATTCAGTGGTGGGTGGGCTGACAAGGTCAATTTCCATGTCTCTTTCAGCTGGTGTGTGACATTCTTTCTATTCCTGGTGAGTATTTTGGGAATTTTAATCCATGTGAGTGATGCGACTCAAATCTGATTCATCTCTCACAGGTTCTGCTGTTGCTGTTGAAAGGATCTTCTCTGATGGGTGGGACACCATTTCTCTCTGACACGCCAGTCTTCAAGCCAACACAATTCACATACTTATGCTTGTCAAGAAGCACTTGCATCATACCAGACGATATTAGGACTGTATTCATGATGTTTGTAGTAGTATAATAAAAAAATTTTGGCCTTGAAGTTGTGATCAACTGTACACCACCATACACTGTACTACGGTCGTCTTTAGACCTGTCCCATCTCCATTAAGGGTCCTGCTACCTAGGATGGATGGATGATGGATGGGTGGCTGTACCCGTCTAGTACCCATTCAAATGTATAAATGTACCCATAGTACAGTATGGTGTGCACCCCTAGAAGGAAGAAGCTTAGGAGCCCCTGGAAGAGAGAAACCTGACAGCACTGCAGGGAACACATCTTAAAGCATTATCTCAGGATCCAGACCTTACAACATGCCCTCCACACCCTTGACCAAGTCAGGGATGATGGTGAGCCACTCCAATGTGGCAAACAGGATGAGCCTGTCCCAAGCAGATCTCAGAAGGCTGCCCAAGTCTGAATTGTCCTTGAGCACGAGGCCTGTGGTGGCTGCAAAAGTCAAGAGGTCAGGCTATAAACCAGTCAATGAATCTAGAGAAAGTTGCAAAAAGAAAAGGTCATACCATAAGGAGACCAAACAGCTAGGGGTGGTAAGGTTTGGTTCAGAACCTTGGTTCGAACCTGAACCTGGCCAAACCTGACTATGGTCCAGTCCAAGGTTCATGCCCAGGGAAGAACCAGACTGATGGTCCAGTTCAAAGTTCGGAGCCAATGGGTTATGGCATTCTGAACTGGTCCGAACCCTGAACCAACCAAGTGTAAGCACCCAGTTTCATGCCTTCTTGCTTACTTCACGATCATCGCCTTCGCATCCTTTGCCTTTGCCTCATTCCATGCCATTCTCACCCACCAACTTAGGATCCCTCATTTCGACTTCTGAACTCCTATGACCAGTACTTGGCACAACAACCTGGCACTAGTATGCTCCTCTGACAAAATTTCATACATCCGAATGGTCCAATGCAGCTTAAGCACATGTCCACTATGTGATTCTGGAATAGTACTATACATACTCAGAAATACAAAGTTACATGACAGAAGGCATTCACTATGCATGCAAAGCAGTGACAAACCCAAGAATGAATTGGGAAGAACTGGCTGGTATGACAAGCCTTCAGAAGTGCAAGCTCCTAGCACCTGCATTGCTGTCCAAAGTTTTTTGATTTGCGAACTTGTATAGCAATTGAGTTTGATTTTACATATGTGATCGCTGTGCTCAAGTTCAGCAATGACATCATTCAGTGACGTTTTGAAGACATCACCCTGAATGAGAAGAGGCAAGGTGGGCCAAATGTCCTGGGTCACCCTTGCAGGTATTTTGATTGTACAAAAAAGTTGCAGATTCAGGTGATATGGTAATGCAAAAACAAGACCTCTCCACCATCGACACATGTGTACCAGTGGTTGCATAGAAATCAAATATTGTTGAGAGGGCATCGTTAGGGAGGTCGACGGTCATTAATTGTTAACACCTCACCTACATTGCATCAAATTAGCCAGCAGTCATTGGGAGATGATGCCAGTGCACAACAAGAAACTTACATTGATTGTAGGGATGTGCGAGATTGTCGGCCATCAGTGAGCCTTCGAAATCCCAATCTATTGGGGTCAATGAGCCAGAGAGGCTAGGAATAGAGGGGAGGTGGCCACAGTGCTAGAGTATGGTCCTGATAATGGGGAAGATTTTGAGCATATATCATCACACTTTGTTATGACCGATCAGTACAGAGAGTGAATTCCCTTGACATACAGCTGAGAGGTCATTGATGGGGATTTAGCATTGAGCACATTGAGCACAGGCACTTCTTCATTATCTTTTCCCACCTGCTTTCACTCACTGTCATCATGCAATGCCCATTCTTTTCTAACCCACCCACCACTCCCCAACGTACTTGGCCAAAGCACTGAAAAATACATCAGACCATTTCACCACATGCCTTCACTTGGAAACTGCCCCACATGACTGCGACTACAGGCTGGTAGTACCCATCTAGAAGGTTGTGCACATTGATGCGGTCTCATTCCACTCATACTACTTGCCTCTTTCCCTGGGCCACATTCGTCTCAATATGCATCAAAGCCTGTAAAAGTGCCACCAAAGTTCAATTAGAACCTAATTATCATTCATCAATGATCCATCCTCTTCTCTGTTTGTTTTTAATATATTAAACCCCCACTTCAGATGATTGCTAAGGCTTGCTAGTTCAAGGTGGTGTCCACATGTATAGTAGATAGGGAAGGTTGTTCTAGGCCCATCTTTCTGAGTTGAATGGGAATCGGCAAGCACAAGGTAAGTTACATTTCTCCTCACACTCCCCCTATAAAACTTATTGATCATTATAGTTCTGACATGAAGCGCCTTATTATGATCATACCACACCCACATGCTTGCAGGACCTGACACACAAATAGCTTCTACAACCTCCCAAGTACAATAAAGGCCCCACCGCCACCATACCAGTACCTCCGAGTCCTCTCCTGCTCACATGTGTGGGCAGGCAGGGGCATTGGTATTCTACGACCTAGAAATGCAGCTGCCAATTCAGTCACACAAGGTGTGATACCCCACCCGGGTGTGGCTGTTTACTCAATCCCAAGGAGATGCCCATGCCCTCACACCATCCGACAGCGTTGCAAGTAAAATTTACCATGGTTCCTCTTTGCCATGCGTACCCTTACCTTGCCTTCCCCCATTTGCTTCTTTCTTTCTTTGCCACTCTCCCTTTCTAATCATATCTCTTTCTCTAGTCAGAATAGCTGATTGGGACCAATCAGAGCATTGTCCTCCCTGCCAAGCACATGCTCATGGCGAGGAACCCGATAATGCACTTCCTATTCTCCTGTACAATCTACCAAAGTCTTTCTGGACAAGGCCATCGATGGATGCAATGCGCAATGTACCCGATTGGTTTGCATCTACGCCACTAGATACTCTGCTAGATGCTGCTACGGTGAGGCTACAGACATTTGCATACTACAGTCATTGGAGGATGCAGGTGTGGCAGTGTCATCTGATGCAAGTGGAAGTGCAATGATGACTCATTTTTCAGCCATAGACCCTAGGTATTGTTATCACGTATAGCCATGCTGCTCTGGATCCAGGGCCTTTATCCCACCAACACATTTCTGCCTCGTTAGCAATGCACCATCTCGACTACTCAAACATCGGGGCTGCAATGTCAATGGTCTCATTTTAATGTAAAATAAGGAACATGGATAATCCCACTCAATCTGATGGTTGATCTGTGTAGGTCAAGGTATGTCTGCAATATGATTCATGCTGCTTCACCCCAGTAGACCATAGTGCTGGATTACATTGTTGAGTTATTTAGTTGGGATTTTGACATAAAGGTGGCATTGATCTATACTAGGTGGTCTTGATCCAGGGCAGAGAAATTGCTTTAATGGTTGAAAGAGAAAAAGCAAGCAGAAATGGGTATTTTCGTTGTGTAAAGTACTATATACAAGTTTATTTTTATATCCTTCTGATGGGTTCAAAAATGGTACAAGACAAAAGAAACAGATCAAATGGTGCATAGTAGTGGTTGCATGTGTGCTCTTAGGCTTGGGAGTGCTAACGATGCACTTCCACAAAGTTGTGATCACACTGTTCATCGCCAGTGCTATTGCAAGGGGAAGATCCAAGATCCAACAACAATGCTCACACATGGTGTGGTGAGGGTAGAGGTGGCAAGGACGATAGTGTGCATGGAAGGCATTTCAGCATGGAGAACGTTTATTAGTGTCAAGTTGTTATTCCCCAAAGCAGCTGGGGAAGAAGCATGCTCAGGAAGGCTTAGGGCCAACAGATGGGGCATTCAGGCAGAGGCAACTGTCACTGCACGCTGCACAGATGCATTGTGGCATTGAAGGTGACTTCAGTAATCATGGTGAAGGTGGGGAGAACTTGAGGTGAGGATGGTGAAGGAGGGTGAAGAGATAAGAAGGTGAAACCATCATCACCATTGTCGCTACCACAGAGAAAGGTTCTACGGATACCAGGGTCAAGGTCAGGTGGCCATTTGAGCGTTTCACCTGCATCAGCAAAAGTCGTAAAATTCTTGAAATCATTTGAGGTAATTTGAAACCATTTGACAAGTCTTTATGGCTCTTGAGGTCACCTTGAGATTGCTTTAATGTAGTTGAGAGCAAAATATATGAATTTTGTCCTTAATGCATCTTAAGAGAGAATTTCTCAAGTAGAATTGAATTACCAAGCAACACAAAGCAATGCCAAGTGCACACAACATCCTTAAGTGCTACTCAAGTGACAAAAAATGATCAAGTAGAAAATGTCAATACGACATCAATCTGTATAAAATACATGGCAATCGGTATTAAGAACAGTCAAGTGAAGATCAATAGGCAATCTTGTGCATGTGATGATCAGCATACTTATTTACGTAATATGAAAGAAATGCGTCTAAAGAATTATTAAATGTCAGTTCAAGCAAGCAATTAATGGATTTCTGGCCAAACACGGGGATAAGATGGGTGCATTGGAGGATGGTGTCAACGTGAATAACAGCAGAGTTCCCTGGGGTGGGCCTGACAATCCACATACCAGTATCCTTGTCTGGTGAATCAGAGACACAACCATACCAGCTAATGAGAGCACAGGGGTATTCAGTGTCCTCATGGGTAAACGAGAAAAAAAGTTGGATGTGGGCTACATCAAGGCCTAGCATACCCTCAAGTTGGCTGTCAGTGCTAATGAGCACTGTGTCATAGCGAGCTGGGCCATTTCTCCACAACGGTAATGCACAGATGCACTTGCTACACATACCACCAACACCACTTAAGTCACTTGGAGCGAAAAATGTGGCGACAGCTGAGTGGTAGATAGAGAATTTGGTCGCAGGATTGACAATGGGAGATTGGGATTGTAGTATGTCGTCAACAGATGTAGGACCTTCATGACCAGCTAGCTAAGCATAGAGGAAGCGTTGAATGAGGAAGGGAAAGTCAGGACAATGAAAGCAAGTAGCAATGGCAGCAGGGGTTTCTTGTGCAACTAATGAGATGGGTCAACAATCAATCCCACATCTCGGAATACCTACATACCAATGGTCTTCGCCAATTTAACATCAGCTATTACTCTTGGCCCAGTAATGTCATAGTTGTCTTCATCATCTTCGTCTTCCTTAGCTACTCTTGCAGCACAATTAAGCTCCACAATTTTGTTGGTGTCGATATCCTCAGTGTCGTCATCAGGCTCTGAGCCCAGTGCATCCTTGTCTTGCTTTAGTTGAGCCAGTAGTCGACCTACATTTTTTATCAAGTACTGTAGAAACGAAAATTTGGATCTAACACTTACTACACTTCACAAGGGAATCAGACAAGCAGGTACCTTCCAACATGCCATTGAATGTGAAATGAGTGCGGGACACCGACAACTTGTCCAGGTGTTGATTTGTAAGAAGCATTTGTTTCATGGCCTTATAACAGTTTGACTGCCTCCAAAGCTTCTTAACAGCTTTGATATATTTGTTCTCTGTCATAGATGAACAAAGACCATTAGGAGAGCCAAAGGCACGTATCATGGCTACATAGTGCTTTAGCAAATGTTGGCATGGATAGTTAAAATGCTCAACAACCTCAGAGGTTCTGAATATCTCACGGTTGTTGTGGAAACTCTTCAGGGCAGTGTTGATAGCCTTAATGGATTGCATGTCATGAATGTCATGGCGAACAAGGTAGCTAAACTCAATGAGATTGTGCACAGCGCGAACCATTATCACAGGGACATGACCCTCAATTGCAGGCAAGTACACCTTCATGAGGGCCTTGGAGTCGTCTCCTGTCCACTGCTTGAATCCACAGCCTTGGGGAAAATGGCATAGCCCAGAGAATGGGGCAATGATAGTGATTCTACGTTATAAGTGGTTAGAAGAGTTGTCTTAGCGCAAAAAAAACCTACCAATGATCAATGTCCTCAAGAATCTTGTTGGACTAAGCTTTACTGTGGGCTTGAATAAGCCATTGTTGCACCCACATAACGACATGGTCTTTGAAAGCCCCCTTAATGACTTGATGGAGAAGGTCGAGTGTGATCATTTCGTATATGTCAGCTTTAGGGAAATGTATTGTGAATGACTGGAAACACTATAGCTCAGTACATATACAAATGATTATATGTAGAGAAAAACTTACTTTGACATTATCAACGATACCGTATTCATCCCACAGCTTCAGCATCAGCCATGACTCAATGAGAAGATTGGTGTGTTCTCGACAGCAGTAGGACTGGTCAGGATGATCCAACTTGTCTTTTGGTGTCAAGCATCTACAAAGTGAGGTCAACAATTCAACTAACAAAGACAAAGAGCAGAATAACTTACTTTGGGCACCAAAACTGAACGACACTTGTGAGTAACACCTGTTTGGGGTAGTCTGCAATATAAGGGCCAAAATTATAGATGGCATGACGATAGTGCCCATCTGAGCACTTATTAACCTCTGGGGTGGCCATAGACTCCTTAAGCAGCTCAAGGATTCTAGCGAGAGCAATGTGGAAAAGCTGACATTAAAAGCAATGAAACTTGCCATCATTTGCATATCTTTTGTGGCCTAGTATAAGCGTTAGCGGATGTGTTCAAATTAGATAGCATAAGTTGTATGAGAAGGTAACATACTCTTGGGAATGGGCAAAAAACTGAGGAGAACAAGCCCATTACGATGGGCTCAACGGACCTTGTTGTGTATGTTACTGATTGATAGGTACACAGGCCAATATTCATTGTTGCCTATTACAACAGAGACTGTTGTCTTATCACTACCCAGTATAATTGGGATAATCATGGCGCCATGTGTATTTGGGTCAGCTGCAATAATATCCTGGACACAATGGTGAGATGCAATATAGAAAAGAAAAGTACCATGAACTTACTGCTTGGCGCCAGCACCAATTACCAGAAAAGACGTCATGGAACTGGTGCTGATCGTTGTAGTCATACTCTTGATAAGGTACATAGTCAAATTCTTTGTCAAAGCCACGGTTGGTGAGCATGTTGCAAATGAGTTTGCGTGGATCATGAAACCAGCCATTGTATGCTGCTGTCTTCCATGCAGCGGGAGGTTGATCACTGGGACAGTCCTTGTGGAGATTGTAGCAGATTGTAAAACTCTGCCATCAAAGATCACCATATGGGGTGGAATCAATGGTTTCATACATGTCATTAGCATTGGTAAAAGGAGGAGGAGCATCAAATGGCACCAATGATGCTTCCCAGATGTTGAGTAACTTGTTTATGTTGCCGGCTGACATCTGCTGGTATGTGAAAAGAAGATCAGCGGTTTCAAATTCCTTTCAGTCATTGTAGGGGTTCCAGTCACCATGTGGTGGAAGTGCACTGTCATTGTCTGATGGGAGTGGGGGCATTTCTTTGGGTAAATCATTACCATATTTGTCGCATGGCATACCTATATGAATAGTCAGTATCAGCCAGTCAAATTAAGGGAAAGCTTAGACTTACTGTCAAGAAGCAGATGAAGGATTTGAGACACAGAAACCCCGTCATTGTCCTCCTTATCTTCTTGAAGTTGATTGCGGCCTAAGAAGTCGTCTTCAGATATGGTACCATCGTCCAAAGGATGGTAGTCGATATCCATCAAGGTGTCATTCAGGGTGTTGTCACAAGAGACCGGGGGTGTGTTGCCCTGTTCATCCATCCTACAGGTGCCTGACAAAGAGGATAATGATGTCGTGGAGGATGATGACTCTGAGGATGATGACTCCAAGGATGATGATTCCAAGTCGTAGAATGAACTACTAAATGACAAAGTTGTTGATGTAGAAGTATTAGTTGTTGTTTGGCTTGTTTGAAATGGTGACATCAACAGTCTGTGACCTGCTGTGGTAGTGCCTGGTTGAGGCGATGGTGTTCTTAATGTGTAGAGTGGAGATGACTGGGTGGTGGATGCTGGGAGGGGTGCTAAACGTTCGTAGTGTGTGACTGACTCCTGATCTGAGGCCTCTGAATCGCTATGTAATGGTGTGGGCTTCTTGAAACTTGACACCTTTGGAACATGTGGTGTTTTACCTGATGTTTCAACCATGAGTTGTGGTTTGTATCGCTGGAGTAAATGTGCTGAGGATGGAGGTGATTGAGCATATGAATTGAACTTGTGTTTGCTGGCTTGAAAGTGTTTTTGGAGTCCATTGGGGGTTGTAAATGATAATACGCAGCATGGATGGGAATAAGAAATCCATGGACCACCCTCATTCTGGAGATTGCCAGTGGCAATTCAAATGTTACGAGGAGATTTATACACATTATAAGGGCCAGAGGAATCCATGTCAGCAGAGGAAAGAAACCATAAAATGCTGGACTTGAAGTATATGTGGCACACAACTTGAGCGCAACTTGAACCAAACAACTTGGCAAAATTTCACTCCATCTGCCACATCATCATACAGTATCAGTTTCCTACCTCTTGCTCAAGTACGAATATTTTACTTACCTTCCTCTACTCTACCCTACTCTTCTTGACACTCAATCATGCCCTTCACTGGACACAATGCCCCAAACATGCTCTCACGGTCAAGACAAGCCTGTTAAGCCACCTGTTGCCACCTCGCAACATACAAAACGCAAGGGCAATGCCCCCAAAAAATTGACAGACAAGGAACTAGCAGCTGCACAAGAGGCCGAGCTTGCTGTTAGAAAATGGCTTGCTGAGTTGGAAGTAGCACGCACCTGCGACAACAACCTCCCAACCCCTCACCCACAATCCAAGAGTCAACGTAGTTCCACCCTCTCTCAGACAAACTCTCAGGCAGAAATTTCTGCCTTGGTTGCTCAGCAGAGACATGCTAGCAAGGAGGTTGCTGGTGGGTCTGGTGCTAGCGGCACCACTGAGCCTTCAGGCTGGCTCTTCAACAACAACAGTCTTACAGATAAAAAAGACCATCAGATCCCCATCAAAAAACTACGAAGGGTCATCGTACCTGATCCAGTGACACCTGTTGCTGCTAAAGTACAACGACCAACAGTGGTGCAGAAGCAGGATGCGGAGAGGGCCAAAGAGGACGTGAAGAAGGTGGAAAGACTTGCCAAGGAGGATGCAAAGGTAAAGAAGGCTGCTGAGCGTCAAGCTAAGGCCCAAGCAAAGGAAGACGAGAGGGAAAGGAAGGCCGAAGAGAAGAGAGAGAAGGCAAGGGAAAAGGTAAGGGTGAAGGAGGCTAAGGAGCAAGCAAAGAAGGCCAAGAAGATGAAAGTTCAGGACACTGACTCCCAAGACAAGAACATGAACACATCAGACTCAAATGAGCTCCCAAGCACCTTGACTAATACTAAGGCCAATGCTGCAGGGAAAGATGATAACACCAAAAAACAAAAGAAGGAGATAGGAAGCCTGAGGAGGAAAGTTGATCAAGCAAAAGTTGATCAAGCAACTGTTGCTACTGTAAGCAAGGTAAGTTTGCATTATTTGGCTTATCCTTATCTGTCATCTGATTGATCTTCGATACAGAAAAAGGAAAGGGCTAAGGGTAAACCCGAACATCCAAGTTCTAATGCATATGTGTCTTTGTTCACATTTACTTCTATTCATTATGCTAAGCTACAAGAAACATCAACTACTTTTCTATTTGGGTGAATACAGTCCAGCAACTTCGTCATTACAGTACAGTGGCCTCAACCCAGACTGGGTAAATCCTCAACCTCCATACTCAGAACCTTTGGCAAGATGACCCTTGAACCCTCCAGCAAAATCCTTCAAACCATTTTCCACCACAGCAACGTCAAGGCCATCAGACCTTGACAATGAAGTCCTTATGGATGACAACACACCATCTTGCCTTCATCCAGCCAAGAATCACTCTCACAGCTTTCAGTTATCATCGAAACGACCACCAAAGCAGAATTCACCCAGTGATTTGGATGTCAGTGAATTACCACTGCCTGACTCAGATGACACCATCACCCCAAAAATCCAGGTCAATCCACCCACTATTGAGGTCAAGAACTGAGAGGATGAAGAACTCTTAGATGAGGAAGCAACAGCAGTAGCTGAATGTCACTTTACACTCTCAAGTCCAATGAGGCAAAATCTAAATTCAGACGTAATTTGTCTTTTTACTTTAATCAAAACTTCTAACGACTTTAATATTTAGGATGACTTAATCGTGGACGAGCCTCCTAAGGCAGTGGTGAGAGCAAAGAAGTGATGGCAAATGTCGGACCTTCCTTATGGCATGACTGATAATGAAATGTGGCACAAGATGTTAATTCCAACCATATACTGGCACTTTGGCAACCAATGAGATGTGTGGATCTACAATGACAACAAGCTTGCTTCCAACTTAGGGGAGATCATCTCCTTAGTGTACCCATCCTATTTGAGGCAACATGTAACAGTTGACAGTCCCATCTTTCGCATTGTCAGTATTTCCTTTTTCTATATAACAGGAGCTGATGATCATTTGTAGACCACAGCATGGCTATCAGATTGGATATACAAGATTGGCATTGTGGGGCTGACCGCTGTCAACTTGTATCTGGCTGAGAACTTTCAAACTGACGATCAGTGC
>WNGJ01030008.1_pt1 | contig 17000 bp, 16 predicted proteins | sample 5400611 | NCBI WGS metagenome assembly WNGJ01 (sample SAMN13153375, study PRJNA577476) | soil metagenome | isolation source: 40 cm soil or saprolite under Garry oak tree replicate 1 | place: USA:California | collected 2016-06-15 | reverse complement strand
CGACAAAAAGCATTCCCGAAGAAACTCAAAGCCGATTGGGGATAGCAGAGGTAGTATTCTTAGCGCAGCGACTGTCCATGAATGAGGTAGAAGGATGTCGTTACACGATCTGGCGTTCGCAGGCCGAACTCTCCGGAAAAGTCCTGTCTTCGCACTCACCGCCGCTTTAACCATTGCGTTGGGTGTCGGCGCAAGCACTGCCATCTTCAGCGTTACCAACGCCGTGCTCCTGCGCCCCCTCCCTTACAAAGATGCCGATCAGCTCGTCATCATCCCCACCGACATGCGCAATCGCGGCGTCAAAGACTTTCCCTTTTCCAACGCTAACTTTATCGATTTGCGCGAAGCCACCAAAAACGAATTCCAAGGCCTCGCGGGCGTCTTCACGTTCCCCTTCACGTTGACCGGCGACGACGGCAAGCCGGAACAAGTCCATATGGGTTTTGTGACCACGAACTACTTCCGGCTTGTGGGAGCGAGGATCCTGTTCGGTCGCGATTTCTCCGACGATGACGGACAACCGCAACCGCCTCCTCCACCGCCGGGAACACAATCGGCAACGCCCCCTCAGCGCCTGCCGCTCATAGCGATCATCAGTTACGAATATTTCCAGCGGCAATTCGGCTCGAATCCCGCCGTGCTCGGACAATCTCTAAATAAGGGGAAACCCTTTAGTCCGCGCATCGTCGGGGTCCTCGCGCCGCACTTTCAGATCTATTTCCCGCCCTCCGCGGATTTGGAAGCCGCGCCAGAAATTTGGGTCGCCAATCGCCTCGGCTACAACGCCGAGCAGCGAAATTCAGTTTCGATGCACGTGATTGGCAGACTGCAGCCAGGCGTCACCGTCGCACGAGCGCAAGCTGCCGCCGATCAGGTCGCCGCAGAGGCGCGTAAACATTTCTCGATCGAGAACACCGCGGGCTACGCAATCCGCGTCGAACCCATGCGGAAGCATCTGGTTTCCGAAGTGCGCCCTGCAATTCTCGCACTGATGGGCAGCGTCATTTTTCTTTTGCTCATAGCTTGCGCCAACGTGGCAAACCTCTTATTGGTGCGAGCTTCTTTGCGCCAGCGCGAGCTTGCCATTCGCTCCGCTATCGGTGCGAGCACGTGGGACATCGCCCGCCAGATCCTTACCGAGGCATTACTGCTCGCAGCCACCGGCGCTCTGGGCGGCCTCGGCATCGCATGGCTCGGCATTCACGAACTGCTCGCCATCGCTCCGGCACATCTCCCGCGCCTCGATACGATTCGAATAGACCCGACCGTGCTAATCTTCACTGTAATCTCAAGCCTCCTAGCGGCTGCGATCTTCGGGCTGGCGCCGGCGTGGCGCGCGGCTCGTCCAGACGTAATGATCGTTCTCCGCGGCACCAGCCGCAGCGAAGGCCTCGCGAGCGGTGGTGTTTCGCGCAAGATCGTCGTCGCTCTCGAAGTCGGTCTTGCTTATGTACTCCTCATTGGCTCGGGACTTATGGTTCGCAGCTTTCTCGAATTACAGCGCATCGATCCCGGGTTCAACCCTCACGGCCTGCTCACCTTTCAAGCTCAGTCCGATCGATTTCTGCAGAAGCCGGAAGAGCGCGCCGTCGCTACTCGTCAACTCGAAGATCGCCTGCGCGCTATCCCTGGCGTTCAAAGCGTAACTGCCTCAAATCCATTTCCGCTTACGGGTGGCTTCAGCCCAATTCGTTGGGGCACGGAGGAAGCGCTCGCGGACGCCAGCAAATATAAGGCGGTCGATCCTCTCATCGTGCTTCCCGGCTACTTCGAGGCCATGGGCACAAGTCTTCTCGAAGGCCGCACCTTCACCGACGAGGACAACCAGCCGGGCCGCACTTATGCCGTCGTCGATAAAATTCTGGCGGATCGTGCCTATCCAGGTCAGTCTGCGGTCGGCAAGCGTATTCTTATCCGCATTCAAACGCCCGAACCCGTATGGGTCGAGATCATTGGCGTCGTCGCCCACGAGCGCGGCGTATCGTTGAGCGAGCCTGGACGCGAGCAAGTCTATTTCACCGACGCGTACATCGGCTTCGGCGTCACCGACCACTGGGCGCTCCGGTTCGGCGCCGATCCATCGAAATACGCGGACGATGTTCGCGCTACGTTAAAGGCCTTCGATCCGCACCTCTTGATCACCGACATGCGCCCAATGGATGCTGTAGTAGAAAAAGCACAAAGCGGCACGCGATTTTCATTGCTCCTCATCGGATCGTTCGCGGTCATCGCGGCGTTGCTCGCGGGCGTTGGACTCTATGGCGTGCTTGCAACGGTCGTGAGGCAGCGCACCGCTGAGATAGGCGTTCGAATGACCTTGGGTGCTCAGCCCGGAAACATTTTCCAGCTTGTCGTGGGTCAGGGTCTGCGTCTCACTGCCATCGGTGTCGCAGCCGGCCTGATCACGGCCTTCGCTCTCACACGCGGAATGACCACCATGCTCGTGGGCGTCAAAGCCACCGACCCAGCAACCTTTGCCACGATGACGGTGGTATTCTTCGCGATCGCAGCCATGGCGTCCTGGTTGCCCGCCTGGCGCGCCGCAAGTCTTGACCCCACCGCCGCTCTTCGCGCGGAGTGACCGTTCTAGGTTTGATTTCATGAAGGCATCGGCTCCCCTCGACCTGAGTAAACTTGGTAGTGCAACGACCAAGCGCTCTCGGGAAGAAAGGAGCCGGTAAAAACGGCTCATCGCTGTTCACAGACGGGACTCGGGGAAGATGGCATTCAACAGCCAGCGCCACTTAGACGTATAACGCCGCTCCCGGACAAGTGGCTCATAGTACCCACATGGACGGTTACGCGACTTCAGCACTAAGACTTATCGGGACTTGGCGCGGCATTCGGAGACCGACCGGCTTCTCGGCTCCTTACCCTTTCTACTTCCTGCGCCTCCCCTGGCTCACAAAATAAAAATGGCGAGCAGGAGGGCTAAGGCTGCGTCACGAGGTTTTCCACGAGTCACCAATCACGAGTCGCCAATAATAGGGCTTGAAGAGAACCTCCAAATTGTCGTAAACGTGGGCAGAACCTCGGGGGCGAATGATGATGCGGCAAGTCTGGCAGAACCTCTGCTACTCGCTGCGCGCTCTCCGCAAGAATCCCGTCTTCACAGCGGTAGCAGTTCTATCGCTGGCCCTGAGCATCGGCGCAAATACTGCGATCTTCACCCTCATCAACGCCTTGTTGAAATCCCTTTCTCCTATCCAATGTTTCGCGAACTCGAACGCGGCCAGCGTGTTTTCTCCGGCTTGATTGGGTGGGGCGGCGGGATTCCCAATGTGGAAGTGAAGGGAACGCTCTTTCAGAATCAAGTCCTTACGGTTACCCGTAATTATTATTCGGAGCTTGGCGTAACTCCCTCCTTGGCAGGCTGAAGGCTATCCGGTAGCATTAAAAACCACTGGAGTACCACTAGCCCAGTTCTCACTCTGGCGTACTAGTGAATCGAACAGAGCTATGAACTTGGGCAGCCTTGCGGACCACTGTAAATTTTTACAGTTGATTACAAACCTGGAGCTTCGATAGCGTACCGCTCCGTGACACCAAAGACCGAACTCGCTCATCGGCTCGGACTGAGTCACGCGGTCCCAATCCGCGTTCTTGTCGTGGAGGATTTCGCACCTTTTCGGCAATTCATTCTATCGACCCTGGCAAGCAGGCGCGACTTACAGGTCATCGGCGAAGTCTCTGACGGATTGGAAGCGGTTCAGAAGGCGGTGGAACTGCAACCGGATTTGGTTCTGCTGGACATCGGACTCCCAAGTCTGAACGGAATCGAAGCCGCTCGACAAATTCGCAAACTTCTCCCGGAATCTGAAATCATCTTCTTGACTCAAGAATCTTCTGCTGAGGTGATGCAAGAAGCCTTTAGCCTCGGCGCACGGGGCTACATTGTCAAGGCAAAGGCCGGAAGCGAGCTGCTCACTGCTGTGGAAGCAGGCCTGTTGGGAAAGACGTTTGTCAGTAGCAGTAATGGCAACCGATAGCTTCACGCCTTCCCAGCTAAAGCGCGGTCCCGAGTCGTCCGTCATGGAGGGTAGAAACATGAAAAAGCCACGTCAAGGTGGAAGATTCGATTCCACAGGCCTCTCTGGAATCGATCCTATGCACGGAAGAGTTGCATCGCCGTCCATGGCGTTCGCCCGACTACGAAAAGGAGAACCGCGCACTCGTCGCGCTTGTTGGCGCGCTAGCCGATTCGCCGTGCACCATCCTTCAGACACTGGCTGAAACGATCCTTGACATTACCCAATGTGACTCCGCTGGCCTTAGCCTGTTGACGAGGGATGGCAAAACGCCGGACGTTTCCGGCACAAGATTCTATTGGCCAGCTATCGCTGGCATGTGGAGTCCCCACGTCGGAGGTGGAACCCCGCGCAACTTCGGCCCCTGCGGAGACGTACTTGATCAAAATCGTACCCTGCTGTTCAGACACTTCGAGCGCCGCTACCCCTACTTGTTGCCGGTCATTCCCGCAAGCGAAGAATGCCTGCTGGTTCCATTCTACGTCCGCGGCATACCAGTCGGAACGATCTGGGCGATCATGCACAACGACCGCCGCCAGTTCGACGCAGAAGATGACCGGGTCATGGCCTCGCTGGGCAAATTTGCCTCTTCAGCGTATCAAGCACTGGTGCGCATAGAAGACCTCAAAAGCCAGGTGGCCGAGCGCCTTGGACGCCGGAACTGGAGGAGATGTACGGTTTGCCGCCGGGCGGATTTGGGGGAACGCAGACCGCTTTCGAGAATCTGGTTCACCCCGATGATCGGGCAGGAGTTATCGAGTTAAATAATTGGGCGTTGAAAACAGGAAAACCGACGAAGGGAGAGTGGCGCGTGGTCTGGCCTGATGGAAGTGTTCATTGGATAGCTGGACGCTGGCAAGTATTTATGAATGAGTCTGGGGGGCCTTCGCGAATGATCGGCGTCAATATAGAAATTACGGACCGCAAGCGGGCAGAAGAGGCACTTTTAGGTATGAGCCGAAAGCTGATTGAAGCACACGAGCAGGAACGTACTCGGAGGAAGAGACCTTCACGACGACGTTGTCCAACGACTCGCGCTTCTCTCGATAGAACTCCAAGCAGTCCAACAGGATGTCCCTGACTCAGCATCTGAAGTCCGCACCCGAATAGGCACACTGCAAAACGAAACCGCGCGCATAGCGAACGATGTTCAATTGCTATCGCACGAATTGCACTCTTCGAAACTGGATTACTTGGGCATCGTTGGAGCGACGAAGAACTTCTGCAAAGAGGTTAGTGAGCGCCAGAAGGTGGAAATTGATTTCCAGAGTCATGATCTACCGACCGCCTTGCCAACCGACCTTTCTCTTTCTCTATTCCGAATTCTACAAGAAGCCCTGCGCAACGCCACGAAGCATAGTGGGGTAAAGCGCTTCGAAGTGCGCCTGTGGGGAAGTACGGGAGAGATTCACCCTACCATCAGCGATCTCGGTGCAGGTTTTGATACAGAAACCGCACTGAAGAGCACTGGGCTCGGCCTCGCGAGCATGCAGGAGCGCCTGCGGTTAGTGCATGGAGAGCTTTCAATCACCTCGCAACCGAAGGGTGGTACTACGATCCACGCTCGCGCTCCTTTCGCTTCAACCGGCGATTGGGTCCGCGCTGCCGGGTAGATGCGCCGGGAATCGTCGCCCGTTCACTGGGAAGAAACGGCGGAGTGCTTGCACAGATTCTCTCGTAGATGCGGCTTTCCTGTTCACGCTGAAAGCCGTTCATCACCTACCCGCACAAAATATCCACTTCGTGCGTTCGGCCAAACTGGAGGAGATTCTGAAGAAGATTGAGCGTGCACGCGCAAAGTTGGAATCGATTCAACCGGGGAGCACTCAACCCCGGCGCCGACGGAAAGGCGAGGAATAATATGTATAGTCATTTAAGATACGCTAGACTAGTCTCTAGCTGACGGGAACGCTTTCCCCGGCCGCCAGCAAGGCCTTAATATCGAAGTCTTTGGCGTTCTTCGATGACTCATCGATCTCGCCGACTCACCGGTAGATGGCCATTGTCGTAGGGATTGTTAGCTGCCCCGTTATCGGGATTCGGCAAACGACTTGTAGCATCAGAGCACAGCGAAAAGTGCTGGATTCGGCCATATTCTATGAGCACCTTTGAAGTGCACAACATACGGCTAGAACCACCGAACATCAGCTATCAGGGGTCCTATTTATCGGCAATGGCAGAGTTCCAAGGCGATTCAGAAAAATCAGCTTGGATCTATCTCGGTGAGGATGAACCGCACGACACGCCAGCGAAGGATTTTGCGTCATATGTGTCGAGACTTCGGTCGGTGGAGGCCACAGCGCCACCAAACTTTGTCAGAAGCACGTGTTATTGGGCAATCTACAGAGATGAAGTGATTGGCCGCATTGCGATTCGCCACGAACTGAATGACTTCCTACGTACCATCGGTGGCCATATAGGCTTTATCGTGCGACCCTCTTTCCGGAAGATGGGTGTGGCCTCCGAAATGCTTCGGCAGCTTTTGGAGACTGACCGGGCAAAATCAATAAAGAAGCTGCTCATCACGTGCGACGAAGATAATGTCGCCTCTGAGAGGGTGATCGTCAAGAACGGTGGAGCATTTGAGTCCATAGTCCCCAATGGTGACAAACCAAAGAAGAAACGATTTTGGATAGACTTGTTGGGGAACAGCCGCGGTGTCTAACACCATGCTGCCCAAGTCATGCTACCCCTGCTACCCCGCTTTGCGTTGACGGGATAGCGGATACGGACGCGAAAAAGGGACCACCCCCTGGGCTTGGCCTCAGCCGCAGACACTGAGTTCCGTCTCGCACTTCCAGGGGAATGGTTCAAGGCTATAATCGCGCGTCATGGAAGCGTCGCAAAAAGAGCGTTTGCTAGCTTGGGGTCGCGCGTCTCTCGAAAATATCCGCAGAGGAAAATGGTGGTTGGTCGCGGTGCCGATAGTCCTTTGGTTTGTGGGTGGCGTGGCCGAGCACCGATTCTTTGAATTCGTCAACCGTTATCTCGACGCTCATGCGGCGGATTTTATCGCTCACATAAGGCCGATATTGACTTTCAAAGCTCCTTTCGGACTCGCGGCAATTGGCCTGGTGATTGTGGCCCTCGTCTTTGTCATCCGCGCTTACTTCACCAGCAAACCGGCGATTGTCGGCACGGCTGATTTGATGCTGCAAGAATTGGATATCTCCGACCTGGAGATTGCCACTGACATGTCGTCGTACAAGGTTAACGCGGCTGTTTTTGCTCGGATCGAAGTGGCGGTGCTGGATCGGCCCCGCACCGTAACACATTTTGAAATCGAGATGATCGCGCCGGACGAAACAAAGTACTCAGCAAAATCGGAATACGAAGCGGGGCAGTACGATTACAAGCACGATGTTTCGAAGAAGGATTTATGGGGATTCGCAACCGTAGAATCCGTGCGAGAGCCGATGGAAGATTTGGCTGCGAAGCTACGGACGCCAATTCCACCGCTCACGCACGTTCCCCGCGCCTGGGTGCGCTTCGAAATAAAAAGTGTGAAGCAAGGCCACGAGCCGAACAACTGTCAAATCAAGATTTTGGCAGTTGACCCGAGCGGAAGGCGTCACGATATCAACACAAATGACATGCAAGTGAAGGCCATCGATGACGATAAGGAATATGCAGTCATCAGAGGCAAAACGGGATTGTAGGACTGATGCACCGCTACTTTTGATCACGCACGAGTTGCGAGGCCTGACGGTAGGAAGTCCAGAAGTAATTTACAGAGCCCGCTCGATCAGTTTCGTCACTCCCCGTTTTCAATCGTCGCCATTCGGAATCCGCTGGCGTGTGACACCGTTCAAAGGCATCGTATAAGTCGGGCTCCAGGAAAACAGCCCATTCTTGCAATTTCGCATTGAACCTATCAGATGCTTTCTGTAACTCGTCAATGTATTGCGCGGTTTCAGCGGTCGTAAGCCGGATACTTGCATCGATGGGATGCAGTTTGCGAAACAGGACGTTTACTTCGGACAGGCACTGCGACACTTCCTTTATCGCTGCGTTTGATCGGTTGAGTTTTGCACGATACTGCTCCAACTCTTGCGCGTTTTGCGCTTTCAGTCTTTCAATCTCTTTGTCGTATTCGGCTTTTCGTTTCGTGAGCCAGTAATCGCCGAATAATTTGAACGCAGCAGACGCGGCAGCGGCTCCGCTCGCTGCGCTAACGCCAATGAGTTTGAGCCAAGTAGGCCAATCCATAGTTATCGCTCCGGCCACTTGCGCATCTTACGTGATAGAATTGATTGTACTTGCTATTCCCGTAGTTTATGCTCAAATCCCGAGGAAGATTCGGAAGGAATCGACGCCCGAAACGCAACTTTGACATTCGGACAGCAGTTTCAAAGTTCTTCGAAAGCATCGGCATCAGTCCCGAGAAGGATTTGCGTTATCCGGTCCTCTACCACTACACCTCCACTTACGGCGCGTTGAAGATTCTGGAAAGTCAGAAATTTTGGGCTACTGCGCACGATTGCACAAACGACAAAGGCGAACTCATCTCCGCGAACGCCGCAGTGTTCGACGTTGCCCAAGCCTGGCGTAAGAATTTGACAGGTTTAGCGGCGAGAGCTTTGGATTTTTTTCTGCGCGATTACGACCGTGAGGGGATTGCGAAAATTCGAACTGCTTATCTCGCCTGCTTCTCGATAGCAAGAGACGATGAGAATCAATGGCGGCGATACGGCTGTAACGGAAAAGGCGTCTGCCTGGGCGTGCGAGTTATCAACGAGCCTGGACCCGAGAGCGAGGAAGTATTTTCGAGATTGTTTGAAGTCGTGTATTCAGAGGAGGCGATGCGGACTTGGTTCTCCGGTGCTCTCGGGAAAACTTGTTTGGCGCTCGCTAAGTACCCGTCCACGAATCACAACATCAGATGTACGTTAGCTTCGGTAAACGGACTTGCCGCTTTCGCTTCGATCACAACTAAAACTCCAGAATGGAGCAGTGAGCGCGAAGTTCGGCATGTCACGATGGATCGCTTCGAATCCGGTGTCACACCGAGTGTTCGTACTTCGGCAGATGGCAAAGAGATTCGGTATCTGCCTGTCTCGCTGCGGGCTGACGGAAAGCTGATCGCGCTGGATGAAATCATAATCGGAGCAGATCAGGATTTTGACGAGGTTCACAAGCAATTCGAGGGGGTGCTGGCGTCCAAGGGCTATGTCGAAGGCAGCATCGAATATCCGAAATTCACGCAGTCATCGGCTTCGAGCTTGCGCGAGCAGGGCAAGGTTCCCTCGTGCAATGGGTCAGACCTCCTGGTAAAATTAAACTGAAAAAAGCGGGCTCATCGTCTGCTAGTAACAGACGACAAGCCCTGACCACCAAGGGAGGGTAAACTCCAATGGCAGCTTCGGCAACCGTATCCCAATTTCAGCAGTCCCGCAATTTACTCGTCCCACGACACGGCGTTGTGACCCTCTTTGGGTACGGAATTAATGTCTACGTAGATCGCGGCCATCTAGTGTTGAAGGACGGCGTCGGTAGCGACCGCTGTGAGGCGCGTTTCGCCCGCGTAGGGCATGGGCTTCGCCGTCTGGTGGTGATCGGGTCCGATGGCATGGTGTCGCTCTCGGCGCTCCGCTGGCTGGCCGATCAAGACGCCGCGTTTGTAATGCTCGACCGAATCGGAAAGGTTCTCGCGACAAACGGACCAGTCCGACCATCCGATGCGCGACTTCGACGAGCGCAATCGCTCGCCCAGGATTCTGGAACTGCCTTACGGATTGCCATCCAACTGATAAGACAGAAGCTAACTAGCCAAGAGCGACTCGTTCGAGATCGATTTCAGAATGCAGCTTCAACACAAGTCATCGCGAATGCTCGCCAGGCTTTAATGAAAGCAAGGTCGAACGAGGAAATTAGACGTTACGAGGCGCACGGGGCTTTAGCGTATTGGACTGCATGGCACCAATTGCCCGTCCCTTATCCTCGGACAGACTTGCAGTGCGTACCCGAACATTGGCGAACCTTTGGTAGCCGTCTGTCGCTACTTACGAGATCACCTCGTCTCGCTGTAAACCCACCCAACGCAATGCTCAACTATTTGTACGCGATCTTGGAATCCGAAGCGCGACTAGCTATTGCAGAACTCGGACTTGATCCCGGTATCGGGTTTCTCCACAGCGACGCTCGCACGCGGGACAGCTTGGCGTGTGATCTCATGGAGCCGATTCGCCCGCAAGTCGATGCTTTTCTATTGGATTGGTTGCGCCGTGCGCCATTGCAAAGGAAATGGTTTTTCGAACAAAGGGACGGAAACTGTCGGCTAACAGGTGAATTTGCCGTCGAACTTTCGAAAACATCCAAAATTTGGAGGCAAGCTCTAGGGCCATTCGCAGAGTGGATAGCTCACACACTCTGGTCGACCACATCGCGACCGTCACGAGCGAAGGCTCCAGCTACACGGTTGACGCAGAGCCGAAAACGGGAGGCGAAAGGAATTCCAACCGTCGCTCATGTGGCGAATCTACCACTGGTATCTCGCGAAAGCTTTTTGGAGGTTGCGAAGCCTGCGAGATTGAACAGACACGACCCCGTGTCACAGGCGCGCCGCGCAGAAACCCAACGGCGGCAAGCCTCGGCACTAAAGGCTTGGAATCCATCTCAAAAACCAAACTGGCTGGACGAGAAGTTCTACCGAGAACAGGTTCAGTCGCGCCTTGCGGCGATGGCGATTCCCGTTTTGATGTCAGCGCTTGACATCTCGAAGCCATATGCTACGGACATCCGCGCCGGACGGCGACAACCGCATCAGCGACATTGGTTGAAGCTTGCCCAACTGGTCCGTGCCTAGCCTGAATGAGTGAAGCTGAATGCATGCAAGGCTCAAGTTCATACATTCAAAAGTATTGGCACTATTTGCGCACACCAATTCGCCTGTTTCTTAGCCGGATGATCCCTTCGCCTGTTGAGCTAGTGCAGAATCGGCCATCGTTTTGAGCCGCCCCCTCCAATCCCACATGTACGGCCAACGGCGAAGACCTTGGAAACGATAATTTTGCTGCCACAGCTTCAGATGGAGTAGAAAACCGCCGTAAACTTCCATCCGCCGCTTAACTTCAGGCAAACTGCCAAACAACTGCATTGGCATTCGTGGGTCAACAAACAGATAAACCGGGAAAGGCGCTCCCTTAGCCACCACGTCATAAAGCCGTTCAGCCATTGGAACGGTTGCTTGAAGATCTTCAGCATATAGGTCGGGCGTGTAGTCAAATTTGATGTCACTGTCCACATTTGCTCGTAACCATTCACCCAGTCTTGAGTCCTTCAGTGTGTTCATTCCAAGGTAGGAATTAAGCTCAAGTAAGAACTCTAGCTGCGAGGATGCCTCGAGAAACTTGGTAGCATTTCCAAAATATTTTCCCCACGCCGCTGCGATACGTTCTTTCCAGAAGAACTGTGCTCGACCGTAAATAGCAATTGCTCGAATCCCAAGGTAGATTTCGAAGGGCGGTCTCCACCAAGGTACGATTGAATTCCCAGGGTGAACCAGCGTGGCCCATTGCATAGGACTAATACCCCTGGGGGCGTCAAAAGCCTCCATCAGTAGATCAACAAGTGTCTCAATCCACTCTTGTTTTGCGTTGTGTTTTACAAGGAGCAGGCCCACTTCGACCATAGATTCAAGGGCAGGTAAGCACTGGTTCTTATAGAAATTATCTAAGCCTGCGAAGAATTGCTGAAGATCGATTGGCGAACCAGGTTCCTGGACGCTAAGCCTGTCCCAACCTTCAACGAGCGTCTCGCGTCCCAATTCCACGAGCATATTAAACCTGCTCGAATCGGACGTTGCGATCAACTCTTCGGCAAATTTTCGGAGCTCATCTCTGGGTCCGACGATCAACGGAAAACTTGGAACAGTAACCGACCTTCGAAATGATTGACCTGAGGGACTTAACTCAAGCAAATGTTTCACTCTCTTCCGTGCCCTATCCTCGGCCTCCTCCTCGCTTCTAACCTTGTACATCAAATCGATATCTGCACGAGTTGCGCGGGCAGTGTCAGTATTCTTTTTTATCCATATATCGCCAACTTCCAGGCGTGCTTTGCCCTTCTCTGTTTGCCCGGCTTTCGTAACGATAATCGGCCTGGGTTGATTTGCGTCGAGCGCGATTAGAACCAATGGCTCATTGTCGTCTGTCGTGAGATTGAAGGTCTGAAACTTAGGTAATGGATCAAGATAGGCGCTGAGAATTTTTGAGACATTGGCGGGATCGAATTCCTCTGAGTTTCTAACAGCGTAGAACTTCTTCTCCTTCGGATCGGCTCCGATCACGATGCAGCGTTCTGTGGCGAGCTCCGCATTCGCAACAGCTTGCATCAACTTCACGAAATCTAGGCGATCATCGAGGTTCTCACGATCTAAGGACACTGCTCGTTTGAATTCGTACTGCGGCTGCTCACCGCCCTGTTTAATGAGATATTGAACTTCCTTCCGATGATTTTCGATGCGGTCGGACAGCTTCTGCGGTTGCTGTTCTTTTTCGTCGCGTGCTTCTGCCATTGCAAGAATTAGAATACCAGTTTTGGCGCAATAAACTCTTCGCAGTATGCAATATTAGATTTTTAACTGACTCAGTATCCGTTGACGGTTTTCTTCTTCTGCAATCTGCTGCTGCAGGGCGCGTCTTTCGTTCTCTTCTTGCTGACGTGCGGCGTTTTCAACGTACTCCCGGTATGCTGCGTTTGCGCTGCCAACGTAGTCTTTGAAATGGTTCAGAACTTGCTGTGCATAGCCCTCGACGTGGCTGATTGTCACTTGTGCTTCCTTGCCGTCAAAGCTCCAATTCGCAGGTTCAGTCCCAGGAATGAAACTCATCTCGCGAGGATGCAAAAACACTCTGAGCCAATGCGGCGTTGGAACTTGATTGAGAATGGCGACCAACGTGTTCCCGCGTACGTCAACTCCTTTCACTTGGATTGGGTTCTGGACGAGAGGATCGTCGACGGTGGATAAAGGGACAACTGTTCGCTTAAGACTATCAAGCTTTTGGAGCGACACGAATTCGTTTTGTCGCGCTATCAGGAGTCGTTTGACTTGCTCGATTGATAGCGGACGGTTCTCTGGCGACTGTTGAACCATGCGTGCAACGAGGTCATCAAGGTATCCAAAAGCAGGGGCAACCGCGCCGATCTGAACGTAACCCTCTCCTTGCAACACATGAGTAGTAAAAATCTCATTAAGAATAAGGCCTAGCGCGTATATGTCCGCTCTGAGATCGACGCTCGCGCCTCGACGCCGTTGTTCAGGGGCGGCGTATTGGAAATTGGCCAGCCTTTCCGTCGGCGTCGTTTCTACGATTGTGAACAACTGTTCGGAAGTAAAATGTGCAATCCCGAAATCTGACACCAGCAACTTGTCCTCCGTCGGGTCGTGCAATATGTTTTCCGGCTTCAGGTCCCTATGCCACACGCCTTTCAGATGCGCGGCTTCAACCCCGTTCAGTATGTCTGAGAAGTAGCGCAACCTCTTTTCGGATGGAAGGCCGTGATCCTGGAGTCTCCGCAACGTGGAAGGGTATAGACGCATTACGAAAAATGGGCATTTTCTCCCCTCTTCGACAGCAAACCCTTCATCAACGACCTGCACAACGTTTGGGTGACAAGGACCAAGGCAGAACTTGAGTTCGTTCAGGAAGCGCTTCGTTCTTGTCACAGTCGCCTGTTCGGGCTTCATGCATTTGAGTGCCCAGCGGTTTCCCGCAGAGTCTCGCACTCTGAATACCCTCGCCGTGCTTCCTTCGCCCTCGACTCCCTCTGACACATAGGTTTCACCGACCGTCTCAAATGTGCGCTGCTGCGGTCGTACAGAAGTTTGGTTTCCGTGCGAACGGCTTGGCGCAGCAGTCATCTTTCTATTTTCGAGTTCTTGTTTCCACGCCGCAGTCAAGTCGGTAAAGTCCAAAAGGCGGTCAGACGTAGGCAGATTGAGGCCCAAGTCTGCATTACCTTGAGATGCGTTCCACATATGGACATACTGTGAAAAATCAGTCGCGAAGAGCATCCCCACACTAACGCACGCTGGAGATGTATCAGGATCGATAGTGTTGCACATCGCTAGGACGAGACCGTGGTCGCACATCCTGTCGCCATCGCGTTCGTAGATTGCCCTTAATGCCTTAAGAACGACTGTTGCACAGTGCTCTAAGGACCTGCGGCTATCGTGGTCTTCAAATTCAAGCGCTCGAAAACGAGGAAAATATTTTGGACCGATGTCCAACAAGTATTTGTCCCGTACGGCTTCTTCCAATAGGTGTCTCTTATTGCCGAGCTGAGTTTTGACCGCATGCACAGGCGTACCTTGCTGCGTAGTTATGTAGCGGTCCGTAATCTGTCGGATCACGGCAATTAGGTCCGAGTCGAGTGTTTTCGACAGCATGCAAATATATTACCCGTTTTTTGCAGCAACGCTGGAGCAAGGCCTATTCTCCTAAGCTAGTCAAAAAGGACTTTTTTTTTCGTAAACCCACAACCGCAAAATGTAGCCCTATTCCATGCCAACCATTGGTTTGTTTCGATAGAATTATCTGAAATGAAAGCCAGAAGAGGCGGGCCCAGCAATCTTGCACCGGCTCAGGAAGCGATTGGCAATCTGCTGCTACAAGAGCTGAACGAAGGCTTCTATGGCTGGTGGACGGACGCTCAGAGCGCGCACACTGAAATCGAGTTTGCACTTATTAATCAGAAAAGCGGCGCTTTCTACCGGCATTTTCTGCCTTGGCGGAAGAATTTAGTTTCACTGCTGACAGGCAGCTACCGGCGATACTTCAAACTAGCCCTGGTCCACCCGCACCAAGTGGGACGCGACTCTCACAAGTGGGCGTGGGATCAGCTTCAGCCCGCTGTCAGCGCGACCCTGGAATGGATTCGCGACTGGTACATCCTAGCGTGCGATGGCGAGAATCAATTCGTCCGACGTATAGGATCAACCGAGTTTGTCCCGGGACAGACGGTATCGCTATCCATCCCAACCACCGTTCCGCCGTTCCCGCCGCCGAAATCTTGGCGTGCTCCCTCTTGGCTCTTTGCAATCTCCCTAGCGCTCGTGGGCATCGGCCCACTAAAGGAGAAGAATGTTCCGGCGACCGATTCCGAGCAAAGATTGGGAACGGCGCACACTCGCTTGCTACTCAAGGGAGCCCGGCGCGTGTTCCTGTGGGAACTAGGCGCGGCAATCGAAACGGTACGGAACGAAGAAATCATTGCAGTCGGTACAATTCCGACAGAACACTTAGGCGCGGAGAGGCCCGATTCAACGGCAGCTCATCAACCAAAGGGTTTTGAGGGTCTTGGCCCGAAGAAAACTGATCTCTCACGCTACATGCACAACATGACAGAGAAGCAGCAAATGGCATTTTCGCTGAAGTACGAATACGAGCTCAAACTTGCCGAAATTGCCTCCCGGATGGGGGTTAATCGCAAGACGGCCTACGAACACATCCAGGCGGCAAACATGAAAATCGATTGGGATCATTCGTCTGAAAGGCGCAAGGCCAATCGCGCTAAGGACGCGCCTGACGAATAATCTCCTCCGCTCCTAACCCCACAATCTAATTCGCTGAATTGTCGTTGCACTGGAACAAGTTCCCCTCCTATCTCCTTCATTTTCATCGGCAAGCCCGTAACGTGACCCCACAAATACCCCACATGTGGGGACTTAGGGTGAAGGTGCCTTTAAAGGAGTCAAGAAACCCATGACCAGAAACAACAAGAAGGTGCGTAGCCTCACACGTCAGCGTGCACTGGCCGTGCTTGCGCGGATGCGGAGCCGTGGAGAATCGCTTTCGCAGGCCACGCGTCTTGAGCACACTACCCTACGCACCGTTCGGAAGGTTGTCGGGAAGCAGCTCAAGCGTGGCATTTCAGGACGTTACTCTGCCACACGCGGCGACACGCTCCGGCGCGATTTGAGCGTGCTCGGCTTCGATGGCTATGAGCCAGTTGTAGTTCGCTCTTCGAAACAGGCGCATCTTGCGGCGGAGCATTTGGTTGCGGTTGGTCGATTCCTACGGACAGGGGATACCGAATGGCTCAAGCCTTTCATCGGGAAGCGCGTGGGCGGCGTTGAATTGCTCACTGATCCCGACCGTCTCCAAGTTTTAGCCGACGCCGATTTAGTCAAGTTGGATGCACTCTATCGCAACAATCGCGGCGGAAGCCAGGACAAGTAGGCGTGGGGCCCTCGCGAAATCCAGCACGTACAGCCCGGCGGAAAGCGGAGCTGTGCGAAAGGCTCGGTAGCGAGCGGCCTGTTTGCCTCTTTTGCGGCTACGCGGAACTTGTAGCTCTGCGCCGGGTCTCGCGGAAGTTCCTTCGAGAACACCACGAGTTAGGGAGGAACCATGATCCCGATCTAACGGCCTTTGTGTGCCTGAACTGTCATGCCTTCTTGCACGAGATGCTGTCGGACGCTGGAGTTGATTTACGGATGGAGTCCGATCCCATTAAGCGCGTAGCAACGATGCTCCGCGCCGAAGCCGTGCATTTTGAGATGTTTGCCAATAGTAAGAGAAAGCAAGCAGCCTTGCTAGAAGAGAGTAAGCAATGATCCACGATCTTTATTTGCGCGCGCACATCGTTGTTTCGGGCGAAAAGAACGAGCAAACAGAAAAACCACTAAAACACTCTCGTTCGCCAAAAACGTGGCCTGATTACGCGCTCGTTTGGGATACGGAAACCGCGCTTGATCTAGAACAAACGCTTAATTTTGGCGTTTGGCGCTTCTGCCAGCTCCAAGGGGCAGAATATGTGGCTGTGCAAGAGGGAATTTTCCATCGCGATAGGCTGGCGCGCGAAGAAGAGCAAACGATCCTTGCGTACAAACGAAAATACCTGGCAGACCATCTTGCGAGCCGCGCAAACGCACAGTTATAGGTCTCTGCATAAATAATGGAATGATTTAGCGCAAAAAAAGAGGCAGTTCAGACTGCAGGATGCAGCCGTGTAGCTTCTGGCGAGACC
>WNGJ01010794.1_pt1 | contig 17000 bp, 14 predicted proteins | sample 5400611 | NCBI WGS metagenome assembly WNGJ01 (sample SAMN13153375, study PRJNA577476) | soil metagenome | isolation source: 40 cm soil or saprolite under Garry oak tree replicate 1 | place: USA:California | collected 2016-06-15 | reverse complement strand
CGGTCAGGTGGCGAAGCTGGTGCCCTGGGACTAGCCGGCGGGGCACGGCACCAAACCCGCGCGCGGCCGGAGGCCGCACGCACCGGGAGGCACGTCAATTCATGGAAATGGAATACAAGGACACCAGCCGGCGCGGCAAGTTCATCATCGTCCTGGGGGTCGTCCTCGCGGTCGCGGCCGGCGGGGCTGCCTTCTACCTGATCAACCAGGCTCAGCAGCTGGCGGGTTCGGGCACGGCTCCGAAGGTGACCGTCGTCGTGGCAGCACGTGCGATCGCCGCTCGCAAGCCCATCGAGGACGGCGACCTCCTCGTCCGGACGGACGTGCCCATCGATCCAACTAACGCTCAAGGCATCGTGACGGAGAAGACGAAGCTGCTGGGCCGGATCCTGGCCGTGCCCGCTCTCGAGGGCCAGCTGGTGACGACGAACATGCTCGCATCGAGCGCGTCGGGCGGCCAGTTCTCGGTGCTCCAGGCCGGTGAAACCGTGGTCGCGAACTCGCCGTACTGGCGGGCCGTGTCGCTCAATGTGCCCGACGATCGGGCGGTCGGCGGGCTGCTCCAGCCGAACGAGACCGTCGACATCTTCGTGACGGCAACCGTGAACGTTCCGCAGGCCCTGCTCGACCAGGGCAAGTACTACACGGACAAATCGACCAAGATCACCTACCAGAGCGTGCCGATCCTGGCTAAGGCCGGCAACATGTACATCGTCCGGGTTTCCCTCGCGGTGGCCGAGGAGATCACGCACCTGCAGGCCAGCGGTACCGCCCAGTTCAGCATGGCCTTGCGCCCCGACGAGGACACCCGCGCGGTCGACGCGGCCGGTCTGGGGGAGACGACCAACGTCATCATCCAGCGCTACGGCCTTCCTGTGCCGTTGACCTACCCGCCGGGAAAGGGTGGCTCGACCAGCCCCGTCCCGACACCCTTCCCGAGCCCGACTCCCGCAGCGTCGGCGCCCTCGAGCTCGGCTTCACCTGCTCCAAGCAGCGCGCCCTGATCCGCCGGGTTCGGACTTCGACGACGCGGTCATCCGAATAGACCCGCGCCGCTGACCCGGCGCGCCTCCCGGCCGCCCGATCCGCTCCGCCGGCGGATCGGGCGGCCTCACGTTCCGGCCGCGATCCTCTTTCCGTGCTTCAGGAGCGCCGCCGCGAGGGCGTCCTCGACTCGCCGCCGGGTGTCGACCGGCTGGCCGGTTGTGTCCAGGATTCGCGTGGCGTAGGGGCGCAGCTGATCGAGCAGGTCCCCCTGAGCAGCGATGCGCTGGTCCGCCTCGTCCGGACTCGTGCCCCGGCCGAGCAGGCGCGCGCGCTGCGTCGTCGGATGGCACGTCACCAGCCAAACCTCGTCGGCCAGCTGATCGAGACCGCCCTCGACCAGTCGGATTGCCTCGATCACGACGATCCGGGCTGGCGCCTGGGCGGCCGCGGCCAGCTCGCGCTCGATTCGCGGACGCACGGCGGGATGAACGATGGCCTCGAGATCGCGCAGGGCGGCTGGATCGTCGAACACGATTCGGCCCAGTGCCTTTCGGTCGAGGGAGCCGTCCGGCAGCCGCATGGCGTTCCCGAACCGCTCGAAAATGCGGACGAGCGAAGGCTCCCCTGGTTGGGTCACCTCGCGGGCAATGGCATCAGCGTCGATCAGAACGGCCCCACGAGCCCCGAGCCAGCCGGCAACCGCCGTCTTGCCGCAACCGATCGGGCCGGTCAGGCCGATTCGCAGTGTGGGGCCGGCCGGGCGAACTGGTCGCGGCGGCGGAAAGCTCACGGAGCTCGTTCCTCGAGCTCCAGCCAGGCGTCCTCTGCCGTTGCCAGGGCCGCCTCGACATCGGCCAGCTCACTGCTGACCCGGCGAAGCTCGACGAAATTCGCCTGGACGGCCGGATCGCCCATGGCCAGCTCGAGGTGGCTCTTGCGCAGCCCGAGGCGGGTGAGCTCCCCCTCGACGGCGGCAGCCTGCCGCCGGTACGCGTCCTTTGACAGCTTCCCCCTCTTCTCCCTTTCCCGGGGGGTCGGGGTGGGCGCCGCTGTTGCAACTCGAGCGGCTGTCTTCGCGGGCCGCGACGCCGTAGGCCGAGCGCGGTTCCGCCCGGAGCCCCCATCAGCGCCAGCGTAGGAAGCGAAGGGCGGAGGGCGATCCGGTCCCGTCGCGGCCGAGGACGAGGCAGGCCCGCGCACTGACGAGGATGGCCCCATCCCGCTCCGAAGGCGCTTGGCCTCCGCTTCGGCCGCTGCCTCGACGGTCCAGCCCTCGGCCAGGGCAGCCCGCCAGGCCCGATATCCCCCATCGAACGGAACCGCCAGGCCATGGTCGACCACCCACAGCTTGTCGCACACCGTCTCGAGCAGGCGCCGATCGTGGCTGACGACCAGCAACGTCGCCGGTGCCTCCGCCATGAACGCCTCGATGGCCTCGCGCGCCGGGATGTCCAGGTGGTTTGTCGGCTCGTCGAGGAGGAGCAGGTTGGCAGGCATGATCCCGAGCAGCGCCAGCTCTAGCCGCGAGCGCTCCCCGCCCGACAGGGCGCGCACCTCCTTGAAGGCATCGTCGCCACGGAACAGGAACCGTGCGAGATAGCCACGAGCCTCGCCGGCCGTCACCGGCATGGCCCCGAGCAGCGCATCGAGAACCGTTGAGCCGGCGATGGCAGCCTCGCGCAGCTGGGCGAGATAGCCCAGCTGGACGGCATTGCCGAACGCCAGGATCCCGTCGAGCGGCGGCAGCTCGCCCGCGATCGTGCGCAGCAGGGTGGTCTTGCCCGCCCCGTTGGGCCCGACGACCCCGATTCGCTCGCCGCGCTGCGCGGCCAGGAAGGGAGCACGGGCAACGATCGTGGGGGACGCGCCGCTCCCAGTCTCCTGCGTCTGCCCGTTTCCGGCACTACGCGACGCCCGCGGCGGCAGATACCCGACGACCAGGCCTTCCATCCGCACCGTCAGCTCGCCCGACCGAGCCGGCCCGACGCCGGCCAACGCGGTGGACGGCAGCTTCAGGCGGCGACCACGCGTCGGTGTCGTGATCCGGCTCGCCTCGAGGCGTTCGAGACGCGCTTCGTGCTCGTGCATCTTGGAGAACTTGCGGTGGCTGCGATAGCGCTGGACCAGCTCCCGCTCTCGGGCGATCTGGTCGGCCTGCGTGTCGACGTCCTTGGCCTGGCGGGCGTCGCGTTCCTCGCGCTGCCGGTGATACGCGGAGTAGTCGCCACGGAAGACCGTGAGTTGCCGGTCGCGCAGCTCCCAGATGCGATTGACCGTCGCGTCGAGGAATGCACGATCATGCGACGCGACGATGAGGGAGCCCGCGCGTCGCCGAAGGTGCTCCTCCAGCCACTCGAGCGCGTCGAGATCCAGGTGATTGGTCGGCTCGTCCAGCAACAGGAGATCGGGATCCGCGATCACGAGGCGGGCGAGCGCGCCGCGCGTTTGCTGCCCTCCGGACATCTCGGCGGGCGGACGGGCCCATTCGTCGCGGGCGAAGCCCAACCCCGACAGCGCTTCGTCCACGCGTTGGTCGAGGGTGTATCCGCCAAGCACATCGAAGCGGTGTTGGAGCTCCTCGTAGGCTGCCTCGGTCACCCGATGCGCGTGCTCCATTTCGGCGAGCTCGCGCTCCATCGATTCCAGCGCCGCCGCCCCGCTACGCACGGCTGTCCGGAGGTCCGCGGCTGCCATGAGCGCCGCGTCGAAATGCGCCTCCTGGGCGAGCATCCCGAGTGGTAGCCCACGCTTGCGCTGAACGTCGCCCCGATCCGGCTCATCGAGCCCGGCGGCGATGCGCAGAAGCGTGGTCTTGCCGGCGCCGTTCGGGCCGACCAGCCCGATTCGGTCGCCCGCGGCCACCGACGCTCCGACGTCATCGAGGATGACGAAGTCGCCGACCTCCCGGCCGACTCCGACCAGGCGCAGGATCGACATTGCCTAACCGCCGACTGCGGCCCGCGCGCGAGCCCGACGCGTGGCCGCCGCGCGCCGGGTCCGTCCTGCCCGTTCGCGTTCTGCCGCGCGGGCGGCTTCGTCAGCGGTGGCACCTATCGCGGCCTTTCCCGCCAGCTCGGTCCAGCGGGTCCCCCGCCGGCCTGGGGCAACGCCGTCCCGTGGCACGATCCCGCGGAGGATGGCCGCCGCGCCGGCCCGATCGCGCGACGGCAGGCGCTGGCACCACGAGCAGAAATGGGTCGATCGGGCGCCGATCACGACCCGCCGGATAGGCCGTCCGCAGCGCGGGCAGGGTTCGCCCGTTCGCTGGTAGATCTGCAGCCGCTCCTGCATCGTGCCGTCGCCTTCCGGGGCCGTGTAGTCGTCGATCGAGCTCCCGCGTCGGGCGACGGCCTCGGCCAGGACACGGCGGAGCTCGAGGTAGAGCCGCCGCTCATCGGGCGGGTGGAGGGACGCGGCCGAACGCAGCGGGTGCAGCCGCGCCGCCCAGAGCGCCTCGTCGGCGTAGATGTTGCCGACGCCGGCAAGGAATGCCTGATCGACCAGGAGCGGCTTGAGCCGGGCCTTGCGTCGACGGATGAGCTTGCGGAACGCCCGCAGCGTGAACGCAGGATCGAGCGGTTCGGGCCCGAACGCCGCGAATGGGGTGCCGTCCGCCTGGTACAGCCCGACGCGCCCGAACTTGCGGATGTCGCGGAAGTGGATCTCGCGCCCGTTGTCGAGCTCGAGGACGAGCCGGACGTAGGGGTCCTCCGGCGCCCCAGCCGGGACGACGAACAGCTGGCCGGTCATCTTGAGGTGGATCGTCAGGACCGCATCGCCGGACAGATGGACGACAATCAGCTTGGCCCGCCGGCCGACGTCCACCACACGATGCCCCGCGACGGCCTCGCCGAACAGCTCGGGCGCATGCGTACGCACCGTGCGCGGCCACGACACTCGGGCGCCGACGATCGTCGCGCCCAGGATCAGCCCGCGCAGGTCGCGGGCGACGGTTTCGACCTCGGGCAGCTCAGGCACGGGCGGCCCCCAGCCGGAGCAGCCGCACGAGGCCGGCATCCTGGAGCACCCGCCCGGCCGTGGCGGGATACGCGGGCAAGATCGTCATCGTCAGCCGACGGCGGCCGACAGATCGACGGGCAGCTCGTCCGCTTCGGCCGCGACCGCGTCCATGCGCGTGAGCGGCGTCATCGATTCCCAGTCGTCGCCGACCTTTACGTCGACGGTGAGAGGCACGTCGAGTGGCAAGGCGCCCTGCATCGTCTCGCGCACGACCGCGGCCAGGCGCTCGACTTCACCGCGCGGGACCTCGAGCAGCAGCTCGTCGTGGACCTGGAGCAACATCCGGGCCGCAAAGCCCTCAGCGCGCAGCCGCTCGTCCAGGCGGATCATCGCGATCTTTACGATGTCCGCAGCGGTGCCCTGGATGGGCATGTTGATCGCCATCCGCTCGCCGGCGCCGCGAAGGGTGGGGTTCCGCGCCTGCAGTTCGGGGATCTGGCGCTTTCGGCCGAGCAGCGTCGAGACGTAGCCCTGGGCCCTTGCCTGTTCCTTGATCGCCATCATGTAGTAGCTGATGCCCGAGTAGGTCGCGAAGTAGTTGTTGATGAACTCCTGTGCTTCCTGGCGGGGAATGCCCGCCCGCGACGACAGGCCATAGTCGCTCATCCCGTAGGCGATCCCGAAGTTGACCATCTTGGCCATCGAGCGCTCGGCATGGGTCACGTCGTCCGGCTGCTTGTGCAGGACGCGTGCCGCAGTCTCGCGGTGGATGTCCGCCTGGCGCGCGAAGGCGTCCTTGAGGTGCTCGTCGCCCGACACGTGGGCGAGGATCCGCAGCTCGATCTGCGAGTAGTCGGCGCCGAGCAGGACCAGCTCGGGCGATCCAGCGACGAAGGAACGCCGGATGCGCCGTCCGAGCGGGGTCCGAATTGGGATGTTCTGGAGGTTCGGATCGGACGACGACAGGCGGCCGGTCGAGGCTACCGCCTGATGGAAGGTCGTGTGCAGGCGGCCATCTCCCGCCATCAGGCCGGGCAGCGCCTCGACGTAGGTGGAACGGAGTTTCGTGTAGACGCGCCATTCCAGGAGCTTGTCGATCATGGGGTGGGCGGCGCGCAGCTCCTCCAGGACAGTGGCATCGGTCGAGTAGCCGGTCTTCGTGCGGCGGCCCTTGGGCAGGTTGAGCTCGTAGAACAGCACCTGCTCGAGCTGCTTGGGGCTACCCAGGTTGAACTCGTGGCCGACGTCCACGTAGATCTCCGCCTCGAGCCGCGTCGTCTCGGCGCCGAACTCGCGGTCGAGGACGGCCAGTGCGTCGAGGTCGAGGGCAACGCCGGTCGCTTCCATTCGCGCCAGTACCGGGATCAGCGGCAGCTCGATCTCGTTGAACAGCCGGTCGAGCTTCTCCCGCTCGAGCGCCTCCGCGAGCGGCGGATGGACGGCCACGACCGACAACGCCTCGAGGCCCGCCCGCGGGGCCGGCGTTAGTTCGGCGGCGGGCGGCAGGATCAAGTCCACCTGCTCGGCGACGATGTCGGCGATCGTCTGGCTGCGCAGGGCGGCGTTCAGGATGTACGCCGCGACCTGGGTGTCGAACGCGACCGGCAGTGGCTGGGCGGCCGGGGCATCGGCGAAACCGGCCACCAGGATTGGCTTGACCTCGTGTCCGATGAGCGGCGTGCGCAGCTCCTCTAGCAGGGCGCGCAGCTTGCTGCTGGCTTCTGGACCTTCGACCGCGAGCACACGGCCATCCGTTCCGGCAACCGCCAGGGACAGCGGGCTGCCGCGGCGGGGGCGCGGATCGTCCAGGACGAGCGCCACTCCGACGGCCGGCTGGGCGGCAATCCACTCGCGCGCCGCGTCGATGTCCTGGGCCGATGCCGGCACGATGAGACCCGGATCGGCGATTGCAGCGGCGAGGGCCGCGCGAGGGTCTCCGGTCGGCAGCTCGCCGGCGGTCCTCGCGGCAGCCCGCCCGTCAGCGCCTGACACAGCCCCGAAATCGAGACTCAGCTGGAGGCCGCTCCCCTCCCCGATCAGCGAGCTCGGGGCGTCCGAAGCGTTGGTCGGCGGACCTCCGCCGAAGGGCCGCGGGGTGACCGGCCGGCCCGGCCCCCAGCCTTCCGGGCGCCCGGCCACCTGGGCTGCGGGAAAGGTGCCGTCCGCCGTTTCGGCGCGCAGCGCGGCAACCGCTTCGTCCGCCCGTTCGCCCGACAGGGGTGGGAGCCGCTCGATCAGCGTGCGGAACTCGTACTCGCGGAACAGCCGCACGACCGTGTCCCGGTCGTAGTCGCCGAGGCGCGCTGCGGCCAGGTCGAGGGTGACAGGAACGTCGCGCACGATCGTCGAAAGGCTCTTGCCCTCGAAGACCTGGTCGCGATTTTCGCGAAGCTTCTCGCGCAGCCTCTCGGGCTGGACCTTGTCGAGTCGCCCGTACAGCTCATCGAGGGTGCCGTACTCCCGGATCAGCTTGGCGGCCGTCTTCTCGCCGACGCCGGGCACGCCCGGGATGTTGTCGGTCGGATCGCCCTTGAGCGCCTTGTAATCGATCATCTGGCCGGCGACCAGCCCGTACCGTTCGGCGATCCTGGCGGGGTCGTAGATGACCGTGTTCTCGACTCCCGAACGCGTGGTCATCAGGCGTGTCCTGTCGGTCACCAGCTGGAGCATGTCCAGGTCGACCGTGACGATCGTCGTCTCCAGGCCCTTTTCCTCGGCCTGGACGGTCAGCGTGCCGATGACGTCGTCGGCCTCGTAGCCCTGCAGCTCGTAATGCGGAATCCGCAGCGCGTTGACCACCTCGCGGACCTTCGGAAACTGGTCGCGCAAGTCGTCCGGCATCCGCGTACGAGTCGCCTTGTAGTCGGCGAATTGCTCGTGGCGGAAGGTGGGGCCGGAGAGGTCGAAGGCGACCGCGACGTAGTCGGGCTTGAGATCCTGGAAGCCGCGCAGCACGATCGAGCAGAAGCCGAACACGCCGTTGACCAACTCGCCGCGAGACGTCGTCAGCGGGGGCAGTGCGTAGTATCCGCGGTACACGAGCCCGAAGCCGTCGAGCAGCATCAGGCGTTCCATGGGCAGGCCTCGGGAATTCGAACGTTCGGCCGTTCAAGTGTACCGTCGGCACCCTGCCAGATGGCGTCAGCCTTCGGGCTTGAGAGCGTCAAGTTTCGAGGCGGCGAGCTCCCCAGCGGATCGCGAAGAGGGCCAGACCGACTCCTATCGCCAGAGTCGACAGGACCACGATGAGCGGTGGGCCGCCCGCGGCTGACGAGTAGAAGTTCGACCCTCCCGTCGCCGTATCCGTGGGGCTCGGCTGCCCCTGGTCGGACTTCTGGCTGGTGCTCGACGAGGCGGCGTTTCGGTCTCCCTGGACCGGCGCAACGGACGCAGCCGGCGCGGCGGACGGAGCCCCGGGGGCACCGGACGCAGCAGGGTACTGGGCACCCGTCTGGGGGAGGCCGCCGGTCGCGCTTGCCGCCGGAGAAGCGGCGGCGCTGGGTCGCGCCGCTGGCGCGGCCGCCTCGGACCCGGTTGAGGAGGCCCCATTGCCGGTCGCGCTCTGGGGTGCCGCGCCCGCGCTACCGAATGACAGGAACCCGGATACCGAGAACAGCAGCAGGCCCGCCAGACCGATCGTCGTGAGCGCAGTCGCGAGTGGCTTCGCGAAGGCGAGGCGCGGCCCTGCCAGGAAGCCGACCACTTGCCGCCAGCCGCCCGGCCGGAGCCGTCGGGCATCCTCCTCGCTGAGTCGGAAGTCGCGGGTTCGCGCGGGGACGGGCAGCTCGGCCGTGGCCGAGGCGATCGATCGAAGGTCGGCCAGGAGCGCAGCGCAGTCCTGGCAGCGCGCGACGAGAGCCGTGGCGTCGGTGAGTTCGGCGCCCGTCAGATCGTCCGTGGCGAAGGCCGCGATGAGGTAGCGGTCGTGGCCGTCGTGGTCGGACGGTTGGCGCTCGCGCTCAGGCAAATGGGATGGCTGGTCAGGCATGCTGGTCGGACGGCCTCAACTTCGGAACAGTTCCATGCGTCCCTCCAGGAGAGCACGCATCGCCAATCGGCCGCGATGGATGCGTGACTTGACGGTGCCCAGGGATACGCCCGTCATGTCGGCGATCTCGGCGTAGTCGTAGCCCTCCACGTCGAACAGGACGATGGCCGTTCGCTGGTCGGCGGTGATGTCGGACAGGGCATTGGTGATCGCCCGCGTTCGCTCGGTCTTGAGGGCGATCCGCTCGGGATCGTGCGTGTCGCCGGCCCGAGGCTGCCAGGCGTCATCCTCCAGTTCGGGGTAGGGCTGCACGGGCCTGCGGCGCTTTGCCCGCTGCATGTCCATTGCCGCGTTCACGGTGATTCGCGTCAGCCAGCTGCGAACGCTCCCGCCCCGAAACGAAGCGAGGTTGCGGAAAGCCGAAAAGAAAGCCTCCTGCACGGCATCGGAGGCCTGGTCGCGATCCGGCACCATCCGAGCGACCAGCGCAAACAGGTGATCCTGATAGCACGTCACCAGGTCGTTGAACCCGTCGAGCTCGCCCGCCTTCGCGCGCTCGATCAGGATCATGTCGCGCCGCTGGATGGGATCGTCGTCGACCACGATCGAGCGAAGGTCCTCCACGTTCGGGGGGCTCCTCCGGACGGCAATGGTGAGGCCGGGCGAGTCTAGCATCGGGTCCGCCCCCTGACGGCGGATGGCTCGCTCGGGTTCCGGACGGCGGCAACGGTTCTGCCGGCGTTGCGGCCTTGCTGGCGCTGGAGATCTCCCAGCGCGCTCTCAGCTGAGGATGAAACGGCTGGGGCGGCCAAGGATGCGAGCTTGGTCGCCATAAACGCAGCCTTTTCGGCTTTCACTGTCCGATGACATCGGAAATGTGTCGCTGAAAGGGAGCCAGCTGGAGTCCGGGCGCCGGTAACCGCCCTGGTTTCCTGCACAATGAACACCCGGGGATTGTTGTACGGCAGCAGCCGCCGACAACGGAGAAGGGGCGCGGGTCCGTCGTCCCGAGCGCCGATCACGCCGGGTGATCGAGCAGCGCGCCAACCCTCTCGGAGGCCGTTCGGCCGCGCCCCTGTACAGGCGAACGAACCAGCCATGTTCGTTGTGCAGGCTCTTCCCGCTCCGAGCTGCTGCCGCCAGGCGCCTTGCTACGATTGGCCGGGCCGACGCCACCGGGCGCGCCCACCGGCCGAAGTGGCGGAACTGGCAGACGCGACGGTCTCAAACACCGTTGAGGGCAACCTCGTGCGGGTTCAAATCCCGCCTTCGGCACCACTCCGACGTCCACACCACTGTGGCATCGCGGCGGCCACGCGATCTACTCGGGCGTGGCAGCCCGCCGGACGAACGCTCCCGGGGCAACCGGCTATCGTGGGCGACTGAGCGGCAGGCGTGAAGGAGGCTCAGAACGATGTACGACTACCGCGACTTCAAGCTGATGCATCGCCACGGTCCGGACGACTGGGCCGAGCTCCGGCCGCACAACCCGCACGATGCAGCCTCTTACGACCCGGAGCGAACATGGGGCGAAGGCGCCCAGCTATTCAAATGCACCCGGTGTGACGAAGAGGTCGTCGTCGTGCCGACGGATCCCCAGGATCGCGACATCCCATAGTCGGCTGCGGACCGTGCGGGTGGTCCGCCCAGGCGGGGCGGGCGTCTGTCTGCTACGTGCGCGTCATCGGCGAGAGGTCCAGGCCGGCCTAACGACGTGCCCGGTCGCGTTACCGTCCAGCCTCATTTGTGCGCTGGAGGTGCGACATGACGCTCAGAGCGGGCACTCTGGGAACGCGCGGGATCCTGCTGATCATCGCCGTGGTGTGCTTCGCGCTCGCGGCGATCGGGATCGATCTCGGTCGGATCAATGTGACCGACATCGGACTGGCGTTTTTCGCCGGCGCCTTCCTCGTCCGCTAGCCCCGCGGCCGGGCAGGATCAGCCGCGCTCCGGCGGGCCCTCCCCGGACGACTCTCGACCCACGGAGCGGAGCCGCGGGACGGACGTGTCCTGCATGACATCCGCGGATGGGTGCTCGACCACGGCGATGACGCGCGCCGCCATGAACCTGCCGGCGCGGACGGGCGTCCCGTTTCGAGTGACCTCGGTGACCTCGACGACGCCCCGCGACGTGGACACCTCCACCCGTCGGCCGGCCCGACGAGCGACGATCTCGAACGCCTGCACCCCACCGGCACCGGTGTCGACGAGGACTTCGACTCGATCGCCCTTCACCCTGGCCTCCTTCGATCGGTGCAGCATAGGCGCTCGGTCGTAGACTCGCGGACCATGAACCCCGCGATTACAGACCTCAGCCTGCAGGAACGCTACGCGCCGGAGACCCGCTGCTTCGGATGCGGACCCGCGAACGAGAAGGGCCTGCGGATTCGCAGTTTTCCGAACCGCGACGAGGTCGTGGCGCACTGGACTCCGGAGCCGCATCACGAGGCATTCACGAACACCCTCAACGGCGGCATCATTGGGTCACTCCTGGACTGCCACAGCAACTGGACGGCGGCTCACCACCTGATGGTCCGTCGAGGCCTGGCACGGCCGCCCGTCACGGTCACGGCCGACTACGCCGTAAAGCTGCTCCGACCGACGCCGATGGACGGCCCGCTGACCCTTCGGGCGCACGTTGTCGACTCGACCGACGAGCGGGCGACGATCGATGCAACCCTGGAGGCCAACGGCAAGGTGTGCGCCACCTGCCGCGGCACGTTCATCGCCGTTCCACCGGGCCATCCCGCGTTCGGGCGCTGGTAAGGAGGCGAAGCAGGATGCTGCGCAGGTTTTTGGGCCTGGGCGCGGAGGGCCGAATGCGGTCCTCGGCCGATCCAGCCGAGTCGCCCAGCGTGGCCGCAAGCGCGGAGGAGACCGAAACGGTTCGGCGGATCGTGCAGCGCCTCGACGCGATGCCCCAGGAACATGCCCGCTTCGTGGCCTGTTTCGCGTACATCCTGAGCCGTGCCGCGAACGCGGACCTGGCCGTCTCCGACGACGAAACCCGATTGATGGGGAAGCTGCTCGTCGAGTTCGGCGGCCTCGACGAGGGGCAGGCGGTGCTCGTCGTGGAGATCGCGAAGCTCCAATCGCAACTCTATGGCGCGACGGAGGATTACCTCGTCACGCGCGAGTTCGCGAGACTGGCGACCGATGAGCAGCGACTGGCCCTGCTGCGCTCGTGCTTCCTGGTAGCCGCAACCGACCAGACCATCACGGCCGATGAGGCGTCCGTGGTGAACGAGATCGCCCGCGAGCTGGGCGTCGACCGGCCGACCCTCAACGCGGTCCGCGAGGAGTTCGTGGACAACCTGTCGGTCATCCAGCGGATGCGTCGCGAAGAGCAGGCTTGAGGGCCGCGGCGAGCAACCGCATTGAAGGCGCCACGCCGTAGCCTATTCCAGGGTGAATGAGAATCTCCGACGCCATGCGGAGAGTGAACCAGAAACGCGGTGTCGAGCCGCATTCGGCGCAGAGCCGAGCACGCCGCATGCAGATCCTATTCACGGTCGAATAGAGCCCGCGTCCAGACGTCCCGCGCCCAAAGGGTCGCACGCCCCCAGAGGGTTCCGCGCCGGTGAGCGCGAGCCAGCCTACGAGCCGAGCTGCAGGTCGACGAGTCCCTCGCCGAGGCGGCGCCGGACCTCCGAAAGCAACTCGGCGTCGTAGGCGACGCCCGCCCGGAGCTCCATCGGCAGGGCCGCTCCCGCGCCGCCGGCGGGTACATGGAGGACCACGCGGGTGGCCCCGGGTCGGTCTCGCAGCAGCAGCTTGAATGCTTCCATGGCCGAGACGAGCCGATCCGCGCCGGCCATCCCCGAGAAGCGCACGTGCAGGACGCTGCCGGGCGATGCCTCGGTCGCTGACGTTGGGCTTGCGGCGGCGCCCGCGGCCCGAGCGCGAGCCTCATCAGGCAGGGCCGGCTCGTCGTCCAGTTCGGGTGACAGCGCGGCCAGATCGGGTGGCTCGGTGTAGGTCGGGATCGGCTCGGAGGGGGCGATCGCCACCGCCGTTGCGGTGGGCGCCGACGTCCGCGCATCGGGCGAGCCGGCTCGGAGCGGGGACGCATATGGCACGGCCGGACGACCGGCATTCGACGAGGCGACGCCCTCACCGGCCATGGGCACGACGGGCGCATGATCGCGGCCGTTTCCGTTATCGAAGCCATCTACAGGGCCGCCCGACCCTGGCAGGCCGGGGCCAACGGCGACACCAACTCCCGCGCGGGCGGGCCGCCGCCGCCCTCCGCGATCGCCTGCGGCCACCTCCCGCTGGAAAACGTCCGGTCCGCGAGCAACCGCGGCTTCCCAGGGAACCACCAGGTCGGCCAGCAGTGACACCTCCTCGCCCTTGTGGTCCACCCGGCCGGCCACGAGCAGGATCGCTCCCTCGAGCCAGGTCCCCAGCGTCTGCTCATGGAGGCGTGGGAACACGACCACTTCGATGGAGCCCTGCAGGTCCTCCATGGTCACGATGGCCATGGTCTGGCGCGACTTCGTGATCACGAGCCGCTGGCCCGTGACGATGCCGCCGACGACGACGCGCTGGCCGTCGAGCGTCTCGTCGCGCAGGTCGCCCGAATAGGCGTTCACGAACGCGCCGACCTGGGCGGCCACCTCGCCCATCGGATGCTCGGTCAGGTAGAGCCCCAGCAGCTCCTTCTCCCAGCGCAACCGCTCTCTCGATGGAGCCTCGGTCACGTTCGGCAACTCCTCGTCCACCGCGATGGGCTCGGCCGAGCCGAAGATCCCAAGCTGCGGGCTGTCCCGTTCGGCCTGCAGCTGGCCGCCGAGCGCCATGGCTCGGTCGAGCGCGTCCAGCAACTGGTTGGCATGACCCAGCTCGCGCAGCGCGCCGACCCTGATGAGCGACTCGAGCACCCGCTTGTTCGCGAGCCGGAGGTCGACCCGCGAGCAGAAATCCGTCAGCGACTTGAACGGGCCGCTCGATTCGCGCGCCGCGATGATCGACTCGATCGCGCCCTGCCCGACGTTCTTGACCGCGATCAGCCCGAAGCGGATGGCCTCGCCCTCGACCGTGAACTCGACGCCGGAGCGGAGGATGTCGGGCGGTCGGACCTCGATGCCCATCCGCCGGCATTCGGCGATGGCGGCGGCCACCTTCTCGGCGTTGTCGCGGAAGGCTGTCAGCACGGCGGTCATGTATTCGACCGTGAAGTTCGCCTTCAGGTATGCGGTCTGGTAGGCGATCAGCCCGTAGCAGGTCGCGTGTGCCTTGTTGAAGCCGTAGCGCTCGAACGGCTGGAAGGCCTGGAACACGGCATCGATGACCTGCGGCTGGACGCCACGCTCGGCCGCCTGGGTGACGAACTTCTCGCGCTGCGCCCGGAGGACGGACGACTTCTTCTTGCGGATCGCAAAGCCCAGGGTGTCGGCCTCCGGTCCTGTGAAGCCGCCCAGGGCGATCGCGGCGGCCATGATGTCCTCCTGGTAGACGAAGATCCCGTACGTCTTCTCCAGGTAGGGCTCGAGCAGCGGGTGCAGGTAGGTCACCGGCTCCTGGCCGTGCTTGCGCCGAATGTAGGCGGGAATGTTGTCCATCGGCCCGGGTCGGTACAGGGCGACCAAGGCGGCGAGGTCGTATACGGACGTGGGGCGGAGGTCGCGGATGTAGCGGCGCATGCCCGCCGACTCGAGCTGGAAGATGCCGGTCGTCTCGCCCGAGGCCAGGAGCTCGAAGGTTCGGCCGTCGTCGAGCGGGATCGTCTCGAGGTCGATTTCGATGCTCCGGTGGTCACGCACGAGGTCGACGGCCTGGCGCAGGATCGTCAGGTTGGACAGGCCCAAGAAGTCGAACTTGAGCAGCCCCAGCGCCTCCACGGCGTGCATTTCGAACTGGGTCATGAGTGCGTCCGAGTTGGTCGCGCGCTGGAGCGGCATCAGCTCCGTGAGTGGCTCGCGCGAGATGACCACGCCGGCCGCGTGGGTCGAGGCGTTCCGCGCGACGCCCTCCAGCTGGCGCGCCAGCCCGATCAGCTTGCGAACGGTCTGATCCGCGTCGACCATCTCGCGCAGCGGCGGGGCGATCTCGAGCGCCTCCTCGAGCTTGATGCCCAGCTGGTTCGGGACCGCCTTCGCGATCCGGTCAACCTCTCCGTAGGTCATGCCCAGGACGCGACCGACGTCCCTGATCGCCGCTCGAGCGAGCATCGTGCCGAAGGTGATGATCTGGGCAACATGGTCCGCCCCGTATTTGTGGGTGACGTAGGCGATGACCTCGTCCCGGCGACCGTCCTCGAAATCAACGTCGATGTCGGGCATCGTCACCCGATCCGGGTTGAGGAAGCGTTCGAACGGCAGCTGGTAGTGGATCGGATCGACCGGCGTGATGCCCAGGGTGTAGGTCACGATCGACCCGGGCGCGCTACCCCGGCACGTCGTCTGGATACCCTGCTCTTTGGCGAAGCGGATGAAGTCGGCCACGATCAGGAAGTAGCCGGCGTATCCCATCGAGCAGATGACCGCGAGCTCGTAGTCGAGCCGCTGCTGGAGCTCCGGAGTGACGCTTCCGTAGCGGCGCTCGAGGCCGCGCTGGCACTCCTTCCCGAGCCAGGTCTCGGCGGTCTCACCGTCGGGCACCGGGAAGTGCGGGATTCGGAGCTGGCCGAGGGGCAGCTTGACCTCGGTCATCTCGGCAATGCGCTTGCTGTTGAGGATCGCATCCCGCTGGTCCGGGAAGAGCGCGGCCATCTCGGCGGCCGACTTCAGGTAGAAGTCGGTCGTCTCGAACTTCATGCGTCCTGGTGTGTCGAGGTTCGATGCCGTTCCCACGCACAGGAGGACGTCGTGAGCCTCGGCCTGAGCGCGTTGGACATAGTGAAGGTCGTTCGTGACGACGAGGGGCAGGCCGGTCTCGGGGGCCAGGCGGAGGAGCTGCTCGTTCAGCCGGCGCTGCTCGGGCAGGCCGTGGTCCTGGAGCTCGAGGAAGAAGTTGCCCTTGCCGAGAATGTCCGAGTACTCGCCGGCGAGCATCGTGGCGAGTTGCCAGTCGTCGACCTCGAGCGCCCGGGCGATCTCTCCGTTCAGGCAGGCGCTGAGGCCAATCAGCCCTTCGGCGTGCTGGGCGAGGTACTCCCGGTCGATCCTGGGTTTGTAGTAGTAGCCGTCAACGTGCGCATCGGTGACCAGCCGGCAGAGGTTGAGGTAGCCCTGCCAGTCCTTGGCCAGGAGCACGAGGTGGTAAGGCTGAGCGTCGGCCTTGCCCTCGCGGTCGGTCATAGAACGCCGGGCGATGTACGTCTCGACGCCCAGGATCGGCTTGATCTGGCGGGCGGCCGCCGCCTGGTAGAAGGCCACGGCGCCGTACAGCGCCCCGTGATCCGTCAGCGCCAGTGAGTCGAAGCCGTGGGCCGCCGCCTGATCGAGCAGCTCGTTGATCCGCCCCAGGCCGTCGAGCAGGCTGAACTCGGAATGGACGTGGAGATGCGAAAAATCGTTTGGGGCGAGGCTCGTCACGGAGAGTCAATGGTAGCCCGGCGACCGATGCTCGGCGGGCGACCGGCTACACGAGCTACATGCTTGGCATGCTCCGACCCGAGGTCCTGGGGCTGCGTTTTGAGACTACTTTGCCTTCGGATCTCGAGGGCTTGGCCTCAGTCGGTGGTGACCGCTGTCAGGTTCATGGTCAGGAGCACACCGGGCTTCGGGAGCTCACTGACGCCGATGACGGTCCGGGCGGGCCGATGGTCGCCCATCTTCTCGACGTAGGCTTCGTTCATGGCTTCGAAATCACTCATCCGCCGCAGGAAGACGTTGACATGGACGATGTGCTCAAGGTCGGACCCGACGGACGACAGCATGACCTTGAAGCTGTCGAGGATCTGTCCGGTCTGCGACTGGACGTCCTCGCCGGCGAGTTGACCCTTCTCCGGATCGACACCTGCCGTCCCCCCGATGGTGATGAAACGCCCTACCTTGGCGATGTGGCTGTAGGGTCCAATCGGGGCAGGCGTGTTGGGGGGCGTGCTGGTCTCGACCCTCGGCATGATGGCTCCTCCTCGGGACCAGACTAGCGGTAGATGGCCGGTCCAGGCGGTCGATGG
>WNGJ01003113.1_pt1 | contig 17006 bp, 18 predicted proteins | sample 5400611 | NCBI WGS metagenome assembly WNGJ01 (sample SAMN13153375, study PRJNA577476) | soil metagenome | isolation source: 40 cm soil or saprolite under Garry oak tree replicate 1 | place: USA:California | collected 2016-06-15 | reverse complement strand
AACACGGGTGATCCTGGGCCTGGTCCCCGTGGGGCTGCTGGGAGTCCCGCCAGCGCTGTGCGGTCTGGTCGAGATCGCGCGGCGCATCCTCGTCGCCCGCTATCTCCACGGGTACCGGCGCCGGCAGCCTCTGGATGCCGCACGACTGGCCTATCACGAAGCCCTGGCCTGCATGCGCGGGCTGGTCCGGACGGCAGAGGCGCGGCTCGCTCCCACCGGGGAGTCCGGGTTGAACCCACTCGATGGCTCGCTCTTCGGCGAGCGGCTGGCCGCGCGCTTCGCGCGCATCACGGGTGTCACGCCGAGATTGCCCGCAGTGCCGCAACTGAGACGACAATAGGCCGGCGGACCAGAGGAGGGACTCGCTGCCTACGTCGTCGACCGATCCGTCTCCCCGCGGAACAGGGCGACCAGATGGTCGAGATACTGAAAATTGAGGGGCTTCGGGGCGTAGGACGCCGCGCCGTATCGCAGCACTGTGGCGGCAACCGCGTTGTCGGTGTTCCCTGTGAGCATGATGACCGGAATGGTGGCATCAGCGCCGCGGATGATCTTGAGCACTTCGACCCCGTTCATGCCTGGCATGTCGATGTCGAGGATGACCAAGTCCGGACGCGCGCGCGAGAACGCCTTCATACGGTCTGCCCCGGTCAAAGCCGTCTCGATCACGTAGGCCGCCTTCCCGTCCTGCCTGCTGCGAAAATACTCGTCGAGGGTCTCGAGGATCTCCGGGGCGTCGTCGATGATGAGAATGCGCTTCAGCTGGTCGGCCACCGTTCCAGCGCCCCCGGGTGCGATCCGCCGCTCCGCCTGACCGTGCGGCGGCCCGGAGCGCTCATTGTCGCGGGCGGACCTCGCGGGACCGCCCCCCGGCGAGGACCTGGTGCGCGAGACGCCGCACCTCCTGGACGTCGAATGGCTTCGTGAGGAACGCCGCGCCGGTGCGCTCGAGGAAGGCCCGCTTCTCGGCGTCGAGGACGTCGCCCGTCACGAAAATCATGCGCTCACGGAGCGCGGGAAAGCGGCGCTCAACTTCACGATAGAGGTCGATTCCGTCGAGTCCGGGCATCTTGGTATCGGTGATGATCAGGTCGCAGGCCCGCCCTGCGAGGATCTCCAGCGCCTGGGCGCCATCGGCCGCGACCTCGACGTGGTGCCCGACTCGTCCGAGGGCCTCGGCGAGCACGCCCGCGACGCCCGGTTCGTCATCGACGACGAGAATGCGCTTCGGCGCGCTCTCGAGAGGGGCGAGCGGCTGCGAGACGGCTTCGGGGGCCGAAGCGGGCCGGGTGAGGAGCGGAAGCTCGATCCGGAAGGTCGCCCCGTGTCCTGGCTCGCTCTCGACGCCGAGCGTGCCGCCATGCTCTTCGATGATCCCACGGCAGAGCGACAGCCCAAGGCCGGTGCCCTGGCCGGGGGGTTTGGTCGTAAAAAACGGCTCGAAGTTCCTCGCCTGAATGTCGTGGGGAATGCCGGGCCCGGTATCGGCGATCTCGAGCTGGACGCGGGCCCGGGCGCGGTCGCGCCGCGTGGTGAGGCGAATCCGGCGGGGCGCGGCCGTGCGCCGCATTGCCTGGTGCGCGTTGGCCACGAGGTTCACGATGACCTGGTGGAGCTGATGGGCGTCAGCCCAGAGCACCGCGAGGTCGTCGGCCAGATCGAAGACGACCTCGATGTTGTCAGTCCGCAGTTCGTAGGCGAGCAGCTCGACCGCCTCCTGGACCACCCCGTTGAGCGACACGTCTCCCCGCTCGGCTGGGCGCTGGCGGGCGAGGGCGAGGAAGTTCTTGACGATGCGCCCGCAGCGCTCGGCCGCGGAGCCGATCTTCTCGGCCCGCTGGCGGAGGGCGTCGTCGTGGGCCAAGGAACTGCTCGGTCCGTTCGCGGACGAGCTGTTCGTGGTGGACGATGAGCCCGACATCGCGAAGACGCTGGCGGATCTTCTCCGGCTCGATCACCACCGCGTGGACGTCGCGCCCAACGGCCGCGCCGCCCTGGAGAAGCTGCGCGCCGAAAGGTACGACCTCGTCCTGAGCGATCTCAAGATGCCAGAGCTCGACGGGCCGGGCCTCTACGAGACTCTTGCGCGGGACCACCCGCATATGCTTCGGCGGGTCGTCTTCCTCACTGGCGATGCGCTGAGCTCTGAGATCACCGCATTTCTAGAGCGTGCGGGCGCCCCGTACCTGTATAAACCGTTCACGCTCGAGGAGCTCCGGCGAGTTATCCAGCGCACGCTGCCGATGCGTTAGGGCATCACGGGACACGACAGGCCAGCTTCCTTAGATCTTCATCCCCTATCGAGAGTGAATTGCCGGTATCCTATCGCCGGAGAGGTCGTCGATAGCTACCGTTTGCGCCACGGCCCCCGTGGGCCCGCGGGTCTCAGGGTGACGCGTAGCGACCTGGCCGCCGCGCTACGCAGGCAGTTGAACCCGCGGCGGGCGCGGTGGCAGAAGCCTGGCGCCGTCGTGCGGGCGCTCGGGCTGCGTCGCGGACAGGTGGTGGCCGAGATCGGCGCGGGCCCGGGGTATTTCACGCCGCGACTGGCGCGCGCCGTCGGTCCATCCGGTCACGTCTACGCGGTGGATCCGGAGGCGGCGGTGCTCGAGGTGCTGTGCCGGCGTCTGGCGCGCACTCGCCTGCGCAACGTGACGCCGGTGCTCGGTCGGGACGACGACGCGCTCCTGCCGAGCGGGCGCTGCGACTTGGCCGTGCTCATCAACGTCTACCACCACGTGCACGAGGGCGCCGCGTTCCTGCGCCGGCTGGTCCCGACGCTCACCCGCGATGCCTGCGTCGTCAACATCGACTGGGCCGAGCAGTCGGAGTGGGGGCCGCCGGCCCGGCGCCGCGTTCCCCGCGTTCGGTTCTTGCGCGACGCCCGGCGCGCCGGGCTGCGCCTGATCGCCGAGCACCGCTTTCTGCCACACCAGTACTTCTTCGTGCTGCGCCGCACGCGCTGAGCCAGACGTCAACCACGCGCGATGCGCACGATCGAGGGGCTCCTGGAGGTCCTGGACCGCGGTGCGCCCCGGCCTCCACGCCGGCGGCGCGCGGCCGCTCGGCAGCGTCTTCGGCCTGTTCCCGGGCGCAGGAGGGGGCATTGACACTCGAAAGGCCGGCGGTGTACGGTCGCCGCGCATCGAGCCCGCTCGGTCCTCCCGGCGCGCGCCCAGAGAGCCGAGCACCGTCACCCCGGACCAGCAAGGAGGAGGGCCATGATGTCTGTGCAGGGCGGGATCTCACGACGTTCCGTGTTGAAGATGATGGCGGCCGGGGCCACGGGGGTCGCGGCCAGCCTTGAGGTCTCGCGCGCCTCCGCGGCCGCGCGGCTCGTCGTCGGCGCGGCCTACGTAGGGCCGAAGGACGATTACGGCTGGAACCAGGGCCACGCGCAGGGCGTCGCCGCGCTGAAGCAGATCGACGGCGTCAAGGTGGTGGAAGAGGAGAACGTGCCCGAGACGATCCAGGTCCAGAAGACGATGGAGAGCATGATCAATCTGGACGGCGCGGGCCTCGTTTTCGCGACCTCGTTCGGCTTCTGGGAGCACATGCTGAAGGTGGCTGCCAAGCATCCCAAGGTGCAGTTCCTCCACGCCGGGCCGACGGTATGGAAGGACGGGATGCCGACGAACTCCGGCAGCTACAACGGCTACATCGACGAGGCCCAGTACATCGCCGGCATCGTCGCCGGCTATACGTCCAAGACCGGCAAGCTCGGCTTCGTCGGCGCCAAGCCGTACCCGGCGTCCCTCCGCAACATCAATTCTTTCACCCTCGGCGCCCGCACCGTCAACCCGAAGGCCACCACCCAGGTGATCTTCACCGGCGACTGGGTGCTGCCGGTCAAGGAGGCGGAGTCCGTCAACAGCCTCGCCGACCAGGGTATCGACGTCGTCACCTGCCACGTCGACAGCCCCAAGGTGGTGATCGAGACGGCGGAGAAGCGCGGCATCTTCTCCTCCGGCTACCACGTCAACCAGGCGACCCTGGCCCCGAGGGGCTACCTGACGGGAGCCGAGTGGAACTGGCCGAAGGTGTACACGGACTACGTCAACTGGCTGCGGGAGGGAAAGACTTGGCCGCACATGCGGCGTGGCGGCCTCAAGGAGGGCATCGTCCGCAACGCCTCTTACGGCCGGCCGGTGAGCGAGCCGGCTCGCAAGCACGCCGACCGCGCGAAGGCCGGGTTCATGGACGGCACCTTCGTGATCTACAAGGGCCCCATGAAGGACAACACGGGCAAGACGGTGATCGCCGCCGGCAAGTCGCACGGCCAGATCGACGTCTGGCTCGAGTCCATGGACTGGCTGGTGGAAGGTGTGACCGGTTCCACCCGTAGCTGATGCGTCCGCTCGGTGGCAAGCCGCGAGGGGCCGCCGAGGCGCTGATCATCCCTGCGGGGGCCCTGGCGGTGTCGCTGATCCTGTTCGGGATCTTCGTGGCATTCGCCGGAGCCAACCCGCTCGCGGTGTACCGGACCATCTACCGCGGCGCGTTCGGCAGCTGGTTTTCCTGGCAGAACACGCTGCAGCGGGCGGCGCCGCTCATGCTGACCGCGCTCTGCACGGCGCTGCCCGCCCAGGTCGGGCTCATTGTGATCGGCGGCGAGGGCGCGCTCGTAATCGGGGCGGTGGCCACGGTGGCGATGGCCGCCGTGCTTCCCGGCGTGCCCCCGCCCGCGGTCGTGGCGGCCATGCTGCTGGCGGGCATGGGCGCGGGCGGCCTCTGGATCGCCCTCGCTGGCGGCCTGCGCCACTACCGCGGCGTCAACGAGACGATCAGCAGCCTCCTCCTCAACTACATCGCGATCGCCCTCATGAACCACCTCGTGACCGGCCCCATGCGCGACCCCGCCATCGTGCACCGCCCGTCGAGCTGGCACGTCGGGGAGCCGAACATGATCGGGCTGATCCCGGGCATGGACGTTCACTGGGGCCTCGTCTTCGGGGTCGTCGCCTGCGCCGTCACCTGGGTCCTGATGGAGCACACCGTGTTCGGATTCGGCGCGCGCGTGGTGGGCGGAAACACCCGCGCCGCCCGCATCGCGGGGCTATCGGTGGGGCGGCTCGCGCTGATCACCTGCTTCATCGCGGGGGCGGCCGCAGGGCTCGCCGGCATGACGGAGATCGCCGCCGTGCACGGCCGGGCCAGCTCCTCGCTCGTCGCCGGCTACGGCTATACCGGCATTCTCGTCGCCTTCCTCGCCCGCCAGAACCCACTGGCGGTGATCCCGGTGGCGATCCTGCTCGGCGGCATTGAAGCGAGCGGCGGCCTGATGCAGCGATGGCATGACTTGCCGGACGCCACCGTTCTGGTCGTGCGGGGAATCATCTTCCTGGTCATCCTGGCCAGCGAGCCTCTGTACGGGCGGTTTCGCATCTTCCAGCAGCGGACCGCGTGAGATGGAGGCGCTTGGGTGGTGGGGCGTTCCGCTGGCGGTGCTGGGCGGCGCCATCCGTGCCAGCACGCCATTCCTGTTCGTCAGCCTCGGCGAGTGCCTGACCGAGAAGAGCGGTCGCATCAATCTCGGTCTGGAGGGCACCCTCGTGATGGGGGCGATGAGCGGCTACGGCATCGCCTATCTGACCGGATGGCCCTGGCTGGGCGTCGTCGTCGCGGGGAGTTCCGGCATGGCGCTCGGCGCCTTGCATGGCGTGGTGTGCTCGCGCCCACGGGTGAACGATATCGCGGTCGGCATCGCCCTGATGCTGTTCGGCCTCGGCCTGGCGTTCTACCTGGGCAAGCCGTTCATTCAACCGAAGGCGCCTCGCCTCCCGGCAATCGACCTGGGCTGGTGGAGCAGCAGCCCCCAGGTCCGCGCGGCCCTGGAGGTGAACGTGCTGTTCATCGTCGGGGCGGTGCTGGCGCCGGTGCTGCTCTGGGCGCTCAACAACACGCGCTGGGGGCTGGCGGTCCGGGCGGTCGGCGACAGTGCCGACGCGGCCCGGGCGATGGGGTACCCGGTCAATCGCGTTCGGCTGCTCAGCACGGTGGCGGGCGGGTTTCTCGCCGGCATCGGAGGATCGTTCCTGTCGCTGTACTATCCGGGGAGCTGGAACGAGGCGCTGTCGAGCGGCCAGGGTCTGATGGCCGTCGCCCTGGTGATCTTCGCTCGATGGGACCCCGTGCTGTGCTTCTTTGCGGCGCTGCTCTTCGGCGGTGCCGGCGCGCTCGGTCCCGCGCTGCAGTCCGTGGGCATCACGTGGGGCTACTACCTGTTCAACGCGGCGCCCTACGTGCTAACGTTGCTCATCATGATCGCAACGTCCTCGACACGGCGGACCCTGATCGGGGCGCCTGGCGAACTGAGCGTGACCAAATGACCGGAGGCTAGAGGGAGGAGAGCGATGAGCGGACTTGGTGGACTGAACAAATCTCCCGACGGCGTCGTGATCGGACTGGTGCAGTCGCAGCTCCCGGTCGTGGTCACCAAAGCCGATCTGGCGGCGCAGGCGAACAAGATCTGCGCCTTGGTCACCAAGGCCCGGAAGGGCATGCCGACGATGGACCTCGTCGTCTTCCCCGAATACTCGCTGCACGGCCTCTCGATGGACACCAACCCCGAGATCATGTGCCGGCTCGACGGTCCCGAAGTCGCCGCGTTCAAGACGGCGTGCGCCAAAGAGAAGATCTGGGGCTGCTTCTCGATCATGGAGTACAACCCGAAGGGGAACCCCTACAACAGCGGGATCATCGTCGACGACCGGGGCGAGCTCAAACTCTACTACCGGAAGATGCACCCGTGGACGCCGGTCGAGCCGTGGGAGCCGGGCAATCTCGGTATCCCGGTCTGCGACGGGCCGAACCGCAGCAAGGTCGGGCTGATCATCTGCCACGACGGTATGTTCCCGGAGATGGCCCGGGAGTGCGCCTACAAAGGCGCCGACATCATGCTGCGGACGGCCGGCTACACGGCGCCGATCCGCCACAGCTGGCGTGTGACCAATCAGGCCAACGCGTTCTGTAATCTCATGTACACGGCGAACGTCTGCATGTGCGGCACCGACGGCACCTTCAACTCGATGGGCGAAGGCATGATCGTCAACTTCGACGGCACGCCGCTGGTCACGGGCACCGGTGTGCCCGACGAGATCATCACCGGCGAGGTTCGCCCGAAGCTGGCCGGCGAGGCCCGCCGCGTGTGGGGCGTCGAGAACAACATCTACCAGCTCGGCCATCGCGGCTTCGTCGCCGTCCGCGGCGGCGCGCAGGATTGTCCGTATACCTACATGCACGACCTCATGGCGGGGAAGTATCGCCTGCCGTGGGAGGACGAGGTGCAGGTCACCGACGGCACCAGCTGCGGCTTTCCTCGGCCCACTCGCACGTACCCGGGGTAACCCGGTGTCACCGGTCGACTGCCCCTGACGTCCACCCCGCCGGGAGCGCGATGATCAAGATGCGTGGCGGAGGCGTCGGCGTTTCGGCCCGCGCCGGAAGGTTCGGCGGGTCCGTCGCCGAGACCAACGCCGCCCCGCAGCGCCTCCAGGTCGCGGGCATGACCAAGCGGTTCGGCTCGCTGGTCGCCCTCGACGACATCTCGCTCACGCTCGAGGCCGGCGCCTTTCACGCATTGCTCGGGGAGAACGGCGCCGGCAAAAGCACCCTCGTCAAGTGCGTGATGGCCTACCACGCGCCGGACAAGGGCACGGTCATCCTCGGAGGGGCCGAGCAAACCATCCGGGGGCCGCGTGACGCGCACGCGCTCGGCATCGGCATGGTCTATCAGCACTTCACGCTCGTGCCGAGCATGACCGTCGCCGAGAACCTCCTGCTGGCGCGCGCCGACCTGCCGATGGTCATCGACCGGGGCGCGGAAGGCCGGCGCATGCAGGAGTTCGTCAAGGATATGCCCTTCAAGGTCGACCTGACGGCTCCAGTCGGCGCGCTCGCCGCCGGCGAGAAGCAGAAGGTCGAAATCCTGAAGCAACTCTACGTGGACTGCCGAATCCTGATTCTGGACGAACCGACCTCCGTGCTGACGCCGGGCGAAGCGGACGAGATCCTCGGCCTGCTCCACGACATGACGACGGCAGGCCGCCTCTCCGTGCTGATGATCACGCACAAGCTGCGCGAGGTCATGGCGTTCGCCGACGAGGTCACGGTGCTGCGCCGCGGGCGGCTCGCGGGCCGCGGCAAGGTGGAGAAGCTGACGCCGCGGGACCTCGCCGAGATGATGATCGGCTCGAGTGAGATCGCGGCCCCGGCCGAGCGCGCCGTGCAGACCAACGGCCGGGAGCGACTGCGCCTCGAACGCCTCTGCGCGGACAACGACAAGGGTCACCGGGCGGTGTCGAATGTGTCGCTCTTCGTTCGCGCCGGGGAAATCGTCGGCATCGCGGGCGTGTCGGGCAATGGGCAAACCGAGCTGGTCGAAGTCCTGGCCGGTCAGCGGGAGTCTTCGGCCGGAACCGTCACCGTCCACGGTGAGCCGTATACCGCGACGCGCGCGGAAATGCGCCGCCACAAGGTCTTCTGCTTGTCGGAAGACCCGCTCCGCAACGCCTGTGTGTCACGGATGAGCGTGGCCGAAAACCTGGCGTACCGTAGATTCGACGAGCCGCCGCTGACCCTCGGCCGGTGGTTCCTGAATCGGGGCGCGATGCGGCGGGCCGCGAGCGACCTGATCACGCGTTATCGGATCACGGTGTCTTCGCCGGATGCGCCGGCCGGTACGCTCTCCGGCGGCAACGTCCAGCGTATGGTCCTCGCGCGCGAGTTGTCCGGGGAGGTGGACGTACTGATCGCGGCCAACCCCTGTTTCGGCCTGGATATCGCCGCGGTCGCCGAGATCCGCGCTCAGATCATGCGGGCCCGCAACCGCGGCGCCGCCATCCTACTGGTCAGCGAAGACCTCGATGAGCTGTTCGAGCTGGCCGACCGCCTCGTCGTCATGTTTAACGGCGACCTGGTGTACGAGACCGAGATCGCTGGCGCCGATCTCGCGACGGTGGGGCGGTACATGGCCGGTCACTGATGCATCCGCAACGCTGATCGCCGTGATCGACGCCCGGTACCCTCGGCGTCGGTCAGGGCGCGTGGGGGCGTTTCGAGGTGGCGCTGTTCCCTCGCTCGAGCAGGTCGAGCAGCGCCTCGTGGACCGAATAGTCCATGTCAGCTATCCGATCGGTCCCGGTCACCGACCACCTCAGCTCTTTCGTGATGACGTCGCGGTGGCGCCGTTCCGGGTCCATGCCGTCCAGCCACTCGAGGATCTTCTTGGCGGCATCCCGCGACGACGGACCGATGGAGCGCTCTTCCTCAATCCTGAAGAACAGACTATCGAGGAGGGCTTTCGCATCGCCCTTGATCGGCCCTTCTCGTCGCGCGAGCCGACCCGTCGGCGTCGCGGCGATGCTCCCGCAGTGGGGACACAGAATGGCTTCGGGCTTGATGTGCTCGGCACAGAAGGGGCATGCCACTCGGTCCTCGTCCGCCTCTTCGTCCCGTTTCGCGCTCGGCCGCACCGCCAGCACGACCGCACCGATGCCGATCAGCGCCACGCCGACGAACGCGGACGCCCAGGAACGATTGTCCGGAGGCCGATTCCCGCCCGCGAACACGTGCAGGATCCCGGGAAGGGATAGCGCCACAATGACCAGACCGAGGATCAGCAGCGCCGCGCCGAATGCCCTCATCGCCAAGAGACAAGCCATCCCATTCGTCTCTAGGACAAGGTACCAAAACACGGCCAACTGCTGCAGCCGCATTGGGGTCCGACTTGGGGACTATATCCGGCGATGCACCTGTGCGATCCTAATCGCTCGCGGCGTCCGCGGCTGGCTCGCTGGGGAGGAGGTGACGCAATCGCCCGAGACGAATCGACCGGCACGCTCCTCATCCCGCGACTAAGGAGACCTCGCATGAGCCCACAGGATCGACGCAGCTTCCTCAAAACGACCACCCTCTCCGCGGCGGCGCTCGCGCTCCCGCACCTCATCGAGCCGTCCCACGCGCGAGGTGCCGGCGGCCCCGGCTTCGTCACGACGAACGACGGCTACAAGCTCAGGTACGAAGAGGCCGGATCGGGGAAGCCGCTGGTGTGCATCCCCGGCTGGTCGCAGACGGCGGCGCAGTTCAAGCACCAACTGACCGGACTCAACGACCGCTACCGCGTGATTGCCGTCGATATGCGGGGACACGGCGAGTCCGATAAGCCCGCCCACGGCTACTCGATTGCACGGCTGTCCAAGGACGTCCACGACCTCCTGGCCGACCTGAGCCTCGCCGATGTCACCCTCATGGGACACTCGATGGGGTGCTCGGTGATCTGGAGCTACTGGGAGCTTTTCGGCTCCGAGCGGCTGGCCAAGCTCGTCCTCGTCGACCAGATGCCGTTCATCACCGCGAACCCCGCGTGGTCAGCGGAAGAGAAGGAGGCGAGTGGCGCCCTCTTCGACCCGAACTCGCTCTACACGAACGTCAATGCCCTTGCCGGACCCGACGGAGTGAAGACGACGGAGGGCTTCATCGGGGCGATGTTCACCCCCGCCTACCCCAAGGACGAGGTGGCGTGGGTCATCAAGCAGAATCTGAAGCTGCCCCGGGAGTACGCGGCGAGGTTGCTGTACGACCACGCCACGCGCGACTGGCGCCGCATCATCCCCCGGATCAACATTCCGACTCTCGTTGTGGGCGGCAAGACCAGTCTCGTGCCCTGGAAGTCGCAGGTCTGGATCGCGAACCAGATCCGCGGGTCCAGGCTGGAGATCTTCGAGGAGAGCGAGGGCGGGAACCACTTCATGTTTATGGAGAACCCTCAGAAGTTCAACAGGATCGTTCGGGACTTCATGGGCTGACACGCTGCTGGCGGACGTCGCCTTTGCATCGGGCGACGTCCGCCAGCGACCGCGAACCGCTTCGAGTCGTCAACGAACTCCCTCCCGGAACGGTCGAGGATGCGCGGTTCACAAGGAGATCGTGATTCGGTTCTCCACCGAGGTGACCCCCGGCGCCGACCACGCCGCCCGCTCCGCCTCTTCTTTCTCCGCCCACGCGCGCACCGTCCCCTTCAGGATGACCTTGCTCCCCTGCACCTCCACCGTGATCCGCTGCGCGTCCAGCTCCGCCGTCCGCACGAGCGCCTGCTCGATTTTCTCCTTCAGCTCCGTCGGCGTCAGCCGCGGCTTCACCGTGATCAGATTGGTCACGCCCCGCACGCCCGATAGTCGCCGTACCACCCGCTCCGCGTCCTGCCTCTCGTACTGCCACTCGACCTCGCCTCTGAGCGTCACCCAGCCCTTGGACACCGTGACGTCGAGCTTGTCCACCGGCACGAAGGCATCCCACTCCAGGGCCCGAATCGCGGCCGCCGCGATGTCCGCGTCGGTGCGCTCCGCGGAGCTCGGCAGCCTCACTTCGATGTCGTTGGCCACGGCCAGCACGCCGCGCACGCGGTGAGCAGCCTCCTCCGCCGCCCATTTCTTGGTGTACGATTCGACCCAGCCCGTGAGCGTCACGACGCCGTCTTTGACGGCCACGCCGATCTCGTTCGGCTGCACGCGTGGCTCCCACTTCAGCTCGTTCAGGACGTCTCGCTGGATGTCCTGGTCGGTTTGCGTTCCGATTCGTGTCACTGTTGCCATTCCCATGGTTCCTCCCCCTTCTGCGACAAGCGTCTTCTCGACGAGCTCCACGACATATCGGGCTCGCCGGATCGACCCAGCTGCGCGCAGGGGGAGCGGATCCCCCCGCGTCCGAACACCGAGGACCGACGATCACGCAGCGAGCGCCGGCTGCTCAACGCTGATCGGCACCGTCTGCGCCGTCAGTTCCTTTGCGAGCGGCACCTCGATATTGAGTGCGCCATTGCGATACGTCGCCCTCACGGCCTTGGCATCGAACCGAAAGGCTCGAGACGCACGCCCCGAACCCTCGGTTCGGAATGCGAGTCAGGAGGTCCCTCCCCGCAACCGCCCCGCGGGGTCCTCCCATTATTGGGAGTAGCAAACACCCGGCAGTTGTCAAGGAACTGACCAGGCCCTGCCAGGGAACCAATCACATGTCGATACATGATTAATCCATGTGTGTACATTGAACCATGCATCCCAGCGGCTCCGAACAACGTCTCAAGGAACATGAAGGAGTTCCAGGCTGAGGCCGCACGATGAAGACGCTCGGACTTCGCCGCCCTCACCCGGAACCAAGGAGAAATACATGGGTAAGCTTGAAGGAAAGATCGCCCTCATCACCGGTGGCAATAGCGGCATTGGCCTTGCGACGGCGAAGGAGTTTGTGAACGAAGGCGCCCACGTCTTCATCACGGGGCGCCGTGATCCGCAGTTGACTGCGGCGGTCAAGGAGATCGGGAGAACTGTCGCCGGCGTACAAGGAGACGTGTCGAACCTTGACGATCTCGATCGCCTCTTCGCACAAATCAAGCGGGAGAAGGGCAAGCTCGATATTGTCTTCGCGAATGCCGGGGCTGCGACGTATGCAGCCCTCGGCCAGATAACTGAGGAGCATTATGACTCGATCTTCAACACCAATGTGAAAGGCCTCCTGTTCACGGTGCAGAAGGCCCTTCCGCTGATGCCGGATCGTGCCTCGATCATCCTGAATGCGTCCATCGTCGCCAGTAAAGGGCTGACGGCGAATAGTGTCTATAGCGCCACCAAAGCCGCCGTGCGTTCGTTCGCGCGGACCTGGACAACGGACTTAAAGGATCGCCGCATTCGCGTGAACGCAGTGAGCCCAGGCCCCATCGACACGCCCGGACTGAACGACCTGATGGCTTCCACGGGGGCGGGCGAGCAACGCTTGAAGATGCTTTCCAACATTGTTCCGCTCGGCAGGCTCGGTACACCCAAAGAGATCGCCAAGGCCGTCGTGTTTCTCGCATCCGACGACAGTAGCTACATCACGGGAACGGAATTGTTCGTGGATGGCGGGATGGCTCAAGTGTAGGCCGTTCCATAGCGTCACTGATCATTTACCGGAGCCGATCATGGAGTCCCGCACCTCTCCTCCTAGCGTTGGGTCACTGTAGAGGCGGTGGAGGTTTTTCGCTACGACCTCGCCGTCTCGGCCATGGAGATACTAGGGAATCGCGGCTAAGGTATACACTGTGATGTGTGAGCCCCGCGATCGAGCCTGCCCGAAGGCGGTACCGATCCATCTTCACCCCGGCGACCCGGCGAGAGAGGATCGCCAATTTTGAGGCCTACTGGGCCTACTCTGTGAGCCACGACGGAGAGATCCTCCAGGGCCAGAAGGATCTCACCAAGAAGCGGCAGACGCTGACCCGTTTCCAGGCACATCCTGTTCGCTCGCGCCGGCCGCTGGCCGACCCCGCGCGTTTCTATCGCAACCACGTCATCATGCAGGACGATCCCCAAACGCTCGACCGCAAGACGCTACTGCTGACCTTCCTCTACAAGTTCGCCCGGCACGAATACGTCGGCATCTCCGCTGCCTGGAACACGACGGAGCGGATGACCGAGTCGACCTCGATGATCGCGAAGATCGGCCTCTATCACCTTTGCGAGGAATTCGGTCATATGCGTCTCTTTCAGGAGATCTTCCGCACGTTTCACCTCGACAAGGTGGAATGGGTCCCGCTTGGTAAATGGATGAGTCGCATGTACCGTCTCTTTCCCTTGTTCCCGGAGGCCGTGCTCGCGCCCCCCGCTTTCGTGAGCGAGCTGATGGGGCTGACCGTGTACCAGCATCTCGATGGTGTCCTGGACGACATCCTCGACGACGAGCCGGAGGCCCGCGAGCGCGTCCGCACGCTCCTGCGGGAAGTCATGACCGACGAGCTGGCCCACGTTGGCCAGCGCCGCAACTTCCTCGGTCCCCTCGGGCTGCGCGTGGCTCAGGTCATGGTCGAGTCGATGTATCGGGCCTTCTTCCGCGACATTCCCGAGACGAAACTGCTCTTCAACGTCGACCACATGGTGCAGGGCGGGAAGGGGTTCGACTACAGCACCATCGCGCCCGAGATGATCGAAAAGAGCTGGGTGCCCTCGTACTGCAAGGCGTAGTCGCGGGCTCAGCCAGACGTATCCTCTGACGACAGCAGCTTTGCGCTCAGGTGAATTTCCGTTCCGGCCAATGCCTTCGACACGGGACAGTTCTGTTTGGCGTCCAGCGCATGTCGTTGAAATGTCGCACCGTCAATGCCAGGAATGTCGGCCTCGGTCTCCAGCTCGATTTTTGTGATCGAAAACCCGTCGCCGACCTTTTCCAGTTTCACTGTCGCGCCGGTGTGGATGCGCTTCGGCGTGATGCCTGCGCGCGAAAGTTGCGCGGTCAGCGCCATCGTGAAGCAGCCGGCGTGGGCCGCGCCGATCAACTCTTCAGGGTTGGTAGCCGATTGGCCCGCTTCAAATCGGGACTTGAACGAATATGGGCCGTCAAAGGCACCGCTCCCGACTTTCAGCCGCCCGCTGCCTTCGGCCAGATTACCTTTCCATTCTGCCTCTGCTTTCTGTGTTGGCATACGGCCTCCCTCGCTATGTCAAAGGCCTTCACTCATCGCGGGCGCCAGACCCGTCATCGGGTAACCGCGGTCACGCCAGGCCCGGAACCCGCCGGCGAGTGGCCGCACCCGCTGGATTCCGCGCCGTCTGAGGAGGAGCGCCACACGGGCGCTCGACGCCTCGTTGGGTCACGTGCAATAGAGGACGATCTCCCGCTCGCGCGGGATCTCGTGGTGCCGATCCTCCAGCTCCTCGAGCGTCAAGTGCAGCGCGCCCGGAATGATGGACGGCTCGGCCTCGAAGTCCAGCCGGTCGCGCACGTCCACCACCAACATGTCCACGCCCTCGTCGAGCCGCCTCTTGAGTTCCTCGGGCGAGATCCGCGCGATTCGGATCTGCCGCAGGAAGCGCTGGCGCCCGACATACTTCCAGGCGATGTAGCCGGCGATCGCGGCCGCCAGCCCCGCGAGGCTCCAGCGCCCGAAGCGGAGGGCGTACTCCGCGGCCAACTCGAGCTGCTGGCTGAACACCCAGCCGACGGCGACGAACGCGCCGGCCCACAACACGCCGCCCAGACCGCTGACCACGAGGAACTCGCGGAACGGCATCCGGATGATGCCCGCCAGCGGCGGGGCGATCGTGCTGAAGCCGGGGATGAACTTGGCGACGAGCAGCGAGCGCGCGCCACGCGAGACAAAAATGCGCTGGGTCCGGCGCACACACGAGTCGGGCTCAAGCGAGATGCGGCACAACCAGCCGAGCACCCGCGCGCCTTGGGTGCGGCCGATCCAGTACCAGACCGTGTCGGCCAGCAGCGAGGCGATTCCCGCGCTGGCGAGCAGGACAACCGGATCGAGTCGACTGGCGCCGGCCAAGCCGCCGGCGGCGAGCAGGAACGGTACGGCAGGGATTGGCAGACCGATCTGCTCAGCGAGCACCGAACCGAAGACCACCACATAGCCGTATCGAACGAGAACGCCGATGGCGCCGTCCATGTCAGTCACCCGTTCCGTTGCGATCGTGGGCGGCCTGGCTCGTCAGGCGCTGTTCCGTCGGCCCAGCTTCCGATCCACTCCATGGCCTGCCGACTCATCACTGGCCTCATCTGGTCCTCGCTTCATCCTGACTTGTCCACTCGGCGTCCGTCAGGCTCCACCCACCACCGAGCGCCTTGTAGAGCTGCACGTAGGCGAGGAGACGGTTGCGGCGAATCTGCGCGAGCGTGTTCTGCGCCGGGTAGAGCTGCTGCTGGGCTTCGAGCACTTCGAAATAATTGGCCAGCCCCTGGCGATAGCGATCGGTCGCATGCTCTACGGCCTCCGCGAGGGCCTTCACCGCCGTGTCCTCTCCCATCTCGGCCTCGCTCAGCTTGCCCAGCGCGGTGAGGGCATCCGAGACTTCGCGGAGCGCGCCGAGGACCGCCTGCTCGTACTGGAGCCGCGCCTGCTCCCATTGCGCGATGGACGCGCGATAGGTCCCCAGGGTGCGGCCCGCGTTGAAGAGCGGTCCGCTGAACATGCCCGCCACCGCCCAGATCGTCGCCGTCCCTCCCGTGAGGGCCGACACCTCGGGACTGGCCGTACCGAGCAGAGCGGTCAGGCTCAGCTTGGGGAAGAACTCCGCCTTGGCGACGCCGATCCGTGCATTGGCGCTCACGAGCTGTTGCTCGGCCTGGCGAAGGTCGGGGCGCCGCTGGAGGAGCGTCGACGGCAATCCGGCCGGCACCGTTGGCACGATCGGCTGCTCGTACATCGGCTTGCCACGAGGAATCGGGCCGGGAACTGCGCCCAGCAAGACGCTGATCTGGTTTTCTTTGGCGACGATATCGCTCTCCAGCTGCGGGATGTTGGCCTGGGCGTCGCCGAGAGCGCCCTGGGCGCGCGACGTCTCGAGCTTCGAGGCGACACCCAGGTTGAAGCGATCGAGGAATAGATCGTAGGTACGCTGGTAGGCATCCGTGCTGTTCCGGGCGATCTGCAGCCGCACGTCGAGAGCCAAGAGCTCGAAGTACGCCTGCGCCAGATCGCTGACCAGCGTCAGCCACACGCCGCGACGGGCGTCCTCGGTGGCGAAGAGCGTCGCCCGGGCCGCCTCGTTCGAGCGACGGATCCGGCCCCAGATGTCGAGCTCCCACGAGGCCGACATCGTGGCGGAATAGAAGTTGCTCGCCCGGAGCGCCGGTCCGCCGGGTGACCCGGCGATGCCGGGGCTGATCTTGCTCCTCGAGACGCTGGCGCCGTAGTCGAACGACGGGTAGAGGTCCGAGCGGGCCACGCTGAGCCTCGCGCGGGCCTCCTGCACGCGGGCGGCGGCGATCGCGACGTCGTAGTTCCTGGCGAGCGCCTCCTGGATCAGCGCCTTCAGGTTCGGATCCTGAAAGGCCTCCCACCATGGCGCATCGGCGAACGAGACGGCCTCGGCGGCGGCCTGGCCCCGGAACGTCGGGGGCTCGGCCACGGCGGGGCGCTTGTAGTCCGGTCCGATCGCGCAGCCACCCAGGAGCGCGGCCGCGACGACACCGGAGACGATCTGTTGGCTCGTGGAGCGTGTCATGGCTGTTTCCCATCGGCCGACGCC
>WNGJ01008582.1_pt1 | contig 17010 bp, 11 predicted proteins | sample 5400611 | NCBI WGS metagenome assembly WNGJ01 (sample SAMN13153375, study PRJNA577476) | soil metagenome | isolation source: 40 cm soil or saprolite under Garry oak tree replicate 1 | place: USA:California | collected 2016-06-15 | reverse complement strand
GCGCCAGCGGCCCGATAGGCCTTCGTCCGAGCCGCTTGGCGTGCGGGTCGGATGCGGCGAGGTAGCCGCGCGCCGCGCCGGTGTCGCCGCGGTGGAAGCTGATGACGGCGGCGACGCCGAGATCACAGCAGGCCGCGCCGGGTTCGGTCAGGTCCTCGGGCGGGGCATCCACCAGGGCCAGCGCGTCGTCCCAGCGCCCGGTCTGGAAGAGCAACTGGCCCAGGGCGCTGTGCGCCTGGGCCAGCCGGAACGTCGCGCCGACCTGGTCCGCGAGCTGCCGGGCATGCCCGGCCGCGGTCAGCGCCTCCTCGTGCCGGTCGAGATTACCTAGCGTGACGGCATGGTTCAGCTGGAGCAGAAGCCGCAGGTCGGTCAGCGTGGGATCGGACTCGGTGACGGCCAGCGCCCGGTCGAACAGCGGCAGCGCCTCGGTCATATCTCCCCGCGCCGAGGTCACCAGCGCCAGCACGAGCAACGCCCAGCCCATGGCCCAGGTGTCGCCCGCCTCCGACGCCGCCTCGAGCGCCTCGGCGGCGACCCGGCCCGCCGTTTCCACCTCACTGCTGTTGAGGTGCGTCCGCGCGGCGAGCGCCAGCAGCCGGGCTCGATGCCGGGCCGAGATCCCGGGCGCGGCCAGCGCTCGGTCCAGCGAAGCGAGGGAGTCCGGGGACTCGCCCGCCAGCATGCGGCACTGGGCCAGGGTCCAGTGCAGGTCCACGAGAAGATCGGGCTCGGCGGCGTACTCCAGCACGCGGTTGGCCACCTGCTCGGCCGCGGCCCGGTCACCGAGGCGGTACAGGGCGTCGGCGAGCCGGCTGGCCAGCCGGCCGTGCTGGGGCGAGTCGGCGGAGGTGCTGGCGACGGCCCGGGTGAGGAGTTCGGCCGCCACCCCGGGCGCCTGGCCGACCAGCAGGTCCGCGGTGTGCGCCAGCCAGTCGAGCATCCACTCGTCCACCGGCTCGGCCGGGACGCCGGAGCCGGCCACGGCCCGGATCAGTTGACGGGCCACCCGGTCCGTCGGCGCGCCCGCCTCCGCGAGGGCGCGCCCCGCATCACGGTGCCAGGCGGCGCGGACCGACGCTGGCATGTCGTCGTACAGGGCCGCCCGGATGAGCGGGTGCCGGAACCCGAGGCCGCGGCCGGACTCGGCCAGCACGCCGACAGCACACGCCTCGTCGACCGCGGGGATCAGGTCGGCCACGCCGCGGTGCAGTACTACCGCCAGGTCCGGGACGGCGAAATCCACTCCTAGGAGGGCCGCGGCCCGCAGGACCTCGCGTACCGGCCCGGTGACGAAGCCGAGGCGGTCCGCGATCGCTGCGGACAGCGACCCGGGCACGGAGCCGCCCGCCAGCTCGGCTGCTCCCGCCTCGGTGATGGTGAGACCGGAGCCGCGGGCCAGTGCGGCGACAAGCTCGGTGACGTAGAGCGGGTTGCCCGCCGCCCCGTCGGCGAGCCGCAGCAGGCCGTCGTCGGGCCGGCCACCGGCCAGCTCAGCCACCAAGTCGGCCACTGCCGTCTCGGCGAGCCCGGCGAGCTGGAGCCGGGTGGCGTCTCCCGCCGCCCGCCGCAACGCCAGCACGTCATCCCGCTGCGGCACCGGACGCAGCATCCCGATCAGCAGCAGCGGCACCTGCCGCGCCGATCTCGCCAGCCGGCCCCACAAGATGATGCTGGCCTGATCGGCCCATTGCAGGTCGTCGATGACCAGGATGGTCGGCCGCATCGCGCATTGCTCGGCGACGAGAGCCAGCAGCTGCTCCGCCAGCACGGCGGGCACGTCCGTGCCGCGGTCGGCGCTGACCTCGCCGCGCAGGAGCTGGACAATCGTCTTCCGCCTGGGATTGGTGGACGGCTCACGCACCCGCAGCCCGTCGAGGAACGGCAGCAGCGGCAGCGCCTGGCCCAGCTCGTCACCGGCACCCCAGAACACCTGGCAGCCAGCTTCCGGCGCCTCCGCCACGGCCGCCTGCACCAGTGCGGACTTGCCGATACCCGGCTCGCCCTCGATCAGGACCGAACCGCCGCGCCCCCGTGCCACGTCTCTTATCAGCCCAGTCAGCAACGCCATCTCGCTGTCGCGGCCGACCAGTGCACCGGCCGGGGTCACCGACTGCATGGAGGAAACTGTACTACCTGAACATTTACTGAACAAGCAGACATATTCGGACACTAATTCGGCGGATGCGCCTTTTCTGTGCTGATACCATGGGCTAGTACCGGGGCGTTCCACGGCTGTGACGAAAATGTCGCGGCAACTTTCATTGCACAAATCAGTGGTATTTTCCTGATTAATTACATAACTATTTCCATGCAATTATCAGCGCATAAACTTTATTTGACAAGAAGTGTATCTAGGAACTTACTCTATGTGTATGAAATAGCCGAATGGCGGCTATAACTCCAAATGGTCAGATTCGCCCGAGCAGGACGATGAGGTCGCGCAGTGGGATGCTGACCTTGGAAGATGCATGGAGGAATCATGCGCACGGGTCGAAGCATCATCATTTCCGCTATCCTAGCACTTGGCGCCGCAGGGTCAATCCTGGCAGGCTCGGCAGCACCCGCGGTCGCCGCTCCGGCCAGTGCCCATGTCGTGGTTGCGGGCGCTTACACGCCCAACACTCATTATTACGGTTAACTCAGCTTGGCGTTCGAGTATCGGCCTGTTGCCGATTCAGCGAATCCGCGACAGGCCGATAGATGATTACCGCCAATCGAGGAAAACCTGCCGCAAGCCCGGCGGGCTGTGCTGCCCGAACGGATCGGGTCACAAGCCCCAGCCAAGCGAGCAACTCCAGATTGATTTCTTCACCATTGTCCCTCTCGTCATGTAGCTCGCCAGCAGTCGCAGTACTGCGCGTTCCCGCGGTAGGCGCCGCCAGCGCCCGCAGGACCTGGCGTACCGACGCCCGCTCACCATCCGGCCTGTGGCGCGCTGGGCGGCCCGCCACAGGATCGGCTCCGCTGGGGGACTCCGCATGATGGCCTGCCGTACCACCCTGCAGCGATAGGGACGGGTCGGCGAGTAACCCGTCGGCTTTATGTGCGGGAGGGGCCCGTCCTGGATCGCATCATGAGGGATCGCTGCGTGCTGCCGCCCGGCGGATCACCTCAGCAGTCACGCCAGCCCCGCCGGAGCAGGCCGCGGCGGCCGGGCCGTCACCGGGGATGAGGGGGGCCACGCCCGTTGGCCCTCCGCCCCGCCGCGCGCCGCCAGCCTCCGCATCCGCGCCGCAGCGGCCAGGTCCCGGCCTCGTCCAGATGGCACCCCGGGCGAATCAGTGGTCACGAAAGCCCACCCGGAACACACGAACACCAGAAGGCCGAGGCTAGGAGGCAGCGCCGCCCCGCCGAGGATCAAAGGCAAGCCCGTCCGGCCGTGGGCGGCGTGCCTTCGCCGGGTACGCATCGCCGGATTTGCCAGTTCTTCCGGACTGTTTATTGACAGGGCCTTCGTTACGATGGCATGTGTACGGTGTGCTAAAGGTTTCACCACAACAATTGGTGAAATCTGCGTGACCGTCGCTCGTCCGCCCGCGCGGCGCCGAGGAGGAGGAACGCCCGATGATCGCGCCAGGAAGTCCCACGGTGCGCCGGCGCCGGCTAGCCGCCGAACTGCGCGGGATCAGGGAGAGCAAGGGCAAGAGCGGAGATGCCGTCGCCGCCGCGCTGAAGTGGTCGCCGTCGAAGATCAGCCGATATGAGCGGGCCAGGACCGGATTGCGGCCCAGGGAAGTCGAGCGGCTGCTCGACTACTACGAGATCACCGGGCCCCGGCGCGAGCTGTTGCTCGGGCTGGCCGAAGACGCGGCCCAGAAGGGCTGGTGGGAAGAACACGCCGACAGCCTGTCCGAGGACTATAAGCAGTTCATCGGACTGGAACACGAGGCGACGTCCATGGCTATCTGGCATGTCGACGTGGTCACCGGCTTGCTGCAGACGGAAGAGTACGCGCGGCACATCATCGGCAGCTACAGCCGGGTCGAACCGGTCGCGCCCGGCATGATCGGACGGCTGGTGCGGATCCGGATGCGCCGCCAGCAGGTGCTGAATCGCGATGGGCTGGAGTTGTCGGTCGTGCTGGACGAATCGGTCCTGAAGCGCCGGATCGGCGACGACTCGGTGATGTACGACCAGCTCCAGCGGCTTGTGAAAGAGGCCGACCGGCCGAACCTGACGTTGCGGGTTCTTCCCCTTGACGCGCAGCACTCGGTATTCGGGGAATCCTTTGTCATCTTCAGCTTCGGGCAAGACGCTGACGCGATGCTGCAAGACGTGGTGAGCACCGAGCACCTGCGGAGCGGCTTCACCCTGGAAGGGGAGCGCGATACATACCTGCACCGGATCGCATTTCAGATGCTTTCCGAAGCGTCGCTCGACCCGGCGGCGTCCCGGGCGCTTATTCTCAAGACTGCGGAGTCGTATTGGTCCGGTGCCCAACGGCACGCTCACGCCTGAATAGCGATAGCCGTTAATTCCTCTTTGCTGCGGTAAAAGCGGTATTTCGTGATGACTCCCCGGCTGTCCGGCTGTCCTGCTGTCCGGCGGCCGGGATGCCTGGCTTCTTGGTGTCGGTCCGGTCGCGGCGCCGCCACTTTGCCAGATACTGCCTGGTCGGCGCGGGGTTGACAGCAGCGGTACGCCGGCGGTACAAGTGATATCCACCGGACCTCAGTGCTATTTGAGGCAAGTGGGACCCTAGATACCGATGATGTCTGTTAACCTTAGAGTTGGCGACTGCGACTGGTGATCATAACGCCACATTTCGTAGTCGCGCGTCGGGGTTATTCACAACAATCAGTGAGGTAAATGACATGGGTATACCTATGCACGGAAACCCCTCCGAAAGACCGAATTCGGGTCCTACCTGGATCAAGAGCTCGCTGAGTTTCTCCAACGGCAACTGTGTCGAGATAGCGAGCCTAGCCGATGGCGGCGTCGGTGTCCGCAACAGCAGGCATCCCGAAGGGGCGGTCCTGGCGTTTACCCCGGACGAATGGCATGCATTTATCGGCGGCGTGCGAAACGGAGAATTCGACAGTTTCGGTCGGTAGCGGACGCGGCGGCATGATGCTGTAGCGCCCGGCCCGGGCAACTGCCGATCAGGGCAGAAGCGACAGAAGCGGAGGGTTCAGCCTGAATCCGCATGGGCCCTCCGCTTCATGCTGCCGTCTCTGTGCCGTACGCACAGGTCGCGCTACGCTCCCGCTCCCTTGCCCTTCGGGCGGTACTGGAGCCGCCGCCGCGCTATCTCGCAGACGCCCTTGCGTTCGTTTTCCGCCGCCACCTGCCTCGCCTCGTCAAGATCGGCCGGCGTGAGCAGGCCGTTGGCGAGCAGGAAGTCAGCGAGATCACGGGCGTGACCGCGCTCCTTCCAGATGAAGCCCTGCAGCAGCTTCTTGTAGTCCGATACCGCACCCTCTCCGCTCAGGTCCAGCGCGATCACCACGCTGATCATCGGCACGGTCTGCGGAGCGGCCAGGCCGAGGATGAACTCCTGGTAGTAGTAGGCCATCGTCAGCCTCGCCGTCGCGTTGCGCTCGAAGTAACCGCGCACCCGGGTCACCGCGTCTGTACCGGGCCCGCTGCCCCGCCGCACGATGGTCCCGGCCCGGGTGGTCACCTGCTTGCCGTCGTCCGGGGCCAGCGGCTCGGCGGGCGGGCTGGCCGCCAGATCGAGCCGCAGCCGCACCACCCAGCCACCCACGCTGACGAGCCACGAGCCTTCCGCGAGCGTGACCGGCAGCGCCTCGTAGCGGGCCGGGGCGACCGGCAGCACATGCCGTGCCGTCCGCTCCACGGCCTCGGCGCTCGGCGGTGTCCCGGCCGCGTCCGGTGCCAGGTAGATCCGGTAGGTCGTGTCGCGGCTGAACAATTCCCAGCGGTGGTGGACGTAGCGGAGGCCGGCGCACCTCGGCGCCCGGTGCAACGTGACGTCCTCGTCGCCGCTGAGCATGCGCCGGTCCAGCCAGGTGATCTCGTCGGGCGGGCAGCTCACCCACTCGCCGCGCGCCGCTGACCACAGGAAAAGCCGGCCCGTCGCCACTGGTTCGCCACTCCCGAACGACGCGCGCCACCGGCGCGGCCATCCCGTCTCGCCGTGTCTGGAATGACAATTCTCGCACTTCTGAGCGTCAGGTGATCTCAACGCGGGAGAGCGGGGCGTCGGGATTGCTCCCCCAGCGGATCGTGTCGCCGTCGCTGAGTGGCTGCTCACCCGTGACCTTGGCACCGTTGAGGGTGAGCCCGTTCCTGCCCTGGTTGGTGATCCGCCAGCGGCCGTCAGCGAACGTGAACCGTGCGTGCTCCCTCGACACCGTGGGCACGTCGGGGAGCATCAGCTCCACGGGCCCGCGTCCGGCCCGGGCCCCCGACATCCGGGTTTCTGTCACCGAGGAGCCCGTGACCAGCCGCAGCGCCGGGATTGAAGGCAGGCTCTGCTCGAGAACCGTGGTACCGCCGGCCGCCACCGTCGGGCCTGGGTCCTGCCAGACGGGGCTGACCGGCCCGGCGTAGGCGCGCCGCGGGCCGGCGTTCGCGAGCTCGGGCGCGGCGTGCGCGTACGGGACGTCGAGCAGGTCAGGCCGGGTGCCGGCCCGTACCGGATCCCCCTGCCGCAGCCGGTAGCGGCCCGGCGGGACCGAACCGCTGGCAACGACGTACACCTGGGCCCGGCCCGGTGCGGCCAGGCGGGCCTGGTACGCGGTCACCTGTTCTTCGTAGACCTCGGTCAGGCTCGAGCTGATCACGCCGAGCTCCATCCGCTCGCGCAGGGAATCCAGGTCGGCCGGGTTCAGCTGGAGTTCCACCACGGCCGGCGCGAGCAGCGACCCGCTGGGCGTGATCACGAACACGTCCGGCAGGTGCCGCATGGCGACCCTGAGCACGTCCTGCCCGTCGCGCCATGGCCGCGAGGCCATCCGCTGTATCCACGGATGATCCCTGGTGATGCCCAGGGCGCGCAGGCCGGCCAGGCTCGCGCCGCCGAGGGCCGCGATCGCCACCAGCACCACGGTGGCGGATACGACCGAACCCGTCATGACCTCCAGAACCACCCAGCCCGCCGCGACGCCCCCCGCGATCGCCCAGCGCCTGCGGCTTCGCTGCGGCAGCGGCGCACGCCCCCGCCGGGGTGCCGCTTCCTCGCCTCCAGTCATCGATACCGTCCTTGACCTGTCCTGACCCGAAGAATCCGTAGTGATCGCCAGCCCTTGTCACAGAGGATGCGGGCCCGCGCGCCCGCGAGTCAACGAATCAGCGGCAGCTTCCAGGCATCTGGAAGTTGCCCGGGGAGCCGTTTAGGGCTCCCCGGGCCGGACCTGCCTCAGCCGGGCCCTGTCTCAGCAAGCACCGTCGTCGTTCCAGGCACCCGAGGGACCGCCGGGCACCTCGTCGTAGTTCCACTGGTTCGCGGTCCACTCGTGACCGCTGTACGAGACCATGTCGCCGGACACGTAGGCCTGGTTCGCGACCCAGCCCGACGCCGTGCAGCTCCCCGAGGAGGGCGGCGGAGAGGAGGGCGGCGGGGACGACGGCGGGGGAGAGGACGGGGGCGGCGTCGGCTGGGTGACCGGCGCGCCCTTGGCGAAGGCCACGGTGTAGGCGGTGAAGTCCCACGGGTTCTGCGTCACGCTGCTGCACTCGCTGGAGGTGGCGCCGTTGTTGTCCGGCGGGTTGCACTGCCGGTCCCGGTTAACCGACCAGAACGTGAGCCGGCTCAGCCCGTTGGCCTGCACGAAGCTGAGCACGGTGGCGAAGTCGCTCTGGTAGAAGTACTCGCCGGTATCGGTGCGCCCGTTCATGCCGGAGAAGCCCTCGTGCGCGTAGGCCTGCGCACTGGACCAGCCGAACGTGCTTATCAGCTGCGAGTGGAAGTCCTGCAGCGCGGTCACCTGCGACGAACCGCCGCTGAACCCGCCGTCGAAGGGCATGATCGTGTAGTCGTCCGGGGTGAAGCCCAGGCTCTTGGCCTCGTCCAGGAGCAGGCCGCCGAAGTAGTTCGCCCCGGTGGGGGTGCTCGGCATCGTCACCGACACGAACAGCCCGGGGTTGTCCTGCTGCAGGATCTGCGCGGCGCCGAGCTCGTTGGCGATCGCCGACGAGTTCTCGATCTCAGGTTCCTCCAGGTCGAAGTCCATCGCGTGCAGCCCGTACTTGGTGATCACCTGCTGGTACGCGGCGGCGGTGGCCGAGGCCGAGCCGCACACCTGGCCCAGCTTGGTGCCGTTGTAGCCGCCCGCGGAGACGATGACGTCGCCGCCGTCGTTCCGCACCTCGTTGATGACCGCGCCGACCTGCGTGTCCGACGACACCGGGTCGGTGCCGTCCCAGGTTGGGCTGCATGAGCCGCCGGCCAGGATGAAGGCCATCTCGAAGGCCTTCTGCCCGGTGGCCGCCATCACCTGCCCCAGGTCAGGGCCGCTGGAATCCAGCGTGCTGTAGTACGGGGCCGATTCGTACCAGCCGGCGCTCAGCGCGGCGGTCTGCGCGCGGGCACTCGTCGCCGCCGTGGCAGCGACCGCGGCGCACGCCCCGGCGGCGAGCAGGCATGCTCCGGCCGCGGCCAGCAGCCGGTGACGGGATCCGCGTGAAACCGATCCGCGCGAGCGGGGAGGTGGTGAGGCAGGAAGCGGGTTCATGGCTCCTCCGAGGGCCGTTCGGTCCGATGGGTACCTGCCAGGCCGGGCACCGGCCGACGTACCGCCACGGCCGGCCCGGCCGCCGATCATTCCCGCTCCGCCACGTTAACTATTAATAGTAAAGTTTCTTAATAGTTAACGTACATTAAACTATCGCCGCGTTAGGCGTACTGTCAACCCTGCGTCCCGTGCGTATCACAGAGCGATAATGGCCGCCATGGCCCTGTGAGTCAGGGGTGGGTGAGCGTGGCCATCGCCCGTTCGGGCTCCCAGTGCGCCCGGATCGAGGTGATCAGCCCGTCCTCGTCGACGGTGTAGATGACCACGCAGTCGACCGTCATCGTCGCGCCGCTGTCGCCGAGCCACATCGTGATGCTGGCGATGTTGGCGCAGCACGGCCCGTTGGCGAAGGAATCAGTAATGCGGAAGTGGAACCGGCTCACCAAGCCGAAGTTCCGGTCCCAGAACTTCCCGATCCCGTCGTGCCCGTGGTGCCCGTGGCCGCCGGGATCCAGCCGCGACGGACCGACGGGATCCTGCACCACCGCGTCCGGCGAGAACAGGGCGAGCCACTCGTCCTTGCGCCCGCCGGCGACGGCGGCCATGGAGCGGCGCGAAACGCGGCGCGCCGGGTGATCCGTGTCATGGGCTTCCCAGCTGATCGCGTCGGTCACGGCAAAAATGTAACGTGTTCTAGTTCGATGTCAAGGCTTCCTGCCCGCCGCCCCCGCGATCCTCAGCCGGGTGGAAGGCGACCCTCCTGCCGCCATCGCTGGACATCGGTCATCCGAACGGGCCGGGTTTCTGCTCACGCGTCACATCGAGTCCGCGTGCGCGGAACAGTGCCTGACGGCAGCGGATCCGGACTCGTCGTAGAAGGCCTGGCCGCACCTCGGGGCGGAGCACGCCTTGAGCCGGGGCCACGCGCCGGAAGCGGCGGACCCGGCGATGGCGACGGCGATGGCGGCCACCAGGTTGGGGTAGCTGGACCGGGCCGCACTGGCCAGCCGGACCGCGCTCGCGGGATCGACGGTGAGGACCAGGCGCCCGTCGGCCAGCGCCCTGGTCAGGCGGGCGGCGGCCGCGGCGTCCTCGCGGCCGCCGGTGTGGGCGGCCAGGACGTCCCTGATCGACTCGCGCAGGCGCAGCAGGGCGGCGTGCTCGGAGTTGCTCAGGCCGGCCTCGGCGGGCAGCAATTCCGCCGTGCGGAGCCAGGCGGCTGCCTCCTCCCTGGTGCCGAGCTCGTCCGGGCCGGGAGAGGTGCCCAGCGTGTTGGCGAAGGCCTGGATCAGCTGTAGCGGACCGGTAACAGACACGATCCGATGGTAACGAGTTCTCGGTCTGCCGGGTCCCGCTCCCGGCTGGTTACTACTCGGTAACCGTTCATCCTCGGCGTCGTGCGGCCGTTCGACGACATGGCTGCCGCGCTCATCCAGCTCCCGCGACATGGCTGCGGCAGCCATGCAGTAAGCCTCCGCATCCCGTGGGGCCCTCGTGACTGCTGATGCCACCCGCCGGGTGTCGCTCATGATCGTGTGCCGTTACCTCCCAGGAGGGGTACGGCGGCACCCGATGGCGTGATCGGCGCCTTCCGCCGGCGTGAAAGCGGGCATCCACACCAGCGGACTCAATATCCGTCAGCTGACCGATGTCTTGCAATGCAAGTTGCATCAATACTTGCGTCAACCGACATCGAGCAGCGCGTTGTCCGACCGGAGGCCTCCCGAACGGACCGGAGGCCGACTGGCCCGGCTGGACCGGCGCACGAAGGAACCCGATGACCACGATGGCGCCGCCTCGCCCGGCCGAACGGTACGAACGGCACGAACGGCACGGGTGCCGCGTCCGGCTGGCCACGGGACCGGCCGCCGTGGCCGAAGCCCGCCGCCGGGTCCGGGCCGCCATCGCGTCCTGGCAGGTCCCCGTCGACCAGGACGCCGCCCTCCTGCTCACCAGCGAGCTGGTGACCAACGCCGTCCGGCACGAAGCGGGCCAAGGGGCCCAGGCCGTCATGCTCGTCATCAGCTGTTCCCGCGGTCGGCTTCGCGTCGATGTGCACGACACCTCGCGCTCCCTGCCGGCGGTGGCGGACGTTCCCGCCGACGCGGAGACCGGCCGCGGACCAGGCAGACCAGCTCGACCAGGCAGACCACGCTCCCGCGGCAGGCGGACGCGGCCCGCAGCGGGTTCACGCGCGGGGACGGTGGACCGTGACTCCTCCCTCGGCACACCGTCCCCGCCGCGCCGCCCTCGCGGTCCCCGCCGCGCGGGTGCCCTCAGCCTGATGCCCTGGCCGCCCGGCCGGCGGAAGACGCTGGCCCGCCCGCGCGCCGGTCACCTATTCTCGGGGCGTGCGGGCGGAAGAACCCGAGAATCAAGAAGGCGCCGACGGCGATATCCCGATGGAGTGGGGCAGCGACGCGCTGGCCGAACTCCTCGGCCGGCTGGACCTGCGCTACATCGCGCTCGTCCCCGGTTCGAGCTACCGCGGCCTGCACGACAGCCTGGTGAACTACACCGGCAACCGCGATCCGCGGATGCTCGTCTGCCTGCACGAGGAGCACGCGGTCGCGATCGCGCACGGCTACGCCAAGGTGACCGGGCGGCCGATGGCCGTCGCGATCCACAGCAACGTCGGCCTGATGCACGCCACCATGGCCATCTATAACGCCTGGTGCGACCGCGTGCCCATGCTGATCGTCGGGGCCACCGGCCCGGTGGACGCGGCCCGGCGGCGGCCGTGGATCGACTGGATTCACACCTCCGCCGACCAGGGCGCGCTGATCAGGTCATACGTCAAGTGGGACGACCAGCCCGCCTCGGTCGAGGCGGCCCTGGACTCGCTCGCCCAGGCGTACTCGATCACCCGGGCGGCACCGTCCGCGCCGGTCTACGTCTGCCTCGACGTGAGCCTGCAGGAACAGCGACTGCCCGCGCCACCCCTCATCCCCGATGTTCGAAGAGACCGGTCGCCGCGATCGCACGGTCCTGACGCCGAAGCGGTCCGGACCACGCTGGACTTCCTCGGCCCGGCGCGCCGTCCGCTGTTCCTGTTCGGCCGCCTATCCCGCGACGAGCGGGACTGGGATCGCCGCGTCGCCCTGGCCGAACGCTACGGCGCGCTGGTGCTCTCCGACCTCAAGAACGGCGCGGTCTTCCCGACCGCGCACCCGCTGCACCCGGACCCGCCCGGCATCTTCCTGCCCGCCGCCTCCGCCGAACTGATCGGGGCCGCGGACCTGATCCTGAGCCTGGACTGGACCGACCTGGCCGGGACCCTGTCCGCCGCGGCCAGCCACGGCCATCCCGCCTCGGCGCGGATCATCTCATGCACGACGGATTCGGCGCTGCGCAACGGTTGGTCCAAGGATTCCTTCGGGCATGAGCCCGTCGACCTGTCCGTTCCCGCCGATCCCGACCTGCTGGTGCGCGCCCTGCTGGCAGCGAGCGAACCCGCCAGGCCGGCCGAGTGGCCGGACCTGGACCGTGCCCCGGCGTCGTCCCGGAGTCCCGCCGATGACGGCGGCGGCGACGGCATGTCAATGCACGACCTGGCCGGAGCGCTCCGGGACGCGCTCGCGGGCGCGCCCGCCTGCCTGGTCAGGGTCCCGCTCGGCTGGCACGGAGCCGACCTCGAGGCCGGCCACCCGCTGGACTACCTGGGGATGGACGGCGGCGCAGGCATCGGCTCCGGGCCGGGCATGGCCGTCGGCGCCGCCCTCGCGCTTGAGGGTAGCGGCAGGCTCCCGGTGGCCGTCCTGGGGGATGGCGACTTCCTGATGGGCGGGACCGCGGTGTGGACCGCGGCGCACTACCGGCTGCCCCTGCTGATCGTGGTGGCGAACAACTCCTCCTTCCACAACGACGTGGTTCACGCCGAGCGCATGGCCAGCCAGCGCCAGCGCCCGGCCGGGAACACCTGGATCGGCCAGGCCATTTCCGACCCCGATCCCGACTTGCCGGCCTTCGCCCGCTCGTTCGGCTTCCACGCCGCCGGCCAGGTACGGGACTGCTCCGCGCTGCCGGCCGCGCTGGCCGCGGCGGTCGCTGCCGCCCGCTCCGGGCAGTGCGCGCTCGTCGACGTGCGAATCCGCCCGGACGACTAGGATCCCGGCATGAGGGAGATAACGGTCGGCGTTGTCGCCCCGGCCTACGTCAACGTCCCGCTGTGGGTGGCCCAGGAGCGCGGGTTCCTCGAGCGCCGCGGGCTGGCCGCCACCGAGCGGATCTGTGGCACCACCCACGGGGTGACCAGCGCGCTGCGCGACGGCGGGGTGGACATCGCGCTGACCGCGCCCGAGGGCAGCATGGCGGACGCCGTGGCCGGCGGCCCGCTCCGCGTGGTGGGCGGCCTGACCGACCGGCCGCCGCTGTCGATGATCTCGATCCCGCGCCACAAGACGTTCGCCGACCTGCGCGGTGGGCGGATCGGGACGTCATCCCTGACCGAAGGCACCCGGCACGTCGCCGAGCGGATGCTCGCCGCGCACGGCCTGACCTACCCGGCCGACTACGACTTCGCGCTCGAGGGCTCGCACGTCGAACGGTGGAAGGCGCTGCAGGCCGGGACGATCGACGCGGCGCTGCAGATGATCCCGTACGACTTCATGGCCGTCGAGGCCGGCTTCACCGACCTCGGGCCGGTGACCGAGGAATTTGCCCTGAACGCCGTCTGCGTCCGGCTTCCGGCCGAACGGGCGGAGCTCACGCCCTTCCTCCGGGCTCTCGCCGAGGCGGCGCAATGGTTCCGCGGCCACGTCGAGGAGTCGGCGGCTATCGCAGCGGCGCGCACCTCGATCGAGCCGCGCTACGCGCTGCGGGCCTGCCAGGCGCTGGCCGCCGACGGCGTGATCCCGCCGGACTTGCGGTCCGCCCCCGCCGCCTTGGCCGCCGCGACCGGGGCCCTGCGCTCGAGCGGCCTGATCCCGCCCGACGGGCCGGACCCGATCGCCGCCGCCGTCGACTACTCCTACCTCTGATGGACGCCTATGACGTGCCCTCGTTCGATGTGGCTGTCGTCGGCGGCGGCCCGGTCGGCATGTGGCTCGCGGCCGAACTGCACCGCGGGGGAGTGCGCCCGGTCGTGCTGGAGCGGCGCGCGGAGCGGCCGCCGTACTCCAAGGCGCTCACGATCTATCCGCGCACCGTGGAGCAGTTCGCGATGCGCGGGCTGGTCGACCGCTGGCTGGCCGAAGGCACTCCGGTGCCGTCGTCGCACTTCGCGCTGCTGACCAACCGGCTGGATTTCTCGTTCCTGCCCACCCGCTACCCCTTCACGCTGTTCCTGCCGCAGCGGCGCACCGAGGAACTGCTCGAGGAGCACCTGGCCGAGCTCGGCGTGCCGTACTTGAGGCGGCACGCCGTCACCGGCCTGCGGCAGGACGAGGCCGGCGTCGACCTGGTGGTGGACACGCCCGGCGGCCCGGCCGTCGTCCGCGCCGCCTACGCGGTGGGCTGCGACGGTGCCGCGAGCGTGGTCCGCGCCGTGGCCGGGATCGATTTCGAGGGAACCCCGGACACCTGGCGCACGATCCTGGGCGATATCGAGCTGACCGATCCGCCGCAGGCGCCGGCGCTCACCCTGAACCGGCCGGGCGGGTCGATGTACATGGTGGCGATCGGGGGTGGCCGGTACCGGCTGGCCGTCATCGACCACGCGACGCTGCACGACCCGGTGGACAAGCCGGCCACGTTCGCCGAGCTGCGGGCCAGCGCGCTGCGCCTGGCCGGGACCGACTTCGGCATGCGGGAGACGCGGGATGCGTGGCTGAGCCGGGTGGGCAACGCGGCCAGGCAGGCGGCCAGCTACCGGGCTGGCCGCGTGCTGCTGGCCGGGGACGCCGCGCACATCCACTACCCGGCCGGCGGGCAGGGCCTGAACCTCGGGCTGCAGGACGCCGCCAACCTGGCGTGGAAGCTGGCCGCCGAGATCCGCGGCTGGGCGCCACCCGGCTTGCTGGACAGCTACCACGCCGAACGGTACCCGGTCGGCCTCGACGTGATCGATGACTCCCTGGCCCAGTGCGGGCTGATCGCCAATCCGACCCGGGAGGGCATCGCGCTGCGGGACCGGTTCAACGCGATCCTCGGCAGCCATCCGTCGATGTGCCGTGAACTGGCCGTCCGCCTGTCCGGCCTGGCCATCCGCTACCCGGCGCCCGGCCAGGTCCCGCTGGCTGGCCAGCGGGCTCCCGACCTGGACCTGCGCCGTGCCGGCGTGCGCGGGGGGTCGGGGTTCCCCGCCGCCACGCTCTTCGGTCTCCTGCCGCCCGCGCGGTTCGCCCTGCTCAACCTGGGGTCCGCCACGGCCGCCGCGCCGGCCGGCTTCGCGGACCGCCTGGACACCGTGACCGCTGAGCTGGCCGGCGACAGTGGCGAATTCGCCGGTGTCCGCGCGATGCTGATCCGGCCCGACGGTTACATCGCCTGGGCCACCGCCGCCGATGACGCGCCGCCCCTGGACCGCTGGCTCGGCCATCCCGCGGCTTCGCCGCCACCGTAACCGGGCCGGGTGTCGCGAGCGCCACGCGGGCAATCGCACTTTGATGCGGCACTGGCCCGTAAATCCAGGTCAGCGGCTGTGACACCGTTCATGAATGATCATTTCCCGAAACCTAAGGCTCGCATTATCGTCCTCGGCAACGGCCTGACCTGCGCATATCTTCCTCATTGAAGGCTCGGGCGCGGCCCGTGCGGGAGATGCCTGCCGGGGCCGAAGCTGCTATCGTCTCGGGCAGATGGGGAGATAGCCGCACCCGGACGTTCTCCTTCCCGATCACTGCCAGCCGCTCAATTCACGAGGGATTTCCGGTGACCGCTGATCATTCATCTGATGAAACCGCCGGAACGGGGATCGACACCTCAGTCCCGCATTCGGCCCGGATCTGGAATTACTGGCTCGGCGGCACGGACAACTACGACGTCGACCGCGCGGCCGGTGATCAATTCAGCGCGATCTACCCGGGCATCGTGGATATCGCCCGGGCCGACCGTGCCTTCCTCGGGCGGGTCGTCCGCTACCTAGCCGGCGAGGCCGGGGTGCGGCAGTTCCTTGACGTCGGTACCGGGCTGCCCACGGCGGACAACACGCACGAGGTCGCGCAGCGGGTGGCGCCGCGGTCGCGGGTCGTCTACGTCGACAACGACCCGCTGGTGCTGGTGCACGCCCGGGCGCTGCTGACTAGCAGCCCGGAGGGCTCCACCTACTACGTGGACGCGAACATGGGCGACCCCGAGGGGGTCCTGCGCGAGGCCGCGAAGTGGCTGGACCTGACCCAGCCGGTCGGCCTGACGTTCATGGGCGTCCTCGGCCACGTCACCGACCACACCGAGGCCCGCGCGATCGTGGCCGGGCTGGTTGACGGCCTGCCCGCCGGCAGCTACCTGGCCATCAACGACAGCATCAACACGAGCGAGGCGCTCGAGGCGGCCCTGCGGGTTTACGAGGCCTCCGGCGCCGTCCCGTACCGGACCCGCAGCCTGGAGGAGTTCACCGGCTACTTCGACGGCCTGGAGCTGGTGGAGCCGGGCGTGGTCCTGGTGGCGGACTGGCGTCCCGATCCCGGTGTCAGCCGGGGCCCGGAGATCCCGCAGGTCGGAGCCGTCGGGCGCAAGCCCTGACCGGTGCCGCAGTGGCGGCGCGCTATCGCACCACGGTCACGGCACGCACCGCCCCGTCCGCGACCGTCTCCGGATGACCCAAGATGCCCGTTTTTGTACCGCGGGATGGCTGGAAGCCGGACCGAACTGTTGGTTACGATGGGCGAGTGTATGGGTACTAAAAGTATTAAAGCGCATGTTTCACTGAAATCTGCGTGACCGTCACATTGGTCCGCCCGCGCGGCGCCGAGGAGGAGGAACGCCCGATGATCGCGCCTGGAAGCCCCACGGTACGGCGGCGCCGGCTGGCCGCCGAACTGCGCGGGATCAGGGAAGACAAAGGCAAGAGCGGAGACGCGGTCGCAGCGGCGCTGAAGTGGTCGCCGTCGAAGATCAGCAGGTACGAGCGGGCCAGGACCGGCCTGCGGCCCCGGGAGGTCGAGCGGCTGCTCGACTATTACCAGATCACCGGATCGCACCGGGAGCTCCTGCTCGGGCTGGCCGAGGACGCTACGCAGAAGGGCTGGTGGGAGGAGTTCACCGACAGCCTGTCCGAGGATTACCAGCAGTTCATCGGGCTCGAGCACGAGGCGGCGTCCATGTCCATCTGGCATGTGGACGTCGTCACCGGGCTGCTGCAGACGGAGGGCTACGCGCGGCACATCATCAGCAGCTACAGCCGGGTCGAGCCGATCGCACCCGGCATGATCGGGCGGCTGGTCCGGGTCCGGATGCGGCGGCAGGAGGTGCTGAACCGCGACGGGCTGCA
>WNGJ01018940.1_pt1 | contig 17012 bp, 19 predicted proteins | sample 5400611 | NCBI WGS metagenome assembly WNGJ01 (sample SAMN13153375, study PRJNA577476) | soil metagenome | isolation source: 40 cm soil or saprolite under Garry oak tree replicate 1 | place: USA:California | collected 2016-06-15 | reverse complement strand
TTATCCGCGCTGCGCGGCAACGATCTGCACCCGATGAACTATTTTTTCCTGGCATGCGCGTTCTTTGCATTTCATCTGCTGCTGGCGTATCTGGCGGATCATATTTCGATTCATCTGGCGTTTGTGATTTCGTCGGTCGTTTCGATTGCGCTGGTCGTCAGTTACTTGCGGCTGGTGGTGGATTTGCGATTTGCGGTGATGGATGCGGGACTGACGCAACTGATTTACCTGGTGTTGTTTTCTTACGCGTTTTTCTTTGAAGGATTCACAGGATTGGCAGTGACGATTGGAGCGATCCTCACGCTGTTTGTGGTGATGCAGATGACGGGCCGAATTCGCTGGGAAGAGAAGTTCAGCGCATCCTTGCCGTGCAAGAGTGCATTACCGGCGTGATGCAAAGATGCAACAGCCGCCCAGATCAAAGGGAAAGGTTGATAGTTGAAAGTCGAAGAAAAGGACGTAGAAAAATCTAACGCAGAGACGCGGAGCGCGCACAGGAGACGCAGAGAAGAGGAAGACGGAGAAGAATGGCTGGGCCAGTGACCCGCCCTGCAAACCGCACCTGGGCAACTCTTAGGAAACCGCGAGGATGAGCAGGGTGACGTCATCGTGCCAGTTGGAGCGATTGAAATCCGCCAAAGCATCGAGGATCTTATTCTTGATTTCGTGGGGAGTTGAAGTGCGATGGGCTTGCAAGAGTTCGAGGAGGCGCTGCTCGCCGAATTCTTCTTTGGCAGTATTGCTTGCTTCCGTTACGCCGTCGGTGAAAAGAATGAGGCGATCGCCAGGTTGCAAATGAATGACGCTTGACGCAAACGTTTGATAGCTGAAGAGGCCGAGGACTCCGCCACCTTCCTTTAAGCGGTGATGCGATCCATCGCGATGCAGGACTATCGGCGGACTGTGGCCGGCGTTCGCGTATCTTAACCGGCGGGCGAGGCCGTCCAACTGGGCGTAGAAAAACGTAACGAAGCGATCCCCCTCCATATTGCGGTGAAGCAGAGAATTCAGCCGGAGGCAAAGCTCGTTTGGCGGAAAAGACGGCGCGGCTAATCCGCGGACGGCGGCTTGAAGGTTGGACATCAAGAGCGCGGCGGAGAATCCTTTGCCCGCAACGTCGGCAATACAAAGTCCCAGGGAATCGGCGTCAAAAGGAAGGACATCGAAATAGTCGCCACCGACAACGCGGGCAGACTGCCACGCGGTGGCGATCTCGTACCCGGGGAATTGCGGGATTTCTTTGGGGAGTAATCCCTGTTGGATCGAACGCGCCTCGGAATTTTCCTGCTCCTGCTCGTGGAGCTGCAGGGCTAGCTCTCCGTAATATAGAAATTGCACGCCCACTCCTGACATCCCGTTTGCAAACCCATTCGGGTCCACGTGGGCGACCCGGCCCGTGAAGCGCCGCGCGCTGACCCCGTTCCCGGTAATCTCTTTTGGCATTTGAAGAAGGACTTGAACGAGCTGTCCCTGGGAGAGTGGAAGATCGGTTGTAAAGTAAACGCCGCGGGTTGAGATGTTCATGGTTTCAACCGTCCGCGCAACCTGAGAGGACGCCTTAATGGGTAGAAGCTGCAATGGAACATTCAGGATGAAGCGGCGCGCGATTCGACGCTCGGATACCGACATGTCTTTGTTTCCTTCGGACCTGGGAGGGACAAGCCGGTGTGGAAATTAGGAGGGCAACAGTGAGTTTGCCGAATGGGGTGAAGAAGGTCAAGCCCATTTTTGATCGGAGAAGGGAACTTGCGGGTGGTGTTCGCCGATTCGAAACTTCGAAATCTAGCAGAATGCGCGAAGCCTTTTCATCAAGCCAGCGAGACGCGGGCGATCTTCCTCGTACACGGCCGTGAATTGCAGCCCCAAGCCACGGCCGGGCTCTACATGCCGCACAACAGCTTCGGCCCTGATCTGACCTTCTTCGACAAGAAAATGAACATTGGTCTTCGCGCCCACGGACTTTGTCTTTCGTGTCTGGACAAACAGACCGCCCGAGCTTAGATCCCGGACTCGCGAAGTATCGTCATATCCTAGAGAACTCCAGAACACATAGACGTCCCCTGGCGTCGCGACACGAGAGCTGAACCTTCTAGAATGGGGAGTTTGCTGTTGCATGATGACTCACCATATCGGGATTTTCGTCCTTTGGTTTGGCTACAGGACGGCCCACACCAGCGGTCGCTTTTGGCAGAGCGGTTCCGCTAAGCCCGGCTAAAGCGTAAAAGTGTGTTGCGCACGAATCTGTTCACTTTTGCACACTGAGGGTAAATCACCGGCGATAGCCAGAAGCTCGCCGATGTGGGCCGTGAAGATTGCCGGAGAGAAAGCGGTCCTCGCTTTGCCCGGAATGACGGCTCGGTTCTTGGTTCCTCAGGAGTTCCAGGTGACGCGGGACAACTGCCAGGGGGTCGTCTTCCAGATGGCGGCAGTCGGAGGCAATGCGAAGGCCGAAGGGGATTTCCTCGGAGGCGGGCGGAGCTTCCCGCTCCTCGGGCTGGGCTGAAGACTCCACCTCGCGTTCCCATTCCAGGGCGACCAGACTCCAACCGGCATCGTGCATCTTCGACAAGTAAACGGAAGTCGGCAGGATGCTGACTTTCTCTCGCATACGATCGATTTTTTTCACGGAAGCCTCCCCGAGGAGCGTTTTTCAGATACGGAAGACGAAATTTCCCGGAGGGATTCAGGGCAATCTTCATGCCGCAGGCGGCAAGAGCAGAAGCCATAGAATTGAAAAGACTTCTGGCAAAAGGCAGAGGTTCAGCGGGTTTGCTAGCGTCCGCTGGAGGGACGAAAGTGTCGCGTTGCCGGACACTCTGCACCGCAGAGAAAGGGCCCGGCGCCTGATAAGGTAGAATCACAAAGCAGATATTCCTCGGAGGGGACGATGGCGAAAAAACCGACTGTCGATGAGGCGAGGTTGATACTCGAACTCTACGACTTGAGGCGCGAACCGGAACTGCGTAAGGCGCGACAATGGTGGCTGACGACGTTTTGGCCGAAGGACGCCGACGAGTTCATGAAAGTGGCGATGGACTTCGGCTCGCAAGAAAACAACTGGCTGCGGCAAGTGGGCAGCTACTGGGGAATTGCGACGTCGTTTGTATTGAATGGCGTTGTGAGCGAAAAACTGTTCTTTGAACCGGCATTTTGCGGTGAACTGTACTTCATGTTTGCGAAAGTGCGACCTTTTCTCAAAGAACTGCGTGAGAAAGCGAAAAACCCTGATCTGTTTCTAATGTCGGAAAAGGCCATCCTGGGATCAAAATTGGGGCGAGCGCAATTCGCAAAGGTTGAACCACGCGTGGCGATGATACGGCAACAGCGATGAGACCGCATGACCGGACGGCAGTTCGAAAGCGGGGGAAGTGGTTAGCCCTCGTGTGTTTGGCGGCGACTGCGGTGCTGCTTCCCGCCGGAGCGATGGCGAAAGATGCGGGAGCTTGCACCCCGGGAACAACATTGCGGCTGAGCGCGCCCGAATCCAGCCAGGGAAGTTTGCTGCTGATCGAAGTGAAAAGCGCGAAGCCACTGGTGGAAGTGCAAGGAGACTGGGACGGGCGAAGTGTCCCGTTCTGGCGGGAGGTGGCAAGTGAAGCCCAGCGAAAAGGGTTGGTGGGGGTTGACCTCGAAAAGGAGCCCGGGGAATACGAGTTGAAGATCACGGGACAATTGGCGAGCGGCGGGAAAATTAGCTGCATGGCGAGAGTGACGGTGAGGAAAGGCCGTTTCGCGACGGAGAAGTTGCAGGTAGGGAAACAGTTCGTCGAGCCCAGCCCGGAACAAATCAAGCGCGCGGACGAGGAGCGCCAGAAGTTGCGCGATATTTTTGATCGCGTGACGCCGGAGCGCTTGTGGGATGGGAAGTTTCGAATACCGCTCGATGGCGTGACAACGGGTTCGAATTTTGGGAGACGGCGGATCCTGAATGGGAATCCCGGGTCACCACATGGCGGGGTGGATTTACCTGGTGCAACCGGGACCCCCGTACATGCCGCGCAACGCGGCCGGGTCGTGCTGGCAGAGGAGTTGTTCTTTGCCGGGAATACCGTCGTAGTGGATCACGGTCTGGGAATTTATACTTTTTATGGTCACCTCTCCGAGATCGATGCAAAGGTGGGAGACGATTTGGAAGCCGGCACCGTGCTGGGAAAAGTCGGAGCCACGGGGCGCGTCACCGGGCCACACCTACATTGGGGACTGACGGTGGAAAGAGCGCGGGTGAACCCGCTGCAACTCGTAACGTTGTTCGGAAACTCATCGGGGAAAGCGGCCAGGCAAAAGTCTTCGAAGCCCCGAACAAATTGAAGGGCTGCGCCGGCCGGGACACTCGAGTAGGCCAGGCCAGCGCTACGAACTGCACAGGCGGCGGAGAACCGCCGCTCGGGGAGGCGAAAATGGGCGAACCGGCTGGAAATCTGGGGATCGCGCGGAGATACTTGCAGGCCCTCGAAAGGGGGAGACGGGGCCGCACTCAAGGAGTTTCTTGCTCCAGAGGTAGTCTTAGAGGAATTCCCGAACCTGTCTGACGCCCCTCGGCAAGAAACGAGACCTGGCTGCGGCCCTGGAGGGGGGCGGAACGGGGCAAAAAGGTCATGTCCCGGCAGATGTATAAGATAAAGCAAGAGATAGCTAACCACGACCGCGTAGCGCTGGAAGTTGAGTGGGTCGGAACTTTGGCTGTACCCTTTGGATCCATTCCGGCTGGGTCAGATGAAGGCCTTTTTTCCCGTGTTTCTGGAGTTCCGACAAGGGAAGACCATCAGGCAGCGGAGCGGAACTACGACTGTTTCGAGGCCTGGTAGCAAACGGGACGGAAAAATGGGGTTCTAGTCCGAGGGTACTGTTACCTAACTCACTTTTGTGGTACCGTTCCGCCATTGTCTTGGAAGAAGCAAGCAGCCAGTATTTGGGTGTGTGGGCAAGGTTCGTGCTATTCACCTCTAGTCTGCCGTTCTGTCGCTTTAGCACCCTGCTGACACGATACGTTAGGCGTAAACCCGTCGATTGCAGTTGGCCGAAAACGCCGTGGACTCATAAATCAGATTGGAGGTCGAAGCCGAAATGTCCCTGCTTCACTTTCGTTGCAAAGAACGCCGCCGCACACTGCGGGTAGCCTTAACGGTGCCGTTGACCGTCCGCGGAAAAACAGACTCTGGCGAGAAGTTCTCCGCACAGACCCATTCGCAGTCTGTGAACCGGCACGGGGCGCTGTTTCAGCTTGAAGAGATCGTGTTGGTGGGGCAAACGCTGATCCTGGTGAACGACGGCACCGGGCAGTCGCTGGAATGCCGCGTTGTTTCCATCCACCGGGCTCGCGACGGAAAGCAGTATATCGGAGTGGAGTTCATCTCGCCCGAAACGAACTTCTGGCGCATGCAGTTCCCGATTCCAGGCGCAAAACCGCTGCGCCGCGTGGCTCCTAGCAAAGTCTCCGCGTAAACCGGAACACCGCATTCCTGCTCCCCGTTTTTGTTCCTCGCTAGATTTGCCGTTTGGTCATCCGCAGCTTTGCCTTGACATAATCTTCGTTTTCGAGTGATCCCAAACCTACTCATTTCTCAGCGCCACTATCGGATCGAGCCGAGCGGCGCGCCGGGCCGGCAGGAAACTCGCCAAAGCCGCAACCGCCGACAAACTCACTACGGCCAGAACGTATGTCAGCACATCTGTGGGCTTCAAGCCGAAGAGCATGGAAGCGGCGGTCCTCGCGGTGGCCAGGGCTAGAACCGCTCCGGCCGCGAGACCAATCAAGAGCAGGATGCCCGTCTCCCGCAAGACCAGGTGAATGATTTTTTTCTGCCCGGCGCCCAGCGCCATACGAATCCCGATCTCATTTCGGCGCTGCTCGACCATGTAAGAGTCCGATTGCGGCGAGCACCACGGCAAGCACTCCAAAAAACCCGGAAAGAGCAGCCATCAAGCGGTCGCGCAGCAGGCCATCCTGTACCATTTTGTGAAACGGGGAAAATGTGACGTCCAGACCGGGATGGGCCTGGTTTGCGGCGCTTTTCACCCCAGAGAGAAGATTTGCCGGTGGCGCATTCGAGCGAATCAGGATTTGCGCATCGCTGTCCGGATGATCGTACTGTGCCTGGCTGGTGTATACGATGGGCTGAGGGGCCTCCCGCAGTGCAAAATATTTCGAATTCTTTGCCAGCCCGATAATCTCGTAGGGCGGGGTAATGGTCCGCAGGCGGCCGATGCGGAAGGTCATCCCGACGGGATTTCTGCCATTCGCAAATTTGCGCGCGAACCCTTCGTTCACGATGGCGACATTTGGTGAACCCTTGAGGTCGTGCTCATCGAAATCTCGGCCCGCGAGCATCGCGGTTTGCAGCGTCTGGAAAAATCCCGGACTCACTCGATTGAACGAAGCCACTGGGGCCTCGCCCTTCGGTGCACCCGAGGTCCCCATCAATACATCGTGATTTTCGCCATTGCCGGTCAGCGGCACAATCTCCGCGATCGCGGCGGAATCCACTCCCGGAATGGCCCGCACCCGGCTCAGAAGTTCCGAAGAGAACGCAAGCCGGCGTTCATTCGACAGACCCAGAGCACTGAAATCTATATCCGTCACTAGAATGCCGTCCTGACGGAAGCCGGCATCAACCATGGCCAGGTTGTTCAGGCTGCGCGCGAAAAGAAGGGCGCCCACGAGCAGCATGAGTGACAGCGCAATTTGAGAGACCACCAGTATCCGCCGGAAACCAAACCCTGAGCGCCCTCCGGTCGTGCCGCGCCCACTCTCTTTCAACACCACGCCCGGTGTCACGCTGGTCGCGCGCCATGCCGGCGCGAGTCCGAACAAAATGCAAGCTAAACCGGCGAGAGCGGCCGTGAAGCCGAGAACGCGCCAGTCGGTTCCGAGATCCACAAACAGCGGATCGTTCTGGGTGCTGAGGGAAGCGACCAGAATCTGGCTGAGGCTTCGCGCCAGCAGCCCCCCCAACCCGGCGCCGATTCCCGCAAGGAGAAAGCTTTCCGCAAGCAGTTGGCGAATCAATCGTCCGCGGCTCGCCCCGACGGCCATGCGCATGCCCATCTCTTTTTCCCGCGCGCTTGCGCGTGCCAGCATGAGATTCGCCAGGTTTGCGGAAGCGATCAATAGCACCAGCCCGGCAAGAGCCAACAGGAACCACAGCGGATTTTCGAAGTTGCGGCGCAATTCCGACGAACCAGAATCTCCCGGAAATGCTCCTAGCTTGTAGCCAAGGTAGTGCCTGGCTTGTTCCGGATTGAAAGTGGATGGCAGCGTGGCCTCGAAAATTCCGGGCGATATGGCCCGCAGTTGAGCTGCCGCGCGGTCCAGTGTCCAGCCAGGCTTCAGCCGGCCCATGGCCGTAAGCCACCAACCAGTAGCTTGACGAAGCTGGCTATCTTCGCCCACGATGATCGGTTCGGCACAAAGCGGCACCGCAATATCAAAGTAGCGGCCGACCTCCACGCCGTAAAAGTCGGGTGCCGTGACGCCGATAATCTCAAAAGGATGCCGGCTGATCGTCAGCGTTCGGCCAATCACCGAATTCTCTCCGGCGTATTGATGCTTCCAAAACGAATGGCTGATGACCGCGCCGGTAGAATTGCAATTCGGACGATCGTCTGCAGCGGTCAATAAGCGCCCGAGTGCCGGCTCAACGCCCAGCGTCTCAAAAAACTCACCGCTTACCCAGAGCCCTTGCACATTATGGGCTTCGCCGCCGGTGAAATATTGAAGAGATTCGGACCCCAGGCGAAAACGCTCGAAAACGCCTGCTGCTGCGCGCGAATTTTCTCCCACTGGCCATAGGTCAGCTCAGGATATCGCGTGGTGAAGTTGCCGCTTGCCCCATTGCGGTGATCAATGTTGATCTTGACCATCTGCTCGGGGTTCTTCACCGGCAGAGTGCGCAGCCGCACCGCGTCCAGCAGTTGAAAGATTGCCGTATTCGCGCCGATGCCGAGCGCCAGAGACAAAATCGCCGCTGCCGCAAAAGCGGGGTTGAACCGGAGTAGACGCAAACCGAACTCCAGATCCTGCCAGAGCGTTTCGACCAATGACTCCCAACGCACAGCGCGGACCTGTTCCTTTACACTTTCGGCGCCGCCCATCTCGATGCGCGCGGCTCGCATCGCTTCTTCGCGGCTCATCCCGCGGCGCATCTTCTCATTCACGGCAGTGTCCAGATACCCGCCCAATTCCTCATCCATTTCGCGCTCGACCTGTTCCTTGCGGAACGATCCCCGCAAACCGCCCGCAAGATTCCGAAGAAAAGACATCGCCGGCCTCCTACGACTCCGCCTCGAGAATTCGCGCAATGGCAGCCGTTTGTCTCGCCCATTCGCGGGTCTCGCCCGTGAGTTGTTTGCGCCCGAGTGCCGTCAGCGCGTAATACTTCGCGCGCCGGTTGTTCTCCGTGTCCCGCCATTCGCTCTTGAGCCAGCCGGCCCGCTCTAGCCTGCGAAATGCCGGAAACAGCGATCCCGGGTTCACCTGGAAGACGCCCTTGCTGATCTGCTCAATACGAATCGCTATCCCGCAGCCATGCAGCGCTTCCAGTTGCAACGTTTTCAGGATCAGCATGTCCAGCGTGCCCTGGACCAGGCCGCTTGGTTTGTGCGCCATGAAACGCGCTCCTCTCGGCTGCCAAGAGGAAGATGGCATCGTTACCCTAGATTGTCAAGTGGAGCGGATGGAAGGACGGGTACAGCGTGATTCCGTTCGTTCCGCGGTACGATCTGCCTATAGTAAACAGAGTGAAAAGGATCGGACTGATTTCGGATACGCACGGCTTGCTGCGCAAGGAAGCGGTGGAAGCCCTGGGCGGGTCGGAGATGGTCATTCACGCAGGGGACGTGGGGAAGCCGGAGATTCTGGAGGAGCTGAAAAAGATTGCGCCGGTTGTAGTGGTGCGTGGAAATGTGGATACCGAGCCGTGGGCGAAGGAGTTGCCGGAGACGGCCGTGGTGGAGGCAGGCGCGGCAATGATCTACGTCTTGCACGATGTGAACGCCCTGGATTTGGATCCTGCCGCATCCGGTTTTCAGATCGTCGTCAGCGGCCATTCCCACAAACCGGGAAAGACCGAACGCGATGGCGTGCTGTACATCAATCCGGGAAGCGCCGGACCGCGGAGATTTCAGTTGCCGGTGACGGTGGCGCGGCTGAAGCTAGGACGAACAACTTTCGCGGTGGAGTTCGTGTACCTCGAAGATTCCAGGTAACCCGGTTAGCACCCAAGGTCATCTTTCGTTGCTCTTAATGTGGGGCGGTAACCCAAGCGAGGCCGTCGACGCCCGGAGTGAGCTCGATGGGCTGCTGCATTGTCCAGGAGGGCAGGTCGAGGACTGCAATCTTGCCGGCTCCTGTCCCGCTCACATAAGCGATCTCCCCGTCCGGGCGAATCAGGATTTCCGACGATCTTTCCGGAACATCCAGCGAACGCACCACCTTCAGCGTTTGCAAATCAACGACGTGCAGACGATTTGCTGCCATGCTGACCGCGAGCAGCCAGCGCCCATCGGGAGTCGCCGCCGACGCATACGCCACATTCGGCAATTCGATCCAGTTTGTGATTTTGTTCGTGGCCGCATCGATGACCGCGATGCGGGGCGCATCCTGGTCCCGGCGCTGACGTTGGCCGTGTAACCGCGGCGGCCGTCTCGCGAAAGAACCAGCATGTGGGATTGCGGTTCGCCCGTGGGAATTTCCGCGAGGACCTTGCGCGTGGATGGATCGATCACATCGACGGCGTCCGCAAGCTCGGCGGTGACGTAGAGCAGACCGTCGGGCCCGAATTCGGCACGATGCGGGCGGAGCGGTTTGCCCAGATCGATGGTGGCAGCGAGTTTGCGTTCCTGCAGATCGATGACGTCGATCGTGCTGCCGTCCGTCCCGGGCTTTCCGACGCCCGAGTTTCCGTAGATCGGGACGTAAGCGAAGCGGCTGTCTTTCGATACGATGACTTCATGGCCGTTCACCCCTACTGCAATTTTTGCGAGTTCGCGGCGATTGTCGGGATCGACCACCAGTAGGGTGTGCTCCTTCTGATTCGCCACGACCAGTAGACCGCCTGCCGGCGGCACTGACTTTGCGCTTCGTAGCACCGCTGAAGTGACGAGCATCATGGAAACAAGAAGCAATAACAGGCGTGGGATCATGGACCACCTCAACGGAGCATCTCTCTCGTTCGAATGCACGGAAACTCAGCGGAGTATATCTTTTCCAGAAGTCAGCGGCTACGCCCGCCTCTCTTTTTCACCGGTTTTTTACTGCGAGCCTTGCGCGCCGAAGGCTTTGCGTTGGCGATCGCATCGCGGGTTTTCTTCGGAAGCCCCGCAAATACCATGTCATAAGAATCGCGCAGCAAGCGCGCGAGTTCGTCAGCCGGCAAAGCGTCCCAGGTTTGGAGCGCGACCCATTGCGCTCGCGCCAGGTAAGGCGCAGGAATGACGCTGGGCCGCTCCGTGAGTTCTGCAAAATGTTCCGGTGACGACTTGAACGAGAGACACACGGGAGCCGGCTCCAGTGGCGTCGCGGCAAACATCTTCCCGCCGACTTTGAACAGCAGGTCGCTGCCCCACTGGATCTGTTCCGTGGCGCCCGGAAAGGAAAGGCATAGCTCGCGCAGCCAATCAACGTCCATGAGCAAGATTCTAGGACAAAGAGAGGGCTTGCCTCAATGGATGAGAAGACATCCCCAGCGAAGTCGCTGTCTGGTCATCCTTTCCAGGCGATCTCCTTCACCGGGCCGATAACAAAGATATAAGAAAGAGCAGCCAGCAGTGCAACGACCGCCATAATGACGAAGGCGACGAAGAATCGTCCGGTGTAATCGATGACGAATCCCGTCACTGCCGGCGCGGTGACGCCGGCAAGATTTCCGACGAAATTCTGCAAGCCCGTCCATCGGCCCGCCATTCTGGACCCGGCCAGAGTTTGTGTGATCGCCCAGATATTTGATCCGCACATGCCGCCGGCCGCGAACGCTAGTAGAAGTAGAATCAAGGAAACTGTGGGACCGGTGAGGGCGCAGCCAAGGAGAAGTAGCCCGGCACTCCCCGCTCCCGCACCCGCAAAAGTTTTGCGAACGATAGTCGGCGTTCCACCTGCAGCGATCCACCGGTCGGAGATCCCGCCGAAAAGCACCGCAGCAGCCGCGTAGCACAAGTATCCCAGGCCGCCAATCTTCGCCATCGTGCCCATCGAAAAGTGGCGCTCACGCACCAGATAAAACGGCAGCCAGGTGATCTCGAAGTACAGCACGTAGTTTGCGCCAAATAGTCCCCCACAGGTCCCCCACATCGATCGTTGCTTCAGGATTTCAAGAAATCCTACGTCGCTTTCCCCCCCGGAGGAAACGGCCATGCTTCCTCGCGGCATCCACGCGAACCAAGGAATCAGCCAGGCCATGCTAACGACGCCAAGAACGATGAAGAAGGGGCGCCAGCCGTATCGCGCCATGAGCGTGCCCCCGAAAAACGTGCCCAGGGCCGGGCCGCAGCCAACTCCGGCAGCGATGAGTGCATTTGCGAATCCACGGCCAACTTCCGGAACGTGCCCCACCAGCGTCCTCGCGTAACAGGGGTAGGCGACCGATTCGCCGATCCCCAGCATAAGCCGCGCGGCGAGCAATGCCGTGAACGCGTGCAAGCCGCCGGTGACAGCCGTCGCGCCGGACCAGAGGAAAAAGCCAAAAGCCATTACCCATTTGACTTCAAAGCGATCCGTCAGCCATCCGGAAACCGGAAGGAAGAGAGAGTAGGTCCAGAAAAAGGAGGACAACAAGATGCCAAGCTGCGAGGCCGACAAGCCAAGCTCCCCCTTCAGCAAGGGCGCGGCGATGGAGAGGTTGCCGCGATCGATGTAATTGATAAGGGCGGAAAGGGCCAGTAGCGCAATCAGCCGGGTGACCGGACGTGAAAGCCTGTTGTTCTCGTTGGCGGGTGCGGTGGGCAAGTGTGAACGCCGGAAATTCTCTCCGTCCGGAGGGATTGTTGCAAACTACTTCATCCTTCTGCTTTCGTAGCCCCTGCCTGGAGGGCTACCTCCAAACGGTGAGGATCGCTCCCATGACGAGGTAGCAGACGAGCTGATAACCAGTATTGATGGCGAAGAGCTTCATGCTCTGCTTTGCGAACAGTGCACCAGTCAATTGGACGGTGGCAACGAAACCGAGCCACACATGGAACCCGACCATCAAGCCGAAATGGAGGTCTTCTGCCCGAAGCCCATGGAGGATCAAGGCCAACGTGAAAGCGGAAACCAGGCTGGCAACAAAGGAGCCGCCGTAGGCCGGGCCAGCGCTCTTTTTCATTTCCTCCATCCGAGCTTTGTCGTTCGGATCATAGCCCATCTCGCGCATCCACGGTTTTGCGAAGAGCAGGGGCGAGTACCACAAGAATCCCACCACCATGGTGGATATCGCGGCTACCAGGATCGCCAGCCAATTCAATTGATGAAAGTGCATGGAGGAACTCCTTCGAATGGAGAAACAGAGAAACAGGTGGCGGTATCCTATGACGCGTCGTGCTGGGATGCAAAGGGAAATAGAGTTGAATGAGTTGAGAAGAGCTGAACAAGCCCGCCGAGCACGGCGCCTGCCGCAGAGTTGAGAGAAAACGGTAGCCAGTTTAGAGCCTACTACCGTTTTGGGAGGGGTTTGCGGGGTCGCTGCTTGGCGGAGATGGATTTGATGATGGGCTGCTGGCGACTCTTGGGATCGAAGGGCACTTTCGCGCGGCGCAGAGCCAAGTTCATCAGTTTCTGAACGTAGGGGTCGTCCCGTACAGAAACATCTTCCAGTCGGATGTGTCGCACTACTCTGCCCTCTCCCTGAAGACGCCGTTGAGGGTCCGGGAGCCCTGCTCCCTGAAGGAAGCACAGAGTCACCCAGCGGGGAAACAGCACGATCGAGAAAATAGCCAGTGAGGCCCGGTCGTTCGGCCCGAAGCCGATCACCAAACCGTTGTAGTTGTCATAGACCATCTCGACGGCCCCGAGCAACCGCTTGCGCATTCTGACCAGCACCCGTCGCGCAAACGCCGCGATGGCCGGATCGTACTTGGCGAGGAACGAGTCGATCTGCCGTTTTGGATTCGCCGTGAGTTTGGACTTTGCCAGCATCGTTGATCCGCCTCAACGATTTCCTTCCAAGCCCGCTTTCGATGGACGATGGCGCTTGCTAGTGGGCCCTGCGGAAATCCACGTAATCGCGCCCGGCGTAGAGCCGGTAGCTTCCCGCGGTGGCCGAGGCAAGCACTTGCAGCGGCACGGGTCGCTTCATTTCCGCGTCGTGCTGCGAGGCGGCCTGCAAGACGTCGTTGGCGCCCAGGTCCATCACCACAAACTTCCCTCCGGTGATGAAACCGATGCCGTAAGCGCCGGGCTTCAAGGTTTGACCGGCGATTTCGAGCGTGACCTCGCTGAGCAGATAGGCTTGGTACTTCTCTTTGATCCCCGTGGAGTAGCCGGAGCTGTCAACCATTCCTGCGAGAACGTAAAAATCGTCAGCGAAGTGGACCCCACCGCTGTTGCGGAACTGGACTGGCGCACTCTGGCCGCGAAAAAAAACGCGCTCCGGGAAAATTTTCGAAGAAATGTCAGCGGCCTTGAGGACCACCTCCTTGCCCGCGGCGGGCGGGTTGTCGGCCCTTACGGCATGAAGATGCCGGAGAGGGAAACTCAGAAGCACGAGCGGCAGGAAAATGAAAAACCTCTTGAGTCGGATCATGGAAACTCCTTTCAGCATGCGGGAATCCTACAACATTTAGTTTTGTTCTGGAAAAAAGAAACGAGGGCCATCGGCGCTGCTCTGGCCCATTGCATTTTCGGAAACAAAAAAAGCCGCGAAACGGCCAAAGCGGCGGTGTGATATCTTACGCGCGCGCCTGCGGGGCTGCACAAAGGAGAGCATAAGGATGCTGGATCGGCGAAATTTCATGAAGACGTGTTCGGGAATGGGTCTGGCAGGAACACTGTTTCCAGGGGTGTTATGGGCGCAAGCACAAGGGCAGGGTGGCGCGAAAATCACGAAAGAGATGATCGACAATGCCGCTTCCATCGCGGACGTGGCCATCGCGGATGAGTACAAGCAATTGATGCTCGACAATTTGAACGAGCAAGCGAAAGGTTACCAAGAAATCTACAAGTTGCACATACCGAACTCCGTCGAGCCCGCGCTGATTTTTGATCCCGTGCTCCCGGGGATGAAGTTCGAGACGGAACGCAAACCGATGCGCATATCCAAGGCGCACAGCGCTGGCGCCTCGGGTGCGCCGAAGAATTTGGAGGCTTTGGCGTTCGCGAGCGTTCGCGAATTAGGTGAGCTCGTTCGAACGAAAAAAGTTTCGTCGCGCGCGCTGACGGAGATGTATCTGGGGCGGTTGAAAAAGTACGATTCGGCGCTGAAGTTTGCCGTGACGCTGACGGAAGTGCGCGCGCTCGCGCAGGCCAAGCAGGCAGACGCGGAAATTGCCGCGGGAAAATACCGCGGGCCGCTCCACGGCTTGCCGTGGGGCGCCAAGGACTTGCTCGCGACGAAGGGCATTCGAACGACGTGGGGCGCAGGCGGATTCGAAAGCCAGATGATCGATGAAGATGCAACCGTTGTAAAACGCTTGGATAAAGCGGGTGCGGTGCTGGTCGCGAAATTAACTCTGGGCGCCCTGGCGCTGGGCGATGTGTGGTTTGGCGGCGTCACGCGGAATCCCTGGAACATGCATCAGGGATCGAGCGGCTCTTCGGCGGGACCGGCTTCGGCGACCGCGGCGGGATGCGTGGCGTTCAGCATCGGGTCGGAGACGCTCGGCTCGATTTCGTCACCATCGACGCGTTGCGGGTGCACGGGATTGCGGCCGTCGTTCGGCCTGGTGCCGAGGACGGGCGCGATGGCGCTCTCCTGGAGTATGGACAAGTTGGGGCCCATCTGCCGGACCGTGGAAGATTGCGCGCTAGTCCTGGACGCGATTCAAGGGCGAGATGGCAAGGATCGCGCGGTACAGCCCGCGGTATTCAATTGGGACGCGAATCTGGATTGGCGAAAGCTGCGCGCCGGGTATTTGAAATCCGCATTCGAACGGAAACCGGACGAGCAACAAGAGGCCGCGAAGGAAGAGCCGGCCGCGACTCCCGAAGAACAGAAAAAGCGCGAAGAGCGGAAGAAGCGCCGCGAAGCAGCGCAGGCGAGAGCGGAATACGACAGAAAATATAACGAGGCCGCGTTGGCGAAATTGCGGGAGATGGGAGTGAATCTCTTGCCTGTCGAGATGCCGAAATTTCCCTACGACGCCATGGTGACGATGCTGACGGCGGAATCGGCGGCGGCTTTCGATGAACTGACGCGCACGGGAAAAGACAAGCTGCTGACATCGCAGAAAGACCATGACTGGCCGAATTCGTTTCGAACGGCACGCTTCATTCCAGCGGTAGAATACATCCAGGCCGCGCGCGCACGCCGGCTGGCGATGGATGCAGTCGCAAAAGTGTTCGACGATTTTGACGTCGTTGTGGCGCCGACGAGCGGCGAACAGCTTGTGATTACGAATTTGACGGGACACCCAGCGGTGATTTTGCCGAATGGGCTGCGCGGAAGCGATGCGCCGAAATATCCTTCGGAAGACGCGAGCGATTTCCAGAACGCAGGCGGCCCCGGAACTCCCACAAGTTTGACGTTTCTCGGAAAATTATACGGCGAGGCCGAACTGCTGGCATTTGCGCGCGCCTACCAGGAAGCGACGGGATTTCATCTCCAGCATCCAAAGTTGGCGCCCGGGTCCTAAGCGAAGCCGGATGAGCCACAGCTGAGCCGGACTGCGTCCCCTTCATCAGAAGAACGGCCAACCAAGAGAGTTAAGAAAGCCGAATCCCTGGAAGGAGCCAAAGATTACTTTTTGAGATCAGCGCGGGTGCGCTGGAGCTTGACGGCCGTGGTGCGGAGAGTTTCGGGAACGTTTTTGTTGGTGGTGAGGCGCTTGAGGTCCACGGCGTTGAGCATGGGAAGCATGTGCATGGTGACATCAAGAGGCGCCTTGGGATTGTTGATGAGATTGCGGACAACAGTGTAGTTCTTGCGGAAATTGCGGTTGCCGGCGATCAGGCGAAGAATCTCATCGGTGAGGCTGGACATCGCGGCGAAGGCTTCCACTTCCTGGTCGGTGAGGCGAGGGGATTGCAGCACGGCGCGTTGGACGACCTTGTTGTTGTCGCGGATGAGCGTGCGGCGGGCTTCAGAACCACCCTTCATGGCGAACTGCACACGCTGCGCAACGGTCATTTTCGCCAGACGCTGAATCAGAGTCTGTCGCCTTGCCGCGTCGGATTCAACCGCAGCTGCGGCTTCCGCGAGCGCAGTTTCGTCGATGAGATTGTCCGGGCCGTGAAGTTCGTGGAGCTGATTTTTTTGATCGACGGTCAACGAGGAAGACTGCTCGAGAGCGGCGGCCAGCGCGGGAGATTCGCTTACGCGGTCGAGTTCTTCCATCAGCGCCTGAATGCCGAGAGTCGAGAGATGGCGAACTACGGGAACGAGATGTTCGGCAGAACAGTTTTTGTTTTGCACCATGGCGTCGCAGACGCCGGGCTTGTCGGCAAGATTTTTTCCCGCGTAGGAGAAGAGCGCGGGGAGAGCCTGCTCGCGTTTGAGGGCTTCGACGAAGGATTCTATAGGCTGCGAGAGAATCGCATCCTGCGCGCGGACGGCGACGATTTCGTCGGCGTCGCCGGCAAGAACGGCGAGAATTTCCGCGCGTTCCGCGGGAGCAAGATGCGCACCGCCGGTGCAAACGGCGATTTTTCGTTCGCGTGTGGCGCGGCCGCGGCGCAGATCTTCGAGAACTTCGGGGCTGAGAGATTCCACCGGATTATGGCCTCAAGTCCTTGTGAGTAAGCACCATTGTACCGGAGGAGCCGGGCGCACCGAGGGGCGGCATGGCCTTGCCGTTCAATTCCAGCAATACCGCGGAAGAGTCCCCCGCGGTCACCTCGAATTGCCGGCTGGCCGAAAAGTGACGGGTCTCACCGGCAGGCAACTCGG
>WNGJ01014038.1_pt1 | contig 17014 bp, 14 predicted proteins | sample 5400611 | NCBI WGS metagenome assembly WNGJ01 (sample SAMN13153375, study PRJNA577476) | soil metagenome | isolation source: 40 cm soil or saprolite under Garry oak tree replicate 1 | place: USA:California | collected 2016-06-15 | reverse complement strand
GCGCAGCACATAGGTCGAGCAGACCTCGGCCACCATGTTGGCCGCGATCAGCACCACGATCTTGTCCAGCCGTTCCTGGGCTGAGACCTGCTCCGCCATGGTTTCGCGAAGCCGTCTCAGCAAGACGCGGGGGCCTCCCGACGCGCTCCGCATGTGCCAAACCCCTCCTTTGCGAAGCCAGCACGCCGGGTGGCCGGCAGCTGGCATTAAGCTCTAGAAAAACAACAATTTTAGTGATTCGGCGCCGCACCAAACTGAAAGCCGGCCGAATCAGTATGGCCAAAACTGTCGCACAGTTCGCGGCAGCCACCTCATCAGGCCGTATAGCGAATTGAGGCTTGTTTTGCCAAGCAAAACGCCTGCCAGCGGCCATAACGTCTGTGTCAGCGGGATGTTGCGCCTGCTAAGCGCTCGAGTCCCGCCGATGGCTGGAAAAATTCTTCTACGCCTGATCAAGCCCATAAAGCGTGTGCAGCGTACGCACCGCAAGCTCGGTGTAGGCGGCGTCGATCAGTACCGAAAACTTGATCTCGGAGGTGGTGATGGCGCGGATGTTGATATTGCGTGCGGCCAATGCGGAAAATGCCTGCGCGGCGACGCCGGCATGACTGCGCATGCCGCTGCCGATCACCGAGACCTTCGCAACATCGGTGGCGCTGTCGAGCCGGGCATAGCCGATTTTGCCTTTGGACGACGTGATGGTGTCACGGGCGCGGGTATAATCGGAAGCCGGCACGGTGAAGGTGAGGTCGGTGGTGGCGCCGTCCTCTGAGACGTTCTGAACGATCATGTCGACGTTGATGTTGGCTTCCGCCAGCGGCCCGAAGATCGAGGCCGCGACCCCCGGCTTGTCCTGGATCTGGCGGACGGAAATCTGCGCTTCGTCCTTGGAAAAGGCGATGCCGGTGACAACGTGGCTTTCCATGATTTCCTCCTCGTTGCAGATCAGCGTTCCCGGTGGTTGGTTGGCGTGGGGGTTGATATCTTCGGGCTTGTCGAAACTGGAGCGGACGAAAACCGGCATGTTATGCACCATGCCGAGCTCGACCGAGCGGACCTGAAGCACTTTGGCGCCCTGCGACGCCAGTTCCAGCATGTCCTCGAACGCTATCCTGTCGAGCCGGCGCGCCTTCGGCACCACACGCGGGTCGGTGGTGTAGACGCCGTCGACATCGGTGTAGATGTCGCAGCGGTCGGCATGGATGGCGGCGGCGATTGCCACCGCCGAGGTATCCGAACCGCCGCGTCCAAGCGTGGTTATTCGCCCGGTCTGCGGATTGATGCCCTGGAAGCCGGCGACGACGGCGACTTCCTTGCGTTCCCGAAATCGATTGATCAGTTCGGAACCGTCGATCTCGAGAATCCGCGCGGAGGCATGGGCGTCGCTGGTTTTGATCGGGATCTGCCAGCCCTGCCAGGAGCGCGCCTGAACGCCGATCGCCTGCAGTGCGATCGCCAGCAGCCCAGCCGTGACCTGCTCGCCGGACGCCACCACGACGTCATATTCGCGTGCGTCGTGCATCGGCGAGGCGTCGCGGCACCATTCCACCAGTTCATTGGTCCTGCCGGCCATTGCCGACACCACCACGGCGACATCATGGCCGGCATCGACCTCGCGCTTGACATGCCGCGCGACGTTACGGATGCGGTCGATATTGGCGACGGAGGTGCCGCCGAATTTCATCACGAGACGGCCCATGACGGCTGATGCATTCCCCTAAGAGGATAACTATTTAACCCGCATGGAAATCGAAGCATACGGGCCAAAAGGCGCGTATACATAGCGGCGCGTTCGGGGGCAAGCAACCGGGTTCCGGTATATCCCCAAAACGCGGGACAGCGTGGCGTAGCGGTAATTGAGGCCGATAGTATGGGGCGTTATATCGACGATATCCTGCAGCCCGGAGAAAAGGTGCTGTATTCGACCAATGCGCACTGGATATTTTATTGGCCGGCGATCGTGGCCTGGATCGTGGCCCTCGCCCTGTTCCTTGAATCGCGCGCGACCGTCACCGAAGGTCTCGTCCTGTTGTGCCTGTCGGCCTCCGCCGTGGCGGCGATTGCCGCGTTGTACTGGACTGTGAAGGCCTGGTTCCACCGCTGGACCACCGAAACCGACGTCACCAATCTGCGCGTCGTGCACAAGACTGGCTTCATCAAGCGCCGGACGTTTGAGATGAGCCTCGACAAGGTCGAGAGCGTGGACGTCAATCAGAGCATTCTCGGCCGCATCCTCAATTACGGCGACGTGACCATCCTCGGCGTCGGCGAGGGCAAGGAAACGATCTCGACCATCGCTTCCCCCCTTGACTTCCGCAATTACATCACCGCGCGCCACGCATGACCATGCAGCAAAATTCCTCTTCAGGATTCCCCGGCGCCCCGGCGTCCACCGTCGACCCCACCGAGGTCGCGAAGTTCTCGAAATTGTCGGACGAATGGTGGGACCCCAAGGGCAAGATGGCGCCGCTGCACAAGATCAACCCGCTGCGGCTGAGCTATATCCGCGACGCCGCCTGCCGCAAGTTCGAGCGTAATGTCAAAAGCCTGAACTGCCTTTCGGGCCTGCGCATCCTCGATATCGGCTGTGGCGCCGGCCTGTTGTGCGAGCCGTTCACCCGGCTCGGCGCGCAAGTGATCGGTGTCGATCCGTCCGCCAGCAACATCGCGGCGGCGCGGATGCATGCCGACAGGGGGCATCTCTCGATCGATTACCGCTGCACCACCGTCGAGCAGATGGACGTGCGCGAGCGCTTCGAGATCGTGCTGGCGATGGAAGTGATCGAGCACGTCACCGACGTCGGCGTCTTCCTCAATCGTTGCGCCGCGATGCTCAAGCCCGGCGGGCTGATGGTAATCTCGACGTTGAACCGCAACTGGAAGAGTTTCGCGCTGGCCATCGTCGGCGCGGAATACGTACTGCGCTGGCTGCCGCGCGGCACCCATCAATGGGACAAGTTCGTCACCCCCGAGGAACTCGCTCGTCATCTTGAGGACAACAAGCTCACCATCACCGAGCAGGCCGGCGTGGTCTACAGCCCCTTCACCGACCGTTGGAATCTCTCCTCCGACGTGGACGTGAACTACATGGTGGTGGCGGAGGGGATTTAGCGGGATTTGGTCGCTCCCCGCGTTCGCATCGCGTTCGCAGGGGCGACGCTGTACCTGGTGTCAGGCGCAATCCTGTCATGACGCTGTTTCCGTTGACCGCGCTCGCTCCCACCGGCACGGTGGCCGCAATTTTCAGCTCGCCAACCGATTCCTTCACCCATGATCAGCATCGCCACGCTTTGGATTCCGTTCACCATCGTCGCGGCGCTGGGGCAGGTCGCGCGCAATGCGATGCAGCGCTCGTTGACCGGGCCGCTCGGCACCTGGGGCGCGACCAATATCCGCTTCCTGTTCGGGTTTCCGTTCTCGATCGTCTTTTTTGTCGTCGTAATCGCGGTGAGCGGCGATGCCGTGCCATGGCCGACGGCGGCGTTCTGGCCGTGGCTGCTGCTTGGCGCGCTCAGCCAGATCGTTGGCACCGGCATGATGCTGCTTGCCATGAACGACCGCTCGTTCGTGGTGACGACGGCCTATTTGAAAACCGAGGCGATCCAGACCGCGATCTTCGGTTTTGTCTTTCTCGGCGATCATCTCACCTTGCTGAAGGTGATGGCGATTCTGATCGCGACCGCAGGTGTGGTCATTGCCGCGCTGCGGCCTGGTGCCGGGAAGGGCTTTTCGGATTTGAAACCGACGCTGCTCGGCCTGGCCGCCGCCGCGGCGTTTGCGCTGTCGGCGGTCGGCTTTCGCGGCGCGGTGATCGTGGTGCCCGGCGTGTCGTTCGTGACGGCGGCGTCATTCACCCTGGTATTCGGGTTGTTCGTGCAGACGCTGGTGCTGACCGTCTATCTGTTGGCGCGCGCGCCCGACGTGCTCAGGAAAATCATCGGCCTGTGGAAGCCCTCGCTGTTGGCGGGCTTCATGGGTGCGTTCGCCTCGCAGTTCTGGTTTCTGGCGTTCGCGCTGACCGCCGCCGCCAACGTCCGCACACTGGCGCTGATCGAGGTTTTGTTCGCGCAAGGCGTGGCGTATTATTCGTTCAAGCAGCCGCTGTCGGCGCGCGAATTGTCCGGCATCGCGCTGATCGTGATCGGCGTGGCGCTGCTGGTTTCCGTCTAGCGATTGACGACGAGCAGCCCCGCGGCGGACGGCGAGGCGTCAGTTCCTGTCGTCCGGCAGCACCGGCAGCGGCGACACTTCGACGCCTTCCTCGATCAAAGAGCGCGCTTCCTCGGGTGACGCCTCGCCGTAGATCGGGCGATGTTCGATATCGCCATAGTGCATCTTGCGGGCTTCGTTGGGAAAGCGTTCGCCGACATTGTCGGCGTTCTTCACGATATGATCGCGCAACTCTTTAAGCTTGGCGCGCAATTCGCGCTCCTGCGCCATCAGCAGCGGCGTCGAGGCGGGGGTTGCGACTTCGGTGGCGGCGGCGGGGGCCGGCTCTGTGGTCTCGCGCCGCTTCTTGCTGACGATCTGCGGGGCCATGATGGCGCGTTCGACCTTGGCCGAACCGCAGGAGGGACAGTTCACCAGCTTGCGCTTCTCCTGGGTCTCGTAGGCGGCCGAGCTTTGAAACCAGCTCTCGAACGCATGGCCGCGCTCGCAGCGTAGGTTGTACCGGATCATACCGATCCCCGCACCAGGTGCAGATGTTCGGGGCCCGCCTTGGGATCGGCCACGCTGAAGCGGCGGCCGTGCTGCAATGACGGCACGCTCCTGCGCGCGGTCTCGACTTTCGCGGGATCGATCTTCGCCATGACCACGCCGGGCTCGACGCCGCCTTCGGCAACCACCACGCCCCAGGGATCGATGATGAGCGAATGTCCAAAAGTCTCGCGCTTGTTCTCGTGCATGCCGGCTTGGGCGGCTGCGAACACAAAGCATCCGGTCTCAATGGCGCGGGCGCGCAGCAGCGTGTGCCAATGCGCTTCGCCGGTCTTGCGGGTGAAGGCGGAGGGCACCGTGAGGAACGAGGCGCCGCTCTCGGCGAGCGCGCGATAGAGCGCCGGAAAACGCACGTCGTAGCAGATCGTCAGCCCGATGCGGCCCCAGGGCAGGTCCGAGATCACCGCGGTCTCGCCCGGCTGGTAGTTGGCGGATTCGCGATAGCTCTCGCCGCCGGGCAGATCGATATCGAACATGTGGATCTTGTCGTAGCTCGCGAGCACATTGCCGTCCGGCCCGATCAGGAACGAGCGGTTGACGGCCTTCTCGGGCGAAAAGCGCAGCGCCAGCGATCCGACATGGAGATGGATATTCAGTTCCTTGGCCAGCGCGCGATAGGCCTTCAGCGAGAGATCGTCTTCCTCGGTGGCGAGATGTTCGAACAGCGCCGTGCGGTTCAGCTGCATCATGTTGCTGACCTCAGGGGTCTGCACATAGTCCGCGCCTTGCGCGGCGGCCTGCCGGATCAGTCCAGTGGCCTGTTCGAGGCTTGGTTCCGGCAGCAGCCCGGTGCGCATCTGCACCATGGCGGCGGTGAAGGTGAGGTCAGCGCTCATGAATTGGCCTTTTCGCCCGCCAGCAACGAATCGAGCTTGCCTTCACGGTCGAGGGCATAAAGCTCGTCGCATCCGCCGACATGGATTTCGCCGATGAAGATCTGCGGAAAGGTCGCACCGGCACCGGCGCGATCCCACATCTGCTGACGACGCCGCGAATCGGTGGCGACATCGTGTTCGGTGAACGCGGCTTTTTTGCGCGTCAGCAACGACTTGGCGGCGCTGCAGTAACCGCAGCCCGGGCGGGTATAGATCTCAATGGCAGCGGTCATGTTGCGCCCTGTTTCTGGAAGTCGCTGATTATATGGGAGCTTTATGGGTGTCCACAACCCGGGCGAACACCAGCACGTCGACCTGCGCGGCCTTGGCGCGCAGCAGCGCCCGCGCGCAGGCATCGACGGTGGCGCCGGAGGTCAGGACGTCATCGACCAGGACCACGCGGCGGCCCTGAATGTCGGCGGACCGGTCGGCGGCGACCTTGAAGGCGCCCTGCACGTTGCTGGCGCGCTGCGGCCGGGACAGGCCGATCTGCTGCTGGGTCGGCCGGACGCGCCGGAGCGCTTCCGATAGCACCTTCACGCCGCTTTGCCGCTCGATCGATCGCGCCAGCGCGCCGGACTGGTTGTAGCGGCGGCTCCAGCCGCGCCGCCAATGCAACGGCACCGGAATCAGCGCGTCGGCCTCCTTGAGCAGCTCATGACCGGCTCGCGCCATCCAGCGGCCCATCGCGGGTGCCAGATCGGTGCGGTCCTGGTATTTCAGCGCATGCACCAGCGTTCGCGCGACGTCGTCATAGCGTACGGCGGCGCGGGCGCGCTGATAGGCCGGCGGATCGGCGATGGCCTCCATCGACAGCATGCCGGGACCGGGATCGTAGACAAAGGGAATGCCGAGCCGCGGGCAATAAGGCGGTGCGATGAACGACAGCTTGGCCCAGCAATTTGCGCAGACGCCTTCGCCGTCGACCGGTTCGCGGCAGGCGACGCACAGCGTCGGCAACGCGATGTCGAGCGCCAGCCGCGCGGCGTGAGACCACGCGACGCGGCAGGTGCCGAGCGCGCCGCGCAGGTGGGCGGAGATGGAACGGGATGGGGAGGTCTCGGCGTCCATGAGGGGAAGGGTAGCGCCCTGATGGCTGCCGCTCAAGCGGCAAGCAGCAGTGTTCTTGTCTCGCCCAGCGGGGTGAGGGAACGCACTGCCGCATATGCGAGTTTTCGATTTCAATTTTCAAATGCCCCAACCGTCATTGCGAGGAGCCCTTGCGACGAAGCAATCCATCGCGCCGCGCAAAGAAGGTAAGAAAGAATGGATTGCTTCGTTGCGCTCGCAATGACGGTGCTCTGATTTCCAGTACGACTTCGCCCTCGCGGCGCGGAGCGTCCGAGGCGTTGCTTTTATTTTCTGCCCAAAGAGGGCGTGGGGAATGCCGGATGCCCGTTGCACCCGCGGTCTCGTGTGCATTTGGTAGTGGTAGAAGGCACACGAGTAACAACGAGTACACCGGCTTCACCCGGCATCCCCGCACGCAATGGTTTTACGGCTTACTCCGCGCTCTCCCCGGTGACCGGGCTCTTTTGCCACCGTCGCTCAGCGGATATGTTTTTGTCTAAGCCCGGTTGGGCCGACTTAAACTCCGCGAACTTGACGCCAGCGTCGGGGCGTCAGGACCACACGACTTCGCCGTACGCAACAACATCGTTCGTCAGCTCGCCGTTTGATCGCTCACGGTAGAACCCGCCCTGCAACCACGTTGCGCGCCTAATGCTGCCGCGTCCACCGCATCCCGCCCCGCGTTCGTGACGATCGCGATACGCCCCTCTGTGGGACGAGACAGCGTGAGTTCTAAATCTGATTTGGGTCAGGTGGGAACAGAAATATTTTTCTGAAAATCCGAAATAAGACTCGACACGCCTGTCAACAAACAGCCCGACGGGCAAATCACTGGACTGCGGCGAGAACACATTCCTCGTGTCCAGGCTCTGCGGCGCACCGCCGAGTGGCGTTGCACCCCGTCCGGGACACCGGGCTTTCTATCGGATTGCCAGCGACCCGTCGACCGGCGTACCAACCGGCATGGCTTCGAACCCGAATATCGCGCCCATCCTGTTCGACCGCGCTTTGTTGCGGGCGCGGAATTCGCGGGCGCTGAAGTTTGGTCCCGCAACATTTCTGCTCGATCGCGTTGCCGAGGACATCGCGGAGCGGCTGCATGCTGTGCTGCGGGAATTCAAATCCGCGGCCGATGTCGGCACGGCGGGCGATCAGGTCCGCAACGTGGTGGCTGGGCGCGTCGGTCAATTCGCGCACATCGATCTGCCGGACGTGGAGTCCGAGCCAATTCCACTTGTGCCGCAATCTCTCGATCTTGCGGTCTCCGCGCTCGCGTTTCAGTTCGTCAACGATCTGCCGGGCGTGCTGGCGCAGATCCGCCGCGCGCTGAAACCCGACGGGCTATTGCTGGCGGCGATGATCGGCGGCGATACGCTGACCGAGCTACGGCAATCCTTTGCGGCCGCGGAAGCCGAACTGGAAAGCGGGGTGTCGCCCCGCGTCGCGCCGTTTGCCGATCTGCGCGATGTCGGCGCACTGTTGCAGCGCGCGGGCTTTGCGCTGCCGGTCACGGATGTCGATCGCGTCTTGGTGCGCTATGACAGCGCCTTTGCGCTGATGGCCGACCTCAGGCGCATGGGCGCCACCAATATTCTGGTCGAGCGGCGGCGGACGCCAACCCGTCGCGCCACCATGCTGCGGATGGCGCAGATTTATGGCGAACGCTTCGCCGACACGGACGGCCGCATCCGCGCCACCTTCGATGTGATCTGGCTGTCCGGCTGGGCCCCCCCGGTCGTCATTGCACCCGGTCGTCATTGCCGGGCTCGACCCGGCAATCCATCTCGCTACACATGACTCTCTTGAAGAATGATGGATACGCGGGTCGTCTAGCGCGAAGACGCGCTTCGCGCTTTTGCCCACGTATGACGACTGGAGGTGTTGCGTGCGACCCGTCCTCACATCAACAAATCAATCAAATGCGGGATCAGCGGAATGTCCGCGGGCGGCATCGGGTAGTCGCGCAGCTTGTTGGCGCGGACCCAGGTGAGGTTCTGGCCCTCGCGCGCGATCACCTGGCCTTCCCAGCGTCGGCAGATATAGAGCGGCATCAAGAGATGGAAGTCATCGTAGGCGTGGCTGGCGAAGGTCAGCGGCGCCAAACATGCTTCGCTCACGGTGATGCCGATTTCCTCGTGCAGTTCACGGATCAAGGTCTGCTCCGGCCGCTCGCCGGGCTCCACCTTGCCGCCGGGGAATTCCCATAAGCCTGCGAGCGTCTTGCCCTCCGGGCGCTGCGCGATCAGCACGCGCTTGTCGACGTCGACCAGCGCGCAGGCGACCACCAAAGTGAGTTTCACGACCGGTAATCGCCGTTGATCGCGACATACTCCTTGGTGAGGTCACAGGTCAGCACGCGGTCGCGGCCTTTGCCGAGTCCGAGCGCGATCTTGATCTGGATCTTCGGGTTCTTCATCGCTTCCGAAACCTGGGTCTCGTCATAGGAAGGATCGCGCGCGCCGCGGTTGGCGACGCGGATGCCGTTGAACGAGATCGAGAGCTTGTCGCGGTTGGCGGGCTCGCCGGCTTTGCCGACCGCCATCACCACGCGGCCCCAATTGGCATCCTCGCCGGCGATCGCGGTCTTCACCAGCGGCGAATTTGCCACCGACATCGCGATTTTTCGCGCGGAGGCTTTGGTGGTCGCGCCATCGACGATGATCTCGACCAGCTTGCGCGCGCCTTCACCGTCGCGCGCCACCTGCTCGGCGAGATCAGCCAGCACGGCCTGAAACGCTTTTATAAATGCCTTCAGGCGTGGGTCGCCGGCGCGGCTGATTTTCGGTGCGCCGTTGGCGGCGGCCGTGCCGGTGGCGAAGGCGAGCAGCGTATCGGACGTTGAGGTGTCGCCATCGATCGTGACGGCGTTAAAAGTGTTTTCGACGCCGGTCTTGAGCAGCGACTGCAGCGCGCCGGCCGCGATCGGCGCGTCGGTGAATACGAAGGCCAGCATGGTCGCCATGTCCGGCATGATCATGCCGGCGCCCTTGGCCATGCCGTTGATGGTGACTTTGGCCTTGCCGAGCTTCACGGTCGCGGTCGCGACCTTCGGAAACGTGTCGGTGGTCATGATCGCGCGCGCCGCGTTCATCCATTCGCCCGGCATGGCGCTTTCGACCAGTGTGCCGAGCACGCCATTGAATTTGGTGGCATCGAGCGGTTCGCCGATCACGCCGGTGGAGGCGAGAAACACCTCGTCCGGTTTGCATGCGGAGGCCTTGGCGGCGATCGAGGCCGTCAGCGCCGTCGACTGGCGCCCGGTCTTGCCGGTGAAGGCGTTGGCATTGCCTGAATTCACCACCAGCGCGCGCGCAGACCCCCTTTTGAGCTTGGCGCGGCACCATTCCACCGGCGCCGACGCGCATCTCGACTGGGTGAAGACCCCGGCCACCGTGGTGCCCTTGTCCATCACCACGAGCAGCACGTCGGTGCGGTTCTGGTAGCGGATTCCCGCCGCGGCGGTCGCAAGCTTCACGCCCGCGATCACGGGCATGTCGGGGATTTCGGTCGGGGCGAGGGGAGAGACAGGGGTGGACATGAGGGCTTCCGGCTTCGAGGCAAAGGAAGCGCTCTGTATCACCTCTCCCCGCTTGCGGGGAGAGGTCGACTTTCTTGCGCAGCGAGAAAGTCGGGTGAGGGGAAGGTTGTGGTCGGCAACCCCTCATCCGGCTCGCAAGACGCTCGCCACCTTGTCCCCGCAGGCGGGGAGAAGGAAAGTCGATTTACTTCTTTGCCGGAGCCATCTTGGCGTCGGCAGGCTTTGCGGCATCCGGCTTGGCTTCGGTCTTCGCCGCAGCGTCGGCGGGCTTGTCCATGCGCTCGACCTTGGCGGCTTCGCGCAGCTTGGCCACGTATTCGGCCTGCGCCTTGCGGGTCACATAGGTCTCGATCTGGCCCTTGACCTGCTCGAAATCGGGCGCCTTGCGGTTGCGCTTTTCCTCAACCTTGATGATGTGCCAGCCGAACTGCGACTTCACCGGGTCCGAGATCTTGCCGGGCTCCAGCGCAAAGGCGACCGTGGAGAATTCCGGCACCATCTGATCCTTGGTGAAGAAACCGAGATCGCCGCCGTCGGAGGCGCCGGGATCCTTGGATTTCTTCTTGGCGAGCTCGGCAAAATCCGAGCCCTTCTTCAGCTCTTCCGCGATCGCCTTGGCCTCGTCCTCGCTCTCGACCAGGATGTGCCTGGCGTGAACTTCCTGTTCGCCGGTGATCTGCTTGGAGGCCTCCTCATAAACCTTCTTCATGGCGTCGTCGGTGGTCGCGGCCTTGCCCTCGACCGCCAGCAGGTTGTCCATCAAGAGCCGGTTGCGGGTGAACGCCAGCCGCTTCTTGAAATCCTCGTTATTTTCGACCTTCTTGTCCTCGGCGGCCTTGGCGACGATCCTCATGTCGATCAGGAACGACAACACGTTGTCCTTCTTGGTCGCCGGGTCCATCTGCGCGAGGCTGGGTCCCAGTTCCTCCTCGGCCAACGCGAGGTCGCTCTGGCGGATTTCCACCCCGTTGACCTTGGCCAGAACCGGATTAGCGTCCTGCGCGCGGACCGGGAGACCCGCCAGCAGTACCATCGCAAGACAGCCCGTTACGGCGGCGGAGGCGAGGCCCAGGCGCGGGCCGGTTTTCGTTTCCGGGAACGAACGGGTCATGGAAAATCCTTTATCTCTTAAAGATGGGGCTGTTTGGAGCGGCGGGACACTCGCCCAATCATGTGACCTTGGCAACGCGAAAAGTCTGTCAAAATGATGAATTCCTTGACAGCCTGGCGCCGTTGACAAGCCTGTGGCCCAGCCATATCTCTGCGAAACCTAAGTCAATGGCGATAGCGCTTATTTGGTTGCGTTTTTGGCCGTTGAACCTTGGATTGCGCAATTCCCACTCATTTGGCGGATGCTCCCGGATCGGGCTGGCGCCGCGATGCGTCACGATGAGTTGATAGTCGACTTGGTGGACCATTTCATGGCTGCAACGCCGAACCGCAAAGACAGGAATTTTGGATGATCGGCGCGCTCGCTCGCAAGTTTTTCGGTTCCGCCAACGACCGGCGGGTCAAGGGATACCAGTCCCGCGTCGACGCCATCAACGCGCTTGAGCGGGAGATCGCAGCACTCTCGGACGAGGCGCTGAAGGCGCGCACCGCCGAGTTCCGTAACGCACTCGCCGGCGGCAAGACGCTCGACGACATCCTGGTTCCCGCCTTCGCCACCGTGCGCGAGGCGGCCAAGCGCACCCTCGGCCAGCGCCATTTCGATGTGCAGCTGATCGGCGGCATGGTGCTCCACGAGGGCGACATCGCCGAGATGAAGACCGGCGAAGGCAAGACGCTGGTCGCGACGCTCGCGGTTTATCTCAATGCGCTGGCCGGCAAGGGCGTTCACGTCGTCACCGTCAATGATTATCTGGCCCGGCGCGATTCCGAATGGATGGGACAGATCTACAGCTTCCTCGGCATGACCACCGGCGTGATCGTCCACGGTCTCGACGATTCCGAGCGCAAGGAAGCCTATGCGCGCGACATCACCTACGGCACCAACAACGAATACGGCTTCGATTATCTGCGCGACAACATGAAGTACCGGCTGGAGGACATGGTCCAGCGCGGCCACTTCTACGCCATCGTCGACGAAGTCGACTCGATCCTGATCGACGAGGCGCGGACGCCGCTGATCATTTCCGGCCCGCTCGACGATCGCTCGGAGTTCTACAACACCATCGACACCTTCTTCCCGCAGCTCGACAAGACAGATTACGACGTCGACGAGAAGCAGCGCACGGTGACGTTGACCGAAGCCGGCATGGAAAAGATCGAAACCCTGCTGCGGGACGCCGGCCAGCTCAAGGGCGAATCGCTCTACGACGTCGAGAACGTTTCGGTCGTGCACCACATCAACCAGGCGCTGCGCGCGCATTCGCTGTTCACCCGCGACAAGGACTACATCGTCCGCGACGACGAAGTCATCATCATCGACGAGTTTACTGGCCGCATGATGCAGGGCCGCCGCTATTCCGAAGGCCTGCACCAGGCGCTGGAAGCAAAGGAGCATGTGCAGGTTCAACCGGAAATCCAGACGCTGGCTTCGATCACGTTCCAGAACTATTTCCGGATGTACGAGAAGCTTTCGGGCATGACCGGCACGGCGTTGACCGAAGCCGACGAATTGTTCGACATCTACCAGCTCGAGGTCGTGGAAATCCCGACCAACGTCGCGGTCGCGCGGCTCGATGAAGACGACGAGGTCTATCGTACCCAGAACGAAAAATATGCCGCGATCCTGGCCGAAGTGGAGCGCGCCAATGCGCGGCTGCAGCCGGTGCTGGTCGGCACCGCCTCGATCGAGAAATCCGAGGTGCTGGCCGAATATCTGAAGAAGCACGGCTACAAGCAGATCGATTTCGGCAACGAAAACGCGATGGAGAAGCTCTACGCCGCGGCGCGGGCCGGCAAACCCGCAAAACTGTTCGCGGTGCTGAACGCGCGCTTCCACGAACAGGAAGCCTATATCGTCGCCGAAGCCGGCGTCCCCGGCGCGATCACGATCGCGACCAACATGGCGGGCCGCGGCACCGACATCAAGCTCGGCGGCTCGCTTGAAATGCGGATCATGCATGAGACCGCTGACATCACCGACGAGGCCGAGAAGGCCGCCAAGATCGAGCGCATCAAGGCCGACGTCGAGCGCTTCCGCGACATCGTGCTGAAGGCCGAGGACGTTGTCGAGGTCGAGCCCGCGAAGGGGGCAAAGCAGGCGAAGATCGTGAACAAGCCGGGCGGGCTCTACATCATCGGCTCCGAGCGCCACGAATCGCGGCGCATCGACAACCAGTTGCGCGGTCGCTCCGGACGTCAGGGCGATCCCGGGCGCTCGAAATTCTTCCTGTCGCTGGAAGACGACCTGATGCGGATTTTCGGATCCGACCGGCTCGATACCATGCTGACGCGGCTTGGCCTGAAGGAGGGCGAGGCCATCATCCATCCCTGGATCAACAAGGCGCTGGAGAAGGCGCAGCAGAAGGTCGAAGCCCGCAACTTCGACATCCGCAAGAATCTGTTGAAGTTCGACAACGTCCAGAACGACCAGCGCAAGGTGATCTTCGACCAGCGCGTCGACCTGATGAAGGACGAGAGCGTCGCCGAGACCGTGGCCGATATGCGGCGCGCCTTCGTCGAGGATGTCGTCACCAAGCACGTGCCCGAGCACGTCTATGCCGAGCAGTGGGACGTCGCCGGCCTGAAGGAAGAATTGAAGCGCGTGCTCGATATCGATCTGCCGGTCGATCAATGGGCCAAGGAAGAGGGCATCGCCGACGAGGAATTGCTGTCGCGTATCGAACAGCGCGTCGACGAGCACATGGCGGCCAAGGTGGCGCAGTGGGGCCCCGACGTGATGCGTTACGTCGAGAAGACCATCCTGCTGCAGACGCTGGATCATCTGTGGCGCGAGCATCTGATCATGCTCGACCATCTGCGCCAGGTGATCGGGTTGCGCGGCTATGGCCAGCGCGATCCGCTGCAGGAGTACAAGTCGGAAGCGTTCAGCCTGTTCGAGGCGATGATCGCGCATCTGCGCGAGGCGGTGACGGCGCAATTGATGCGGGTCGAGATCGTGCCGCCGGAAGAGCAGCCGTCCTTGCCGCAGATGGAAGCGCACAAATTCGATCCTAATACCGGCGAGGACGAATTGGCTTTCGCCAGCGCGTCGCTGGTGCCCGCCTCCACCGCCGACCGCGATCCAAAAAATCCGGCGAGCTGGGGCAAGGTCGGCCGCAACGAGGATTGTCCCTGCGGCTCGGGCAAGAAGTACAAGCACTGCCACGGCAAATACGCGTGAGCGGCGCTTGACGGCGCGCTGACGTCATCGGCGAAAGAAGTAACGGGTCTACTTGAACGCCGAGAAGCGGCTGTCGAACGAATTCGGCGGCACGATCGGCGCTGCGCCCGCGACCATGCCGTCTTTCGCGGCGGGCGCCGCTGCGGCCTGTGCGTCCGACGGTTTCAGTGGCGGATGGGCGGCGGCCTGCTTGGTCTCGGCCGGCGCTGACGTCGGAGCTTTGGGCGCGGATGCGTCCGGACGCGGCGACGGGCTGCGCTTGGCCTCAATGATTTTCGGCTTTGCCGGAATGGCCGGCGGCGGCGCGCTCGCGGTGGTGTCGGCGGTGCCAAGGCCGACCTTGCGGGCAAGGTTGCTGAAGAATCCGTCGGATTGCGCATTCGGCGCCATGGATGCGACCCGCGTCGTGGGCGCGGACGCCGTGGCCGCGGCCGGCGCCATGGAGGCGGCCAGCGGTTCATCCGGAGCGGTCACCGGTCCGCGCGGCGGATTGACGTGCGAGGGGATGGTGCCGGGGGCGCGGGAAAGCGCCATCAGCGACAGGCCCTGACCGTCGCCGCCTTCGGACAGCCCGGTGCTGCCATCGGGCAGCTTGGCGGCGAACACCTTGTTCATGCCGCCGTCGATGCCGGTATTGATTCGGGCGACCGGCGTTCCCTTGGCGATCAGCTTGGCGGTCTCGGCCTGGTCTTCCTGCTGCTTTTGGGCCACGGCGTCGGCGACTTCAGCCGGGATCACGTAAGCCGGGCATTTCGCCGAGGCGTCGAATACCGGATCCTTGGTGGCGTCCGGCGGCTTCGCGGCGTCGAACACGTATTTCTTCTCGCAGAAATCAACCTTCGGCTCCTGCCGCGTCACCTCGAAATGATCGTAGCCTTCCTTGATCATTTTCCAGAACGGCATGTTCGGGTTGCTGCGATGTTTCGCCATGTTCATCGGCGTCATCTTGAATGGATAGGCCTGCAGCTGGAACGCGCGCTGGCCGCCGAAGAACGATTCGCGGCCGAGCGAATAGATTTCCGCGATCTGTTCGTCGGTCATGGCGTAACAGCCGCGCGAGGAGCAGTCGCCATGCACCATCAGCTGCGAGCCGGAGCGCCCCAGCGCCTTGTCGAATGCGTTGGGATAGCCGGTGTTGAACGAAAGGTAATACGCCGATTGCGGGTTCATCTGCCCCGGCGAGATCGAATAGAAACCCTCCGGCGCCTGGCGGTCGCCTTCGCGAACCTTGGGTCCGAGGTCGCCCGACCAGCGGCAGATCGGATAGGTCTTCAACAGCGCGAAGCGGCCGGTGCGATCCTGCTTCCAGACCTCGAGTTCGGCTTCCTGCTTGAACAGGCGGACCAGCATCGGCGACTGCAGGTCCATGTTTTTTTCCGCCATATCGGCGACGAGTTTCGGCGGCACCGGCTGGTTGGCCTTGGCGTTATTCGCCAGCGAAATTTCGTCGCTGTTGCAGCCAGCCAGCAGCACACCGGCCACCAGCGCGGCGGATGTGACGAGCGCGCGAACGAGCGAGCGATATGTCAATGCAAAGCTCCACACCCACCGGGCATTTTCGCACCCCAAACATAGCGTTCATGCCCTGAAGCCATTGATTAAAATACTATCCTTCTGTCCTGCGTCTCGCAAGCCGGTCGACGCATCGCCGCCAGCTCCCACCAGGCATGGTCAACAGAGGTTAAATATCGGTGTCTGGGCCTAATTGCGGCCGAAATCGCTGGTTTTTGAGGAAGCAGGGCCCGAGATTTGGGCCGCTGTCCGGCGACTTTTTCAAGATTCGTCGCGTTTTCTGAATCCCTTCCCTTGTGGGGTCGAGCCGAGCGAAGCTCGCTCTCAGGGTGGCCCGCTGTGAGCGAAGCGAACAGCCGGTCGGGTGGGGCGCTGCCTCAGCAAAGTGATTTTTCGCGCCCTGCCGTGCGCTACCCCCGCCCCAACCCTCCCCACAAGGGGGTGGGATTAAGCTCAGCCCAGCTTCCGGCCGATATCGAGGAATTTCTGCCGGCGCTGCTTGCGGATGGCGTCCGGGTCGAGATTGCGCAGATCGTTCAGCGACTGCGCAATGGCATCGCCCGTGACGGCGATCATGGCGGCCGGATCGCGATGCGCGCCGCCCGAAGGCTCCCTCAGAATCGAATCAATCACGCCAAACCGCAGCATGTCCTGCGCGGTGATTTTCATGCTGGTCGCGGCTTCCTGCGCCTTGGTGCCGTCGCGCCACAGGATAGAGGACGCCGCTTCCGGCGAGATCACGCTGTAGATCGCATGCTCGAACATCAGCACGCGGTTGGCCGTCGTGATCGCGATGGCGCCGCCGGACATGCCTTCGCCGGTGATGATCGCGACATTGGGCACGCCGAGCGACAGGCAGGCGTCGGTAGAGCGCGCGATCGCTTCGGCTTGACCGCGTTCCTCCGCGCCGATGCCGGGATAGGCGCCGGCGGAATCCACGATCGACAACACCGGAATGCCAAACCGATCCGCCATTTCCATCAGCCGGACCGCCTTGCGATATCCTTC
>WNGJ01004305.1_pt1 | contig 17022 bp, 16 predicted proteins | sample 5400611 | NCBI WGS metagenome assembly WNGJ01 (sample SAMN13153375, study PRJNA577476) | soil metagenome | isolation source: 40 cm soil or saprolite under Garry oak tree replicate 1 | place: USA:California | collected 2016-06-15 | reverse complement strand
CGGCATTTGGACTTGGATCATTGTTCTCAGCGCTCTGGTTGGCGTGGGGGAATCGGGGACCCAGCATACACCACTTATTAATCGGCGCATTGGCATTCGGTGTACTCGAAATCTTTTTCGCGCTTTCACACCTGTATATGCTCTCACTCGTTCTGATAGCAGCAGTTGGATTTGCCCAGATTGCTTTCTCGGCAACCGCGAATACAACATTGCAAACTGTCACACCTGACCACCTGCGCGGCAGAGTGATGAGCGTCTATTTGGTTGTCTTTGCAGGCAGTGTCCCCCTTGGTAATCTTTTTACCGGAGGAATGGCACACCTATACGGCGCACCCATCGCCCTGTTGATTGGCGCGGGATTGAGCCTGATCGCGGCAATTGTTGGTTGGATGCTACGCTCCCCAGCGGAGAAAAATCTTGCAGAAGCCTCGCTTATCAGTTCATAAATGGCAGGTGCTGCCACTCACAATTGCTCCTCAGCAATATCACATCGATCTGAGCGAGCAACTACTCATGGCAGCCTCGCCAGATAAACCGGCAACACTTTACTGGTCTCAAGCAGAACCTCCAGGACTCGTCTTGGGATTTTCACAAAAGCAGAGTATTCTCAATCCGACAGCCCTGGCCAGGCTGCAGCTCCCTATCTACCACCGGCGGGCAGGTGGGACGGCTGTACTGGTAGGGCCGGGACTGCTCAGCCTGGATGTTGTGCTGCCAGCAGGTCATCCATTACTATTACCAGACATTGTAGAGTCCTATCGATGGCTTGGAACAGTGTGGGTAAATGCGTTAGGTCGTTTGGGGGTAGAGACTCGCATAGTATCACCACGGGAAGCCCATGCACAGCGGGCTTTGCTGAAACAAGAAGAAACACGGGAGCGCGAATCTATTCTTAACCGTGCCTGTTTTGGCTCACTGTCGTCATTTGAAGTTATTGCGGGAAAGCGTAAAGTGGTGGGATTGGATATGATTCGCCGTAGTGTGGGTAGTCTGTTACAAGCAGGCCTGCTGCTCCATTTGGAAACAGAGCCCCTGGTAGAACTACTAGGCCATACACCTGAAGAACAGGCCATCTTGCGTGAATCGCTGCCCGAACGCGCCGTGGGATTAGACACACTGGCAGGTCGCACCGTAACAGCGGAAGAGATGATCGCAGCGTTCGAAGCAGCGCTTCTTTCGCTGTAAGTATTGATTACCGGACAAAAGGCCAGGCGAGAGAATCACTTGACACCTACACCACTTACATCCTATAACAACTATACTAAGTCTAAAGAACGAGGTTCAGATACTATTGAAAGGTTACTCATAATGGCGGATAGAAAAGCTCCTGGCGCATTACAAGTAATGAAAACGCCTGATTACGAGGCAATGGTGATTGGCGCGCACCCGGATGATAATGACTTTGGAGCCGGGGGAACTAGCGCTTTGTGGAAAAAGCAGGGTAAGAAGATCGTATGGGTAGTGATGACCGATGGGACCGAGGGAAGCGAGGTTCCAGCTCTGATCGACACCGATTTGATGCTCACACGCGAACGGGAACAGCGCATGTCTTGTGAAGTGCTGGGCGTCCAGGCCATTGAATTTTTGCGGTTCCCAGATGGGCACTTGACGAACAGCGAAGAGGCCCGTAAAGCCGTCGTACGGCTCATTCGCAAATATCGCCCACGTGTTGTTCTGACTCATGACCCGACCCAGCACATTTACGCGCCGGATCCCGATGAAAAACCGGATGACACAGCGTATCTCAATCATCCTGACCATCGAGCAACTGGGAATATCGTTCTGGATGCCATCTTTCCGGCAGTCGGTAATCCACGATCTTACCGTGAGCTACTAGCTGAGGGTCTATTGCCATACCAGGTACACGAACTTTACCTCTTTTTCACAGGGCAAGACAACACGTATATCGATATTAGTGAGACCATCGAACTAAAGACCAGAGGGTTACAATGTCACGTCACTCAGTTTGGCCCAGAAGCAAACATGCTCGACAGGATCCGTGAATGGGGAACCGAGACGGCTAAGGAGGCAAAGGAGAAGAAGGGCCTGGAGATACAATATGCCGAGGCCTTTCGTAGGATCAAGCTGTATGTGCCCAAACAAGAAGAGCAAGAGCTGAAGAAAGAAGAGGCAATGGAAGCATAGGAAGTGCTTACAAACTTCCTATGCCATACCTTGTGAACGCCCAGGCGAGTCATCAACTCCCCTACTGTGGCGTCACGATCGCATAGAAGCCTTCCCACCAGTTCAGGAACTGCGCACGCGAAAGCGAATGGCGATTCCAGAGAGATGAATCGGCAAGAGAAACATTGCTGCTATTTCCGCCAGTCACAACAAGCAGGTGTCCACCGGCATATCTGTCTGGTGGAAAACTTACGATTACAGGTGTCCCATGATTTGCAACATCAATGATATGGTCAAGTGACAGGTTATGACCCCAGGTCGTCTTGAATCCAAACTGAGCAACGGTCCTCTGGATTCCAATTTCTTCTAGTAACCCTAGTTGTGGAGTAATTTCTCCGATTTGCGCTTCAACTTTCAAGATATCCGCCACGCGGTAGTGATGCCCATATGCGTTAATGACCTCTGTCATTGCAGCGCTTGAACAAGCTGAATACGCCCATAGATTATATTGTGGTGAGGAGTCATATTGAGCTGGATCAAGCTGGCTGATACGCACGAGATTTTGTGATGAATGAAAAACAGGCTGCTGATTCATCGATTGAGCAGACACAAGTTGGTTGAACCAGGGTAGGCTGATGAGTGCCTGATGGGGAAGAACAAAATTTAAGGCGTAAAGACCCAGAATGAAAATGGAGATAAGGCCAATCGTGATGACAGACCAGGGTAGCGGCTCACGCTTCTGACTTCCGCTTATACGCTCCCACATTGCGGACATAGGAAGATATTCTGCAGCGCGTATTCCATTGCTCAGAGCAATGCGTCCCGAGCGCACAGGTGCGATTGCTCCAGTACGCCGTCGATATGCGGGTATTGAATCGACAATACGGCTTCCACGTGTTGGCACTGGTTCAAGCACCCGCTCTTTGCGCATTGGTACTGAATCCGCAACGCGATGACTTCTGCGAGCTACGATGTATTCTGGTTGCTGATGGCGATTCTGTGATTTCGTGGTAAGAAAGAAGCCGATCATCGTCACGATGACGGCAAACATGAGCAGTGCGAGCAGGAGGAAGTTCATAAATACAGGCTCCTAGCTACCATGTGGGCGACAATAAAATATAGGCAAAAATTAGTACAATTTTTCTAAATTGTGCCTGTGCAAATTATAACACACTATCTCAGCTAAAACAACGTTTATTTTGTACGCCTTCGCCGATTGCTTGTGACAGTTTGTCCAAATGCCCTCTGACAGGTGAGTCAGTAATTCGTTATCAATCGCCAGGTATCTGAAAAAAATCTCTGCAAATCTATTGCCGCCTGCTCTCTTGTCTGGTATGCTATATACTGATGAGTAAGACCGTAAAATTGTCACCATATTTACTGATGAGCCGTGTTAAGTATGTACCTGTAGTCTACAAAATTGAAAATGTAATCATGAGATGTACTTTTTAACATCTAAACCAGCATGGTATAGGAGTAATCGAAGATGGTCTTACAGCCAAACACCAGGCGCGCGCGTGGCCTTGCGGCAATGAGCCCGGAACGTCGACGGGAGATTGCCAGTATGGGCGGACGCACTTCACAGGCTCGTGGAACTGCTCACCAGTGGACCGCAGAGGAAGCATCGGCAGCGGGCAAGAAAGGCAGCGCACGTTACGCACTCAGAAAAGCTGAGGCAAGTAGTTCCGCTCAGTGATCTACTCCCTCAATTGTCGCTGCTGCAACTGCATCTCCACGGCTTGCCGCCCAGCGTAGAACTTCTCCTGCCAGGTAGAGTGAACCGGCCGCGCAGATCAAGTCGCTGCTTTTTGCTATGTCAAGAGCAAGATTCATAGCAGCACGACTATCCTGTGTCGTATATAGCTCTACATGTGGTGCATGCTCGGCAAAAGCTTCCTGCATACTTTCTATCGTGGCGGCACGAGGATTCACTATGCGCGTGAGTATTACCGCATCTACGCGCGCTAAGGCTCTTGCTATCCCAACCAGGTCTTTGTCACGTGCCAGGCTCAGCACCACAATCAGCCGGTGCAGAGCAAATGAGTCGTGCAAAGCCTGCAACAGTTTTTCCATAGAATCGGCATTGTGTGCACCGTCAACTACAATTGTAGGATTGTGCTCTACAACATCGATACGCGCAGGCCACCGTACATTGCGCAGCCCATCGCGTAACGCCTGTTCATCCCAGGATATACCTTTTTTGCGCAGTACGTCTAGAGTAGCCAGGGCAAGCGTGGCGTTTTCGAGTTGATGTTGACCCGCCAGGGGTATTTCCAGCCCCGTATACGCTTCTTCAGGTGTCCGGACTGTAAAACGCTGATGTTCCTCAGTACGGTCTTCCAACCGATAGCGGTAACTGAGCGCAGGCAGACATCCCTCTTCAACCTCAATCTGCGCGGGATCACCTTCGGCTGCTCCAATGCGTATCATATGGGCATGTTGTTTCTGACATACAGATTCTATAGCCAGTAGTGCTTCAGGAGGCCGGGCTGAGGTGACTACTACACCATCCGGCTTGATGATGCCGGCCTTCTCGGTAGCAATTTCGGTCAGCGTGTCACCCAAAATCTGCGTGTGATCGTAACTGATCGAGGCAATTACTGAGACCAGGGGATGCGTGACATTGGTGGCATCCAAGCGACCACCCAGGCCAACTTCCAGCACTGCATGTTGCACGCGCTGGCGATAAAAGTAATACAAAGCGAGAGCCGTGGCTATTTCATAGGTGATGAATGGGCCAAACTCTCGACTTTCTTGTATCTCTTCGGCAACAGCACGCACTACCGGTACCAGTTCGGCAACTTCGTCTTCACTAATGAGTCGTCCTTTGACACGTATGCGCTCGCGAAACGTATGCAGATCAGGTTGTGTATAGAGGCCGGTACGCACCTCAGCTTCACGTAAGACTCGTTCGATAAAGGCTGCGGTTGATCCTTTTCCTTTTGTGCCTGCAATCAATGTGTTGGTATAGCTGAGTTGAGGATTACCAAGCGCTGCGAGGAGTCGGGACTCGCGAGGTAAATTCTCTTCGGGATTGCGGGTATATGGCCCCCCGCGCTCAAAATTGCTAAGGCTATAGAGATACGCTAAAGCTTCCTGATAGTTCACTAATTTTCAATCCCTCATTCGTCAAGCGATAAAATTCCCTCGTACCACCGCATCGCTCATTTTCACAACGCGCATCATTTCATACTCATCATAACCTTTTTCGCTGCTTCCTTGCAAATAGCGTGGCTATGTTATACTGTCTACAGATTATTCTGGTACCTGAGATCAGAGTACGGCATATCTTTATGTTTAGGATAGAGCAAGCAGTGAGAGAGAAGATTGAATTGACAACGCGACCAAGCGAAAGGCCTCCTATAAGGCATTGTCACGAATGCAGCGAAGAAGCTCTCGGAAGGTGCCCTGATTGTCACAGAGGTTTATGTATGGATCATTTTTCCAAACTGCAACATTCTCCCTGTGCTCAAAAGCAAATGAAACTGGTGCAAACACAGGTTTGCTATGTTTGTGGCACTCAGGTCTATCCCGACCAGTGGTCCCTTTCACGGACTGCTCATCGCATTGATACATTCAGTTGCAACGGCTGTGGTCGCTACATTTGTGATGAGCTGCACACTAAACGCAGAGGCGAACAAGTCTCAGTTGTGCGCGAAGGCTTACGCGGTCAACGTTACCAGTACACCACGCGCTACTGCGATCTTTGCGCTCCCTTCTATCGCATCGGAGGCATCCAGGGCCTGGCACGGCTAGTTGTTCTTGCCGGTACAGTAGTGGCAGGTATCCTTTTCTATTTACACCCTTAACAAAGCCAATTAGGAGGAGGTGGGCAGAAACATTTCTTGCATCTGCCTCGAAATACTATGTCATCGACACCAACCGCACAATCCACCCTACTACGATATCAAACTGAGATACTTGCATCGCTCCGCCGCGCGGTAGAGCGAGCAAATGACAGCGCAACATACCTTGAGGTGAGCAATCTTGCACCTTATTATGGGCACATGCAGTATCATCTTGGTTGGGTAGATACCAGTTTCTCACCCGTTACCGGCAACCCGGGCAAATTGTTACGCCCGACATTACTTCTACTGGCATATGAAGCCGCTAGCATATATAACCTTGATGCCGAAACAGCTTATCCCAACTCAAGTCATCTAAGCCGTGCGCTGCCAGCCGCCGCCTCAGTTGAATTAACCCATAATTTCACCTTGATTCACGACGATATTGAAGATGGAGATGCCGAGCGCCGCCACCGCCCAACACTCTGGAACGTCTGGGGTATTCCACAAGCGATTAATACAGGCGATGGTATGTTTGCTCTTGCTCGTCTCGTGCTCTGGGATGTAGTAGACGAGGGGGTGGACCCCGCCATCGCTGTCCGTCTTGGGGCGGTTCTTGACAAGGCCTGCCTCGTGATTGCGGAGGGCCAATACCTCGATATCAGCTTTGAAACGCATGATGATATTTCCGTTGCGATGTACGTGGACATGATAAGCCGCAAGACTGCCACATTGATGGGCTGCGCCGCTGAGATGGGAGCGCTCATTGGGACACGCGATACAGAAACAATTGCCCGTTTGCGCAGCTTTGGGTATGCAATGGGTATTGCCTTTCAGGTTCGCGATGACCTGCTTGGTGTTTGGGCCAGCACTGAGGAACTGGGTAAAACGCCTGCTGGGGATATTTATCGCCGTAAAAAGAGTTTGCCCATTTTGCATGCTCTTGAACATGCAGACACTTCCAACCAGCAGTTTTTACGCCAGGTCTACACTCAAAAAACACCCGCCACAAGCCAACAGGTCAATGAAGTACTGGCAATTTTTGCGCGCGCACATACGAAAAAGTATTGCTGCTCGTTCCTGGTCGAACAGTGTCAACTGGCGTATGAAGCTCTGGCACAAATTCCGCATGGCTCTAATCCTGTAGCTACACGGGCGCTCAGTGATATGGAGATGCTAGTGCATTTTGTCGAGGACACAGCAAAAGGATAAACTAACCTCAGTACAATCCCCAGATCGTCACACTATTACCCGAAGCAGTCGCTACTTGTTTGCCATCCGACGACCAGGCGAGAGCCAATACAGGCGCATTGTAGTGCATCTTCAGTAGTGGAGTTTGATTCTGCGACGGATACCAGATTGCCAGCACACCATCATCCCCTCCTGTTGCCAGGAAACGAGCATCGGGCGACCATGCCAAAGTGCGCACATGGCCTGTATGAGCATGTAAACGCTGTGGCATATCAAGGCACTGCGTTCCAAAGCCAATCTGTCTCTGTTGCTGGCAGACAAGTCCATCCCAGAAGCGCACTATGCCATCATCCCCACCAACAGCTAGCTGTCCACCAGATGAAGCGAAGGAAACAGCACGCATGGGAAGTTGGGCATCCATAAAAAATCCATGCACTTGCTGACCATTTTCAGCGTTCCAGACCCGCACGACACCACCATGCGAAGAGGTACCCACCGTTTGCCCATCCGAAGCCCAGGACGCGGATTCAATCGCGGTGGTGTGCCCGGTAAAAATAGTTTGTGGCGTGTAGGTAGTAGTATTCCAGACAATGGCCTGTTTATCCAGTCCACCTGAAACCACCTGTAAAGGCTGACGAGGTGACCAGGCGAGGGCTGTTACCGCCGCCGTATGCATGTGTGCAGGCTGAGCCAGCACAGTCCCGGTCAGTGGATCTAAGAATATTACCAGGTTTGCAGTTCCTACAGTGAGTTGTTGACCATCAGGCGACCAGGCTACGGCACGCACGGCGCCCGCTTGTGGCTTCTGGTACTGCACAGTACCATTCAGATCCCAGATGAGCAATTGAGCATCATTCGCACCACTTGCCAGCATCTTGCCATCGTTCGACCAGGTTACTGAGCGTACAGTTTGTTGATGTTGCGAGAAAACCAGCAAGGATGTAGCTTTTACAGGTATAGCTGGTTGTGTTCCCACGAGTTGGGTTTTCGCAGCCTTGACTGTCGCATGCATCATTGTCCGCTTTACTGTCTCACTAGTCACCAGCGAGCGATAGGCAGTATAACTAAAAGCGATGCCACCAGCTCCTAACACGGCTCCGCCTAATACTAAAAAGGCCCTGCGAGTCAACCGGCGATTTTTCTTCTTCTGCCCAACAGCGGGAAACGAAGCGGAAGTATCTTTCCCAAGTACAGGAAAGCTTTCTACATCGGCCATTGTCTGCGAAGAATAGAATGAAGGTTGAGCATGCGCCTGCTTACCTTGAAACAACGGTGCAACTGACCCATCTATCACATACGAATCCAGGGCAAGCTTCGCGCCTGGATCAATACCAGATGCCTCTAAACTCTTGTCCTCAGGCAGAATGGGTCCACCAGAGGGATAGCGAAGCATGTAAACGAGTTTATTGCCGAAGAGGTCTTTTTGTGGCAATTTCAACTCTTCAACAATAGCGGGTACAAGCGCAGAAATGGGTGCAGTTGCGGCTACCTCCATAGGACGTACTGCACCATAGGCATTCTCCTCTATCAAAATCTGAACTGTTTGCAATCGTAACTTCCCCCTTCATCTGAACTTATAACACGTCAAAGTGTACCATGTTGCCTCTTCTTTGTTCAGTTTTATGGGGCAAATAGGCTATTGTGAGATTTCGCTAGCAACAGACGCATATCTTATACGTCTGTTTTGTTTTCGGAAGGTGCCAATCTATGCTTTATCGAAGAACACGGCTCTTTTGCTTACTTATTCTTACTTTGAGCTTTTTACTTCCTGCCACAGTCAATGCCACTTCATTCAAATCCGTCTATCACCCGCAGGCTCTTGCAGATTTCCCTACAGTCGATCCCAACTATATCTATGACCAGCTTTTTTACATGGTTACCCACTTTCAGCGCCGTGAAGCAGGCTATGATAATAACTTACCCATCGATATCAATGGACACGATCAGTTTGCTGCGTATTGGACACAAGAGATGCTGCATAACCTTGCGGGCTTTGGGGCACAGGTGAGACACGATGAATTCTCTGTGAAGGGCTGGCAAGGGCGTCCAGCTACCGTTCCAGCATTCAATGTAGAAGTCACCGTCCCTGGAGTCTCACACCCCGAGCAGGTGGTTGTCATCGGCTGTCATTACGATGCAGAAACCAGTTCGACCCAATCAGCCAATGATGACGCCAGCGGTTGCACCATCGAACTAGGAATAGCCAGGGCAATGGGAGAATATTGGCGCAGCCACCAACTCTATCCAGCACGGACACTGCGCTTTGTGATCTTTGATGCAGAAGAACAAGGCCTATTCGGCTCGTTTCACTACCTGAATAACACGATTAACGGCGATGTAAAGAACCTCGTTGCAATGTTCAATGAAGAACAAAATGGGATCGCCTATCCACTTCGTTACCTCGGACAGTTGTCAAATCCAATCCTACCTTTCTACATCGATATGTCACCATTGCAGGACAACCAGTTGTACGCACATCAGAATCAACTCTCACAGCAGCAAAAAGACAATATCTCACATTTCCGGGTACTGATGCAGCAAGCCGTCGTCGCCTCATTCAAGCAGTTCCAGGCGCTGGGATTTCAATTGCTTTCGTATCACGCCAGCAACCAGCAGAATGTTCTTCAACCCATCTTTACATCTGACCAGGTGAAATATATACAGCAAGAGGACGACATCCTCGGCGGCAGCGATCAGATCCCATTTACACTGGCAGGACTGCCCTGCGCTACATTTGTAGGCAATTCCAGCTACTACGATAACAATCCACCTCCCTGGTCGTACCCCTATGATCAACCACAGGATACTATCCAGTTGATGAATACCTTCGCCGACGGTAGTTCACAGAAGTCATACGCACTTGTCATGGCGCTAGGACTCCCAGGGATGCTTACCACCTGGATGCTCAACCAACCAGATATACTAGGACAGGCCCCTGCCAGTCAAAACCCAATAGCAGCAATCAGCGATATAGGCCAGACGATAGCGGGTCACAATATTACACTTGATGTCAGAGCTTCATTCGATCCTGCCGGAAATGCGTTGATGTACGCCTGGGACTTCGGTGACGGCACAAAGGCCAGAGGTATCACCGTAACCCATACATACACAAAAACAGGCATTTACAACTTGAAACTAACCGTCAGTTCAACAGAAGCAACACGCACCATCATCAAAGTGATCAACGTAGTAACGCAGCCAATCAGCTTCGATAATCCTTATGCGCAATCTCCACAAGACGGTTTGCCACCAGCCAATCCAGCGGTTACACTCCCTACCGCAAATGATCAACTATCAGATAAAGTCATAACCGCTTCTGCGGCAACTGCTACAGCATCGACTCTAGTAACATTCCCACAACTGTCAATCTCCGGCGCACCAATCCCTTTCATTGGCTGGATAATTGGCACACTGATCCTCGTCACGCTGCTTATTGTGTGTATAGTGGTAGTTTTGCAGCGAAGAAAGTCACATGTTTGACAAGGTTAAAAGAACTGAACTGAAGTTCGGCTTTTCCTACCATTTCTTAACCGAGATACCACTACATAGCCGTACAGGTATGTTATATATAGACTTGGCTAATGGAAACAGATTGATAGTAGCCTTGATCAGGACTGGAGGTAACATGCAAGAAAAAGAGAAAGATAAGCAGGAAACACAAGAAGACGTGACCATCCCTCAGATGGTCGAGGATGTACGTGTTGGGAAGATGCCGCGCCGGCGTCTTATTGCAGCACTGAGCGCGGTGGGCATCTCCTCTGTGGGTGTTGGAGCTGTGGTTGCAGCCATCGAGCGCCATCAGAACTCAAACGCGATTCCTCATGTTAATCAACATGATGATGTACAACAACACCTTCGGCTCCATGACCAGCACATTACCCGGCAGTCGCAGGGCCACACGGGGGCTTTGCAAAACGACTATGCTGAACATGCAGTCGTCGAAGATAGTTTGTATCCTGAAGCCCTGGTAGGACGCAAAGCGATTATGGAGCGCAAAGGGATGGGCATGGCTGCCATTCCCGACCTAAAAATCACCATCACGAATCGCGTAGCGCAAGGCAACCAGGTGAGCGCTGAATGGGTGGCTACTGGCACGCATAACGGTGATCTACCTGGTATGCCTGCTACTGGTCGTCCTTTCACATTGCGTGGAGTAACCGTGACTATTCGCCAGCAGGGCAAGATTGTGCGGGAAGCTATTTACTACGATCTACACGACCTGAAGCGCCAGATTGGTCCGCATGCCAGGTAGTGGTATAGAGGGGCACAGCGATGAAAACTCACTTAGCTACTTCTACCCAACCGTGAGCTTCGCGGAAATGCAACCCCTGCTGCTTTGCCTCCTCAGCCGTTAAATACGGCAGCAGGTGGCCCACCAGCGGCTGTTTGGCTTTGTACCGGCGCAGGTTTTCCTGCGCGCACTCGATCATCATACCCAGCCCTATCAATGGGTTATCCATCGTCGCTAGCAACTGTTGTATAAGGACCACCGCTCGCTGGTCTGCACTCTGCGCCTGACGCTGTCCTCCCAGGCGACGTGAAACCGTAAGCAGGTCATCTTCACCCATCAACCCCACATGCTCAGACAACAGCAGCATGCGTAAGCCAACCGCCAGTTCCGCATCAAGGGTTGCGACATTCATCTCGGCGTCGTAGCGCATCCCCTTGCTGTTCAGATTAGCAGAACCGACGGTCGACCAGCGATCGTCGATGATCGCGACTTTCGCGTGGACATAGATGGGCCGGTAGTGTTCATCACCATCTACCGTTGTTGAAGTAGCCAGGCAGAAGACGTGTAATCGACCCTCTGTCACAGCCTCGGGTGCCTCTTCGCGCAAACGGGTCAGCCCTGCATCGGTGAAAGCGCGGCCAACGTTAGGATGATCGGGCAGCACGATTGCAACCGTAACGCCACGCCGCAACGCTGCCACTAACTCGCGGAGATTGCGTTCCATGTCAGGGCTATCGCTTCCCAGCACTGGCATGTCGAAGCCATAGAAGGCATGTAACCAGAAGTACTGGTTCTCCAGGTAGATAAAGCGTTGGGCGTTGCCCAGCGCTTGTGCATAGAGTTGTGCGATACCCTGGATGCCTGCCTCAGGAGCGAAACGATAGGTGTGTGCAGGGATCGTCCGAGCTACCTGCACCTGGCTTTTACTGTTTAAGGGAGGGGGGAGTGGATGTTCAGGTACAAGCAACTGGTTGTCCAAATGATGTCGCTGCACAACATCATTCCAGCGCTGGCGAAAATTGAGTTCCACATCTCCCACTGCCGGCCCTTCGATCACCGCATGGGCATCATGCCAGGGATGCGGGCTGACATCCACCTCGTTTCTTCGTAACGGAGAGAAAAGCTGGTGTAGGTGATTATCCCAACGGTCGAAATCACCGCTGAGTTCGATCAGCATATCGATGCCGCCGATGAAGGCGTGTGTGCCGTCAACCACCACGATTTTTTGATGCAGGGACTCAATAGGATGATGGATTACGCCATGCGAACTGTCATCCAGTATGCAGGTCACGCCTACCTGCCTGAGTTGCTTATCCGCCGCTTTGGGATTATAGTGCGAAAACAACTCTGGACAGTCCCAGATCAATGCTTTCACCTCGACACCCTTGCTGACGGCGTGACCGAGTACTGCTTGCACGGTCAGATCGTGGGTACACCAGAAGTCAATTTCAGCCTCTTGTAGGCCCTCTGCACGCAGTTCAGCCAGGAGCGCTTCCTGTTCAGAGCTGCCATCTAGTCCTGCGCGATGGTCTCTTCCTCGCACCAGTTTCATCGGAGGGGTGATGCCCCAGCATGCAACGTAGATATATTTGCGTGCCATCAGAAAATGGCGGCACATCGTAAGCAACGTTGAGCGTGCATCCACGAGATAGCTCACACGGGAATCAGTGCGCACCGGTGTGTCACCCTCTGCCCACCAGTTATTCATTGATTGCTCATTGCTAGCTGACATGTCTTAGCTCCTGTTGAAAACCATGCACCATCTGCCAGGCAATATGCAACAATTACGGTTGGTCTGTGCGCACCACTTCAATGGTGCAATTCGTGAGTAGTGCGCTAATTGCCCCAAGGGCGGCCAACTGAGGAACGAGAAGGGCACCGACCACCCCCACTGTCAAGGGAAAATGAATGATCGCCTGTCCTTCATGCTTAATGATGACGTCACGTACATTGCCCTCGTGGATCAGTTCTTTTACTCTCTCCACCAAATGTAACCCCTGCACGTCGTACTCTTGCCGGTATCCTGGCCCCTGATTCATATTGGGATCGCTCTGGGTCATGCTAGTTCTTCCTTCCTGGTTGGTACAGCGATAATCCTTGCTACACGTTTTCGACTCGTCAACGGTGTACAGTCCAGGCCCAACCTAAACGGTTTCCATTATGCTGTCGTGATGCTAGCCTTAACAATTTTATCACAATCTCAGCCTGATTAGTCAATGAAATTGATTTGCCTGGTACACTCCTCTCTAGTAACCTACGGCCAGAAGTTTGTTTTTGCCCGCTTTCTTTTCTGTCCATCAAGCTTACTGAGCCTGTGTTGATTTCTCCAGCAATCTTTTAGCATACCATTTTGTCATCCTGTCGAGTGTCCATCGATACAGGAAGATGAGCAGGGCGAGCCAGAGTGCGCCAGTGAGGTAACCAGCTAAGGCATCGTTGAGCCAATGGGAGCCCTCCAGCACTCGCGAATAACCGATGAAGAGAATATTCAGCACTGCGTAGACCTGGAATGGAATCAATATCCAGCGATAGCGCCACTGACTTACCGGTTTGGTAAAGCTCAAATAGAGCAGAAACCCATAGTAGACCACGTCATTCTCCACATGACCCGAGGGGAAACTAGGAATTGTCTCGGGCATAAACACATGGATGGGCGGCGAAGTTGGACGAGGGCGTGCAACCAAAAAGCCGATGACGAAATTGAGACCATCCATAAGAAGTGTACCGAGGGAGATAAAGATGGCTGTCACAAACCAGGGGATGGGAGACCCACCCCTGCGCCAGACAACTACTCCGATCAGGGAGAGCACCACGAACCATGCAATAAAGCCGACAGTTGAAGGAATGGGATCATCTACGATACTGGCCCAAACGATAGGCGTACTCAACCAGGGCCAGAGTTGCAGCTGTTGCATCGTGGTGGTGGTTTGCACCTCGAAAGGCCAGGGCGCAGGATGAAAACGGACGATCACAGAAACTGCTAACAGCGTAATCAAGCCGACCACCCAGAGGGTGCGCGCAGCTCTCCGGCGTGTCTGTGCAGCACGTGCATCTTGTTGCTTTGAGGCAGCAGCCAGAGCGGTGCTGTCCAACGTTTGTTTGTCCGGAAGATCAGGTGTACTGTCCATCGTTCTCCTCCATTCAGCCTGGTTAGTTCTGCTAACCAGGTTCAATAATGCAAGTTAACAAAATAGTCTGGCCATCCGTAGGTGCCGATTTATCGCGCACACCGCCGATTTATCGGCCATCGTGGATGTTCCTCTATCCGGATTAATGTGTTAACAATCATTATCAGGCTTCTCAGGCCTGCATAGATTTAGATTTCTCTGCCAGTCTTTTATGTGAGCCAGTGAGATCCCTCATAACGTCTACCCTGCAAACAACTTCAGTGTCTCAGGCTTTCTGGGCCTGTGCAGGTTTCCCGGCCAGTCTCTTCGCACGCCGTCTCTCCAACATGTTCGTTGTTAACTGGTACAAGAAAATGAAGAGTGCCAGCCAGAGCGCGCCAGAAAGGTAGCCACCCAGGATATCGCTGAGCCAGTGTTCGCCCTCATAGACACGCGAGTAGCCCATTAGCAGGATATTGAGCACGGCAAAAACCTGCAAGGGGATTAATACCCAGCGGTACCGCCACTCCCGCACAGGTTTGGTGAAACTCAAGAACAAGAGAAAGCCGTAAAAAAGCATCATATGGCAGGTATGTCCAGACGGAAAGCTATTATACTTAAGAGGAACATCGACACGCACAAGGGCGGACGATGGGCGTGGACGAACGACGTAATCCCCAATGAGCGCATCAATGGCATTGCCGATTCCTACGGCTAACGCGAAAAAGATGGCCTGTCGATACCAGCCCAGCAGGATCATTCCTGCAAACAAGAAGCCCACGATGATCCCTGTAGGTGTAGGATTGTTGAATGTGCCGATAAAAACGAGCAAGGGGGGTATCCATGGCCAGTAGTGCAGGTTTTGGAGGGCTTGACTGAATGCCACTTCGCCAGGCCAGGGGCCAGGATGGTTATGCACGAGCACGGAAGCCATGCCGAGTAGAATCAAGCCAATAATCCAGAGCGTGATCGCAATACTCCTGCGTACAAGACGATGCCTCCGGCGCGCACCGCCGGGTTTGCTCCCTTGGCTCTGCGAAAGTGAATTCGGTAGAGAAGTTGCACTTTCCATACGCCTATTCCTCTCCCTTCGATGGATTCTGCTGATTGCAGACGACAGGTGTTCTGCTTATCATACTATACACGACGGTAGCTCGTAGCAGTATCATGCCTGTTCCCTCTCGTCGCGGATACCGCTCTGCCTTACGTGTGAGACAGCGCGTACAGCGGGATCTGCGTACCAGCAGATCAAGATCAAAACAGCAATGCCCATGCCGGTGAGCAGTAGCCTTCTGTCGATCCCGGGTTGGGTAAATTCAAGCACCCATACACCCAGACTGAGAATCTCAAGCAGCAGGGTCCGCTGGGGTGCCCAGCGCTTCAGCATCCACAGCCCCCAGGCTATGATGGGCGAGGCAAGCGCCACCGCCAGAGCAGCTCCAGCAAGAGGGCCCGTGATTATAGAGGCACCGCTTACGATGACTGGACGACCTGGTGCCAGGAGTTCTACCAGGAGGGGTATGCTGAAGAAAAGCCCTAGTACGCACTGTATCATCAAGAGAACGACTATAGCTATCGTCCCCAGTGAGCGCCCACGTAGAAACATGCCTTGCATATGTTACTCCTTGCACTCCTTCAAGGATTTTCACGAATATATGGATAGTGTACCGTTCCCAGGCAGAAACTGCATGCTTCTTAAGTAGCATTCTCTCTTCCTCAACCCACTCATCCTCAAGATGCTACTCAAGTATCATGACATTTCCGCCGATCAACTGTACACTAAGGATGTATGTGCGAAATGGGTGCAATCAAATTGTCCAGGGCATATATACTGGAGGAAAGCCATGACGACCCAGGAACCGCAGCCATCTACTGACACGATACGCGAGAAATCTTTAGAGACAGTGCATGTTGTTGAAAAGAAAATGAAACCCTACGAGGAGTTGTTCCTCAAATGTAAGGATGATTGGATTCACCACCTGGCACAAGCACTCGCATTTAGCTTGCTAACCACCCTGCTGTTGTGGTAGTGCTCTTGGTTTTGTTTTATGTCTTGTTTGGTTCATTCCTTTTTTCGCTGATGGAAGTGTGTTTTGATGTGATCTTTCACCTCCCCCCACGCCCATTTCTCCGCAGACATATCGTGGCCCTTGGCATGCTCTTCCTGTATACTGCGCTTGCACCGATTATCATTGTGGCTTCGGCGGCACCTATGTTAATACTTACTCTACTGCACGTTATTCCACCAGGCAACATTCCCGATAGCAATCTCATCTACCGTCTTGCAACCATCGGCGGGAGTATCATCCTCTCATTGTTTCTGTTTCAAGCTATCTATGTGGTAGTTCCTTCGCGACATATCAGCATGCGGACGATTGGTCATCACATTCGCAACAGTTGGCAGGGGGCGCTCGGGGCAACAATTGCGCTGGAACTGTTGCTCCAACTCTTTCCAATCTATGCGGCACTTTTCCTGAACAGCTACATCGGACAGTTAGGATTCGTACTCATTCTGTTAATTTACTTCTACCTCTTCACACTTATTCTCCTGTTCGGCGCTGAGATCAACGCCTTCTTTGCCGAG
>WNGJ01011310.1_pt1 | contig 17027 bp, 11 predicted proteins | sample 5400611 | NCBI WGS metagenome assembly WNGJ01 (sample SAMN13153375, study PRJNA577476) | soil metagenome | isolation source: 40 cm soil or saprolite under Garry oak tree replicate 1 | place: USA:California | collected 2016-06-15 | reverse complement strand
GTGCTTCCATTCAATGCACCCATCGCTACGGGAAAGGATCAAATCCGAAAGGTTTGGTCACAGTTGATGTCCAACCCTGGTTACAGTCTGCGCTTCGGATCGACTAAGGTTGAAGTGGCGCGCTCCGCCGATCTCGCCTACGAAATCGGCACCTTTGATCTGACCCTTGCAGATCAGGCCGGGAAGACCGCAGCGATGCGTGGGAAGTATGTCGTGGCTTGGAAGAAACAAGCCAACGGCGAGTGGAAAGCGGCTGCCGACATCTTCAACACCGATCAATAGGAATTTTGTTTTGGCGGCGCACTTCACTGTCGATTGAATCGCGTGTCCGGGTCGCCCGCTTCCGTGTGCTTTTCAAGATTCCAGAGCGCATCCTGAAAATGCTCGGGGGTTCAGGACTGAAGGACCCTTTGGTGCCAGAGTCCATTCCATTCGAAGATCGCTCTTCGGTAAAGAAAATAACTTGGGAGTTGAGCGGTCGGTCAACTACAAATTCGTAGCGGTCCTGTCCCTGCCGGGCTTCTCTCCGGGCGAGCTACTGATACCCTCGTATACTCGATGTGACCTTGAGAAGGATTTCTTTTCCTCTCTCAGCGTATCGCCCTTACTGCGGCTTCGGGAAGGGCAGGTAGGTCAAAAGGTCCGACAGACGACCACGAGCTCCACTGGCGTCGAACCCTTCCCCGCCAAAGAGCCAGAAGTAGAAGTCGACCGGATCCTGCTTCCAATAGGCTGCACCGAAGCGGCCGCCCGGAGTGTTCTTCACGTACGGGACACCCCATGACGGCGGGATATCCTTCGGGAAAAAGCCGGCCTGATTGACGTCCGAAGAACCTTTCCACCAGAGCCACTGGCCAGTGCTAGTTACGTATTGCCAGACGTCATTCAAATAGCCTGTGCTGCTGGCAGTCGAGGAACCATATCCCCAGCCGCCAAAGAGCCAAACGCTACCCAGGGGATCTATGAAACCCGCCGAGCCCCAGCGGGAACCGGGCGTATTGCCGGCCGCGGGTACCTGCTGCGTTCCGTAAAGGCCGGCCTGATCGGCAAGGCCGGTGGCGCCGCCGCCGGAGACCCAGGTCCACTGGCCGCTGGCGATGTTGTATTTCCATAGATCGTTCAGCAGCGCGCCGTCGGGAGTGGCGGTGCCATTAGCCAAACCGCTGAGGGCACCTGGATTTCGCGTGCCGGCGGAGTCGAGGCCGAGTCCGCCAAAGAGCCACAGGTTCCCCGCCGCATTGTCCACCCACAGCATAGCCTGCTGGCGTCCCCCGGGCCCAGGCGCATTGGCCACTAATGGCGTCCCCTGAGTGCCGTAAACACCATTGTTCTGGCCCAAGTTCGAGTTTGTCGGGCCCATCCAGGTCCATAGCCCAGTGCTTATCGTGTATTTCCAGAGGTCATTCAGTAGTCCCAGATTGCCTGGGACTGACGACCCATCGAGTCCTTGGCCTCCGAAGACCCAGACGTTGCCTGAGGAATCCGTAGTGAATGCCGCTCCCCAGCGTTTGCCGGGCAAGTTTGAGGCTAATGTTACGCCTAGGGTACCATAACTCGCTGCTGCCGGAGTTGGCACCTTCGTCCAGGTTCCGGTCTCTGTATAGGATCCAATGTGGGTCGGTGAAGCAGGTGGCGCCGGAGTGGTCACGTCATAGCTGCCGGGAGTAAATTCCCAGAGGTCGTTGAGCAGTCCAGTGCCTCCACTACACGCACATGCACCTTGGCCGCCAAACAGCCACAGATTGCCGGAGCCGTCGCTCCAGCTAATGCTGCCCCAGCGTCCACCAGGATTGAAGCCAGCAGGCTCGCCCGTGTTCTCATCGATGGTGAGGTCCGCCTTGTCGGTTGTGACGGTGCCTTGAGTAGCGGTGTTAATCGGCACGCCGGCGGGAATCCAGCCGTTGGAACCGGGATCATAGAGCCAGAGATCGTCCAGGAGGCCGGGAAGGTCTGGCGGAGTCTTACCCGAGACTTCGAGTCCCCAGCCGCCATAGAGCCACTTTTGGCCGACGCTATCGGTCCAAGTAGCCGCAAATTGCCGGCCCCCGGGGAAATTCGTATCGTGCGACGGCGGTGTGGCAGGAGGAAGTGCGGCCGTTCCGAAATTGTTCGCGGTATTCGGGGCATCAATCCAGATCCAATCGTTGTGCTGGCAATCGACAATCACGTTGGAGATGTTGAAAGTAGCTACGCCTTCGTAACCGATGATCGCGCATGGCTGTGGCTGACTTGTGGGTTCCGCGAAAATGCTCACAAGGTACGCGCCACCGGAGGTAACAAGGGTTGGAAATATGAAGTTCGTATTGTTGCCTGTAACCAATACATTGTCGCCGCCATTATTCATCACTTCCACAGTGTCGCCCGTTCCGTTTACCAACCCTACCAGAGTGCCGCCAATGGTGAAGCCGGACTGCGGACAGAGGATTTGAACGGTGGTGACGTTACCGGTAGCCGTTCCGGAGGCGTTCGAGACCGTGCAGGTCTGGCCTGGGTTAGAGGGCTGGGTAAGAATCGTGACGTTGTAGGAGGTGCCGCCAGCCAGCGGAACCGCGAAAGTAAAATTGACGGCGTTGGTGCCGTTGCCACTGAGGGTGAGATTGTCGCCGCCGTTATCCTGCAATACCAGGTTTGCACCTTGTAATCCGCTTACGGTCCCGCTGACGGTGAAGGTATTGCCGCAGGTGACCTGGACATTCGTGACGTTGGCCGCGGCGGTTCCACTAGAATTGCTGACACTGCACGGCAGCGGCTGATTAGAGGGCTGCGTCTTCACCGTAACCTTATAAGCCCCGCCGCCGGCAACCGCTGTCTTGAAGGTGAACGGGCCGCTCGCCGAGATGGTGAGGTCGTCGGCGCCATTATCCTCGAGCACAAGCCCGGTTCCCGTCAGACCTGTCACCGTGCCCCCTATCGTGAAAGGGCCGGGATTGGAACCAGTACCGGTTCCAGTGCCGGTTCCGGTGCCGGTTCCGGAGCCAGAACCGGAACTGGAACTCGAGGCCGCGCAGGCGCCGGCAGCACCGGGAGTGAGTCTCGTGTCGCAACTTGAGCTGCCACAGCCCACGAGAAGGGCTGAAGAGACTAGAATCGCGAGACAAAAAAGGCCTCTCATGGGCTTCACAGTCATGTGTTGGCTCCCCTGTTAGCGCTCAGGCGTTACGTTAAAGCGGGAATTCCGGTGTCAGGCACCCTTTCCGTCTGCGAACACCGTAACAAGCCTAAACTTCATGCCACAAGTTCCCTTCACGCCGCGGTTCACCAAACAAGTAATTAGAGATTAGCCACACCCGACGCACTAATCCCCGGTGCATTGGGAGCAAGTTTTGGCGGAAAAAGGAATCCTCACGGGCGCGGAAGTCAAGGATCGCGTACAAAGCCCAAGGCTGAAACAGGGCTTCAATTTCGGTGGCTCCTGTAGGGCGCGTTCTTTTGGTTTTTCGGTTCTTCAGTGGGGATGATCAGTTGTCAGTAAGGTGTAGTAATATGTGGCCAAGGATCGTTTCAATGAGAACCGTGGGGACCCCTAGAGATTTGGACAAACTGAACCATGCGCATTTAGTACTGTCCCTGTAGACAATAGAGACGTGACCGTCAGGCGAAGGATTGGAGGTTTGTGATGGCGCGGATCACTTTGAAGGTAAATGGCAAGTCACGAACGGTTGAGGTCGATCCGGAAACACCGCTTCTTTATGTTTTGCGCAATGATTTGGAGCTGCACGGACCCAGATTTGGCTGCGGGCTGGCGCAGTGTGGAGCCTGTAGCGTCATCATGAATGGAAACGCCATCCGCTCTTGTGTGACCCCCGTCAGCGCGGCAAAGAATCATGAGATCACGACGTTGGAAGGACTGGGCACGGTAGCAAAGCCCCACGCGCTGCAAGCGGCATTTATTGAGGAACAGGCGGCGCAATGCGGATATTGCATGAACGGCATGATCATAAACGCCAAGGTTCTGCTGGACAAGAATCCAAATCCCAGCGAGGACGATATCAAGAAGGCGCTAGATCCGATTCTGTGCCGCTGCGGCACTCACCTGCGGGTGATTCGCGCGATAAGACGGGCGGCGGGAAGTACGCGAGTGAAGGCTTAAGGGGAGGAGATCACAGATGAACATCGATGCGAAATCCATCTCCCGCAGACAGCTTCTCAAGGGCAGTGGCGCGCTGGTTGTGAGCTTCAGCTTGTACGGACCGCTAAGCCGCGCCTTGGCTCAGGCGCAGGAAACACCGGAGCCGCGCCCGTACGCAGTCGAACGCGTGGATCTCGGCACATTCTTACCCGGGCCCGGGGACTATCTCGACCCGCGGGAACTCGATTCCTGGCTAGCGGTGATGCAAGACGGAGGCATCACCATGTTTACCGGCAAGGTCGACATTGGCACGGGCACGAGAACAGCTTTGGCGCAGATCGTGGCAGAGGAGTTGGACGTGCCCTTCGCTCGTGTCACCATGGCCATGGGAGACACGGCGAAAACGGTTGACCAGGGCCGTACCGTTGGAAGCAACACCATTCCGAGAGGAGGGCCGCAGTTGCGACAGGCAGCGGCGGCAGCTCGAGCTGAGCTACTCAAGCTCGCGTCGATTCGCTTTGGCGCCCCAGTTGAACAGTTGACGGTTGCTGATGGCGTTGTAAGTGTCTCGGGTAGTCCGGAGAAAAACGTTTCCTATGGTGAGCTCATCGGCGGCAAGCATTTCAATGTGAAGATCACCGCTGCGGGTTACCAGACTGCCATGGTAGTGGCGCCGGAAGTCAAAGCCAAGAGTTATAAGGATTACAAGATTGTCGGCACTTCCGTTCGTCGGGTGGATTTGCCGCCGAAATTCACCGGCGAATACACGTACACGCCGGATTTTCGAGTTCCTGGCATGTTGCATGGCCGTCCGGTTCGACCACATACGGCTGTGGCCAAGCCATTGAAGGTCGATCAGAGCTCAATCGCACATATTCCGGGAGTCGTGAAGGTTGTTCAGGAAGGAAGCTTCGTTGGAGTGGTGGCGGAAACCGAATGGGCGGCGATCCAGGCGGCCAAAGCCTTAAAGGTGACTTGGTCTCAGCCGCAAACTCAGATGCCGGCCAACCGAGAAGCGGTGGATATTTATCTGACAGACACGAAGCCGGTGAGGGAGCTGACGGCGGCAAAAAAAGGAAACGTGGATTTGGCCTTTTCGGGGGCCTCCAAAACGCTCCAAGCAACCTATCATTGGCCGTTCCAAAACCACGGCATGATGCTCCCTTCCTGCGCCATAGCAGATGTTCAGGGCAATAAGGCGACGATCTGGACTGGCGCGCAGGGCCCCTTTACCACGCGGGATCGGATATCCACAATGATGAACGTGGCGAAGAAAAATGTGGAAGTGCGTTACGTGGAGGCCTCAGGCTGCTACGGCCGCCTGACCGCGGACGATGCGGCCGAAGATGCCGTGCTGATGTCCCGGGCAGTGGGGAAACCGGTGCGGGTGCAGTGGATGCGGGCGGACGAGCAGGTGTGGGATCCGAAAGGACCCCAGCAGCTGACGGTGGTTCGCGCCGCGATCGACGCTCAGGGCAAAGTGACGGCCTGGGATTATCTGGACCTAAGCTTCCCGTGGACCGAGTCCCAAGGCACACCTCAGCTCGCCGAGAGGCAGATTGGCATTGAGCCGACTAACTCTGGAAACCCCAATGGTGCGGGCGGGGCTGGCGACATCTACGACTTCGAGAACATGAAGATCGAATCGAAGACCATTCCGTGGATGTTCGCGGAGCCCATGCCTTTGAGGACCGCTTCGCTACGGTCTCCGGGAGAGCCGCCGCGCGTCTTCGCCACGGAGTCCTTCATAGACGAGATCGCCGCGGAGCTGCGCATGGATCCGGTGCAGTTGCGCCTGGCTTACCTGAAGAACGACAAGCGCATCAGCGAAGCTTTACGCACCGTGGCGGAGCAGTCTGGATGGACAGAACGGCCCTCGCCTGCGCGAGTATCCAGCGAAAGAATCCTCAAGGGAAGAGGCGTAGCGGTCGACCAGCGAGGTGGCAGTATCCCGGCGGTTGTGGCCGAAGTCGAGGTGGATACCTCGAGCGGAAAAATTAGAGTCACCCGAATCACCATGGCTTACGACTGCGGCCTGATTATCAATCCGGATGGCGTGAGAAATCAGATCGAAGGAAACATCATGCAGGGGGTCAGCCGCACGCTGCTTGAGGAAGTGAACTTCGATGCGACGGGCGTGAAGAGCGTTGATTGGGTCAGCTATCCCGTGCTCCGGTTCCAGGATGTTCCGGACGTCCAGATCCATCTGATCAACCGGCCGGAACTGCCAGCCACAGGTGCCGCGGAGACGCCGATCGTTGTAATTCCCGCGGTGATCGCCAACGCCATCTTCGATGCGACCGGAGTTCGCCTGCGCGAAATCCCGTTCACCCCGGAGCGCGTTCTGAACGCTCTCAAAGCGAGGCCGGCCATTACTCCGCGTTTATAATCGAACGCGGCTGGAGAACGAGATCGCGCGGCGATGTTGTGCGTGTGCCGCGATTGCCCCGCGGCTAAATCGCTCGACAAGCTCGGCAAACGCGCGTGGAAAAACTTTCGGCACGACTTACTAGCGAAAGGACAGATTCTCTCCCCAAGGGTCCTAGTGTTCTCGCCCATCTAAAGCTGGAGGCTTGTTATGAGAATGAAGTTGGGCTTCTCGGTTGCCGGTATCAGTTTGGTTGTCGTGCTGCTCGCGGCGGTCCCGGTGCTCGCGCATCATGCTTTCGGATTGCAGTACGACCCCAGCAAATCGACGACGCTGCACGGTGTGGTGACCAAAGTCGAGTGGACCAATCCTCACGCCCACTTCTATGTCGACGTAAGGGACGAGAACGGGAACGTAATTAATTGGAATATGGAACTCGCTAGCCCCAACGCGCTTCGCCGGCTGGGCTGGACCCGAGATATTATCAAGGTCGGCGATGAGGTCAGCGTATTTGGCGCTCCTGCCAAAGACCGCGCCAAAATGGCCAATGCCAGAACGGTTACACTGGCCGACGGCCGGAAGATGGTGGCCGGATTGTCAGAGAAGGACTCTGAGCAATGAGAAAGGATCTTGCGCGCTGGATCGTGACTGCGCTTTCAGTCGCGGTCCTTTTGACCTTCTCCTCGACCCGAGCGGTCGGCCAGGACAATCAGGAGAAGCATGAACCGCAGGGGGTTAATCCGGCAGGTGGAGGCGTGCCTGCAGTAAGCCTAAAACACTTTGAGGCGAAGTCGTCGGGACCGGCGCCGCGCACTGCCGATGGGAAGCCAGACCTGTCCGCGGTCTGGGGGCCGGGACTCAACATGGGTAACATTGCGGTCAACCTCAAGCCGGGCGAGGAGCTCCCTTTGCAGCCTTGGGCTCTCAAGCTCACCCAGGATCGTTCGACGCCCGAAGCTAAGCGCACCGATCCGAAACCCAATTGTCTGCCGGATGGCGTGCCACGCGAGGATCCCTTTCCATATAAGATCGTCCAGACCCCCAAGCTGATGAGACACGCTGGTCGTAGACACGGTGGGATTCAACGACAAGACTTGGTTCGATGGTACCGGCCACCCGCATACCGAGCAGCTACATGTGATCGAGCGTTATCGGCGTCCCGATTCCGCGCACCTGGAGTTCGAGGTTACCATCGACGATCCGGGCGCCTATACTAGGCCCTTCACGATTTATGGGCACTCACCGTTGCTGCTGAACACTGACCTAATGGAATACTGGTGTATCGAGAACGGTGCTCAAGACCTGATCCATATCGTCAAATAACTCCGCTCCTCGCAAGTATCATACCTCGACGGCCACACGGCCCAATCAGCCTTTCCGTATGTTACCCGGCTGCCAGAGTTATTCGCAGGCCGTGGCGAGTGCTCCCAAAGCAGATCAATACGAAGTGGCTCGACCGTTTTTCAAAATCAAAAAGAAATTCTTGTAATATGCGGCGTGTGCCACTGCGTGTGAAGGGCATGTTGCGAGCGGGACGACTCCAAGGATGATTAGATATCATTCGCGCACAAGGGAGGAATGCACGGCATGAAGCTCAGATCGAGGCAAATGATCGTTGGGTTGGCAGGAACGGCGGGCGTCGCACGGCGCAAACTTGCAGTTGTTAGTTGCCGAGGGATCCCGGGCCCAGCGCCGACGTTTGAGACAGTCTATCCATGCAGCAGCTTGACAGTTACCGGTGTGCCCTTGCGAATAAGATTCAAGCGCTTTAGACTTCACAACCATTCCTGCATCGGAAGGCTGTGGAAGGCTGTGTAAGACCGAGCGCCGTCCGGGCAGAAATTCGGAGGGATCCTATGAGGAGTAAGCTTACGACCATGTTCCTCGTGGCTGCGGGCGTCTTGGTCGTTTCCGCTCCGCTGTTCGCACACCACGGAAACGCGGCGTACGCAACTGGAACCAAAACCTCCGTGAAGGGAACCGTGACGGAATGGATTTGGGCCAATCCCCACTGCTGGTTGAAGTTCGATTCGAAAGACGAGAATGGTGAGGTGCAGCATTGGATTGTGGAAGCCAGCAATCCACCGGACATGACGAGGCAGGGCTGGGCCAAGAACTCATTCAAGCCCGGGGATGAGGTCGTCGTTACCATGATGCGACCCAAGAACGGCGCGCCTGGAATCGGTCGCTTCAGCGGACCGAATAGTGTCGTGCTTAACGGCCAGCCGTTCCCTTCGGGTGTTGCCAGCAATGCCCAGCCGGCAGCCAAACCGTGAGAGTCGCTCGAGTGAATGTGTCTGCCTTAAGGATCGGATTAGCAGCCAGTGGTTTTCGCGACGCGAGTATTCGGAAGCTGAATCGAAAGAATGAAGGTTCCAGAAATGCCAAAACAGTTCATAGTCCCAGCGATTGCACTGCTTGCCGTATTGATCCTGGTACCCACTCTGAGCGCTCAAACAGAGGCCGATCAGCAGGGGCAGGCTCCTGGGGTCGCAGAACAGCTGAAGCAAAGGAAATGGAATAATAGTCCACCGGTGAAAGCTGAGTACGCCAAGAAGAAGAAAGCAGCCCCAGCTCCACGCCGTGACCTGTCGGGACTTTGGGATGGAACCGCGGAGGGGGGAATCGAGGCAAAGGGCGCGTACGAACACGCAGCAATGAGGCCAAATGACCCTCAAGATACGGGAGGCCAAACGGACGAGAAAAATATTTTCCACCCTTTACCTTACACCCCTATAGGGGAGGCAGCGCTCATGGCCAATAAACCGGGAGTGGGAGTCAGGGCAGCCCCTCCGGGGGAAGTAAATGACCCGGTGGATTTTTGTGATCCGCAGGGTTTCCCGCGCATGGAGCTGTATGAATTCAGGGTAATCGAACTCGCTCAAACGAAGAACCAGATGCTTTTCTTGAATCAATTCTACGACAACTGGCGCGTTATCTGGACGGATGGGCGAGAACTTCCCAAGGATCCCGAACCGCGGTGGAACGGGTACTCGGTTGGTAAGTGGGTGGACGATTACACGTTTGTGGTTGACACCGTGGGGATGGACGAGAGGACCTGGCTGGATAATGCTGGCCGGCCGCACAGCAGTGATCTGCGGGTGGAGGAACGGTTCCATCGGGTGGACTATGACACCTTGGAGCTCACAGTGACGATCAACGACCCGAAGATGTATACGGAACCGTGGATGGGGCTGAACAAATTTGTGCTCCACCGTTTGCCCGATAATTTCGATATGGAGGAGTTTTTTTGTTCTCCGTCGGAGACCGCGGCTTATAACAAGCTAATTGGCAATCCCGTTACGGTTGTCGCACCTTCCCCCAAATAGCTGAATAGCGTACAACCATCACTCGGAGGGATTTATGCGGGTTATCTCGGTTCTGCTTGTTGGCGCCTCATTCGTGGCTGCTGTTGCGACCCTTGGCGCGCAGCGCCAGCGATCTCTAGAGATTTACTCGATCGACGTCGAGGGCGGAAATTCTGTTCTATTCGTCTCACCATCTGGTGAATCGCTCTTGTTCGATGCCGGCAATCCGGGACCGCGCGATGCCGACCAGATTGCCGCCGCTGCCAAGGAAGCGGGTGTCAAGCAGATTAATTATTTGGTTATCAGCCACTGGCATGGCGATCATTTTGGGAGCGTACCCGACCTGTCCGCCAAGTTGCCGATTCGCAACTTCATTGACCATGGGCCGCCGATGATCGAGACGAGCGAAAACTCGGTGGCCCGGTATAACGCCTACGTGGCGGTCCGCGATAAGGGACACTACACGCCCGTCAAACCCGGTGACAAGATTCCAATCAAGGGCCTGGATGTGCGGGTTGTAACTGCCGGCGGCCAGGCCATCACTAGTCCGCTCCCAGGAGGCGGCGCCCCGAATCCGCTGTGCAGTGACTTCAAGCCGATAGTGGAAAATGCGGCCGCGGCAGAGGATGGTCGCTCGACCGGCATTGTCGTCCGCTTCGGCCGTTTCCGCGCCATCGAGCTCGGCGATTTGACGTGGACCAAGGAACACGATTTGGCTTGTCCCAACAATCTGGTGGGCACCTTCGATCTGTATTTTACAGACCGCCACGGGATCGCAGCCGGATCGCCGGCGTTCGTGCATGCGCTCAAACCAAGGATCGCCATCTTCGACAACGGCGCCAGGAAAGGCGAATCCGGCGAGGCTTTTTTGACCCTCGAGAATTCACCCGGGATCGAAGACATCTGGCAGCTACACTATGGCGTGGCGCGCCCAGCGAGAAAGGATTTCGGCGAAACCACGGATCAGGGCGGGAAGGATCTGAACGCGCCGGAAGAATTCATCGCAAACTTGCTGGAGGAACACACCGCGACTGACCCGCCGCATAACCTCAAGATTTCTGCACGGGAGGATGGGGGCTTTAGCGTGACGAACGGGCGGACCGGGTTCAGCAAAGAGTACAAGCCGCGCTCCTAGCCAGGAATCCGTTTAAAGGGAGGTCCTATGGAACACGAGAATCGCGTCACCCGGAAAATAGCCTTCGGCCTGCTCGCTTCAATTCTGCTGCTGCTATTGGCGGGGAATCTCGCCGCGCAGGAAGCACAAAAGATGAAGAAATTCCTGACCAAACCCCTCGTTATCGAGGATCAGGGAAGTTTCTTCGTCGGTGGCGTACCCAAGGTCACGAACTACGCCATAGTTCCCGCCGCGGATCAAAAGCCCAGCCCGAATCAGATCATCATCGGGCAGATGTACGTCCAATTTGAGATACCGATGAACAAGAAGCGCAACGCGCCGCCTGTCATCATGGTCCACGGCTCCTCTCATACGGCCGTCTGTTTGGAGTCAACGCCCGATGGACGCGAGGGCTGGTATCCGTACTTCGTGCGCAAGGGCCTCTCGACGTATCTGGTCGATCAGGCGGGCCGCGGACGCTCGGGATTCGATGAATCCGTCATTCATGAGGCCGCAGTCATGCTGAAGAATGGAGACATTCAGCGCGGCACGGCGCTGATGCCGGCATTCGGCAGGATCAGTGATAACACAGCCTGGACCAATTGGTTCGGCCAGCTCCTACCGCCAGGGTCGACCATTCTCGATGGAACCCTTGTGCGCCATGGAGATCCGGGTGATGCGCAGCATTCCGAACATTACTTCCCCGCTTACCCGATCAGCACCGTGGATCAGAACGTGGTCTCGCGCACAGGAGCTATAGGTGGGGTGCCTAAGGGTCCCGACGATTACTTTGCCCTCGAGTATTACAAGCAGTTAGTTCCCAACGCCGAGGTCACGTTGCCGGGCTCTACCTGTGCTGCTTGTGATCCGACAACTATCTCGCCCGCGAATACCTGGACGCCTCAAGATCTGGCGTTGTTAGTGGAAAAGCTCGGCGGCGCGATCGTAGCGACTCATTCTCAGTCTGGACTCATGGGACATCACATGGTGCGCATTCTGAAAGAGAGAGGCCACCTGGACATGCTGAAGGGCCTGATCACAATTGAGGGGTCCTGCTCTCTCTCGAACAGCGGGTTGAAAGCGGAGGACTTCGACAACATTCCCTACCTCGCGCTGAAGGGGGACTACACGCCAACGAGTGAGGTGTGCCAAAACACCGTGGACGCGCTGAACGCCCGACGCGCCGCCGGTCAGGGAACCGCTAAGGCCGACTACATCAAGCTCGGGGAGCTTGGAAACCCGGTATTTAAGGGCACAACTCACATGATGATGCTGGGAACAAATAACCTCGAAGTCGCGGACGTCATCCTGAACTGGGCGGATGCGAATATCCCGCCCCGAAACAAGAATGGCAAGAACAAAGAACTGATTTCATCGGCGTCAACCAGGAAGATAGCTAGCAAATAAGACCCCGCCGAAATGGCAACGTACCGCTTACCCGAATGTGGCTAAATTGGGCGGAGGCTGAGCAGTTCGCGCTTGATAGCTTGGATACGTGCGAATGTCCCTCCTTGGATGGGCCCGAAAGCCGACGCGTCGTTCGTAGTGATGCCTTTTGCAAAGTTGGCAAAATCAGAAGCTTGCAGTGTAGATACGATCACGTCGATCCCAGAAACTACTTGACTCACAATTGGGCATCAAGTAGTTTTTCCACCATCGGGGATGAAGTCCTCCTTAATCGCCGTGCCACACGGTGGGGCAGCAATTCTTGTCGGTATTTTCCCGCATGGATCTCAGGAAGCACAGCGTGTGTCCCAAGAGGGTACCCGCTCGCCAGAGTGAATCAGGGGGTGGAAGATGCATTCTACAGAAGTGAAGTCACCAGTCCGTAGCATCAGGAGTGCGCTTCAGATCCTGCTGCTGACAGTTGCAACCTTGTTCGTTTGCGTTTCGGCCTTTTCGCAAGGCAACGCCGGCCGTATTCTCGGCGCGATTACCGACCAGACCGGCGGCACCGTTGCGGGAGCCACGGTCACCATTATCGATACGCAAAGAAATCTCACGCGCACGTTAACAACCGACAACGCCGGTGAATACAACGCGCCCAATCTGCTTCCCGGCGCCTATACCATCAGGGCGGCATATCAGGGCTTTAAGACTGAGGAACGCTCCGGAATTACTCTGGAGGTCAGTCAGGACCTGCGCGTCGATCTCACACTGCAGCCCGGTGAGCAGACCGAAAGGGTTACCGTCACCGAAGCGCTGCCTATGGTGGAAACCACCAACGCGGAACTCGGCGGCACTCTCAGCAACCAGACCATCAATGAACTGCCGTTGAACGGCCGCAACTTCAATAACCTGCTGAACCTCAGACCCGGCGTTACGGTTTATCCCGGAGCGTCGGCATGGACCCAGAGCACCAACGGCATGCGCGCCAAAGACAACGTCTACATGGTAGACGGCACCTACGCCAGCGACGTATGGATGGGCCAGAGCGTGATGAATGCGGTCATGGCCGCGGGCGATGCAGGCACGATTCTTTCGATCGACTCTATCGATGAATTCAAGACGGAGCAAAATCCTCGCGCCGAATACGGCTGGAAGCCGGGCTCGGTCGTCAATATGGGAATCAAGTCCGGCACGAACAGCTATCACGGCACCGCTTTTGCTTTCGGGCGCGACGGCAATTGGGATGCTCTGAACTATTTCCGTACCGCCGGCCCGAACGGCGGCACAGCCCAGCCGCAAACGCCCGTGGAATTGGAACAGTTCGGCGCGACCCTCGGTGGCTCGATTAAGAAAGACAAGTTATTCTTCTTCACAGCCTATGAGGACCAGCGTTACACCATCGGGCCTACGGGCCAGCATACCGTCCCCATCACGGCTCCTGGAGTGGGAGATGCAACCAATAACCTCATCGCTGCCTGCCAGGCGGCGTTGGCCGCTGGCGCCGTCGGCTCAGGAACGCCGGGTGCGCTGACGGCCTTGAGCGCGCAGTTGGCCGGTCTCAGCAACACCTGTACGCCACTCTCCAATTATCCTGGCCTGTTCCAGCCGAATACCGGAGCTAGCGGCATTTTCGCTCCGCAGAACCTGCCTACGCAGAACACCATTGACTCTGGACTGGGCAAGATCGACTACCATCTCAACGACAAACACTCCATCAACGGAATGTATTTCATCAGCCCCGGAAGAGGAGTTTCCAATGATTCTCCCGCAGCGCAAACGAATCCGCTCTGGGAATCGAACCTGGATGCCCGCTCTCAGGTCTTCGCGGGCAACTGGACCTACGTTCCCAGCGCGACTTGGGTAAATGAGGCGCGCGTCGGCTTCTCGCACTATACCCAGAACTTCTTCAGCGTAGACCACAACCAGGATCCCGCTAATTTCGCTTTCAACGGCAGCACCTACCATTTCTATACAGGCCAGACAAACCCCTTCTATTTCGGATTCCCGAGCCTGACCATCCAAGGCTTTCAAGGTGCTCTGGGCGCAGGCTGGCCCAAGGTCGTCGGGCCTGACAGCACTCTGCAACTCTTGGATCACGTCTCTTACCTGCGGGGCAAGCACGCCCTCAAGTTCGGCGTTGAAGTCCTGCTGTTCTACAGCTCCTCAAACGTGACCGCGAATGCCAAGGGTCCAATCCAGTTCGATAGATTGCAAGACTTCTTCAACGGCTTTCCCAACGGGGCCCCAGGATGCACGCCCCCCACTTGCCCCGGCGGCTCCACAGCGACGATCCTCACGGGAAATCTCCTGCGCCATTTTACGGAGCAGAGTTACGCCGGCTTCGTGCAGGATGACTGGCGGGTCAAGTCACGCCTGATCGTGAACCTGGGATTGCGCTACGAGCTCAATACCGTTCAGAAGGAACGCGACGGACTCCAGGGCATCTTCGATCCGACTTCGCAATTCGGGGTCGTTCAGACCAACTCCCCCTACCGGGGCGATCACAATAACTTCTCGCCGCGCCTCGGCCTCGCCTGGGATATATCCGGCGACGGCAAGACCGTCCTCCGCATGGGAGGCGGGCTCATCTACGAACAGGTCAGCCTGGACGTATTCAACGGCATTGGCAACTCGTTTGGGCTGCGCGTGCCTCCCACCGGTGCCACCTTCGCTTATTGCTCCCCCGCCATCACTTCAGGAACATGTGCGGCGGCGAACAGCGTCAATCAGGCGGGGCCAGGCAACGTCAATGTGGTTAACGTCGCCTTCCAGGGAACTCCCATCATCAATAACAACACGCCGGGAACCATCCCGTTTGATTGGATCAATAATAGCGCCAGCACCCCCATCTACTCGTTATTTAACACTCCGGCCTGCGGCGATGGCTTTACAAACCTGGGCTCCGCCACCTTCAAGCCACCGCAGTGCAACACCATGCTGGTGGACCCCAACTTTCGCACGCCGTACGTCACGAACTGGACCGTGGACCTACAGAGGCAGCTCGCACGGAACATCTCGCTCGAAGTTGGCTATGTGGGTACCCACGGCACCAAGCTCATTGGAGCTCAAGACATCAATCAGCCGAGCTGCTCCACGCCCGGCATCATCCCGTGTGCCTCCGGCGCCGCAGGCCCCGGGTGGACCACGGCGGCATCGGGCTCGGGTTCACTCAGCAACTGCCTCGCTGTTTTCAGCTGTACGCCAAATACCGCCAACGAGCAGCTTGCCCGGCCGTACAACGCCAAGTATCCATGGCTGAGATTTATTGACGATTTCGGGAACATCGACCACTCCAACTATAACGGTCTGCAAACCGTGCTGACCGCGCGCAACTATCACGGCCTCACGCTTACCACCGGTTACACCTATTCGCACGCCCTCGGCGAAAGCAGCGACCAGGGAACCAGTGGCGGCTTGGTGATCCCCATCAACAGCTACGGCAGTAACAAGGGCCAGCTCTACCGCGACACCACTTTCGACATGCGGCATCGCTTCACGATTTCTGGGACCTACATTATCCCAGGGAGGAAGTCGCCCGGGCAGATCCTGCAGGGGTGGTCGGTCAACTCCATTGTGCAAATCCAGACCGGGACGCCCTGGGGCGTGAATGATACAAACACCGACTTCGCCGGAATCGGCGAGCAGAACGCAACCGGTGCTCAAGCTACGCAAGGCTCGCAATGGACCTTCATCGGCAATCCCAATGATTTCAAACCTCAACACAACTTTACGGCTGTGATTCCCACCACGGGGGGCTACACGCCGTGCCCGACTCCGATTCCGAGTCCTCTCACGTTCAACTGTGTGAGCTCCGCTCCTGGAATTCCTTGGTTCCCAGGCACGAAGACCGCCGCCGTTACGCCCACCTCCAATGCCGCCTGCAACAGCGCTGCCGCGGCACAAGGTGGCGCCGCTGTGGCCGCGCTTCGCAACTTGGGCTGTTACGCGCTGGGAAGCTCCGTTCTGATTCCCGCCCCCTACGGCGACTACGGTCTCGGGACCCGCAACCTGTTCCGTGACCAGGGCTACCGCAATGTGGACTTCTCGGTCACCAAAGCCTGGAAGTTCGGGGAGCGACTCAGCGCGCAGTTCCGCGCCGAGTTCTTCAACCTTCTTAACCGCGTGGACTTCACCAATCCATCCGGAGGCCCGGGCGGCAATAGCGCCAGCCTCAATGCCGCACGCGCCGGCAGCAGCGGCAGCGGGTTGGGCTATGCTGTCAATACTCCGGACCAGGCTGGTTCCAACCCCGTGCTCGGTGGGGGCGGCGCTCGCCACGTTCAGCTCGGCTTGAAGCTGATCTTCTAGCTTTAGTCTTTTTTTCGGGACCAAACCGAAGGGGCCGGACTCACCTCCCGGCCCCTTTTTTCTTGGCACACAGCATAAGCGAATCTTCTAACAGCGGCGCGGTTTGGTTCCGAAGCACGCGCATCAGCGCAGGATCAGTGGCTCGACAGAAAGCCGCAGGATGTATACTCTAAGCCGAATCGGGAAATGATGACTGAATTGGAGGGTGCTTACGTGAAGAGAGGCGGCTTCTTGGCGGTTGTTCTTCTTTTCTCAATGACCAGCCCGGTTATGGCCCACCACGGAACTGCAGGCTACGACATGGCCAACATGAGCACCTTGGCAAAGGCCAAGATTACAGAGATCGAGTGGACGAATCCCCATTGCCAGATTCGTTTCGACGTGACCAACGATAAGGGCGACCTCCAACACTGGACCCTGGAGGCTCCTCCTCCGAGCATGCTGGCGCCACGAGAGTGGACCAGGAAGTCA
>WNGJ01022169.1_pt1 | contig 17033 bp, 13 predicted proteins | sample 5400611 | NCBI WGS metagenome assembly WNGJ01 (sample SAMN13153375, study PRJNA577476) | soil metagenome | isolation source: 40 cm soil or saprolite under Garry oak tree replicate 1 | place: USA:California | collected 2016-06-15 | reverse complement strand
GAGCCGTCGATCAGCACCATGCGATTTGGTTCGCGCGCGGCCAGGTCTCGATATCCCCGACGAACTCGCTCATGGAATTCGGCGGACTGCTGTTCCATCCGATCGGGCCTGCGCGGTTTTTGCATTCGTGATTCGGCCGTCGCTGCATCGACGTCGAGCACGAACGTAATGTCGGGAACGCAATCGTCCACGGCGAAAGCGTTCAGCCGTTCGATAAATTGTGGATCTAATTTACGTGCCGTGCCCTGATAAACAGTGGTCGAATCAAAGAAACGATCCGCGATCACGCAAAGACCGCGTTCCAGCGCCGGTCTGATCGTTTCGCGCACCAGTTGGCTGCGGCTGGCTTCGAACAATAGCAATTCGGTCTCGGGCGTCATACTGACGTTTTGCGGCGCGAACTGGAGCAGTTCGCGAATGGTTTCCCCGATGGGCGTGCCGCCCGGTTCACGCGCCACCAGATGTGGAATGCCCATCCGCTTTAGGCGTGCGGCAAGTCGCTGCACTTGCGTGGATTTTCCGCATCCTTCCGATCCCTCGAACGTGATGAATGGCAAACGCGACATCGCATCGATTGTGAAATAAAGATGCGCTCTTGTCGAATCTACGGCGCCTTGAGTCGATATTTTCGAAAGTGAAAACTTGTTCTCCTGATCAGTCAGGTTGTTCTTACTTGTGTCCATTCGTGTTTATTGCTGATTTGCCTCAATGAAAAATTTCTGGCTGGTGAAACAGGAACCGAGTTCGTATTCGTGGTCGGATTTTCTCGCCGAGGGTCAGACCGCCTGGACAGGCGTTCGGAATTACGCCGCACGAAATAATTTGCGCAAAATGCGCGAGGGCGACGAAGTACTTTTCTATCACAGCGGCGAGGACAAAGCGGTAGTCGGCATCGCGAAGATCACGCAGTCACCTTATCCAGATCCTACGGCGAAGGAGGGCGATTGGAGCGCTGTCGATCTTGCACCGGTCAAGGCCCTGCGGTGTCCCGTTGCCCTTAGCGAGATAAAACATAATCCCCGTCTAAAGAATATTCAGCTTGTCCGGCAATCGCGTTTATCAGTCATGCCGCTAGCTGAGTCGGAGTTTCGCCAGATTGTGAAGATGGGCACGGCATAGACGAACCCAGCGTTGGCAGTAGAGATTTGCAGCTCGCGCGCGCAGTGTGACAGGCCGAGCGTTTCGAATTTGCCTTGTTCGAAGCTGCACCGAGGCCCAAAATTACCCTGAATGACCACAATTGCGGCAACGGAGTTTCTGCCGCTCGTCGCGACAGCGGGCGCTGCGAGGGACTCTCTCGTCGTCTCTTTGCACGACGTTGCTCCTTCGACTCAGCGAGTCGCAAACAACATCATTTTAGAACTAGCGCGCAGGGGCGTGGTTACGTGTTCCCTTCTCGTGGTCCCCGATTATCATCATCAAGGGTTGTTCACCAAAGATTCACAATTCGTGTCATGGTTGCGCAATTTGGAGGCGGACGGCTACGAAGTTGTCATCCACGGCTACTGTCACCGACGCCCGCGTCGCCCAAACGAAACGATGCGCGACAAGTTCCTCACCCGATTCTACACGAATGACGAAGCCGAATTTTATGATCTCGACTACAAGGAAGCATTCCGCCGGATCACGGCCGCGCTGGACGAATTTCGGGCACATGGTCTCAAGCCGCGCGGCTTTGTCGCACCAGCGTGGTTGCTCAGCACAGAAGCCGAGCGCGCTGCGCGCGATGCCGAATTGGAATACACGACACGGCTGCGAACTGTGCGGGACTTTCGCTCAAGCCAGAATTTTCCGGCAAGATCAATTGTTTACAGCGTTCAAAGCAGTTGGCGCCGTGCAGTGAGCCATGACTGGAATGCGGCGCTGTTCCGGCTCTTAAGGAGCAATCCGCTGCTCCGCATAAGCATCCATCCCGCCGACTATTCTCACCCGGAAATCTGGCGGCAGATCGTCAACTTCATCGACGTCGCGGGTGATCGAAGAGCAGCCACCACCTACCAGGCTTGGATCGCCGAACAAAGAGTGAGGTGTGGGGTTTAACGATGAGCAAGTGCGACCTGCATGTTCATTCGCGCTACAGCGCGCGCTCCGAAGAATGGCTATTCCGGCGATTCGATTTTCCGGACAGTTACACCGATCCAAGGGAGTTACATGCGCAGTTACTGAAGCTCGGGATGGATTACGTCACGATCACCGACCACGATACGATCGAGGGGTGTCTGCAAATAATTGATTTACCTCAAACGTTCATTAGTGAGCAGATTACGACTTATTTTCCGCAAGACTCATGTAAAATTCATCTCTTGGTTTGGGGAATCTCAGAAGAGCAGCACCGCGATCTAGAACGCGTTCGGGACGATATCTTCGAGCTGCAGCGCTATCTGCAAACGGCTCAAATCGCGCACGCAGTTGCTCATCCGTTCTACAGCATTAACGGCAAGCTGGAAGCATCACATTTGGAGCGGCTGATCCTCCTTTTCAAGCACTTCGAAGGGATCAATGGGTTGCGAGACGCGCTCTTGAGCGAGCTCGCGCAGAATTTGTTCTGTTCACTTACGCCCGAAAAAATCAGCAGGTGGGCTGAAAAACATAGTCTCGCGCCTACGCACGCGGAGCCATGGAAAAAGATTCTTGTCGGCGGCTCAGACGATCATGGAGGACAATTTGGCGCTTCGGCCTATACGGAAACGCCACCAGCCAATTCGGCAAAGAAATTTCTCGAACACATTCGCAACGGCGATTGCGTCGCGCGGGGCCAAAGCGGAACTCCCCTCGCCCTCTCGCATGGCTTTTACAACACGGTCGCCTGTTTTATCCAGGATCGTTTCCACGAAAAACTCGGACCGGGGGCCGTGCTGCTAGAGAAGATGTTTTCGCGTTTCATGGAAGGACGCGCTCCGACGGAATTCACGCTCGCAGAAAAAGCGAGCCTGACTGGGAAGGCTGTTTTGTCAGGAAAAATCTTCGACCTGCTCAAACCCGCAAATGTATCGCTATGGAAGGAGCTTTCTGGTTATTTCGCCCTGCCCGAAGTAAAGGCAAAGCTCGGGGCGCAATTGTATGCTGTCAGCGAACCGGAGCGCCGGACGTTTCTAATGGCAAACATGGTCGCCGAGCAGCTTGCGTTTCGTTTTTTCCAAAAATTCGTGCAGCAAATCAGCGACGGTAACATGGTCGAGAGCATGCAGGCGCTAAGCGCGATTCTGCCAATCCTGGTGATCCTTGCGCCGTACATCTACGGTTTTCACAGTCAAGCACCCTCGCGAAAATGGCTGTGCGAGGTCTTCAGACAACTGACCGGCGAAATTCCCACTGCCTTGCAAAATACGAAGCGCGCCTGGTTCACCGATACCCTCGAGGACGTCAATGGCGTCGCGACCACTATCCGCAAAATGACCGGCGCGGGAGCAGCGGCCGGGAAGGAATTAATCGTCGTAACCTCCCGCAGCGAGCTGCAAGTCGATGATATCCCCATCGAGAATTTCAAACCGATCGGCGAATTCGAGTTACCCGAATACGAGCTGCAAAAGTTGAGCTTTCCGCCGATTCTTCAGATGCTTGATTACATTCAGCGGGCAAGATTTTCCGAGATCATCATCAGCACGCCAGGCCCAGTAGGTCTAACGGGTTTGCTCGCAGCAAAAATGCTCAACCTGCAAACCAGCGGCATTTATCACACCGATTTTCCACAATACATCCGCATTCTTACCGAGGACAGTTTTCTTGAAAGCGTCACGTGGCGTTACATGCACTGGTTTTATGGCCAGCTCGACACGGTCTTCGTCAACTCGGAAGAATATCGCCAGAGTTGGATCGGGCGCGGCTTCGACCCGGCAAAACTTAAAATTTTCCCACGCGGACTCGACACGGAGCTGTTTCATCCGGCCCGGCGCAATCCCGCGTTCTTCCAAAGGTTTCGCGCTTGCGACGGTGAGGTTCGCCTTCTCTATGTCGGCCGGGTTTCACGGGAGAAAGACCTCGATTTTTTGGCCACCGCTTATCGCCGTTTGCGAGACGAGGGCTTGCCCGTGCACCTCTTCGTGGTGGGTCATGGTCCATACTCCGACGAGTTTGCTAAATTGTTGCCGGAAGCATCGTTCACCGGCTATCTCACTGGCAAGGCATTGGCGACCGCCTACGCGTCGGCCGACATTTTCGTTTTCCCGAGCACGACGGACACGTTTGGAAACGTTATCATCGAAGCGCAGGCTTCCGGTGTGCCCGCTGTCGTTTCCGATTCCGGCGGGCCAAAGGAATTGGTACAGCACGATGAGAACGGACTCATCACGAAATCGCACGACCTGGATGACTTTACCCGTGCGATCCGTGCGCTGGTTGTCGATCCAGCGCGGCGCAAACGCATGGGCAATCGCGCACGGCAAAGCGTGCTGGACCGCACCTGGCCGAGCGCGTTCCGCAAGTTTTGGTCGATGACAGAAGCCTAGATTCCAATCAAGCCGTCAACGAACCTCAGAATTGGTAGCGATCTCAGGATGTGGCATTTGGAATGGAAAATCACCCCTGCGTCCAGATACAACGCCGCTATCCGATTGGGGCCGAGTTGATCGGCCCTAACGAAACGCATTTTCGTGTTTGGGCACCGAAAGCCCAACATCTCGATCTTGTTCTCGAAGAACGCGTAGCGAACGACGCGAAGCGAATCTTTCACTCACTGCAAGCTGACGAGGACGGATATTTTTCTGGCACTGCCGGCGTTGGCGCCGGTGCGCTCTATCACTTTCGGTTAAACGATGGGGAAAATTTTTATCCCGATCCGGCATCACGCTTTCAGATTTATGAAATGCATATCGGCACGTTCACGAAAGAAGGGACGTGGCACGCCGCGACGGAGCAGTTGGCGGAGTTAGCGCACATTGGAATCACTGTGATCGAGATGATGCCGGTTGCGGATTTTCCAGGCGAATTTGGGTGGGGGTACGACGGTGTCGATTTTTTCGCACCTTCACATTTGTACGGAACTCCGGAAGATTTGCGGGCGTTCATCGATCGTGCCCACTCGTTAGGCCTCGCGCTGATTCTCGACGTCGTTTACAACCACTTCGGGCCCGACGGAAATTATCTCGGTGTTTTTTCTGACGATTATCTGGTTCGCGAAAAAGAAAACGAATGGGGCAACGCGATAAATTTCGACGGGCCGAATTCAGGACCGGTCCGCGAATTTTTCATCACGAATGGGCGTTACTGGATCGAGGAATTTCATTTCGATGGGTTTCGTTTCGATGCGACACACGCTATCCGCGATCAATCCAGCGAGTACATCATCGGGGCTGTCGGGCGTGCGGCGCGCAAAGCGGCCGGCTCGCGCTCAATCATTTTGATCGCTGAGAACGACCTACAGGAAGCCAAAATGGCGCGGCCGCGCTACGTAGGCGGTGACGATTTGGACGGGATGTGGAACGACGATTTTCATCACAGCGCCGTGGTTGCATTAACCGGTCGCAGCCAGGCCTACTACGGCGACTACCGGGGCGCGCCGCAGGAATTTATTTCTGCCGCGAAACAAGGCTTTCTTTACCAAGGCCAGGCGCTCTCGTGGCAAAAAGCGTTGCGTGGAACGCCCACTTTCGGCATTTCCCCGGAGGTTTTCGTTTCTTTCATCGAAAACCACGATCAAATCGCAAATACCGGACCCGGTGAGCGGTTACGCTTTCAAACTTCACCCGGGCGTTACCGGGCCATGACTGCTCTTCTCTTGCTCGGGCCCTGGACGCCGTTGCTATTTCAAGGAGAAGAATTCGGCGCGTCCAGCCCGTTCCTGTTTTTTGCGGACATAGGCGATTCTTCGGTGCGCGATGCAATTCGCAGAGGTCGCGCTGAATGGCTGGCGCCATTTTTATCCGTTACCGAGGAAGAAGCGCGGCGAAGATTGCCGGCTCCGGATTATCCGGACGTATTCGCCCGCTGCAAACTCGATTTTTCCGAGCGCGAAAAAAATCGCGAGCTTTACGAATTGCATGTCGATCTTCTCAAATTGCGACGCGAAGACTCCCGTTTTCAGCAGCAGATTCGCGGCGGAATCGACGGCGCCGTCTTGGGGCCTGCGAGTTTCGTTCTACGATATTTTTCGAAGGAAAATGACGATCGACTGCTGGTAGTAAATTTTGGAAAGAGCCAGGTTCTAGAGCCTGCTCCAGAACCTCTGCTCGCACCGCCATCGGGTTGCAGATGGGAAACGCTCTGGACGAGCGACTCTCCGCGCTACGGCGGGACGGGTTCGGCCGCAGTCGCCACTCAGGAGCAGTGGGTTCTGCCGGCTGAGTGTGCTGTCGCCTTGCAGCCGGTCTCAGGAAAATGATGAAGCAGGAATGACGAAGTCCAAATCCGTGCGTAACTAATTTCGTCATTCGCGCTTCATGAACACGCTGCGGTATGGGGATGAAACGCGTTTGCACTCGCCGCATTCGCAGCGCATAACTTCCGCCGATGAAATTTGCCTTTCTCATTCTTGCACTCGGCGTCTTAAAAATCGCCGCATTTGCGCAGGAGCAACCTACTCCGCCGCCCCGAGTTTATCCCGTCGCTCTGCCGAACTACGACGAGGAGACGGCGACACGATTGCAAATTTTTTTGGACAACAGCGATTTCGGGCCGGGCAAGATCGATGGCAAAATGGGCGAATTTTTCCGGAAGGCGCTCATCTCATACAAGCACGCGCGCGCCATGCCCAAGACCGGCGCAGTAGATCAGTGGATGCTCGATCAAGTTCCGGTGACTTACACGACCTACACAATCAAGGACGAAGACCTGAAATTCGTAGGCGATGTACCGAGCAGTCATGCCGAGCAAGCTAGATTGAAATGGCTGCCTTACACGTCGCTGCTGGAATTCGTCGCGGAACGTTTTCATTCGGCGGAGTCTTACATTCAAAAGCTCAATCCCGGCAGAAATTGGGAACATCTTCAGCCGGGTGACGTCCTCAAGGTGCCGAATGTCTTGCCCTTTGAAGTTGAAAGATTCACCGAGGGAAAAGTTCCCGAAAATCCGGCATTCGGTTCTCGCAAGATTTTCATCGACACATATGAACATCTGCTCGAGGTCTTCGACCAGGACCAACTCGTCTGCGTTTTTCCGATCACGCCGGGGTCGAAAACGTTACCGGCACCGGTGGGCACATGGAAAATTCTCGCTGCAACAATTTGGCCGTGGTTCCGCTACGATGAAGGGATGCTCAATTACGGTGTCCGCACCGAAAACTACTACAATCTTCCGCCTGGACCGAACAATCTCGTTGGCATCCTCTGGATGGGCTTAAACAAACCTGGCATTGGGATTCATGGCACAAACAATCCCGAGACAATTGGCCGCGCCGCCAGTCATGGCTGCATTCGCCTGGCGAACTGGGACGCCGCGCGCGTGAAAGATTTGGTGAGCGTCGGCAATACTGTCCTCATCTTTTAGGTCAACGCGTTCTCCCTTGGCACGCCGTAGCGAGGCGAAGGCGGCTCCACGCGTTGCCAGTAATGCGGCTGTGCCGCGCGATATTCGCGCCTTCGGCGGTCTGTCTGCCTCGTCCCGCCGCGGCGGGCCGACCCACCTTTGGAAGACTCTGCCAAAAAATTTTCGCGCGGAATCGTGGCTTCAAACGTCTAGGCTTTAGATCGACCCAATGGATGCCAGCGAACGTGAACAGTACCGGGCGGCCATTCACGGCGATCGGGAGGCATTCGAGATGGTTATTCGCACGCACAGCCGGGCACTTTTCGCCATCGCTTACGGCATTTTGCAAAACCGCGAGGAAGCGGAGGATGTCGTGCAAGACTCGCTGGTTAAGGCGTGGAAGACGCGCTGGCGCGTGCGCGATCCGGAAAAATTTCCCGCCTGGCTGGCAACGATCGCACGACATCGGGCGCACGATATTTTTCGCAAGCGCCGCAACGTTTCGCTCTCGGAACAAATAGCCGAACCGATCGAACAAGAGCCGAACGACACGACTGCGCTTGATCAACAGTTGCACTCCGCGCTAGCTGCGTTGCCGGAACTTCATCGCGCTGCACTCACCTTGCGTTACTTCGAAGAGATGGATTATCGCACCATCGAAAATACCATGGGCCTGACCAACGGCGCGCTGCGCGGAATTCTCGGCCGCGCTCTCGCTTCAATGCGCAAACAACTTCGCCCCGCTCTGGCGTCAATGAATTAGAACATATGGCAACCATTCACGACGAAATCGATAATTACCTCGCCGCCGATCTTCACGGCGAGCTTTTGGAAGACGAACGCAGCGCCCTTCACACTCATCTAGTCGAATGCGCGGCCTGCCGAAAGGCTCATCAGGAAACCAAAGCTATGAACAAAATCCTCGAAGAAACTCTCGCTCAAGAAAAACCTGATCTGGCTTTCGAACAGCGCATGCTGTCCAGTTTTCGCAGTCGCATCCCGCAACGACGTAGCGGATTTCCAGGCTCGCCACGGGACGAGTCCGTCCGATTGGCGGACTGGATTGTCGATCTTATGCGCTTGCGTGCAGTGCAATTTACGGCAGTCGCGGCGATCCTTGTGGCATTAGTTCAGATGGGCCGCATGATCACAGGCGAAAATGCGACTGCGTTGCGCCCTCGTGAACGCTACGCCAGGGAACAGTCGGTCGCACAACCATCACAACTCCCGCCGTCACAGACAGGTCAATCCGGTGCTTTAGCTAAATCAGACGAACTCACCGCCGGCAAACCAGAAGACTTGGTGCACGAGGCGCCGCCGCCGGCCCCGCCTGAAGCTAGATCAAAATTTCACGAAGAGGTCAAGGCGTCTCCGACAACAGTTGCGCCGGCCAAGGTAGCCCAGGCAGAGGCCAGTGGGAGGCAAGGATTCGTCGCAAGCCCAGAGATCGCGAATGCTCAAGAAACAGAACCCAACCAACCGGAAACGCCCTCTCCAACACTAGCCAATCGTAAGCTGATTCGCAACGCGGCTGTCCAACTGGAGATCATCAGCTTTGATGATGCTGTTCAGAAGATCACAACCCTGGCAAACGAGGAACGCGGGTATGTCGCGACAACGAATTCCGAGAAACAGGCGAATGGAAAGCTGCGGGGTCAAGTTGTCGTCAAGGTCCTGCCGGAAAGTCTTGATCGTTTTTTGCAAAAAGTTCGCGGTCTTGGTGAGTTAAAGAACCAGACGCTCGGAACTGAAGACGTTACCAAGGCGTATTTCGATACGGATGCGCGGCTGAAGAACGCGCACGTGATGGAACAGCGCTTGATCGACATGTTGAAAACGAAGACGGGTAAAGTATCCGATTTGCTCCAGGTGGAGAAGGAACTTGGACGCGTCCGCGAAGAGATCGAGAAGATGCAGGGCGAATTGAAATACTGGGATTCGCAGGTGCAATTCGCGACTGTGACAATTTCGCTTGCGGAAAAAGACATGGAGGAACCTGCCAGGTTCCTGCTCAAGGAGCGCGCCCAACTCGCGCTTTATGCGCCGGATGTGGAGAAGATTTACAATGACGTCAAAGGTCTCGGTTCGCCAAAGGTGCAAATTACCAATGCCCAGCTGAATCGCGATTACTCCGGACGCGTCTCGGCGCGGATGAGCATGTTGATCGCACCGGAAGAAAGCGACGCCGTGATCGAAAAGGTTAAAGGCACTGGGCGCGTTGAAAATTTCCAAGTCCAGACGGAGCGCATCGCCCAAGGTGGCAGCGGCATATCCGAGAATGCAAAAACCAAGCGCGACAAGGTGGAACTCAACATCACCATCTCGCGCGAGGAACAGGAGCAAGCTTTCCAGCAGACCACTCTGCGCATTCGCACCGCGTCGGTGGACGAAAGGGGAAAGGAGCTTCGCGCTCTGGCCGAGAAACAAAGCGGACGCGTTCGTAGCTCTACGTTTAATCGCGATCCAGATGGACGTGAAATTGCAGATGTTTCGCTGCGCGTGCCGATGAAAAATTACCCGGCGCTCATGGAATCGCTCAACTCGTTAGGCAAAGTCGAAAATGTTAGTGTGCAGCGTCAGGATCGCACGGACGCACAGATCGATGAGACGAACGCGCCGGCCGACATCTCGATCCAAGTTTACAGCCAGGGCAACATCGTATCGCAGGAGAGCGGCTTGTTCGCGACGCTGCGACGCACACTGACGCAAAGCGCCGGCGCGATTATGTGGAGCTTGCGCATGATCGGCGTGGCAGTCGCGTTTCTCGCGCCTTGGACAATTGCGCTTGTTGTAGTGATTTGGATCACGCGGCGCGCGATACGCGCACGCCAATCCAGGTGAACCGCGCTCTCTCTTGCCATCCTGAGCAGCGAAGACGGCCAAGGACCTCCCGGTCGAAGTGTGCGCTTTCTCGTTAGATTGTGTGATCAACCAGCTTGTGTGAGGTCCCTCGCTGCGCTCGGGATGACACGCGTGCGCTGTACGGAATCATTCTTGCCCGCCGCCGAAACGAGTCATAGGTTATTTATATTTCCCAAGGAGGAGGTAGCCCGATGAAATCTCAAGGCGGTATCAGCTATAGCAACGCGGCAGTCGCCGCGACACCAAAACATTTACTCCAATTCGCAGTCGATCAGCGGTACGACGATTACACGCCGGTCGATCACGCAGTCTGGCGTTTCATCATGCGCCAGAACATTTTTTTTCTGAAAGAATACGCGCACAAAGTTTATTTCAAAGGTCTCCTCAACACCGGCATCTCCTTTGAGCGCATTCCGCGCATTGAAGAGATGAACGATATTCTGGCAAAGATCGACTGGGGCGCAGTTGCAGTTGACGGGTTCATTCCGCCCGCGGCGTTCATGGAATTTCAAGCGTACAAGGTGCTGGTGATCGCGTGTGACATGCGGCAAATCCATCACATCGAATACACCCCAGCGCCGGATATTGTCCACGAGGCCGCAGGGCACGCGCCGATTATCGTTGATCGCGAGTACTCGAAGTACCTGCAGCGCTTCGGCGAAGTCGGCGCAAAAGCAATGTCATCTAAAAAAGACTTCGAGCTGTACCAGGCAATCCGCCATTTGTCGATCTTGAAGGAGCGCCCAAACGCCGACCCGAAAGAAGTCGAAGAAGCGACGAAGCTGGTCGAACATCGACAGAAAACTTTGGGCGAGCCTTCCGAGATGGCGCTGCTCTCACGTTTGCACTGGTGGACGGTCGAATACGGACTCATCGGAACGCTTGAGAATCCGAAAATCTACGGCGCGGGGCTGCTCTCATCGATCGGCGAATCGGTTTCATGCCTGGAGCCGGCAGTGAAAAAGATTCCCTACTCCATCGACGCGGAGAATTATGCGTTCGATATCACTACAAAACAACCGCAGCTCTTCGTTTGCCGCGATTTTCAGCACCTCAAGGACGTGCTTGAAGAATTTGCAAGCAAGATGGCGTTTAAGATTGGCGGACTCGAAGGCATCAACAAAGCCATCGAATGCAAGAACACCGCGACCTGTGAGTATTCATCCGGCCTGCAAGTCAGCGGTATCTTTCAGGAGACGACCGGCAAGAGCGCGCTGGCGCTCCAAGGCAAAGAGATCGAGGGCCACGGGATTGATTATCACAAGGATGGGTTTGGTTCACCGATCGGGAAATGGAAACAAACATCAACGGCTCCAGAGCTGCTTACTAATGATCAGCTGCACGCGCTCGGAATTGGCGAGGGTAAGAAAGCTAAGATCGAATTTGTCAGCGGCATTGTGGTTTCAGGCAAGGTCGAGAAAATCCTGCGTCGCGACGGGAGATTACTGCTGACCACGTTCTCGAACTGCAGTGCAAAATATGGCGACTGCGTGCTGTTCAATCCCGATTGGGGCACCTACGACATGGCGGTCGGCGAGCGAATTAGCTCGGTGTTTAACGGCGCGGCCGACAAGGACGCCTATAATCAAATCGCGCTCGTTCCAAAGGAACGCACTATTAAAGTTCCATCGGACGCAAAGCGCAGGCGACTAGAGAATCTTTACGCGCAGGTGCGCAAGATTCGCGAGAGCAAAACCGGCTACGAACGGCTTGGCGAAATTTGGGAAACCCAGCAGGCCGAACATCCGAACGACTGGTTGTTGTCGATGGAAATCTTCGAAATCCTCGATACGACCGATCAACAACCCGAGCTCAAGGCGCGCACCGAAAAATTCCTGAACAACAAAAAAGCGCAGACCAAAGATCTGACGACATTAATTAGTTGGGGCTTCCGTCTAGTCGAATATCACAAAAAGCCGGAATACCAGGCGGCGCTGCACGTCTCGCCAAAGTAGCGTCCAGCTTGCGTCCCGACACGACTCTTACGCCAAAGATCTGGTTCGTCGCCTCGTCTCCCATGGAATGCGCGACCGCATTTAGCGATTTTTGAAACCTCGAATGACGAAGCACCCGAATGAATGCGCCGGCCAAACACGGTACCAATGTCACTGAATTTGATCAGAAGCGTCTCTTAGCGACCGGCGGCACAAAGAGTCCCGGCAAAGCGATCGCTAATCGCTTCCAGCGCGGAGGAGCAACCGTGATGAAGGAGAAGAACTTCGTGCAAAAAAGGCCATCGAGGGCTGGAGCGTGAAAACAATCGGGAAATACAAATTTCAGCTGCAGTCTCGTCTCGAGACGAGTTTGCCCGGCGTATTCGCGGTCGGCGACGTTCGCGCCGAGAATGTCAAACGCGCAGCGACCCTCGGCGAAGGGTCAATCGCGGTCGCGTCCGTCCATCAAGTGCTACACGAATAGCTGCGTATGCCTGCCTGCATACACATCGATGCGATCACGTCAATTAGACAGCCGCAATGCCGCGAATGCGAAGAATGCGTGACGGTCGGCGCATACTGGGTCCATCTGCGGACATGCCAGCAAACACGCCACACGACCGGCCACCCGGTCATCTCATCCGCGCAACCCGGCGAGGGCTGGTTATACTGCTATCCTGACGACGCCTTTGCGGAATACTAAATTCAAAGCCGTGCAAATAAGAAGAGGGCTCGGCGATGCCAAGCCACCATCATGTCGGGATTCATCCGAGAACCTTGTGACGAGAGCATAATCCGGTCGCATCCGGCTACAGCACCTTGTTCAAAATCTTCCGGGCGCTGGGTACTTGCGGCCACAACTCTCGCTTCAAGCATGGCGTTCATCGACGGCACAGTCGTAAACGTGGCGTTGCCCGCGTTGCAAAAGAATCTAAACGCCACAATCGTGGACGTGCAGTGGGTCATCGAGGCCTACTCGCTTCTGCTCGCGGCGCTCCTGCTTGTCGGTGGATCCCTCGGCGATCACTACGGACGACGCCGCATTTTCCTGGTTGGTATCGCGCTTTTCGCTTTGGCCTCTGCGTGGTGCGGACTCGCTCCTAACATCGGTCAACTAATTGCCGCGCGCGCAGTGCAGGGGCTTGGCGCGGCGCTGCTGGTTCCGGGGAGTCTCGCAATCATTAGCAGTTCGTTCCCGGAGAACGAACGTGGACGCGCGATCGGTACTTGGTCGGGATTCAGTGCGATCACCACCGCAATTGGACCCGTTATTGGCGGTTGGCTGATCGAACACGTTTCATGGCGCGCCGTATTCTTCATCAATATGCCGATTGCGCTTTTGGTAATCTTAATCTCGCTCTGGCGCGTTCCGGAGAGCTCTGACGCAGAGAGCGCCGGACTAGATTGGCGGGGTGCGATTATTGGAGCGCTCGGCTTAGGCGCTCTGGTTTATGGATTAATCGAATCTTCGCGGCTTGGTTTCAATGATCGGTCGGTGCTCGCGGCCGTCGTTGCCGCGGTCGCGCTTCTCGCGCTCTTCCTGATAATCGAGGCGCGAGTCTCTAATCCGATGTTGCCACTTTCGCTTTTTCAGTCGCGAACGTTTACCGGAGCGAACCTGCTGACATTCCTGCTCTACGGCGCCCTCGGCGGAACGCTGTTCTTCCTGCCGCTAAATTTGATTCAGGTCCAGCATTACTCTGCCACTGCAGCGGGCGCGGCGCTCTTGCCATTTATCTTGATTCTCTTTCTGCTTTCGCGCTGGTCGGGCGGACTCGTTGAGCGCTACGGCCCCAAAGTTCCGCTCATTGCAGGTCCATTGATCGCAGCCGTTGGCTTCGCGCTCTTCATCCCGTCCGGTATAGGTGGCAGTTACTGGCAAAAGTTTTTCCCTGCCATTTTCATACTCGGAATAGGCATGGCTGTAAGTGTCGCGCCTCTCACCACTACTGTAATGAATTCCGTCACGCAGAATCGCGTCGGCATTGCATCGGGTGTCAACAACGCTGTTGCGAGGGCGGCTGGACTGCTCGCGATCGCGGTTCTTGGAATCGCGATGCTTCACGCCTTTAATAATGCGCTTGAGCAGCGATTGTCCGCCTGGAAACTGCCGCCTTCCGCGCGGCAATCATTACAAGCTCAACGCAGCAAGCTCGCAGCCGCCTCCCTTCCGGAAGATGTGGATGCATTAACACAACAGGCAATTAGTCACGCGATTGATGAATCTTTCGTGTATGCTTTTAGATGGGTCATGGGGATAGGAGCAACGCTTGCCGGCGTCAGCGCGATCGGAGCGTTACTCCTCATCGGTACAGCGACGCGAAAAGCCACGTTTGCGGGACCGTGATTCCTTTTTGAGAATATTAAAGTTGGAAAGTCCGCCAATCGGACGGACTCGTCCCGTGGCGAGCTTTCGCGAGTTGAAGTCAACGTGGTTACCGTATGATATCTGTGGGGAAGAGAATCTCCGGACTTCATCACGTCACTGCTATCGCCAGCAACCCGCAGCGCAACTTGGATTTCTATGTCGGATTGCTTGGGATGCGTTTGGTCAAGCGCACAGTCAATTTCGACGATCCCGGCACTTATCATTTCTACTTTGGCGATATCCGCGGCACACCGGGAACAATCCTGACATTCTTTCCCTGGCCGGGCGTGCGGCGCGGACATCGCGGCACCGGCCAAATCGATGCGACGGCGTTCGCGATCTCGCCGAACTCAATTGGCTACTGGCTGGAGCGCTTCAAGGACAAGCATGTCGCCGCGGAGAAAACGGCTCCGCGATTCGGCGAAGAGGTAGTTCGCTTTACCGATCCAGATGGACTTCTGCTTGAACTGATCGGTTCGAGTTCGTTCCCGCCGATTGAGCTGTGGCCGGACAGCTCTATTCGGCCGGAGCACGCGCTCCATGGTTTCCACAGCGTGTCCGCCGCCTTGGAAGGTTACGAGAGGACAGCGCAATTACTCACACAGAGTTTCGGTTATCGTCTGATCGACCAATCGGGAAACCGGTTTCGCTTTGCATCGCCGGACGAGACTGCGCCAGGTCGAATGGTCGATCTGCTTTGCTTGCCCGACACACACGCGGGGCTGGTCGCCGCCGGGTCGGTGCATCATATCGCCTTTCGCGCGAAGGATGATGCCGAGCAGTTGGAATGGCGCGCGCATCTGGTCGAACTCGGCTACAACGTGACTCCAGTGATCGATCGGACTTACTTTCATTCGATTTATTTCCGCGAACCAGGCGGAATTCTTTTCGAGATCGCTACCGAGCCGCCAGGCTTCACACTGGATGAAACAATTGAAGAGCTCAGCTCCAAACTGCGTCTGCCGCCGTGGCTGGAACCCGCGCGCCCGCAGATCGAACAAGTTCTGCCGCCGATCAAAGTTCCAGCGAAACAATGAGGCCGCAACTGGATTTCATTCACGAATTCGTTCCGGGACCTTCTGAGCGGACGCTGCTGCTCTTACACGGAACTGGCGGCAACGAGCGCGACCTCATCCCGCTCGGACGTGAGCTCGACTCGAGTGCCGCGTTGCTCAGTCCGCGTGGCAGAGTGTTAGAGGATGGGATACCGCGATTCTTTCGCCGGCTAGCCGAAGGTATGTTCGACCTCGAAGATTTGAAAAAACGCACGAACGAGCTGGCAGACTTTGTTGCTGCGGCAACGAAGCATTACAAGCTCGCCGCTGATCAAGTCGTCGCAATCGGTTACTCCAATGGCGCAAACATTGCGGCCAGTATGTTGTTGCTACGTCCAGAAATACTGTGTGCTGCAATGTTATTTCGAGCCATGGTGCCGCTGGTCCCCGACAGCTTGCCAGACCTTTCATCGGTACGCGTTTGGATCGGAGCAGGAAACCAGGACCCAATCATCCCCACATCCCAGACGCAACGTTTGGTGGAACATCTTCGTAGCGCGGGAGCGGATATGACAATTCGTTTTTTCAATGCTGGCCATGGCCTAACGAACAGTGAAGTTGAAGCGGCGGGGCAATGGCTCAAAGACCTTACGTCGTAAGCATCAAAGGAGGTGGATCGGCTGCTCCGTCGGGCCACAATAAATTAATGCGGCTTCGCCCCTATTTCTAACATCGAGCAAGGAACCGCTCGATCCACCTTCAGCCGGAATGCGCGCGTCAAAAACCAAAAGATCCTTCGCAGACACTCTCGGGCGCTATACGACAGCGACGCTGTATTTGGTGATCAAGACGTGAAGTCTTTCAACGATCCAGGTGGTGGCTATGGTAATCAGAATTGTTCGTCTTTGAAGTGGCGCTTGCCTTTCAACGCTTTGGCGTATTCGTCCTTGCTTAGAATATTTTCGTCGAGCTGCATGTCGCTTCGGCAAAAGTTTTTGAAGAACGTTTCAATGCGCTCCTGGCTCTTCATCACTTCGTCCGTCAGATAGTTCACATCAACATTGATGCAGATCGCGCCCACGATTCCAAATTCCTTGCGCAGAATCGGGATGGTCGTGCACTTGAATTTGCGCGAGCCGATATTGAGCTCGTAGTTCAACTTTTCTTCGTTGAGAAGCTGGCGCTTTTTGAGATCAATCAGCAAGTTCGTGGTGCCATCTCGCAGATGGCGGCCGGTCACGTTGTTTTCCAGCACAATGAGCGAGTGCGCGGGATCAGCCAGGTTGTGCAACAAAATCTCCATTCCACAATTGGGAAATGATTTGCCAATCAGGCGCACGACCCGGACGTAGTTCTCGAGGAATTCAGTCGTGTCGTCGCCAATTTTCTTTCCGTATTTGCCGAAGAGTTGCGCATAAACCTTCTGCTCCGCCGGTTCGAGCTGATCCCGCACATTGTTTTGCTCGCCGATAAAAA
>WNGJ01003100.1_pt1 | contig 17035 bp, 9 predicted proteins | sample 5400611 | NCBI WGS metagenome assembly WNGJ01 (sample SAMN13153375, study PRJNA577476) | soil metagenome | isolation source: 40 cm soil or saprolite under Garry oak tree replicate 1 | place: USA:California | collected 2016-06-15 | reverse complement strand
ACGAGAACAAAATCCTCGTTCGGGACCCTATAATGGGACTAAGGGCTTGTCACAGAAACCTAGCAACCCTTTTCACGATCCGAAGCAACATACAATTAGACAGTGTTAGTATCGCATTCGTAATCTTGGGGTGGGAACGATGCGCTACCTGGCCGGCCGCATCATTTGGTCAATAACAGCCGGTTTTCTTTTCGTTGGCTCGTGCTTCGCGCAAACGCGCGTGAACGAAACTGCTGTTCGCATCCAGATTCACGCAGATGGCACACTCGTCGCTTTCCCTGTAGAAAATCAAACGCGCGAAACGATCTCCGCTCATGTGTTGCTCGAACTGGTTGACCCAAAGGGTGTAGTTCAGGTTCATGCGGACCAAGATGCTTCCCTTCCTCCCGGTCCAACGAAGTTGAAAATTACTTTAGCGCCTGCCTTTGCCAACGAGAAGGATCCTGATCGGCGAAGTATTCTTTGGTACCGCTTGCGATTCACAATCACGCAGAACCCTCCTAGCGAATCGATCCCCACGCCTGTTGCGGGATTTATTTCGGTTAGCGAGGCTACACTGGAAATATTCGAATTGCACGTGGCCGGGCCAGCGTTTGTCCGGGAAGGCGGACACTATACAGTGCGTGTTCGGGCCATTCATCCGGTGACGGGTCGCCCCGTTGCGGGGATCAAGGTCCAGGCCTCTCTCGATCTCGACACGGATGACAACAAACCGTTGGACACGAAGACATTGGTGACAGACCGGCGGGGTTTCGCAACCCTGGAGTTCACACTTCCGGACAATGTCGAGACGGGCGAAATCGATGTGAAGGTGACGGGGAAGCTTGGCAACTTTTCGGCGGAGGCAGACGGGGAGTTCCGTGTAAATCATTTCTCGAACGTATCGGTGAGCACGGACAAGCCGATTTACCAGCCAGGACAGGCTCTGCACACGCGGCTGATGGCGTTCGACACGAGTAAGAGAGCTATTTCAGATCAGACAGTAGTTCTAAAGATTCTCGATCCCGAGGAGACGCTCGTTTATCGAACGGAGCTGCAAACCTCGCGCTTCGGAATTGCGGCCGCAGATTGGCAGATACCCGAGCACCTACGTTTGGGAACTTATCGAATTGAGGCAAGATTTGGCGAGGGCCGCTACGAGGACTCTGGTGCGTCTGCCAGCGTGAAAATCAGCAGATACGAGCTGCCAACATTCAACGTAACGGCCAAACCAGATCGAACCTACTACCTACCCAATCAGAATGCTTCCGTTGAAATTCACGCGGACTATCTATTTGGAGAACCAGTGCGTCACGGGCATGTTCGCCTTGTACGTGAAACCGAGCGCCAATGGAATTACCGCGAACAGAAATGGGATATCGAAGAGGGCGAAACGTATGAGGGAGATACCGACGAGCGGGGGCGCTACGTGGCCCAAGTCGATTTGGCAAAAGACCTTGAGGGCCTCGAGGGAGAGGACTATAAGCGGTTTCGTGACCTTACATTGGCCGCTTACTTTATGGATTCATCGACGGGGAGAACGGAGCAACGGCGCTTTGATCTGCGCGTGACCAAAGACCCGATTCACGTGTATGTGATTGAATCGAGCGGCTCCCAATCGAACGGGCTCCCTCTGGAGTTTTATCTTTCGACCGATTATGCCGATGGCTCGCCTGCGCCATGCGACGTTGAAATCAATTGGGCGGGTGAAGAGCAATCTTCAAAGAAGGCTGCTTCCGGCGAGCCCGTGGAGCAGTTGCTTCGACGAGTGCGAACGAATCGTTACGGCGTGGCCAAGGTCAGTGGCCTGAGTGTGCCGGGCGACAATGATACCCGCAATTTTTCTTTGAGTTTTAGGGCACGGGACAAGAAGGGCGAGGTCGGCCACCACATAGAGTCGATGTGGTACTCGCGCCGGGCCGGAATCCGCGTGGAGACCGACAAAACCCTGTACAAACCGGGCGAACCGATTGAAGTTCAACTCGCCACGAGCGAGCCTGACGTCACGGTTGTGGTGGAAGCAATGCATGATTTCCAAATTGTGGCCTCGAAGCTGGTGCGAGTTCGGCACGGTCATGCCCAGGTAATGTTTGAGGGGAACGAAAAGTTTCAGAACGACGTGAGCATTCTTGCTTATGCGTTCGGGGTGAAGCCCGGCGATGACTATCGTAACTCAGCGCTGGTGGGCGTACACACCGTCCTATTTCCAAAGGACCATGAACTCAAAGTCGATGTAAAGCTGGCGAAGTCAGTGTACCGGCCAGGGGATGAGGCTACAGCGGACTTGCGAGTGACTGGTGCTGACGGGGAACAGGCGAAAAGTGCGTTGGGACTTGTGGTGGTCGATAGAGCCTTCGAGGAACGAGAGCGAACGGATCGCGAATTCGGTGGGCAAGGGGGTTTCTACAATTTTGGCGAGATCTGGGGCGGGACATCCGAGCTTAGCGGAATCCGCAGAAGTGACTTGGACAAGATTGACCTGACGAAGCCGGTTCCTGAGGGAATCGAGCTCGTTGCAGAGGTTCTCCTGCAAGGCAATTCGTTGGGGCCCGAAACCTTTGCGAGCGACATGAGTTCTCCAGATATGCGCAAACTCTTTGCATCAGAGATCGATCCGCAGATTCAGCCGATTCTTTCGGCTTTGAGCGCGCGTTACGACCAGAAGGGTGAATTTCCCAAGACGCAGGACACTCTAGACAGTTACTTGGCGGCTGCCGGAAAGCGGTTGCGAGACGTTGCGGACCCGTGGGGAACGCCGTACAGCTCTGAATTCAGCGTCTCTCGCGAGTGGAATGTCTTAGAGATCAGGAGCGCAGGGCCGGACAAGACCGTCGGCACGGAAGATGACTTCGTCGTGGCCAAGGTGATGTGGCCGTATTTCAAGACCAACTCTGAGGCAATTCGCCGGGCAGTGAATGGATATCATGCCCGCACTGCCAGGTTCATTCGAGATGCGCAAACGCTCAAGACGGAGCTCGCACGGCTCGGCGTTGACTTTGACTCATGGAAAGACCCTTGGGGACATGGATACCAATTGTTTTTCGGGGTTAATCGAACGCAATTAAGGGTGACAGTCACCAGTGCCGGACCTGACGGACATTTCAATACAAGGCAGACTCCTTTCGAAGATGACTTCCCGCTGGTGACAGTGGGAATCGACTACTTCGCAGATACGCGGGCCCAATTGGATGCCGCGCTGACAGCGAATTTCAAGGAAAACCAGTCGTTTCCTGAGAGCCTCGAACAACTAAAGAAAGCCCTGGAGCGCTCGGGAACTAGCTGGGATGGACTTCGGGACGCTTGGCGGCGACCCTACTACGCAACTTTTCGACAGGAGGCTCGGTATTCTGATGATCTGACGGTCGAAAGCTACGAACAACATACGCAAAAGATCCAACAACGCGCCAGCGTGGTGCCCGTAACGCAGAGGATCAATTGGGTTTCCATCCGGAGCGCGGGAGAAGATGGAGTCGAGGGTACATCGGATGACTTTGATGTGGCGACATTCTCGCGTGGCGTCCTCGAGCAGAGTAGCAAGGACAAGACGCCCGTTCCGAGCAGGGATCAAACAGTCTTGGCAGGATCGAGCGGCGCTATATCGGGCACGGTAACGGACCCGACGGGGGCGACGATTGCCGGCGCGGAAATCAGCGCCAAGAGCGCTGCAACAGAGGCTACCTTCACGGCGAAGACTGGCAATCTAGGCGACTACATGCTGCGGAATGTGCCTGCGGGATTCTATGTCGTGCAGTTTTCGTCGACTGGTTTTCGATCGTATTCGATCACCAATGTGCCGGTGCGATCGTCGAATGTCACGCACCTAGACGCGCGGCTAAACGTCGGTTCGGTCACTGAAAGTGTCACAGTCGAGGCCGCGGCTGTCCAATTGCGGACTTCGACGGCGAGTGCGATGCTTGTGACGAAATCAGGGATCTTCGCTCTTCCTCTTCAGCTGCAGGTCTCAACTCCCCGTCTCCGCGAGTATTTTCCAGAGACGCTGCTGTGGCGGCCGGAAGTGGTGACGGACGACAGAGGCCACGCGCAACTGAATTTCCCATTGGCGGACAACATCACGACTTGGAAGCTCTCCGCTGTGGCTTCGACGGTAAACGGGGAAATAGGGAGGACGGAAAAGGATATTCGGGTATTCCAGCCATTCTTTGTTGAGCATGATCCGCCGCGTTTCCTCACAGTCGGCGATCAAATCGCCTTGCCCGTAGTTCTGCGGAATTACCTCGACCGGCGACTTCAGGTTAGCTTGGCAATGAAACCGTCCGCATGGTTTTCGGCCATGGGCCCAACAACAATGAAGGCGGACGTTTCTCCACGCGACTCCGCGCGCGCGATTTTCCGCTTCCAAACTTTGACCTCCATCAAAGAGGGGAAACAGGAAGTTAGCGCGCTAGGCGCGGAAGCGAATGACTCTATCTCCAGATCAGTTACCGTGCGGCCAAATGGCGAAGAGAAGACAGAAAGGGCCAGTCAAGTTTTCGGCGATGCAGCTACTTTGGACCTAACGATTCCCGACACCGCAATTCCCGGCTCGGTGGAAACGACTGTGAAGATCTATCCAAGTCTTACAGCCCATGTATTGGAGAGCATCGAAGCAATTCTGGAGCGGCCCTACGGGTGTGGCGAGCAGACGATTTCGTCGACTTATCCAAGCGTATTGCTCTTGAAATACGCGAAAGATGCAGGATACGAGAAATCCCCGCTGGTGCCCCGGGCGCGCCGCTATACACAGCTAGGCTACGAGCGACTGCTGTCCTATCGTGCGCCAAGCGGAGGATTTTCGTATTGGGGCAAAGGAGACGCAGACTTATCTCTTACTGTGTATGCGATCAAATTCTTGAGCGACGCCAGCGAATTCGTCGCCGTGGACGACTCAGTGATCCGGGAAGCGGTTTCCTGGGTGGTGAATCAAGTCCAGCGAGACGGTCATTGGATAGCGCGAGACTGGAAGGGGAATGAAGATTCCCAGCGAAGCGTCATGGTGACCGCTTACGTTGCGCGGATGATCGCGACATCCAAACTGACTGTTGATGGCTCTGGCGGAAATCCGCAGATTGCCAAGTCCGCGTCACAGGCCGTGCGCATTGCTTTGAGCTATCTCCAGACACACGTGGAAACAACCGACGAGCCCTACGTGATTTCCTCGTTTGCTTTGGCAGCGCTCGGGGCAAGCGACAAATACCTGTTTGCAAGCAACGTCGAGAGGTTACGCAGACTCGAACATAGGGAAGGCGACTCGAGTTACTGGTCGCTGGAAACGAATACTCCTTTCTACGGCTGGGGATTCGCTGGCAGGATTGAAACAACTGCGCTGGTATTGAAGGCGCTCGCAAGCAGCGAGAATACTGGGGATTCGGAAGCGCTGATATCGCGAGGATTGCTTTTTCTACTTAGGAACCAGGATCGCTACGGCATCTGGTACTCCACTCAAGCCACAATCAATGTTTTGGAAGCGATGGCGTCGCTGACTTCCCGCAAGGACAATGGCTCAACTCAACCTGGAAACACGGCGACTGCTGAGTCGAACGCTGTGGTTTCCGTGGACGGGAAGCATGCACTCTCCGTTGATTTGCCGCCTGCCAATGTTTTGACTGGACCAGTTCGTGCCGACATTTCGAAATTCTTGTCTCCCGGCAAGCATCAGATTGAGATTCGTCGACCATTTCGCTCCTCACGCGCTTCGGTTCAGGTGCTCGCCGACTACTATGTGCCCTGGACACGTGCAAGCGTCGACAGCGATCTTCATCAGGAAGTCAAGGTTCCTGACGCACTTCGACTCACAGTTCATTTCGACAAGCAAACCGCGAATGTAGGTGAAAACGTTCAGTGCAGCGTTGATGCGGAAAGAGTCGGCTTCCGCGGCTACGGAATGTTGCTGGCCGAAATCGGTTTACCGCCAGGCGCGGAAGTCGATCGGGGTTCGCTTGAGCAAGCGATGAAGGCGTCTGTCTGGGAGATCAATGAGTATGACGTGCTGCCCGACCGATTGATCGTGTACCTGTGGCCCCACGCTGGCGGCACAAAATTCTCGTTTAACTTCAAGCTGCGCTTTGGATTGAAGGCGCTTACGGCCCCTTCGATTCTCTATGATTATTACAACCCCGAAGCCCACGCCGTCGTCGAGCCAAGGCAATTCACAGTTCAATAGCGCAACAGGGGTTCACCCCGGTGGTGGACTGCCCAAACTGTGCCCCAAATTATTTCAGGGTTACCATAATTGACATTCAATGCTTGTTGCCATCGCTTGTATTTCAGTAACTTACAGAAGGGCCGCAAGATGGGAAATTCGGCCAGAGAATCCGGCTTACAGGCTCCACCACTTTTGCCATACCTCGATAATGCTCCGAATGTAGGCCGCCGCACACGCCTGTCACTCGACTTCAGAGCGCTGGTTCGGGAGTTACTTCCGGCGCAGCCTCTTTCGATTCATTTTCCGCAGAAACGGGCCAGTAGCGGAAAAGCGCCCATGCCAAAACAGCCCAGAGCGCCACGACTACTGCGTCCTTTCCAAGGAATGGGGGCCCAAAGCCGGACATGACTAGAACATTGTAGAAAGTGTGAGCTATAGCCGCTGGCAGAATCGAGCCGAATCGCAACACGAGCCATCCCAAAACATAGCTGAGCGCTAAACAAAACAGGATACGCCAGCCCAATTTCAGCAGGACGTCAATTTCTGTTACCCGACCAAAGGAAAAGTCCGAGGCGAAATGGAACGCCGCCCAAACGATTCCGACCAGGAATATCCCTCGATAGATTCCGTACCTTTGGATGAAACGACGCTGCAGAAGACCGCGAAAAATCATTTCCTCGAAAAAGGCTGCAAAAAATGCCAGAAGTAACCAAGGATCCGGAAGATCGAAATAGGATCTGAACTGTGGTGGGGAGAATCTCCCAAAGTCATGGGCGGCCCACAGCGCTCGGTCAACCAAATACTGACTCGTAGAGAGAAGCACGGTGATTCCAACGGGAAATGCCAGCGCGAGGCCCGCATACTTTGGTTCAGGCAGCCGGATCGCCTTCCAGATCACCTGTCTGTCTGCTTTTCCCGCAATCCAAAATATGACCGCAAAAACAACCAGCGTCTCTATGGTGGACGAGAATCTGGAGAACCAAACGCTTTGAGTGTAAGCGGGTATGTGTGACGAGAGAATTATTGGAAGTCCGAGAGTGAACCACGCAAGTGAGCTGGACAGCAAATAAAGCGGTCCCACCAGTACCCAAGTCAAGAATTGAACCCGCCTCCATGATTCGGAATCTAGGGCTGTTGAAACAGTATTGCCGGGTAGGGACAATGGCAGGGCCGCGATTCCGAAAGCAAGTCTCGAAGTGTATATCGCAATGAGAAGCAGGCCAATCAGGCAGAAATGGAATCCTGATAAGAGCTTCCATGGCAACGACCACGCCCAACTTATTTTGTGAGCTACAAGGCTGCCGGTGCCTTCAAGAACTGAAGAGGAAGGCGCAGCGAGGTAAAGCAGACGGCTGTACATCAGGCACAGCCCAGCCATCGCTGGAAGGCATACCAACAGGAGGATTCGGTGGAAGGGATGGTCACTTGGCCAAAAGCAGACGAAATACCCAGCTACGCCTGCGAAGCTAATGGGCAGCAGAAAGAAGACGCCCAGGAACTGCATTTGCTGGACGAGCGAATCCGCGAGCCGTCCGGGCGTGACTCCCAGCCCCGTGGGCCACCATCTCAAATGCGGTGCCACGAACAAGCAGAAAACGCCTGCCAGGAAAATGAGCTGAGTCGGATCCGCGGGGAGAACGGATCGGAGGAATTTGACAAGGCGCTTCAACAATGAGCCTCGAATCTCGCGCAGGATTATGCCAGATAGATTAACTTGTGAGCGAGTGCCTTCGGGAGGTGCGACAGAGTGCGAATGTCTTCTTCATCAGATGATCTATCGACCGTGACAGATTAAATCGAACCCCGCGTGAATGGATACGTGGGGGCATGAATAATAAGTGGATCTCCTGCCCCAATACTTCGTGCGTACGTACACACCATACCGCCCGTAACACCGAGTTCCCTGACGGTTCTTGTGAGGATTTAGGGAGCCATTCATGCTTTTCTTGTTGAATGTCTTTCCGCAGACCGTGCATCGATAGATGTAGGTTGGCCCTTGATGTCTGGTTCTCGGTGCACGCCGCATGCCTGGCATGCGCGGCATCGCGCTAGAAGGCGCAACGGCAAGCGGACCCGTCGAAGTCAGTTCAACCGCGTAACGCGGCATGAACACTTGCGAAGTTACGGTCGCCCTTGCATTCGGTCCACACGATAGGAACGATGTTCCCCTGAATCGCTGCGGATTGCGTGCAGCACAAAATATCCCTCGGCCGTCTGCCGAAGCGAATACGGCTCGATACGGCGCAGGGTGCCGTCATACCTGAGATCTACACATAGATGATTCGCCGCAGCGAATCGAATGATTTCCAGAGTCGAACGGGAGGGGAGCGGCACCCCCATCGGCAGCACGCGCGAGCGTATGGCGATTTCGCCGGAGCCGTGCTGGATGAGCGCGCGCTGCGGAACTGGAGCGCTGCTCATAATCCATGAAAAGATCTCGGGCAGCGCATCCCAGAAGTCACTGAGCGGCGGAAGAAAGGGGAGTTGGTGTGACAGCATGTCCGACCACATCCCCTCAAGAGCCTGGCGATTAGGAATAAGCGACTGGAACGTAGGCACCGGGATTGCCTTGTATTCGCATTTCTTCAGGAGCACGTCCAGAAGCACCGTGGCCGTTGGCCGGCTGTCCGTATGGCGGTAGAGGTTCACCACGTCGTAAAGATCGCGAGGTCGCGTGCGTTCTCCGAGCGCGCGCAGTTTTTCTCCGAAGGCTTCCTCATAGGCGTAGCAATTCGCCCAGATCCCTCCTTCGGGTCGGTCGCTGTACGGATGAAATACCTCGCGCCGGATAGAGGGAAGCACGAGCCCTTCATCCGCGGTGAGGTCGAGCTTGATCTTGGGGTTCTTTTTCGTCGCAGCTTTTCTCGTTTATCACCAAGGGGTGTGGCTAAGTGTGTTATTCATCGCCTTTGCAATCGGCTCGGCCATGCCGCAAGAACATGCTTCTAAACGTCTGTCCACAGCTGCTGAAAAATCTCGTTCCCTGCCAACTGACTGCCGCCCTGAGCCGACAAGTCCGCGTAAGTCGGAAAATCAAGTGCGCCGTCAATTTTCGCGCTGGATTCCACTTCTACCGCGTTAATTCGGGAATCGAGTCCATCGCATGGTGTGTGCGGCCTATCTGAGATTAGAATGTTGCCGATGGATATTCAGCCAAACGGTGGAGTGTCCAAAGCACCGCGACCGCTATCCGTGCCGTCTCGCGTCTGGGGTTGGTTAGCTTTCGCGGGTGCGTTCCCGTTGGCGCTCCGATTGGTATACGAACAAACGGTGTTGACCTGGAACCATGGGCTGCAAATGGTGGGGTGGACGCTCGTCCACACTTATGGAGGACTTTTTGTCCTTAGCATCCTGGCGGCCGTCGTCATGCACGGCTGGCTGCTGACTTTCCTTGCAGTTTGGATTCCTCTTCGCATAACCCAAAAGGCATCGCTTCCGTTCGGTGCGTGGACACAATTTGTGGTGCTGGGTTGCGCAACGGCTCTTTTTTATGTCCCTTATGAATTCTGGCAGCTTGCGACTCTCGAAGTTTCTGGCCCTGGCCAGAATGCTGCGGGTCAACTCACGGCTGCGGCGGGTCAGAATCAACAATACTTGGTGAAGGCATTCCTCAGAAGCGGAGTCGCCATAGATACTCCTGGTCAATACGATAGAACTGCTTTAGACGAAGCATGCCTCGTGGGGCAGGTCGAGATGGCCCGCTATCTTATTTCCAAGAAAGCGCAACTCGACCTAGCCCCCGACTGTCGCAAAGTGGCAGAGTTCGCGGCAAAGATGAAACCTCCCATTCCGGCGGTCGAGGAACAATCTGGCCGTCCGCATATTCCCGGAACAACCATTGAAGTAACCGCTCCCGCTCCCCAAGTAGATTACAGCCGCCCCAAGTCGAAACCCTAAGCTTCGTCGTCTAATGAGGCGTCCACTGCGACAAGTCAGGCACGCAGGTCCCAAGCCCTGTAAGCTCGTCAGCCTCCGAAGACATGAATGGTACGAGTGCCAGCGAGTGGCTCACCACCGCACCGGAGTCCTTTAGGGATGAAATATTCCTCGCCTGCTCTTACTGGGATGCATTGCCTTCAATGATGAGGGCTAGCAGCCAGTACCCACGGGCCCTTTCTTTCGTTTTTGCTCCTCTTTTTTTCCTTTGTGACCAGGATCGCCTAGAAACAACGATCGCCAACTCGGTCGATCCACTACATCCCCGGTTTTGTCCCCCCTTATGCCTATTTCCCTTTCCCAAGTAGATCGCTGTCGGCATCCGATCGCATCCAGCGAAATCTTTGCCTTCTGATCTGCGGTGTACTGCATTTCCTCCTGTTTCATCTGCTTCCTCCCACGGGCAGTGGTTCCGGAGTGGGAACCGGCTTGTTGATCCAGACGTCGTAAGGATGAGAGTTCTGGATTATCTTTTGCGTGCGATTGGCGTGACGCAAAGCTCTCGTCCATCCTACTTATTGATCGCACGTCACCACAAAGCTCCAAACTCTCGCGCAATCCAGCTGACTGAGGATAAACCGCTTTGCCTGAAGTAGTGAGACTGAAAATCTAGACGAATGGTTGCTTGAGGAGCGCTATCAAGAGTTCTGTGCGTGCGGCCCGGGGATGACGGGATGTTCTTTACCTATTCCCGGTCGCAGTTCAAAAAAAACTAATTCAGACGATCGATGACAAGCAGCGTCCAATTGAAGGCGGCGGCCATCTGGCGTCCAAAACCTACCGTTTCTAGGGATATTTTCAGCGACTCAGTCACACAAAGGCAACCGAATCATCGAGGCTTATGGAGCGGGCGATGGGAATCGAACTCAACGCCGAAGCTTGGGAAGCTCTCCTATTTTGATTCAACCCTTCATTGCAACGTCCATCAGGCCGCCGCCAACCACTCGAATCGGACAGGCAGACGTTCGGTCCATGCCGGGCCCCGGAATCGAACTGGCTGCACTCCCAGACCCCAGATGCCTTGATTGAGGTGACTGCCCATAAACCAGCCGCTGATCAAGTAGCGGTCCTGAAACGAGGCAGCCGATGTCCCCGTCGCCTCTGCCTCGCTGACTGTCTGACCACTTCCTCGCTTCCTCGCGCTAAATCTTGACTTAGCTGTTCTACACGTTATAGTACACGCGTGGTTCCCTTCCAAATCCAATTTCAGCCTGGCGGTAGGCTCTACGAGCAGATCGTTTACGCCGCCACTAAAGCCATGATGTCGGGCCGCCTCCGCCAGGGTGACGCCTTCCCTTCCGTCCGCACTCTCAGCAAGGACCTCAAAATCAATCCCAATACCGCTCACAAGGTCATTGCCACCCTAGTCGCGAGCGGTCTTCTCGAAATTCGACCCGGCATAGGCGCCGTTGTCGCTCCTCGCCCGGAAGTCAGTCGCAAGGAGAAAGCACGGCTCCTCGAGCAGGAGATTGAGGGTCTTGTGGTAGAGGCCAAACGTCTCGGAATTGAAATGGACGAGGTTGTCGAATCCCTTGCCGACCACTGGAGGCGTCTGAGTCCCAAAGACAGAGATTCGCAAGGAGGGCGCACCCGCCGATGAACCCAGTCATCCATACCACTGGTTTGACCAAGCGATTTCGCCGAGTTCTCGCGGTAGATGGCCTCTCCGTGGAAGTCGCCGAGGGCTCCCTCTACGCGCTCGTCGGCCCCAACGGCGCCGGAAAAACCACCACAATCAAGATCCTGATGAATATTTTCCGTGCTTCTAGCGGCCAATGCGAAGTGCTCGGAATGCCTTCAACTCGGCTTACAAGCCGCTCAATCTCTGAAATCGGCTACGTTTCGGAAAATCAGGAATTGCCCGAATGGATGACTGTCGGGAGCTTCCTCAGTTACCTGCGTCCGTTCTACACGAAATGGGATCGCGAACTCGAAATTGCTCTCGTCAAGCAACTCGACTTGCCCCAGGACCGCAAGATTCGCCACTTGTCGAGGGGAATGAAAATGAAAGCGGCCCTGGCCTCGTCCTTGGCCTACCATCCGAAACTCATCATTCTCGATGAGCCTTTCGGCGGCCTCGACCCGCTCGTGCGTGACCAGCTCATCGAGGCCCTCCTTGAACGCGCCACGGAAGCCACCATCTTCATTTCCTCCCACGACTTGGCGGAAATCGAGAGTTTCGCAAGCCATGTCGGCTACCTGGAAAATGGGAAGTTGCGATTTTCCGAGGAAATGACCACTCTCGCGAATCGCTTCCGTGAAGTGGAGCTTGCTCTCCACGTCCAAGCCGTCATCCCGGAAAAGATCCCCGCTACTTGGCTCCAAATCAAGTCTTCTGGGAGCGTCGCCCGGTTCGTGGACAGCGCTTTCGATGAGGAGCGCAGCCGCGCCGATATCGCCCAGATATTTGGCACCGTCCGCGACGTAGCCTTTCGTCCCATGACCCTACGCGCCATCTTCCTTGCCATGGCCAAAACAACTTCCGATTCGTGAGCGGAGGCGTCTATGAGCAAAACCCTCCATATCTTTCGCAAGGACATTCGCCATCACTGGCCGGAACTCCTGGTTTCTCTCCTCGTGCTCGCGGCTTTCGTTTGGCATGAACCCGCTGAATGGTCCGGGAATTTCCCGAGCTTCAGCCTTCTCCAGATTCTGTTCAGCTATGTCAATACACTCCTGCCGCTTTCCTGGTGTTTGATGATCGTGCGTCTGGTTCACGAAGAATCACTCGTGGGGGATCGCCAATTCTGGGTTACGCGTCCTTATGAATGGCCCAGCTTGCTTGCCGCAAAGCTGCTCTTTCTCGTCGTTTTCATCCACTTGCCGGTCTTTGTCGCCCAGGTGCTCCTCCTCAGTAGAGCGGGCTTCCCCATAGCCCCTAACCTCACCGGTCTGCTCGGCATGCAGATTGGTCTCGATCTGCTGTTCCTGGCTCCCATAACACTCGCCGTCGTAACACGGACTCTGGCTCAGGCCCTTATTGTCGCCATCGCCGCATTTCTAGTTTTTCTCGCCGTTGGCTCCCTTGCCTCTTTGGTTCCCAGCGAGACGATGTCCTCGGCTCTGGAAAACTCTGGCATTTTTCAAGGCTCTGTACTCCTCGCAGCTCCGGTTGCAGCAATCCTCTGGCAGTACGCGCGACGCAGAACTTGGCACTCACGTACCCTTCTTCTGGCTGCTGGAGCGGCCATGGTCTTGGCAGACGTGATCACACCGTACCGGACCTTAATTGAAAGACAATATCCACTCGCCGATTCCGCTCATCCGGCGCCCGTACAATTGTCTATGCTTCCCCCTCCCCCGTCCGTCAAGAAAGCTCCCTCGCTACAAAGGCTGCTCGAAAGCACAGTCTTGATAAGCATTCCAGTCCACGTCTCCGCCGTCGCAAAACACTCCGTTGTGCTTACAAATGGCATGCTCGTCTCGATGGATGGACCGGGAAATCTCAAGTGGGATTCAGGTTGGAATCCAAGTGGAGTGGAATTCTGGCCCGAAGAAAGTTCTTCCGCCTTACAGTTCTCCATGAAGAGATATCTCTACGAATCGATTAAATCCTCCCCTCTCCATGTGCACCTTTCGCTCGCCCTGTCGGAGTTCAAGGAGTCCTCGCCGCGCGAACTTTCCTTGCCGGAAGGCGAGTTCGTCGTTCCAGGAGTCGGCTACTGCCACATCGTGAGCGGTTATTTCCCTGCCCTTAGCTGCCGTTCCGCTTTGCACGAGCCAGGTCTGATCGCTAGTGGTGTCGTTACGAACGCGTCATGCTCAGAACAGGACAAAGTTGGTTCTGCGCCTTCAAGAAACGTTGCCCACCAGCTTCTTCGAAGTGGACGCGGTGGTTTCGTTAATCCCGGAGTCAGTCCAATAAAGTCGTTCTCAATTTATCTTCAAACTTTTGACGACACCCGCGAATCCCCCGAGGAAAGAGTTAGAATGCATTTCTGTCCGGGCACACCCGTCCGGTTCGCAACGCCACTCACGTCCGGCTACACGAGGCTGGACCTTCAGACGGACCAAATAACGCTCGAAGACTACGAAGTGAATTTCAATAGTTACGTCTGGGGACGTTAAGGGGACGATTAGAGGTGACATACGGTCTCTTGTGGTATCAACAGGTGCCCGCCGACACCGTTTGATATCAATCAGTTACATCAGCCATGGGCGCTGTCACGGCAGTGGCCTCGATTTGACATTTCCCCCATCCGGACTTCTAGACAGGAAACTGGAACTTCCCCAGGTGAATATTTCTAGCGCACTGTTGACATTCGGCCAATCCTGGAATATCTGTCGACTTTCTAGGTATTACGATGAGCGAAGCCCAAATCGAACTCCTTAGAGGCACTCTCGACCTGTTGGCCCTGAAGGTTGTCGCCCTAGGTCCTAGCCACGGGTACGCGATCGCGCAACGCCTTCAACGAATATCAAAAGACTTCTTCCAGGTTCTATCCTGCGCTCCATCGTTTGGAAGATCGCGGCTGGCTACAAGCCGAATGGAAAGAATCAGGAACCGGCCGCGAAGCCAAGTTCTATTCCCTTACCAAGAAAGGCCGCAGGCAAATGGACACTGAGATCTCAATTGGGAACGCCTGTGCAACGCTGTCAGGCTCGTGCTGCGCGCGCCCGAGAAGGAGTCCTAGAAATGTCGTGGATTCAGCGCCTTTTTAACAAAGCTCTGGCAGAGGAAGAGCTCGATAAAGAGCTGCTGTTCCACGTAGATCAGCAGATCGCTGACTATGTGGCCGCAGGGATGAGCCCAGGAGAAGCCCGCCGTCGTGCGAGACTTAAATTCGGCGGTATCGAACGCGTCAAAGAAGAAGTCCGCGACACACGCTGGGAAACTCAGTTTGACAACCTTCTTCGCGACTTCCGTTACGCTCTCCGCAACTTCCGTAAGGACCGCCAGTTCACTCTCGTGGCCGTTTTCGCCCTTGCCCTCGGCATTGGTGCTTCCACATTCGTCTTCAGCGTCTTCTACAATTTCATGTTTAAGGCCTTTGCTGCGAAGGATACGACTCGCTTGGTTGTTCCGGTCATGCAAGACGGGTCGCAAGTCGAATGTCACTTGTCGGATATAAATTCGATCCGGGAACAGAATCAAGTTTTCGAGAATGTCGTCGGGTACACCGGCGGATTCGCGTTGCTTCGTGACGGCCTCCAGACGTACCAGCTATACATGTCGAGGGTAACGGCCGATGCGTTTGAGTTTTATGGTGTGCTTCCACTGCTGGGACGTAGCATCCTCCCGGCAGATGAAAAGCCTGGAGCGCCTCCCGTCTTTGTGATCGGTTACAAGACCTGGAAAGGCATTTTCAACGCAGACGCAAAGATTCTGGGCAAGAACTATAGGGTCAACGGCGAGCCACGCACATTGGTTGGCGTCATGCCACAGCGCTTCCAGGCTTTTGGTACGCTTGCGCAACTGTGGGTCCCGATCACTTCGAAACCGGGCATGCCCAGCACCGATCAAGAAGCGGATTTTTCTTTGTTGATGCGCTTGAAGCCCGGTGTGGCACTAGAAACCGCATCGGCGAGCCTCGATGTCATTTTCAAGCGCCTTGCCACCATTCACCCGAGTGATTTTCCAGAGCACTTCACTGTGCGCGGCATCCGGGCCAATGATTTCCTCATGGCGCGCGCTGGCGCGGTATTTCAGTCAGACATGAAACTACAGAGCATGCTCTATGGCTTGCTTGCCGCCGTGATGATGCTGCTCCTCATAGCCTGCGCCAATGTGGCGAACCTTCTGCTGGCTCGCGCGACGGCGCGGGAAAGAGAGATGGCGGTCCGGTCTGCCCTGGGCGCGACGCGCGGTCGAATCGTCCGGCAGCTTCTCATTGAAAGTTCCGTCCTAGCGGCGGCCGCTTGTGTCGTGGCATGTGTGTTCGCGTGGCTCGGCATGATTGGCGTCGATGCGATTGCTCATCAGAAAGCCTGGGCCACCATCACCGGCGAAGTGACAATCAAACTTAATTCTCCGGTTTTATTCTTTGCCCTCGGGCTTGCGCTGCTCACGACACTGATCAGTGGTTTGGCCCCCGCTTTGCACGTGGCACGCGGAAACTTGCAACTTCATCTGGTTGGCAGCGGAACAGGCTTGAGCGGGAGTCTCAGCCACGGAATGCTTCGCGCAGGTCTGGTGACCGGTGAAGTGGCGATTTCCATCGTTCTCTTAATCGGAGCGGGCCTCATGTTTCGCAGTTTCTTCCTTCTCAAGCACATTGACATGGGTTTCGACCCCAAGAACGTCATGGTCGTATTCTTTGCGCCCCTAAGCGGCCATGATTCGAACATAGTCAAGGCTACATCGCCGCAGGAGGAGATTACGCGCCGGGAAGTCGTGCAACGGTTGAAAACAATGCCCGGCGTGTCCGAGGTCACGGTCCAAGATGCGCTCCCCGGATACAACGGTGGGTGGCCATCCCAATTTACCCTGCCTGGAGGAACGCGTGCCGAGGCGGGAAGTGTTGACGGTGGCGATGAAAATCTTTTTCAAACATTGGGGTTTCGACAGATCCAGGGGAGATGGCTGTCAGGGGAGGAGGTGCAGGGAGCACGGCGCGTGGCGGTGATCAATCGGCGATTGGCTGGAGACTTATTCGGCGGTGGGAACCCGATCGGCCAACAGATCGAGGTGAAAGCACTCAAAAATCCAATACGCCCACAGCTGGATGCTTCTTTTGAAATTGTTGGTGTCGTCAGCGACGTGAAAAACTTTGGTCCCCAACAACCCGCCAACCCCATGGCTTTCATCCCCAACACGATTCGAGGATCCTTCATGCTTCTGGTGAAGACGAGTGTGGAACCGGCTTCACTGGTGCACGCGGTTGAGGAGCAAGTTTGGGCGGTGAATCCCGACGAGTTCGTGGGCTTATGCGACCCGCTCGAAGATTTTCTCCAACAGCATACCTACGCTACGCCAGAGTTCAGCGTACTAATTTCCACGCCGTTGGCAGGGATCGCTCTGCTCTTAGTTGTCATTGG
>WNGJ01003091.1_pt1 | contig 17047 bp, 13 predicted proteins | sample 5400611 | NCBI WGS metagenome assembly WNGJ01 (sample SAMN13153375, study PRJNA577476) | soil metagenome | isolation source: 40 cm soil or saprolite under Garry oak tree replicate 1 | place: USA:California | collected 2016-06-15 | reverse complement strand
TTGATACCACCCTGGGCGGTTTCGTTGATGTCGAGTATTTCGATCTTCCAGCGCCGGTTATCAGAGTAGCGGCTGTACATGCGGAAGAGCTCTCCCGCGAAAAGCGCTGCTTCGTCGCCACCTGCGCCTGCCTGGATGGTGACGATAGCGTTTTTCTCATCCATGCTATCTTTGGGCACGAGGGAAATCTTTATTTCTTCAAGAATACGCTCTTTCTGTGCTTTGAGGCGTTCCATCTCTTCGAAGGCAAGGTCGCGCATTTCCGGTTCGTCGCCCTCGTACATTTCGCGGGCCTCGGCAAGCTGCCGATCGGTATCCACCAGTTGATTGTATTTTTGCACAACCTCCTCGAGTTCTGAATGTTCACGTCCGTAGCGTTGTAGCAACGGAATATCTTCAAGTACTTCAGGCTGTGCCATAAGATTATTCAATTCTTCGTATCGCTGGGCAAGGCTGGCAAGTTTGTCCATTAAATCCATCAGTGGGTTCTCCCGAAATCTCCTCATCCTCCCGATATAGTCGAGTGGCGCTTGTATATCATCGTATCATATTTTACGGCACGTCGGAACAGATGAAATGGTACTAATTAACGCGTGTTTATGGGTCTTTTCACCAAGAAACCAGGTGAGTAATGTGTGAGGACAACGCTACCCGGCGGCAAGCAGATAGCGTTCGACGTTTGGGCGACGTGGCTGCCTTGTATAGAGAGGGTATGCAGTTGAATTGTGTACATGTGGCTTCATACTCTTATTATATCACGAAAAGAGATACAATTCTGCTTTTTTTTGTGAAAAACCTCCTATTCTATAGAGTGCAATAGGAGTATACTATCTCTGACTAGATAGAAAATTCGGCGTTGAGAATGAAGCTATTTCCAATGTCAATGAAGAATTTGGAGGAGGTTACCCGTGCGGTTCTGCTTTATCCTGGAAGAAAGATATGCCGATAAACCCATGCCTATGGTTGTGGCGGATCAGTTGCAGCAGTGGGGACATGAGATTGATGTACTGCAGCCCTATGCAGCCGTCACCAGCCTGACGGATCTATCGCTGACAAAGTATGATGCTTATGTCCTTAAAACCGTTTCAGATGGGCCGGGCTTGACCATTCTAGAAGCTGCTGAAGCGGTAGGTATACCAACAATAAATAATTCGCGTGCTATTCGTCTGATACGCGACAAGGCTGTAGCGGTGGCTTTTGCTCAGGCGTGTGGTCTGCCTATACCGGTTACCTACTTTGTTGGTCATCCTCGCGCCTTAGTTAAGGTGCCACACCATGTGTATCCTGTGGTAGTCAAACCAAGTAATGGCACTTCATTGCAGGATATTCACCTGGTCCATACCCCTGAAGAGATGGTGCAACTGACCCTAGACGAGCAAAGTTACTACCTGGCGATGCATTATGTAGAGAATACTGGCTTTGACATAAAGCTGTATGTCACAGGTCAGGAGGTGCATGCTATCGTTAAAAGTTCACCCTTGCATGGGACGGTGCAAGAGCAAGAAATACCTGTAAGCCGTGAAATGTTGCAGTTGGCACGTCGCGTAGGACAGGTGTTTGGTCTAGACCTCTACGGAGTAGATGTCCTGGAAACTTCTGATGGACTGATGCTCATTGATATCAATGATTTTCCGAGCTTCTACGGCGTGCCGCGCAAAGTTGCCAGCGTCGCAGAATATATCTTGCACGCAGCCTATCGCACTCGCCGGGAGGGACAGAGGCGTGTTGGAAGACCAGTTATCGAGGCTCGCAGGTCCCTACGCCGGCAGGATAACAAGATTGTCCCTGCTGAGTTGATAAGTTCTAATCCAAATGTGAAACGGGTATACAGCAGTTGATTCTTCTCACATCCCATCTTTGAAACCTCTGTAGCTCATACATCGTGCTGTAAGTGGGATTGTACAAAAGGCTTTCTAAGTAATCGGGCGAAACTTTTGATTGCTTTGTTCAGATAATGCTTCCAGAGGTTGAAAGGAAGTGAGGAGTAATCATGAAGAATACTTATGATGTAGATCAATATAGTGGAAACGGTGCGAAGCAGATGGTTCAACAAGCTGCAAAGTCCACCGTATCTAGCGTTCAGAATACTGTACAATCAGGGGTTGCAAAGGCCCAGGATGCGCTACAGGCAGGACTAGGGGCGACGCAAGAACTGCTAAAAGACAGGCAGAAACGTTCGGCGAAGAACCTCAAGAGGGTTCAAAAGAAGGCGCGTAAGAATTTGAAAAAGATGCAGGGGACCCTACGAGCAGGTGCTTCGAATACCCAGGACGTTCTCCAATCGGGATTAGGTGTGGCACAAGAAGTTCTTGAACAGAATATGAAAAGCGTCAACAAGAACCTGAGGAAAGCCCGGAAGAGGCTAAGGAATTTGCAAGGAACTGTCCAAGATAATGTGCAATCAGGTTTGTCGCAGACCCAGGATGTTCTACTCACAGGATTAGAAGCGGCACAAGACGTTTTGGGAAAGAATAGCAAACGTGCTAGTAAAAGTCTCAAGAAGACTCAGAAGAATGTAAAAGACACGCGAGATGCTTCGCAATCCAAGCTCGAGTTGCGCGCACGCAGGCGTAAACGTGCAAAGGCTATGTTTCGCCTGGGTCTGGTGGCAGGTATTGTATTGATGCTGCTTTATGCACCATGGCCTGGTTCAGAGACGCGCCGTCAACTCGTAGAATTCTGGCAAGGACTTTTCCCTCGTCAGAATCAATAAACCCTGATTTCAGCACAAACTAGGGCAATCGGGTAAAGCTCCCAGGGGTGTAGGATATCACGTATATCTTCTAATATGTGCAATATCGTTCAAAATGTAGAGTACGCGATGCTTGCCTGAGACGCGCACAAGGGTAATTGATGTATTGGCGGCAGGATAGAAGAAGTCTTTTTGCAGTCCCAGCACTTCAGCGACATAGGCATTTACCACACCACCATGAGCAAACACCAGCACTCGTTGACCGAGATGATTGCGCGCTATTTCATCCAGCGTCTCAACTACTCGCTTGCGAAATGCCGCTGATGACTCACTATCCGGGATAACATCCCAATGTCCAGCTTCACCTGCTAAGCGTACAATGTCCATCTGCCGTTCCTGTAAGGCCCTCGTCAGAGCTGCCAGGTCCTGGCCATCGACAGGTAATGGACGTATATTGCCCAGCCTGATCTCTTTCAGACCTTCGACGATAATGGGTGTCATACCCGAGCGTTCAGCCAACGGCGCTGCCGTTTCCAGGCAGCGCCGTAGCGGACTGCTGTAAATTGCTTCGAAACTCAAACTGCTGAGACGTTCTGCTAATGCCTGAGCTTGCTCACGTCCTACACGGCTGAGAGGCAGGTTATCATAAATGCCGCTGGGAATAATTTCATCTTCATCGGGTATAGCGTGAGCATGCCGCACAATAAACAATTCAGCGGCATGCTCACGCTGGAACAAAAATGGGTCTTCCATGCAGTTATTTCCCAAACTGACGTAGTACCGATTTCGCCAGTGCTCGTTTATGTACTTCGTCAGGGCCATCGGCGATATGTAGTACCCGACCGTGCGCCCACATTACTGCCAGGGGGAAATCATCGCTCAGTCCTGCGCCACCGAAGACCTGCATGGCACGGAGGACGACATTGGTATGCACCTCGGGCGCGACAATCTTAATCATCGCAATCTCGTTCTGAGCAGCTTTCTTGCCAAGGGTATCAATTGTCCAGGCCGCTTTGAGTGTTAAGAGCCTTGCCTGCTCGATCTCCAGGTATGACTGGGCAATCCATTCCTGAATGACCCCTTGCTCGGACAGGGGTTTGCCGAAGGCTACTCGTGATGTGGCACGCTGACACATTAGCTCTAATGCGCGCTGGGCCGCTCCAATCGAGCGCATGCAATGATGGATACGTCCCGGGCCAAGCCGGGCCTGGGCAATCGCAAAACCACCGCCTTCTTCTCCCAACAAATTGTTCACGGGAACGCGCACATTCTCGAAAAGCACCTCGCAATGGCTTTCGTTATCAATGTATCCCATGACCGGAAGATTGCGCACAATAGTCACTCCAGGGGTGTTTTTAGGTACCAGCACCATACTCTGCTGCCGGTATCTATCTGGAGAATCTGGATCAGTCTTGCCCATTACAATAAAAATTTTACAGCGTTCGCGGGCCGCTCCTGAAATCCACCATTTGCGGCCATGCAGCACGTACTCATTGCCATCGCGTTTGATAGTGAGCTGGATGTTGGTAGCATCGGAACTGGCTACATCCGGTTCGGTCATGGCGAATGCCGAGCGGATCTCACCATTGAGCAAGGGCATGAGCCACGCTTTCTTTTGCTCAGGTGTGCCGAACTGCGCCAGGATTTCCATATTGCCCGTGTCTGGAGCCGCACAGTTGAATACCTCGGATGCCCAGCCGGCTCGACCCATGATTTCAGCAAGGGGAGCATATTCGAGGTTAGTCAGACCCGCCCCATACTCATCACCGGGTAAAAAGAGGTTCCACAGTCCCTGTGTCTTAGCAATTGCCTTCAACTCGTCGACGATTTGCGCATGGTGATGCGGATTGCCCGAAGCGGCTATCTGGTCCCGATATGTCTGCTCATTAGGATAAATATAGCGATCCATAAAATCGCTCACACTTTTACGTAGTTCGTTGACTTTCTCTGAATAGGAAAAATCCATGAGCTTCCCTCCGTGATGTGATATACGTCTTTCTTTTGACTATATCATAATTTTGCCGAACCTGGCTCATTCTTAATGGTACGGAAGATGTTGCTCGGCATCAACCGACGGGCAGAGCTGCTCAGTGAGCAGCCGCCTAAAGGTGTCGAAGAAATAGCACATCAGAACTCCCGGCAAGATGAGTCGGTTACTCTGACCCCTCCAGCACAGGCGTAAGGAGGATGCATGCTGCTGATCGAGAGTGGTTCTGGTCTCATCGAGCAGGATTCGGTTTCAGGGCCAATCGTGACCCATCCCTGATTCCAACATGCACTTCACATCACTCCCGTGTTTATACGTTAACTCTACGGGTACTGCGGCGGTTGAGGCGGCTGACCCTGTTGAGGTTGACTATATTGTGGTGAAGGTGAGGGTGTGAACTGCTGCGGCGGAGGTGGATATTGCTGACCTCGCGCCACCTGCTGGCGGAGATAGTTCAATTCTTTGTAAATGGGCCATTCGCCAAAGGCAAGGATACACAACAAAAATCTCTCTCCAACAAGGAATATCTCGTTTGCCTGCCGTGTTATTATCAATGAGTTAGCAATCTGTGCATGTGAGTGCTAGACAAGCGAGTTTTTGTATGCTATAATCTGGCAATCAACAAGTGAGACTGCTAAGAACAGAAACGATACTGAACATTTACTGCTGAAGCGCGGGATATGCGGTGCAAGTGTCTCCACCAAGTAGGCCTTCCCCGTATCCGATGTGGAGCGTAAAAGTTCACCATCGTACTTCTATAAAGTTAGGAGCATGCAATTACATGAAGTGTGAACGTTGTGAAAAGAATCCCGCCCAAGTGCGTATTGACCAGATCGTCAATGGCCGACGAGAACAGCATTACCTGTGCCAGTCGTGTGTTGATGAGTTGATGAGCGCAGCTATGGGCCAGATGGGCGGCTTTGACGGTCAGGATATGCCTGATGGCGCTCCCTTCGGTTTCGTTTCCAAAAACGGGAATGCTGCCTCCGCCGCTGGTGGCGTAAACACGGCTACCGCGGAACGGCGTGCAAATACTAGTAAAACACCTACATTGGATCAATATGGACGCGATCTGACTAATGAAGCTGCGGAGGGTAAGCTCGATCCGTCAGCAGGTCGTCAGCGTGAACTTCGCCGGGTTATCACCGTGCTTGGACGCCGTCAAAAGAACAACCCTGTACTGATTGGTGAGCCAGGTGTAGGTAAGACTGCCATTGTCGAGGGCCTGGCGCGTCGTATTCACGATGGCGATGTCCCTGCTACACTGCGTGGCAAACGTATTGTCTCCCTGAACATCGGTGGCATGGTAGCCGGAGCGATGTTCCGAGGACAGTTTGAGCAGCGTGTCAAGTCCATTCTTGAGGAATTGCGGCAAGCTGATGATGTGATTGTGTTTATCGATGAATTGCACACAGTTGTCGGTGCGGGGGCCGCGGAAGGCGCCGTTGGCGCTGCCGATATGCTCAAGCCCGCACTGTCACGTGGTGAGTTGCGCTGCATTGGCGCGACTACATTGGATGAGTTTCGCAAACACATCGAGAAGGATGCCGCGTTGGAGCGACGTTTCCAACCTGTGATGGTCGATGAGCCATCAGCGGAAGAAGCGGTCGAGATGCTACGTATAGTGCGTCCCAACTATGAACTGCATCACGGCGTAAGCATCACCGACGAGGCCATAGATGCTGCCGTTAAACTTTCTGACCGCTATATCAATGATCGTTTCTTGCCCGATAAAGCGATCGATGTGATGGACGAGTCCGCATCGGCCCTGCGCTTAGAGGCAACCGAGAAGGGTATTGTTAGCCCGGTGCTCATCGCAGACCTGGAGAAGGAGCTGGCCGATATCCAGGCGAAGAAGGAAGCTGCTGCAAACTCTGAGGATTATGAGCGGGCTGCAAAATTGCGCCAGCAAGAGCTGGTGACACAGGGCAAGCTGGAAAAAGCGCGTGCAGAATCAGGTAGTTCAATGACCTTGCTGGTCACGCCTGAGCTGATCGCACAAATTGTTGAGAACTGGACGGGGGTGCCTGTCAGCCAGATGTTGGAGAGTGAGCGTCAGAATCTGCTGGGCCTCGAAGAGGACTTACGCAAACGCGTTATCGGTCAGGATGAGGCCATTAGCGCTGTTGCTCGCGCCATCCGTCGTTCACGTGCCGGACTAAAGGACCCCAAGCGTCCGATTGGTTCGTTCCTCTTCCTCGGCCCAACTGGTGTGGGTAAGACGGAACTGGCAAAAGCTCTGGCTGCTGAACTCTTTGGTGGTGAGGAGAATCTCATTCGCTTGGATATGTCGGAGTACATGGAGTCTCATACGGTCTCTCGCCTGTTTGGTAGCCCTCCGGGTTATGTTGGGTATGACGAGGGAGGTCAGTTGACCGAGCAAGTGCGCCGTCGCCCATATAGTGTGATTCTCCTGGACGAGGTCGAGAAGGCACATCCAGAAGTGTTCAACGCGTTGTTGCAGATCATGGACGATGGTCGTTTGACTGATGGCCAGGGCCGCACGGTAGACTTTAAGAATACCGTGGTGATTATGACCAGTAACGCAGGCAGCGCTGACATGAAGCGAGCTGTGCGCATCGGTTTCTTGCCGCAAAAGGATGAGGATTCACGTGATGAGCATCACGAAGTGATCCGCTCGAAGGCGATGGATGGACTGAAGCGTATGTTCCGCCCTGAGTTCATCAACCGTATTGACCAGATTGTGGTTTTCCATTCTCTGGGCAGAGCAGAACTCTACAACATTGTTGACCTGCTGCTGTCTCAGGTTCGCTCACGATTGAGTGAGCAGAGAATCGAGCTGGTGGTGAGCGATGAGGTACGGGATCTGTTGTTGCGTGAAGGGTTCGATGAGGAGTATGGCGCTCGTCCGCTGCGCCGCACGATCCAGACCTATGTCGATGATACGCTGGCTGATGCGCTGCTGAATGGTGTTGTTGCGCCTGGTCAAGTTGCATACCTGGTGTTGCATGATGGCAAAGTTGCTGTTGAAGCACAGGGAGTGGCTCAGGCTGCGTAATAGAATAGATTCAAAGAAACCCGCTGGATACTGTATCAATTACAGTATCCAGCCGGTTTTATTATTTGCTTGCTTATGGCCTGTCGGTGCGAAACTGACGTTATGCACCGATAGGCCTTATGAATCGGATGATAGCACCTGTTTCATGCCGACTTCGCTTGAGAAAAATCATAAAGAGGCACAGTGCGTATTGGTGATGCTTTTGTATGTCGCAAAAGCTCAATCTGACGCACTGTCTCCGGTGTAAACAACACATCACCGCAGATTGTGCATACCTCTGCTGGCACATGATCGATTACAATAATCCGGTTTCCTTGATGTACTGTATGTACAACCTCACGCTGTTCATATTCACCTGGACAGCCTTCGATATTACATCTCATTTCTGTCTCCTTTGTATTGGACTAACCCATTTGGGCTGTATTGGCTCGTATACCGTAATTATAATCAATATTGGTTGTGCTGTAGTGCAGACAATGTGTAAATGACGTCCTTTGGGTGTACGACCATAGAGTAAGCAACATTGGCCACGCCGGTGCTCAGAGTAATTTTCCAGAATTTGACCGTGAGCGATAGCCGCAAGAACTTCATCCAGGGTAATCTCTTCGGCGTCCATCTCTATCTGAGCATGTTGCGTGACGCGCACGGCCTGTGCTGCCGCTTGTCTTTGAATCTTTGTGAGCGTCACATCCATCCCAGTGGTCCTCTCTACATTCGTTCCCTATTCTATTTTCATTCCATTATAGTATAAGCGCCAATACATATCAATGGAAAAAGCCGTTCACGTTATCTGCCAAACAACCCTCTTCAAATCATCCAATCCCCTCACTTTATCAATGATTTCCTGCCTTTTTCTTTCTTCGACAATAACGGGAGCTACTAGCTCGTGAAAGCGCGCCTCGAGTTGTTCCCAGCTTAGTGGATTGTGCGGGTCGCCGAGCGCATACCTCACATTCGCGCTTAACTCTCTGCCGTCAGTCATCGTTACGCTTGCGCTCGCCCGCCACTCGGTAGGGTAATAGTCGTCTAACTGGGGCGAGGTGTAGCACTCAACACGCAGCATTAGTTCACGAAGCCTGGGATTACGTAGCCACTCATCAGTAAAAACTGACAGCCCGGCTTTTCCTGTGAGGAGTGCGATTGCTGCACCGAAAGGCATGCTGAACTGCGCTTCAACCACATTGTTTGCCTGCCGTTTTTGCTCGATGGGATCGGCTATCAAACCGCGTCCTCCTGTTAGTACGCCACAACGTACGCGCTCGATTTGTCCAGGGTCGGGGTGATGGGTGCGCATAATTTCGAAAAGGCAGTCGATAGGCCCATGCATGTAGCGGCAGCAAGCATAGGGCTTAATTGACACCTGCATGATGGCGAATTCATCTCCCGCCTGGCGTTCTAGTTGGGCTATGTCGCTTGCGGATGAATATGCATGGAGAAAGCCATAAGGGCTCTCTAGAATGCTGGCTGGCCCTAGAAAGTCTGCTGCTGCCAGGCGGGCAGCCATAATCCCGGCATGGCATGCCCAACCAGGATGCAGCCGCTTTGTCCATGCTCCATCGTGTAGATATGCCATTGAACCTGCTGCCATACTGCCTGCGATCCCCAAAGCCATATTCGTTTGTTTGGGCGATAAATGTAGCAAACGAGCGCTGGCTGCCGCAGCGCCCAATGTTCCGCAGATAGCGGTAGGATGGAAGCCTCGTTCGTAGGCTGAAGCGGGATTGAGCGCGGCTCCGACGCGCAGCGTTACCTCGTATCCTGCCACCACTGCAGCATAGAAATCAGCCGGTGATGCGGCTAGCTGCTCTGCGAGCGCCAGCGCCGTTGGAAATACAACCACGCCGGGATGTAGTGATGAGCGGTTCTCAACGTCATCCATCTCCAACCCGTGTGATGCGATCCCATTTGCTAATGCCGCCCATGCGGCCTCCGCGCGTTCTTGCCTGCCAAAAATGGTAGCAGTTCCGGCGCTTCCTATAGCCATTGACTCTAGCACCTGGTAGGCTGGCAGGCTGGATGGGAGGATGGAGCCGCGTATGGTAACGGCAAGGTGATCGAGCAGCAGGTAGCGTACTCGTTCGTGTACTGTTGCGGGTATGTCTTCACTTTGTAGTGAAGCACAGAAGTGAGCAAGGTCTGCCGTCGGGTGGTTCGTCATGAGTGTGCTCCTAGATTTTCATGTGTCTCTCAATTAACAAACGAGTTTTGAGGCATAAAAAACTCCTGAACGGACGATGTTCAGGAGTTTAACTTAGCAGGGGCAGCAGGACTCGAACCCGCGACTTGCCGTTTTGGAGACGGCCGCTCTACCAACTGAGCTATGCCCCTAAAGTTTAATTGAGTCATGAAAGGACTCAATTGGCGGAGAGGGTGGGAGTCGAACCCACGGAGGTGTTACCCTCAAGCGGTTAGCAACCGCTCGCACTAGGCCACTATGCGACCTCTCCGTACAATGGCTCCACAGGGCGACCAATAAAGTTCAGCGTCTACTCTAAACTACGAATAACTGCCGCACTACAGGCCTTAACCACACGAGCCCAACCACATAATACCAAACCGCAGATGGTACGTCAAGCTTTTTTTGACCAATGGAGTAGTTGTGTCACTGCTTCAAATTCGCTGGGAATTGATAGGTTGAGGCGTCGTCGGGTTTGGGATCAGGTGTGCCGTATTCCAATGTCACGATGTCGTGCGAAGCCAGTGACACCTCGGTATTCAGGGGTGAGGTAACGGTATTGGCAAATGGCTGGCCGTTCACAAAGATTTTCCAGCCTGTTGATTGGGTTAACTCTGGTGGAACGTTCAGTTTGGCAAAACCATCATGCCAGATGGTGAGAAAGTCGTCTAATGCCAGGTTGGATTGTTTCTGAGGGGCTTCGATGTGGATGATGCCGTCGCTTGTATGGGTGTGCATCCAATAAAAACAACTGCCATCAGTTGCGATACCAATATTCTTAGGAATGGTTACTCGCTTGCCGTTTATGTAGATTGTAAGGTGTATGTGAATGTGGTAGGCATTCTGTGCTGCATCGCAGGGGATGCCGTTAATAGGTGGGTAGACTGTGTTCGTGGTGGGGCTCGTCTGGATGCGCAAGAAGGTAAAGCCCATCAGTCCCAGCAGTAGAACGCTGCTGCCAATTGTTGCCCATAAGATGATGCGGGCTCGACGGCGATGTTTGCGGCGTTGCATGCGTGCTGCGCGCCGCTCCTGGCGAAGCTCTTCCTCTGCTGTGCCAAGTTCTGGTATTACCTGCTTGCTACTCATTACATTCTCCTAAAGTGTTGATGAAGGCGCTCCGTCCCGGTGGTGTCTTGGGGCGGCAAATAACCCCATTTGTACCTGCTTCTTCATTGCCTCTAAATTTGGATCATTTGGAGCCATGGAAGAATGATCGTGCATGAGGCTTGTGCTTTCTCCATCAGTCTGTTGAAGTAAATGTACATATGGCGAGGCTTGCAGTTGTGGTGGTGGTGAAGGCAGTGTTGATTGCGTGTCCAAAGGCGGAGGACTATTGTGAGCATAAGCCACCTGCCCTACTGGAACAGGGCTCATAGATCCCCCATTTGCTGAAGGCGCTGGCCAGGGTGGGATAGGAGCCATTGAACCGTTATTCGTTGGGAATGGCATACTGCCTGGTGCTGAACTAGCGGTCTGATTATTCTGCCAGGTCAATAGGCCCTTTGCGGTGGGTCCGGCTGAAGGACCTATTGCCCCCGCTGTGCTCGTCGAGTGAGCTTTTTTGCGCCTGATCAACAACACAATTGTAAGAATAGCTGTTAGAATCGCTAGAGATCCTATCACCCCTACTATTATTAAGGTATTGATTGGCTGGTTTGTAGTCGTTGTGTTGGCTTTATTGCCCGAAGTTGGTGTTTGACCCATGGTTGTATTTTGTGAATCTGATGGTGCGGTGGAACTTATGGTCGGTGTCATACCTGGTGTGGCAATCGCAGTTGTAGTAGCTGTAGGCGACGAATGTTGAGTGGGTGTAGGGTCGGATATGGGACTGGGAGTGGGCGAAGGGATGAGGGTCGGGGTTGGAGCGTTATAGGCGAAAGCCGCCGATGAACTAAGTGTTGGCTGTTGACCTCCTCCAACAATGGCCACGATCTTGTATGAGCCACTTGCAAATGCAGTGGCCGGCACTAAAAATGTCCTTGAAATAAAACCAGTGGTGTTCGAAATTGCAGGAGTAATACCTAAAACAACACTGCTGTTTATAGTCTCCCAGAGCAATTGTACTGTAATACCAGCCGGAAAATAGTTTGATCCTGTGATGGTTGCCTGCTTTCCCGCAGTCAGTATAGAAGGAGAAATTGAAATTTGCGGTGCTGACTTTGACAGAACGGTGTAGGTGTTAGCTAAAGCCGTTCTACTGCCAAAAGTGGCACACACTGTATATGTGGCCAACGGTGTTCCATTTGGCCAACGTAACCAGCCGCTGAATGAGCCGCTATGAAAGGTACTTGCCTGAAAGTCTGATACAATCGAGCAATAGGATGCGATCATGTAGCCAAAAGATACCTGCTCACCATCAGGATCATGCCAACCTGAACCGCTGATTGCGATTGTTGCTCCCACCGGGCCAGAAGACGGGCTGCTCCCTACGGTTCCTGTAACAGTTTCTCTTGTTGCATGTGCGGGTAAAACGAAATGTGCCGTTGAATAGAGCAATGTCGTTAGACAGAACACCACGCTGGTGGCAAGGCAGACACTGCCTGCAAGTCTTGCACCGTGCTTCATCATAAAATTCCTTATCGATGTGCTTTACACGTAAAAAACACGTAGAGGCACCATCGTGGTTGCCTGGTATTGTATATTCCCCACAAACTGAGTGTAGAAGAGGAAGAGTTTTACGTCAAGAAAAGGGGTAATATGTACTACAGTGTTAGTACACACCACTCCCGTCCCTACGCGACTAAGCAGCCTTGACCCAGGTATTTGTGGAATCCCTCCGAAAATCGTCTGAAATCCCGTTTATTGGGAATAGATGTGTGCGGGAACGTATCAGACCTGTTGGCGACAAAAGCTTACTCATTGTTGCACAGGCGCCGGATGAGTATGAAGGAAATCTGTAGTGAAAGAAACAACTTATGCAGACAGATATTTGGCTGACTGAGGAGATCACTTACCCCGAACGATGCCCTCTCTGTAGCGAACCATTAAAAAATGGATCAACTACTTGTTTCTCCTGTGGTTTCTCAAGGCATCCTCCCACCGGTACGTCGGTGTGGATTGATCCTGCTGTCTATAGATATCCTCTCTCTTCTTCGCGGAGACAGTCCCCTCAAACCATCCAGCAAACAAGGGGTAGATATCTCCGGTCGTCGTCTCAACCAAGAAGGCAGCCAAATCCAATTACTCCCATTCCGCCCCGCGCTTCTGCGCAACCTGCCAATGCTGCGCCTGGCTCGATTGTGATGCCAAATCAGGGCAATACACATAAGAAAAATGCCGTCTTTGGCAAAGGAAAGCAGCGAAGAGAGGTGCATGAAGGTGCGTTATACCCTCCAGGAGACATTTCGACGCTTGCGGATGCACAGAAAGACGCCGTTGTTTGGGACTATGAATCACCCAACTTTCAAGCCTCAAGCAGTCTGCCGGCATTATCATTGTTGATATCCGAAACGCCTACGCAACCAGAACTTGAATCTCGAGGCAAAGCGACACGTCGTTTACCTCGCATCGATGAAATTACTACAGTTCCCCCACTGAACGAGGCCCATCCAATCGAATCCTCCAGAGCGCTGGTTCCTATGGCTTCTCAATTTGGAGTAACGACCTCTGAAGGGTCTAACGAAACTACTATTAACGTTCCGTCGTCCAATGAAAGCAACCCATCCTCGTGGACGTCGGGTGAGGCGTCCCAATCGTCCTATGCGCAACTGATTTCCAGTCGCAGTAAGCGTAATAAATCGCGTGGCGCTATTTCGCTGAATCTTGTTGATCGGGTGCGTTGGTGGCTGTTGAAACCCAGACGTATCGAATTTGTCTTGTGGCTGGGAGGGACAATCTTACTAGTCGGTGTTACCTGTGTACTCTTACTGGTCACCGCATTTAGCTTTGCATGGCTCACCCCACGGCTTACCGGCGCTTCATCAACAAATATGGCCGGTACTGCGACAGAGTCACAGCAACAGGCAACAGTAGCCGCTACTCATGGAATGAGCTTGATACGTACTGATACAGGACCTCTGTTGCCAGGGCAACCCATTCATCTTCGTGGTCAAGGCTTCAGTCCCCATGGTCATATTAGATTTCTATTTGATGGCACACAGCCACTCATAGATCAGTATGGGAAATCTGATTCGACTCAGGCAGATGCGCAGGGTGTATTTGCCACGACTTTAAGGTTAAATGATAATCTGCCGTGGCAGCCTGGTGCTCATTTTATTGACGCGCAAGACCTTGTTACAAAACACATAGCAAAACTTGCTATATTCCTTGATCAAGGTCCCATCGGCACAGGTGTAAAGAGCACTCCTGTGCCATCGTATCCACCTGTTGTTACCCCAACTCCCATTCCGAGTGGTTCAGGTGGTCAACCTACGCCAGTGCCGGTCGGACAAACACCAGTGCCTGTCACTCCCACCCCAGGTGTTACGCCCACACCGACACCCACAGCGACAGCGACACCCACAGCGACAGCGACGCCGACACCCACAGCGACAGCGACACCCGCGGTGACCTCAACGGCTGGTCGGACTGCGACGGTAGGTTCTGGACTGGGTAACGCATTGGACCATACTGGAGACCTTGCTCTGAGTAAGCAATTGACGCATCTCAACCCCTGGGTGTGGTTGATGATGGCTTGCTATGGTCTCTCAATGGTACTATTAGGACTTGCTGGCGTCCTGCATAAACGTCGTGGATGATAAACGTAAGATCAAGACCCCTCGTAGAAGCAAAGAGGGTTTGTTGATTCATGATGCCGGAGGCGACCGCAAGGTCGCCTTTCTGATTGGCGTGTAAAGGTCTGATCACCAAAATTTAACCAATAGAATCACAATCTTGATACCGTTTGAGTCTTGTGTCAATCTTACGAACACCAGATAATGATCTTTACTTTGTGTAGTTGGGTCGGTATACATGGATAGAGTTGAACCTGTGGGAGTTGATCTTTTGTATGTCAGGAAATCGTAGAGGCTCATCGTTGCGGATTCCCAGGCTGCCATACTCATCTCATTCCAAATCTGGAACAACCGCTCGCGTGCTGCCGGCACTACAGTGGGATGCAGGGGGGCAGTGATGTGATTGGCTATATTGGAGGCTAGGAGGACAAATTCCATGCTGAATGGGAGAAAAATTATTCAGAATCTTTTGGCACTGGCAATGCTTATTGGCAGTGCCAGTGTGGCTTTTGGTTTGATTGGAAATGGTCTGCACTCAGCACATGCGCAGCAACAATATACGGTAACGACAAAGGACTTCTATATTCCTAGTAGTACTGATCCATGGGGAACTGCTTTCGATAGCAAAGGACATGTCTGGCTAGCTATCCCAGGTTGCGACCCTTCTCCCACCTGTAACTCTAGTACACCTCCTGGTAAGATTGCCGAATTTAACCCGGCCACGTCAACCTGGATGAATACCTACAAGTTGCCCTCTGGCTATGTGCAGCCGCTGTTTCTGGCATTCGATTCACAAGGAAGATTGTGGTTTCCTTTGCCGATGGGAAACTCCATCGGCAGATTTGATCCCAGCAACAAGACGTTCCAGCAGTGGACCGTTCCAACGGCAAATGCTGGCCCGTGGGATGTGGCGATTGACGGCCACGGCAAGATCTGGTTCACCGAGCATTTTACGAACAAAATTGGCCGCTTCGATCCGGTCACGCACTCCTTCATGGAGGTGGCTACTCCTGCGTCAAACAGCCAGCCCTATGGTATCGTGGTAGATGCCTCTAACAATGTGTGGTTCACCGAAAATAACTCGTCGGTCGCACGCATCGGTGAATATACATCCGGAGGGAAATTGCAGGAGTATAAGATTCGTAACAGCTCAACGAGTGGATTGACACCTCACCTGATTACGGTCGATCCAAACAGGAATATCTGGTGGTCTGAGGGATGGGTTGGCATGATTGGTGAGTTACATGTTTCCCAGGCTGTACCTGGAACTACTAGGGGTGTGACAGAATATGCCTATCACAGGGTCTGTAGTACTTGTGGCAAGCATACCTCCGGTATGAGTGTCGATAGCCATGGGCTGATCTGGTTTGATGACTCAGAGCAAGAAATCTTCGGATCGTTCCCGGATAGTGGTACTGGTTCGTTCACCACCTACCATACGCCAACGGCAAACGGTCATCCACACGATGGTTTACATGTCGATGGGCAGAATCGTGTCTGGTTCGATGAAGAGTTCGCCAATAAACTGGCTGAGGCAATTCAGTCCGGTACTCCAACTCCAACGCATGGCTCAACAGCCACACCGCGACTCCTACGAAAACACCATCATCCACTCCAATAGTAACTCCATCGCCGGATGGTTACGGTAACTGATAGCAGTTTGCAGTCAGGATACTGCGGCCTGCGAATGCTGAATGCAAACGGCGCTGTAGTAACATATACCAGCTTTATCGCAACATCACAGTGACTACTTCCCTTGGATAAATCCAGGGGCCTTTCGCCGCGACTTGGTAAAAGCCTGGATCGTTGCACGACAAACAAAATAAGCAAAGATAAGAGTCATCCTTTTTCGGGATGACTCTTATCTTTGGATAGCATGCTTTAAAGGTTATTATCCGCCGATATACCCGATCACATCACTGCCGCCCTGGGTACTGGAAGCATTCCAGTACATGGGCCGTTCCACCACAAAGGGCCCGCTCTTGCCTTGCACCGCCAGCGAAACTTCGTAGCCGTTGTAGCCATCGCCGGCGTGATAGAGGTGCTGCATGACCATGGCCACCATGTCCACCGTGTAACGGCTATGCCCAACCACCGTGACGGAGAAGGTGTAGAGCGTGCCGACCGCATTGGCTAAGGTCGCGGTGATCGTTTCGGGGTTGGCCGTGGGGTTCTGGATGGTCAGCCACTCGTCGTAGCCCAGATTGGTGTAGCCCTCCGCGAAGCTGTACGCACTCGTGGCGGCAGGGCCGAGCTGGCCCAGCACATCGGTGCCACCCGTGGCTGTCAATGTCCGCCCATTGCCAACATGGTTGTACTTGAAAAACATCTCACGTTCAACCACAATTTTAGCACCCGTCGAGGTGGTTTCGGCCGACACCGATTGCGAGGTGGCTCCGGTGTAGGGTTTATGCGTTCTAAAAAAGACAAGGGAAAGGAGACAAATCCCCCCTTCTCTGGTAGGATTGAGTTCTAAGCAAAAACCGATCCGTCCAGA
>WNGJ01003089.1_pt1 | contig 17048 bp, 23 predicted proteins | sample 5400611 | NCBI WGS metagenome assembly WNGJ01 (sample SAMN13153375, study PRJNA577476) | soil metagenome | isolation source: 40 cm soil or saprolite under Garry oak tree replicate 1 | place: USA:California | collected 2016-06-15 | reverse complement strand
GAGCCGCAATCCAAGGAGCTGTCTTGGCAGGCGAGGTCAAAGATATACTCCTACTCGACGTCACCCCGTTATCTCTCGGAGTCGAAACACTAGGAGGAGTCGCGACTAAGATACTGGAACGTAACACGACAATTCCCACCAAGCGTAGTCAAGTCTTCTCAACCGCAGCAGACTCTCAGACCACTGTGACGATACACGTACTCCAAGGTGAGAGGGCAATGGCCGCGGACAACATCTCACTGGGAATGTTCAATCTGACAGGAATACCGCCCGCCCCGCGAGGTGTGCCTCAGATCGAAGTCACATTCGACATTGACGCTAACGGAATGCTCAACGTCAACGCGAAGGATCTAGGCACAGGAAAGCAGAACAAGATCACGATTACGGCATCCACAAAACTCTCGAAGGAATCCAAGGAGAAGATGGTCAGAGAAGCCGAGGAGTTTGCGGAGCAGGACCGTAAGCGGAAGGAAGAGGTCGAGCTCCAGAACACCGCCGAAAGCATGCTCTACACTGCCGACAAGACCAAGGAAGAGTTGAAGGACAAGATCACTCCCGACCAAGTCCAGACAATTGACAAAGCAGCCGGCGTATTGCGGGCCGCATTAGCCGGAAAAGAACCGGATAAGATCAAGAGTGCTAGCGACGAGCTGAGCAGAGCTCTTCAGAAGATCGGCGCGGAGATCTATGAGAAGGTGGCCTCAAAGCCAAGCGAGGAGAAAGCGCAACAGGCACCCCCACCACCCGGAGCACAAGCCTCAGGGGAGGGTGACAAGGTGGTTGATGCCGAGTATCGGGAAGTAAAAGACGAGGGTTCCCGGTAGAGACCGGGTTCCCGGATACATGTTCTTTCGCTACTCTGTTCTATAGTGATGGTCAGGTAAAAAGATAGCGGCATGAAGAGTAGCGAGCAGAGTTACAGCCTTGGCATTGAACAAAACCCTCGGAACCATTCTCGGGGCGGGAGTCTTGGCTGTGATAGGATGGGTTCTACTTCCATCGGCGGGCGTCTTCTTCTTGCTCATGTTTCTGCTTGTTTCTGGAGCCGCGGTCTGGAGTCGCATTAGGGGAAGATAGGAAAACCAATAAGACTCAAGCGGAATAGTCGAATAACAATCTTGACTCGTCTTAGTCGCCCAAAATCTGCACTTGGTGGTCACAGATTGGACAGAAAGACCCGAATCAGACTCGAAGGCGTGAAACAGATTGGCACAACTGCCGCCCGCCAGATTTCACCGGTAGACAAGTTGTATGATGCAAAAGATGTCTACGAGGGAGTCTACAAAATAGCCACCGCGACGAAGCCGCGTTCGTTCAAAGAGGGACTACGAGACCTACCCCGGGGGATAAGAGCGGCTGAAAGAGGCAAGTAGCTATTTTCCCAATCGTTTGAGAATCTCATTCAAGTCCCCATTCGCCTTCCCGTTCTCAACATTGTGAATTAGCGGCTGAAGTCGAGAGAATCGCCGCAAATACCGTCTGGTGGAAAGGATAGTACGCCCACCCAGAAGGAAAAGAATGACCAACAGACCTACGTATACGACAATCCCTATCTGGCTTCCAAACCCTAATTCCACAATAGCGATTGGAATCATGAAAGAGAAGTAGATTGCATTGAAGTTGAAGTAGGCGGTCCGGATTTCTTCCGATACGAGGCTTATCTTCAGTAGCTCTATGTCCTTGTCGAACTTAGGCTCTGGACTGCTCAAGATTTCTCAATCGGCTTCACGGGGCGAGGCGTCTGAAACAGTTGTTGGACAAGGAGAAATAGGTAGAGCATGGCGACTACCCACGGCACGAGGAGAACTTCCGTCAATAGGTCCTTGGAGTAAACCCATGACTTCAACAAGGGAAGAAAGCCGCCGCTAAGTAGGCTTGCGAACCAAGCCCCTAACTGACCTATCCAGTACTTGTAGTTCTCGCGACCGTAACTTCCGCGTGGGTAATTGTACACAGCAATCACAGCACTTACCGCGAGGGCACCGATTATTCCCAAACTTACCCATAATCCCTCAGGTAATTTTGTGTTGTTGACTATCCAATCGCCGACGAGGTATCCCACGGTCAACCCGATAAACTGCCGAAGATAGGGCGGTCTCAGCCGCTTTCGAAGTCTACTGAATCGAGTCCCGCCTCTCGACAGTGTTCGTCAACTTCTTACAAATACTGGTTTGATGGGAACAAAAGTTCTAACCCCAATTCCGTCCCGAGAAGGCAAAGAGCCATGGTTGGCACGAAGCCCAGCAAAATTTCGGGGTGAGTCACGATTTGGACAGTAGTTGTGAGTCCGAAAAGAACGGAGGCAGCGAGGATAGCCAGCCCAATCAGTTTTGCATTCGCAAGTCGCCGAAGTAGCGATTGATGTCGTCGAAGCTTTTCTATCACAAAGTCGAGGTCTCGCAAGAAGCCTACTCCTATCATAAAGAACCCCACACCCAAAACAACGAGGTCCCAAGGGTTCAGTGCCATTGCCTCGAATTCTCTATTTTCTCCGCATCTAACTTTAAACGGTTTCGGATTATTGGGAATTCTATCAATCGTAGGTGGGAGCAACGAAGACAATCTCTCGGTCTTCCTGTCTAAGTGCCTTAGGAATTGGACTGATTTATCTGGACTATGGAGCGTCAGTCCTCTTCCAGTTTAGAGCGATTTCCATTTCAATAATTCACGGGAGCGCAAACAATGCCTTATCCTTTAGGACGTTAATTAGACATTGAAGGAGAACGTCTTGAGTTTTTGTCTTCATGATGAAATCCCCAAATGACATCTCCTCCGGGGAATTTAGATTTGCATTTTTGAAAAGTGTTATTGTCCCCGGTTGGACTGTGTATGTTCCGTGGGCAAGAGCGTTTCTAAGTGGGGAATCGACGAAAGGTTTCAACTTCTCCCAAGATTTTGGAGCTAAGTCTTTCATTGTCCGACTAAAATCGGCAACACTCTTGTTTTCAACCTTCAAGTGAAACAATAGAACCAACTTGAAAAGTTCGGTTTTCAACAAGGTCAGGGTTATAGCAAGAGCGATGAAATTCAGAACTACTTTTGGTTCAATGAATCCAAACTTCTCTGTAACCTGAATGAACTCTTCAGCCTTTCCTTTATTGTCAAATAGCGAAAGGAGCAGGAGGTAAACACGTCCAAAGTCATCTTGCTTCTCAATGCACAAGCGCAATACGGCTTTTTCTTTCTGCTCGAAGAGCGTTTCGACCTTATCAGCTTCCCAGAGTTCGTCCAAGACTTGATTTAGCACTGGCTCAAGGCGAATCCATTGTCTCTCTTCAGCCTCCCCAATTGCCTCGGGGTTTGCTACCTTAGTTGTCCAATCTATGCGCTTGGGCATTTTCTGTTCGATAGCAGACGACGCTTTTTCAATCTTCCAGCAGAAAAAAGGAAGAGTTCCAAGTTGCTCAAGCTTGTAGTAGGGTAAGTAAATTGAGAGACTTAGCTACCACAGACCGTTACTTTGCCCAAGAAGCGGTGAGACCGTAAACCCGTCAACCCGGGTAACAAGAAGCCCTTTCCCGCGCGGTATCAGTCAATATAAGCGACGCGATATTGACTAATAGTAGTAGTACTATTAGTAGCAGTACGAGTAGTAGAAAAGGCGATTTGGGCATGTCCTTGGAGAGCTTTTTCCAGAAAGTGATGGACGACAATAGGGACGAGCTTCAGCAAGTAGCGGAGCTTGAGAAGATACTGGACCAAATCCTTCCGCCGAAAGAAAACAATCAAATCTATCTTGTCTCGGTCACCAGCAACTGGTGACTTGGACGGTAGACCACACCCGACCGATTTTCAGAGATATTATTGACCCGAACAATAATCTGCACCGACAGCGACTCATTAGAAAGATTCAGAAGATTCTGAAAGGCAAGCTCTTAGTTTACTCAGCTAACCCGGGTAGCCCCGTTCCTCAAGCTACCGCAATAGTTCAGCAAGATGCACTAATGTTCGAAGACCTTCTGAGGTCGGTAGGAAACACCGAGACAGGCTACCTGATGATAACATCTCCGGGCGGAGACCCGAACGCGGCTGAAAAAATCCTAATGATGTGTCGCCAGCGGTTCACCAAAGAATTCTACGTTATTGTTCCAAACTCTGCCAAGAGTGCGGCTACAATGATTTGCCTCGGTGCTGACAAGATTCTAATGGGCTACATGGCTGAACTCGGTCCAATAGACCCGCAGATAACGATAGACCCAGAGAAGCCCCCACTACCGGCGAGGTCGTTCATTAGCGGCTTGGATATGATTCGAGACCGAATCAAAAACGGAGAGAATCCGATTACCTATCTTCCTATGCTGGCTCAGATACCACCACAATTAATCGCAATTTGCGAGAGTGCCATAGTGGATTCGAAGAATATGGCAGAGAAGTGGCTGAAGAAATACATGCTGAGCGGAGACCACAAGCAAGCTGAGCTTGTCGCTGACTTGTTGTCTAACGGTGTGACCTACAAGTCACATGGAAAAGTGATAGACTTCTCAGAGGCAAAGGACGTACTGAAGCTTAACGCAGAACGAATTGACCCGAAGTCAGAGCTGTGGAATGACATTTGGGAACTATTCGTTAGGTCAATGGCGTTCTTCCAAAGCCAAGCTGGACGAAATGTAGTCAAAATGTTCGAAGGCGAAAGTGTTTCGCTGAACACAATAATTCAAATCATGGCAATTGCTGCACAACCAGCCAAGCCGCCTCAATCTCCAAACCAACCCCCTCAATCTCCACCACAAGCCCCACCAGAAGCCCCGCCTCAAGCTCCACCTAATTTGGAGCAACCCATTCAAGCCTGATTTCCGACTTACCAGAGCTTAGAGCTTTTCGACAACGATTGTTGCACACTCTTTGCAGAGAAAGCATCTCCCGCCCCATCGGAAGGTTATCTCGTGGTTAGTCACCTTGCCACAAGTCCAGCACCATATTGATTCATAGCGGGCGAAGAAGTCGGGGTTCTTCTCTAAGGAAGGCACGGGACCCAAGACGCCCGGCGGAGATTGTTAAGTAAGAGCGGGAAGAAAGTAGGAACTGACCTTCGATGGCTCAGAACTGGATATTTTCAGTGCGTCCGGAGAACTGGGACACAGTAAAGTCAAAGCAAATTTTCGCGGTTGACAGGGAGAGCACGAAGGAGAAGATTCATCCGAGTGACCGACTCTTGCTCTATGTGTCTGGTGGAAGCTACTCCTTTGGGGGAATCTTCGAGGTCAGAAGTCCTTGGCACGAGGTTAAGAAGCCACAATTCCCCGACGAAGAAAATCAGAGTAGGGTTCTCTATCGCTTTGCTGTAGGAATCAAGCCAGAAGCAGTTGGAGTTGCTGATGTCAGAAAAATCAAGGGTGCTCTATCTTTCATCGGGGACAAGCAGCATTGGAGCACGTACTTCCAACGAAATCCGGGCAATCACGGGAAACCGATTTCAGACGAAGATTACAATCTGATTCTGCAAGAGCTTCAGCGCAATCCCCAAGAGTGGAGTATTGAAACCCCCGCGATTCCAGTCGAGGCAAAGGCTTGGCTATCTTTCTCCACCAGAACAGAGACCGCTACAACCGTTCCCGTGACAGAACCCCTTGCGAAAAGACACGAACACCCCGAAATTATCAATCTACTAATGACCATCGGCGAAGTGTTCGGCTTCAAGCCCCAGCGTGAGCCTTCTATCAATGACATTCGACCTCAGAACAAAGTCTTCGCCTCGAAGGAGAAGGAACTTGATGTGGGGTGGGACTTGGGCATAGGTGCTTGGGTTCCCGTTGAGGTCCAAGTCCATGGAAAGGTTTCAGACCTCATGTACAGATTGAATCTCGTCCACCAGTGGTCTCACCGAATGATTGTCGTGGCTGAAGGACGCGATTACGAAGAAGTAAGGGAAGCCAGCAAGACTTTCCCGTTTCAAGACAAGATAGTTCTCGTAAAGCCGGACGAGGTTTTCAAAGCGTCGGATAGCCTTGAAGGTCTAAGGGACTTGCGGCGAAAGATTTTCCAGTAAATTCGGCTATCAGGAGTTAGAGCGGGGTTGGTTCTCTACCTGACCATTGTAGGTGTGGTTCTCACGACCATAGGTGCGGTGTTGATTGGGTCGAATGACCTAATGTCGAAAAAGAAGGCGGTTGAGTTAGGAGTTACCAGAGCTTCCGGCGAGACATTTGAAGAAAACTTGGGATTACCCGTAGTGAAAGAGCTTCTTAGAAGGAGCAGACATTCGTCATTGGGCTTATCCTTTGTCGTGATGGGTGCGGTATTTCTGATTCTTGCCTCAATGTTCTGAGGGTCCAAAGATTTGAGGGACCGCACTATCGTCCTCATCTTCCTCGGGTTGCTCATCATTACCGCGCTCTTTGTTACCGGCTCTATCTACGGCGTCTTAGGCGGTATCATTGTGCTGTTTGTAAGGGGAATCATTTGGGTTCTGACTCAGAGTAAAGGAATGCCAAAGCCACAGAATAGAGACTAAGAACTTTCAGCTTTTCTTCTGTCTGCCTATTGTCCGGTAAGTCGTGTAGGAAGCGATAAGAGCAACCGAGAGTAAAATGGCTCCATTGAAAGCGGTGTCCCGAGACGCAAGTTGCGTACTAATTGCCAATGAGTAGAGGACAGCGGGAGCTAACGGCACCGAGACTATGAACGCCAAGTGGACCCATCGCGATTTGAGCCAAGTTACTTTGCTGGGGTTTGGCTCTTTATAGGGGAATTGTGGTGGAGACGTTACGTCGTTAGGGTTTTCGGCTAAAGTGAGGTAGCGGCTCCAGCCCTTCACATGTAGCTCCTGTAACTGTCCCATTTCGAGTTGGTTGTGAACTGTGTTAGAAAGCCACAGTTGGAGAAGAACAATCCTCTGTTTGTCTCGTGTGGTTACCGGAGGCTTCTCAAAAGCGGGAATAACGCGTCCTCTAAAATTCTCCTTCAAATCGCTAACGGTCTTTCCCACGCCATCTTTGACGAATTTTAGATTGCCAGTATCCCAACCATCGAGTACATCGAGAATGTTCTTCACATTCTTGAGCGTCCTCTTTCGGTCGTCTTCTCTCCAATTACTAACGTAAGCTTTCAGATTTACCAGTGCGGGAGTGAGAAAGTGCAGAACTCTATCTTCAACTGGGGGTAGAAGACCTGGCAATCTATCAAAAAGTCGCATAGCACCAAAAATGCTTACAATCCCAATAGCGGCGACAATGAGTATTTCCACAGAGCGGATTTCTGCGGGTTGAGGCAAGAAGGGCAAAAGGTAGGCACCTCCAAATAGCTCAATCCAGCCGGAAACAAAGAGAGCTACTAACTTGCCCTTACGACCGCGCCATTTCTCGTATTGTTCTTCTATCCACTTGAAGCGCTCTTGTCCTACAAGCGCAGTATACGACATATTTCCTCAACGCTACTCGTGATGATTACTATAAGCTCTCCCGAACCGAGGAGTAGAGGGGGGAAAGGGCTGTTCGAGATTTCAGCATGAATGAACGGGTCTATGTTTTCTCCGACGGTTCAATTTCGCCCGCGGTAATGAATGACATCATATCGAGTGAAATCGGACCTCTTAACATAGGACGGACACTTGTAGTGATTCCATCGGCGGATTGCGGAATTCTCCGTCAAGTTCCCGAACCATACGCTGATGTGGGCATGGCGGATGCTATCGAAGCCAAGTCAATAGAAGATGCAGAAAGAGTCTGTCTGAGAAAGAACATTGACAATTGCTTGATTCTCAACGACAACGCTGGCGCGGTCACTCGCAAGAGCAATCCTAACGTGCAGTGGTTCAGAGGGATGCACTACTCAACTCGGGTCAAGGAAACTGATACTGCAAACAGCGTCAACTGGTCCAGTATGATGCTTGCAAGATTGACGGCTTACCCTTCATACTGCCCGCCTTCTTCTCAGTCTCCAGCAAGTCTACTATGGTGCGAATGTAGTCTTGTAATGTCCTTGTGCTATACCCAAAGGGTTTGAGGATGTTGTGGACTCTGCCCGCTATGTTCGGAGTGTCATAGCTCCATGCGTTCCTTCGGCAAGCCTCAAGAATCATACCAAGATTGTGTAGGCGCTCCTTTCGTGACGGCAAAAATACTTCACTCCAACTGGTGACGCTCTACACCTTTCTGCCTAACACTCTTGACACGGAAGAGCAACTGCACGTAGGGTTCTGAGTTGGGGAAAATTACATTCGGCGGAACTACATACAGCGTCTTTTTCCCGTTGAGGTCGTTCGGGACATTTACAATGTAAAGATAGAAGTTCGACAGCCTCTTTCCGAGTCGTATGACGTTAAGTGAGTATGCTACGTCGCGTAGCTCGCTTTCCTTCTTCACCTCAATATATCGAATCTTCCCCTTAGGACCATGGGAGACGAGGTCGTAGCCAGCCTTTCCTTTTGCTTTCTGAACTTTCCAACCCCGCCTTTCCTCAAAATGGATGGCTAAGCTCTCGCCGTCCTTCCCTGACCCGGCTTCTGTTGCTGGTTTGCTCGCTAAGCTCTCCAATGCGAAGGAAACCCTTGACCGTACCCTCTATTTATATCATAGTATGATAGTATCTATCTTCCAACTTGGTCAGGCGAATATTTCTGATAATGGATGACGACGAGTTCTCTCGACTCTTGGCTGCGAAAGGGAGTCTGACGTGGAAGGAGTTTCTCATAGACTCCCACTTGTCCAACAAATCTAACTCGCCTGATGGTACCAAGCAGGGAAAGTCGTCCGCAAAAGCCCATGTTATTGTTAACGGGGGGGAAGTCGCCGACGAAGTGAGAAAACTGTTGAAAATGCGGTTTGGAGAGAAGGTTCGAGTTGAAGTTCAACATAGCTGAATCAGAGACGCAATATAAACGAAAGATGACGTTCAATCCTGCCCTCATAGACGAGATGGCAGAGCGCCTCTGCACCCATTATACCCAAGCCTTCAGAGAAGCTTGTGTGAACGCCTACGATGAAGATGCTACAAGGGTTGACATTTTCATCGAGCCTCACCAAATAATCGTAGAGGACTATGGTAAGGGAATTGACGACGTTACTCAATTTCTCGATACGGGGTCTCCTTACAAAAAAACCGTGACTGAAAGTCCTACTTTCAAACGAAAAGTAATCGGCAGCAAAGGGGTTGGGAAGTTATCTCTTCTCAAGCTTGGCAAAAGAGTCGATGTCTACTCAAATAATGGTTCTAATGGCAACTACTTTGGAATCAAGATTGATAGTATCGACGTGGACCACACAGAATACAAACATCCTTCAGACGCCCTTCATCATCAAGGAACAAGATTCTCAATAAGAGACCTTAAGCGTTCAGCAGACGCTAAAGAGATGCTGGAGTATCTGTCAAAAACTCTCGCCCTACTCCTCTCTGACAAGTTCCGGGTCTTCGTTAATGAAACAGAAGTCGAGCAGAGATTTCGAAGGACTCTTAATGTAGCTATCAAGACGAAGTTCGGTCAAATCAGCGGCTATCTCGAAGCGAAAGGTCACCAGATTTCAATGCTCTGCAAAGGGCTGCACGTGACGACCAAGATAATCTATCCCGAGCGTCTTGCTTCTGGCTGGGTAAACGCTGACTTCCTAATTCCGAGTACTGCCAGAGATGACTTTGTCCAAGACAATCCCGAGTGGAAGGAATTCAATGACCAACTGCGTTCTTACATTGGGAACAAATTCCCTCGCAAGACAGAAGCCTCAAAGAAAAGCTTCAGGAAATTGTTGAGAAAGATTACCAGTCAACTGGGGCAAGCTGTGAAGGAGTTGGGACTACCGGTGGAGGGGTCTATGCCCAAGTCCAACCGGTCGAAAGGCGCGAAGGTTGATTTTGGAGTAGAGTCTATTCTCAAGAATCCAAAGGAGGAAGTGACAGAGTGGAAACCGCCACCGCAAGAGAAGAGACCGCCGCCCATTCGTATGAGTTCTAAGCTGCTTGAGAAAACAATCGGGAGACCCATCCGCACAGACTTCGGCGTCATTATCGTGGAAGCAGAGCTGGGTGAAGACGTTCGCCCAACCTTGGCGATTCCCCCGAACCAGATAGCGATTAATCTCGACAACTCGTTGACGAAGCTGCTTTATGATAAGAAGCCACTCGAAGCTGTCCCGCTCTTAACCAGACTGATAGCCGAAGCGTATGTTGACTTACTCGGCAAGACCTTTGACCGTCCAGAATATCTACGTCTGACAGACAGCATAACTCTCTCGACTCTTGGCAGGTTGGAGTGACAACGATAATCTTGTAGGTTCCGGGTCGCCGCACGACGCTGGGTAAAGGCAATCAATCATCATGGTCAGTTCAGTCAATGGCAACCCGTCGCGTGCAAAGACCCCAGAATACTGGAAGACCAGCTCGTTAAATTGCGAGGTTCCTAAGATGAAATAGCTGGCAGCGCACACATGACAGCCAAGTGCACCTATTTGTGGTCAGAGAGCCGCGATAGAGATACGAACCAGAGGTCCGCACAAAGGAGAATACTGTTCAAATTGTGGGCACTGGTTGAGATGGATTCCGAAGAAGGTAGCGAAAACACGTATGGGTAAATTGCAATGACCGATTTCTCCGACCCGTCTTTCTATTTGCCAGTAATACTCGGAATCTTTGCGGTCGTGCTTGCGGGGTACGCGCTCTTGAGACAAAAACAGGATAGGGGTGTTGCCAAAGCAACCTTCAACCTACTTCGAACAATGAGAAAGGAACTTCGGACTTCTCCCACGCCAAAACAGGGCATAACTCCTCAACAGGCGATACTTTCTCAACAGGAACTTCGCAAACGAGATGCATTGGAATGGAAGAAACTCAAAGACATTGCGAAAGCACTCGGTTGGGTCTGGGACCGTATGAACGAAGAAGACGATTAAGCGATGAAACGAGGGTCAGAGCGGGGAAATCAATTTGCTCCTAATATCGTTGAGATATCTTAATGCTCCTTCGGTGTTCCGTACCGTTTCAGGAATAATTAGAGCGATTGTAATTGGCATACTTTCATCGGGTACTCCATATCCACTAAGGTTCTCTGTGAGGATGATAGAAATCCTATCTACGTTCTTGGCATTTTCACGAGACTTCGCAACGAAAACCATTATGGAGACTTCTCCACTCAGAAATCCTCTAAACATATCAGCCTCAATCTCCCGGTTCTTGCCTGCCTGAGTGTCTAACACTTGAAAGACGATTTTCCTTCGATTCCTTAGGATTATTGTTGCGTCAGGCTTGTATTCAATAGGAGGGAGCCGTCTATTGGTAGGATGATGAATGCGGATTATCGTACTGCCTACGTTAACGCTTAGGAAGTGCTCTTTGTTGTCCTTATGCTCTCCAAATAATTTGATTCCCCGCTGAACGTTCCTATGATAATTCCGCAACTATTTCTTCCACTTTTTCGCTTTGAAAGATACCTTCTTTCTCCTTCTCCGTCCGGGGACATGAACGTAAAAAGTGACCCGCCGCTTCTTAACCATAAGTTGGGCATTTGACTGTGCATCTTTAAGAATTTAGTTGGATTGGACACTCAAGTTACAACACGCTATTTTGCTCGACAGTCTGTTGGCTTGGTTCAATCACTCGACAGGATTTTTCGGTGTTAGATGGGCTTCGAGATTCCCGCACTCATTGGCGGTTTGATTGTGGGGGGTTTGTTGGTTTATGTGTTGTTAGTTCAGAGAAGTAAGCAACAAGCTCGCAATATCTACAGTGAATGGATGACCACCGGAAGAATGCAGATTGAAAAAGAGGCTGACCAAAGAGCCGAACAGAAATACACTCAGATAAGTTCGGCGACGCTTGCGGCATGGAAAGCAACCGAGCTTCAACGCGTAAGGGAAGAAGACCAAAAAGAAATTCAGCGAGTTAGGGAAGAGGACCAAAAGGAGCTTGAGCAAGTTAGGGCAGAAGACGAGAAGAAACGCAAGAATTCGTTGGATACTTCGCGAGATGTTCTCAAAGGCAAAATCGGAGAACAGATGGCTCCTCTGTTTCCGGAGTTCAGAAATCTATACAATCCCGCTGATGCCCGATTTATCGGAACTCCTATTGATTACATCATCTTCAAGAATCTGAGCAAAGTGCATTCTGCTGAAGAGGCTCCTATCGAGATAGTTTTTGTTGACGTAAAGACCGGAAAGTCAACCCTTACCAAATCTCAGCAAATGATACAAGATGCTGTATCCGGAGAGAAGAGAAGAGTCGGTTTCCACACCGTACGCTTGGACGTATCGCAACAATCCGTCGCCGACGATTCGTTCAGCGAGAAGGCTCTAACGTCTTCCCAATCGAAGAAAACGGCTCTTGCGGATTATTTTCCCGAGGATTAGATTTCTACTTTCCGCGCACTTTATACCTGACCTTCGCGTAAGAACTTTACGGTTTGGAATCCGTCGAACTCTCCGGTAGACGTTGCGAGGGGTGTCTAAGTCAAATGCCCGAGTGGATACGCGGAAACTATTGCTCTCGGAATTGTCAAGCCGCGGTCCACTTCCGAAAGAATCCGACTTGTACGAGTCACGCCTATTGTAAGGTCCGACGCTTCAGAGAAGTCCGACGCTCGCTTCAAGATTTCGGTATGCTCCCGGATTCCTTCTATTCTTGACCCGTGCCTCTATCGTGGTAGTACATAGTGGACTCGTTCAAACTTCTCGCTCGAACCTCGAACCTCTCGGTCTATCGCTGCCCTCAATGCTTCAACGAATTCGCTTCGAGCGGTAGAACTCTCAAATGTCCGAAGTGTCACTATCCGAAAGACGGCTCGGATTTTGCGTTACAAGTGAAACGCGCGAAGTCTGAGATTCGAAGTCTCATACGGGAGAAAGGTTTCATCCTGTCGGCGACCGAACTTCAGCCGATTCTTGACACGTTAATTAGCGAGTTTCCGAAACTTCAGAGAACTGATATTCTCGCGAGTCTCGAACTTGACCGCGACAAAATCAGAAGACAACGTTACAACTTAGAGCTACACGAATACGTCGAAGTCTCAGAGCGGAAGAAGCGAGCGAAGAAAGAGGAGGGGAGCGATTATCCCGGTCGAACAGTAGGCGGTTACGATATGGAGCCTTACGACGACCGAGACTTCTATCAGTAGTCTACTTTTCTATTAGGTCCCAGAACTCCGTCGGAATTTGGACTTGATAATCGTGTCCTTCTTTTGGAAACTTGAAGACTTCGCTCCAAGTCAGCTCTCTAACCTTCTGAACGTCAGAATCGCGATAGTACGTCAGCCAAACCAAACCGTCCGGGTTAGGAAAAACGTTTCGAGGTTGCTTTACTGGATACGGATTCAGTCTGTAGACTTGAGTTGTTTTGGTTTGAACGTGTCCCAATTCTGGAATGTCGATATCCCATTCGGTTCCGTATTCTTCGCCGCTTTCTCCGACTTCCCCTTTTAGAATTCTTGCGATACAGTATTCAGCACAGAATCCAACGTACCACAATCGAGTTTCATATTCTCGGTCGAACCCGAGCCGCTTTCCCGCTCTCTTCCGTCTCTCCGCGTAATATTCTACTACTCGTCGAGCCTTCGCTAATGCTTTGTCTCTATCTTCTTGTGTCAGTGGAAAGCGTGTTGACATTCTTTCAGTCAAATCATCAGAAAATTCTGCATAAACATTCTGTAACTGGGAAAACTGGACATTCCGTGCGAAGCAACACTATTTGATGCACACAATAGGCTTCGCAAATGCTGTATATGGTGGGTAGGGGGGAGGGAGTAAAACTTTCAGTAGTTGGGTGCAAAATCGGTCAAATGAAGTGTATTTAGCGCATTAAGGTCACTCCAATCCCCACTGTTCGGTCTAATGTCGTGTGTTCTGAAATTCGCTCTGACGTGCCCGGTTTTGAGCCGAACGGTCCGAGACTGTCTCTCAATCGTTCGAGGTTAGCCCATTAGCACTTTCAGATAGAATTCAGACGGCTTGAACCTCAAGCGAGGGGCTTGAGAGTGGTTTGGACCGGAATCGAGGGCTTTGAGCGTTGAATTCGAGGCTCAAAAGAATGCGGTTTCGCATAGTAGTAGTAGTAGTAGTATGCAGAACCGCATTCTTGATACGATTTATTGGAGCCTCGACCCCGTTTGACCGTTCTCGCGTGGGCTGTCTCCAATTACGGGTTATGGTGGGGAAGAGATAGCCGTGGATATTTCGCGTGGAGAGTCTCCGAGATGTGCTATATTGAGGACTTGGAAAATTTGAGCCGTGTCGCGTTGAGGATACCGTGGACCGTCTCGGCTGAAACCGCGCTATCTGAGGAATATCGTTTGGTAACAGAACCTACAATCCTGTCACGCGGCTATTAGAGGTTGGGAATATGGTCGAGAAATGACCGAGCAAGTCGAGCGTCAGCACGAAGATGTTGTAGCAGAGACTATTCTGCTCGAAGACGCGCTCGAAGAGGTCTATCTCGAACTTACATCTGACGAACTCCGACGATTCCAGCAGTGGGTTCTCCACAAGAAGTCAGAGATTGCGAAGTGGACCGTAACCGAAAAGATTTCGGTGTTGTGGGTTCTCCAAAACAAACTGAAGCGTCGGGGACTCGTTTCTCTCCGCGAGCATTCTACGATTGAGATTCTCCGTTACATCTTCCGCAATCCCGCCAAAGCGAAAGCGTGGCTGTCACATCAGTTCAAGAACGTCGAAGTCGGTCGTTCTGACAGAAACTTAGGCTCTGACTACAATCGGGAAGAAGATGGTCCGATATCGATTACGCAAGAAGGTCGAACGTCGGGAGCGGGAAAAGTCGGGACCGACATTTATCGGGGTCAACGTAAGAAACGTGGACCGAGTGGAAGAAACGTTTTGATTCCCGCTTATCTCGCTCGTGAAAATGCGGGTAAGACAGAAACGAAAAGTGGTCTAACTGTCCAGACTGTCGAGTCAGAATCTTCGTGGGGCGGTTCTCGCGAAATATCCAACGGAGGGAAGAATCGCAGTTTTGACAACTCAAAATTCTACAACAAATACAGGTATTGGGACATTTCGTTCGAGTTTCTAACGCCAGAAGACGCTTTCCGTTACTTAGCGGACCGCGCGGGATTCGGTGACGACATTGACGCGTACAAGAAGGCAATGCGTACCGAGGACTTTGAAATTGCGGAAGAGCTTCGTAAATACCGTGCCGAACTTGCGAGGAAACGAAAACAGAAGCAGAGGGCAAAGTTGCCAAAATCTTCGCGTGGTCGTGGACGACCGAAAGGCTCGAAGGACAAAACGCCCAGAACTCGGACCGTTTGGAAACGTTCTGACGCGGAGAAAAACGTCGAGATAATCGACGTTCCAGAGAGTCCGAACCGACTCCAAAACGCCCGTTGCGACCTATGCGCTACTCAAACGAACTTACGGAAGATGCTTGACAAATTTGGCGAAGAGGTCTACCTTTGCGAATCTTGTATTGAGCACAGTATCGAGCGCGACACCTATCACGAGATTGACGAAACAAGCGAGGACCGAAGACTTGCGCTATAATTCTGTCACGCGTTGCTTAGAAGGTAGGGAGAAGAAGACGGAATCAGTCGTGTTGCCCACGTCGGAAAAGACCGCGGAGACTGTCAGTCGAGACTATAATTTCGTCACGCGTCGCTTAGAGGGTAGAGAACCAATGGAACTCAGTAAAGTCGAAGCACAACTCAAGAAGGCTATCAGAGACTACAATCGACGCGCGAAGAGTCAGCACTATCAGACTTGGACCTTTGAAGAGGTCCTCGACCTAATCGCACACGAGAAGGCGGTAATCTGTTCGAGTTGCGGAATGCTCATTCTCGCGGGTAAGCACAAGACTTACTATTACAACTTCGAGCGACATTTAGGATTCAACGTCAACTGTCTTCGAATCCGGCTTAGTCAGAGTCTTCCGTCTACCGAATCAACGCGTTATCTTTTAGAACTTATCGAGTTTTCGCTGAAGTTGGACAATCCGAATAAAGCGGTACAGTCGTCTCCCGTGAAAGAGAACGACCCAAGTTCTGTTTGACGCAAGTTAACGAGAGCGGGTTCTCCGAGTCCGATTCCGAACGTTCTGTGTCGTCGCTCGGAAAGAAGCGCGAGAAATGGTCTTTGGAGTTTGGCGAAAAGATTGACTTCAAAGATGTCGGATTCGTTATTTCGCTTGCACACTCTTCCCGCAAACTCAACACGATAATCGTCGAGACGGAAGGCGGCGAAAGAACTCTCAACCGTCCATACGTTCACGCGTTCATTCGTGCTCCGAAACACAATTTCAAAACCGCACACGCGAACGCGTTGCTGGCTAAGTTTCCAGAATCAACGGCTCGTATCGACCACGTCACCTATGCGGGTCTAACTGGAACCGTGACGGAAAAAGGAGAACTCGTTATGCCCGATATCGTGCGCTACCGAGGGAGAACTGTCGTGATGGACGAAACTGTAAGGGATAGGCACGGAGAAGCGACTCGCGCATTTCTCCAACTCTTAGAAAACAATTCTTACAGTCGAAAAATCGGAAGAGCAATGAAGCGACAGAGTTTCACATTCGACGACGGGACGGGAGCGTGGTACAAAGCCGAAGACGGACTCGTTGAAGTCTATTCTCCGTTCGTTATGATTATGCTCTCAATGTACTCGTTAACTTACACCGCGAGTACTCCGTTAGGCGACGCGTTGCTCGATAGAATGTTCACGATTCAGTACGAGACAACGAGAGAACAACGCGACTTAATGCGTCGAGGTCTTTTCAAATTTCAGATTGAAGATTTCAATTGCTCTCGCGAAGTTCGAATTACGCGCGAGCAATATCAAGAACTTTTGGCGTGGCAAGATATGATTGACCCACAACTCAATCCGCGCGTTCTCGATAATATGATTCGTGCGTTCGCGATTCTACAACGCCACGACCAACACGTCTACGAACTAATGGCGAATGCCGGGCGTTCGAAGTGGGTCAAAGAGGACGAAGAGAAATGAGTCGTCGGAGACGTGTTCGCTCCGAACTTGACCAAGCCTTAACGCGTTTAGAAGTTAGCCCGGGTTTGCTCTCGGGATTATCGCCCGCGGAGTACGAACACTTTAGAAAACTTGAGCGAATCGGTACAAAAGACTCCGCTTCTCGCACAAAGTTCGACCGGAGAACTCGACGTGAAGAGGCTC
>WNGJ01015412.1_pt1 | contig 17051 bp, 9 predicted proteins | sample 5400611 | NCBI WGS metagenome assembly WNGJ01 (sample SAMN13153375, study PRJNA577476) | soil metagenome | isolation source: 40 cm soil or saprolite under Garry oak tree replicate 1 | place: USA:California | collected 2016-06-15 | reverse complement strand
CATCAACGGGAACGCTCAGCGGGTTAAAGAGGGAACTCTTTGTTTGCGACGCGACGCCGCCGCAACCCGTCAGCATGGCGATAAGGCACATTCCAAGCAAACTCTTGCCGCCTCGGAGGCTCATTCTCCACCTTTCTTTGGCTCGCTCAGTTTGCCGAAAGGCTTCTTGGTACGGCGCGAATGGTGGCCTAGAGTTTGCAATAAGTAACCTGGTCGAAAGGGCAGAATGTGGCTAGGTGCTCAAAAGCAATAAAGCTTAGGGCCCTGCGAGGCCAGCGCTTACAAGGCACTGTAACTATCTTTAGAATCAATATAAGGCACCTAAAGGACTCTATGCCGCCCCAATGAGGCTGCGCGGGTCGCCAACCCGCTATCTGTGGAATACAACTTGCTCCCCTTGTCCGGGTCACGGTAGTCTCAAACCGGGTGCGCCTGAGTGGCGGAAGAGCTTTCCCTAGATCCTGCAAGTCTTAGGTTTCCGTGCCACGTGGTTACCGCCACTCTTTTTCACCTTTGCGGAGAAGCTCTTTTCTCTTTAGTGGAAGTTCGATAGCACATTGTGCCCTATTTCGGGGGGTGCTGACAACGGCATGCAACGTAAGCAGAGCGAGACACGAAGACCCTATGTTAGGCGCTAAAGACACCAAAAACGCCGGCGGCAGCCGCCTCGCCGTGAATACGTTTTCCAACTTTCTTGGCCAAGCGATGGTGATGTTGCTAACGTTTTTTTCGGCGCCATACATAACGCGAAAAATGGGTTCGGTGCAATATGGCGCTCTCAGTCTGTTGATGGTGTACCTATTCTCTTTCAGTATTGTGAATCTGGGGATCAATACCAGCTTGGTGAAATACCTGGCGGAGCTGCTTCCGAGGAGGGAATACGGGGAGATACAGCAATATGTGAGCACAGCCTTAACGACCCTCCTGACAGCCGGGATTGTTGCGGGCATAGCCGTTTTCCTGGCCGCCACCCCGCTTGTTCATTATCTTTTCAAGGACACGGCCGAGCTCACCGGCAAAGCGGTTTTGGCACTGCGCATCGCCAGCATCGCTTTTATACTGCAGTTCGTCATTCAGGTGGTCTCGTCGGTTTGTATTGCGGCACAGAAATTTGAAATCGTCAATTCCGTGCGCGTGGCCTCCGAGGTGCTTCGCATTGGCGGCACGATCGCCATCCTTGCGGGAGGCGGGGGCTTACCTGCCCTGCTCGCATGGGTGATGTTCACCAGCTTATTCCTGTGCGTCGCTTATGCGGTGGCCTCCAAGCGTATCGTGCCCAGCCTCGACTTTCGCCTCAGGTTTTCGCGCCGCCACCTCCATTCGCTGCTGCACCACTCGAAGTACGTGGTGATCACCAATGTCAGTAATCAGGTTGCTGGCAGCGCGGACAACGTCATTATCGGAGCGTTCCTGCCGGTCGCAAACCAGGCCTATTATGGCATCGCATACACACTGGCGCAGCGGTTCTGGGTGCTGGTCGCCAATATCAGTTCGGTTGTCTTTCCGGCGGCGAGCGCCTTTTCGGCAAACGCCCGCCCAGATCAGGTGCGTGAACTTTACCTCCGGGGCAGCAAGATCGCAGCCGCGGCCGCATGCTTTCCGGCTTTCGCGCTGTGCCTGTTTAGCCGGCCATTTCTCTTGTATTGGTTGGGACCCGAGTACGCCGACCACGGCGCTCTCGTACTCAGCCTGCTGATCCTCGGGTTCATGGTGAACGCGTTCAGTCTCGTGGCCTACCAGGTCTTGCAAAGCACCCATTACGTTTCGACCGCCGCCAGAGCTTCCGTGGTCTACGTGATCGTGAATGTGGCGATGTTCGTTATCTGCATCCCCAAGTTCGGCCTCCCCGGGGCCTCAGCCGGTTTTCTGGCCGCACAATTGCTATTCGTCCCGTGGTTCGTGATGAAAGCCAACCGCCTTCTCGAGGTGAAGTGGAGAGAGCTGATTTTCGCGGCATACCTACGAGTTTTTCTAATCAGCATAGGAGCGTGTGGCGTCTCCTGGCTCCTCCACCCCTGGGTGCATTCGCTATTCACTCTTGGAGTGGCCGTGGCGGTGGGTTTGTGCTCTTATGCGCTGCTCACATACCTTTTGGTCCTCGACGAGAAAGAGAGGGCCGCATCTCGGCTTTTGATCCAGAGGGGAGCTTCGGTCCTGGACCTTAGGAAAGCTGAAGTGCCGGTGGGGACATAAACCAGTCTTTGTAATCCTGGTTGAAGGCAAACACATAGCAATGGAAATCCGGGCCACATCAAGTTCTCCACAGGCACAAAGTGCGTCGAGCTCTGTCACTGGCGAACGGCGCTTCAAGATCGCGCATGTAGAGGCTGGGGGAACAGTGGGTGGCTCAGCTGTCTGTGTCGACCTGCACCTGCGTAATTGTGACGCTCGATTCCGACACGAATTGCTATTTTACTCCAAGCCCCAAGAACGGGAACTCGAATGCGGTAAACGACACTTGATTCGAGACTTGGGTTTACCGACACACCAGTTTCACGGGCGCTCGTCGAATTCCTCGAGTTTGCGACAAATTGTTAAAGGGCTGCCCATCATCGGTTGGGCAGCATCGGCTGCACGGAGCTTTCTGGGCTATCTCCGTGACATGCCGACGGCGGTCAGGCTTGCTCAGGTGCTCAGGGAAGGAGATTATGACCTCGTCCATTGCAACAATAGCTTTAACTACCGGCCGGCGACGATTGTGGGTGCGTGGCTTTCAGGCAAGCCACTTGTAGCTCACTATCGAACACCAGAACTTTTATCTTGGTTTGACAGGTGGCTTGCAAGGAGAGCGGCCGTCATAGTCGCAATTAACCGAAAGGTTGCTCGACACCTCGCACGTCACGGCGTAGCAGGAAACGTCGTGGTATGTAATGACCCTTGTGAGCGACCTCAAACAAGCGGTGCGATGGGCCTGCGCCGCTCCCTGCTCAAGGATCGTGGAAAATTCATCGTTGGCACTGTTTCAAGACTTGAGTCAAATAAGGACATCGACGTGCTGCTGCGTGCAGCGAAGTTACTGCAAACCTCCTGCCCCCACGTGCAGTACGTTATCGTAGGCGCCGGCTCACAGCGTGAAGCACTTCAAGCCCTGGCGTGCAATTTGGGTTTGCAGGACAGTGTGCAATTTTTGGGTTTTGTTCCAAATGCATTCGATTATCTGGCGTGCATGGACGTATTTGTTTGCACATCTCATGTGGAGGGCGGCCCGCTTACAGTCCTTGAGGCGATGCAGTTGGGCGTACCGGTCGTAACAACTGACGTCGGAATGGTGGATGAATGGATCCAAGCATCCGAGCACGGCACGATCATTCCTGTGGGCAGTTCCCCATCCGTTCTCGCCGATGAGATCCGTGCTTTGCTTCTTGACGAACCGCGGCGAAGCCAAATGGCTACTGCATCCCGCATACAGGCGGTTGGATATTGTGATCCGTTGCGCTCAGCTACAGAACTGGACAGCATTTTCGAGAGAGTTCTCAGCGAACGTGTTGCGGCTATGCAACCCGAAGGAGATTTTGGAAAAGTTCAACACTTGAGGCCCGACGAGTGAGATTCGTCACGAGGATCAGTTATGGACTGACACCCAACCATAGACCATTTCCCTGCGTGACCGCAGTCACAGCGTCGCCATAAGAGTTAGGGCTAGCGGACCTGGTCCACACGCCCATGTTTTGCCAGATCACGCCATTATCGGTGCAGGTGTTGCCGAGCGCGGGACAGTTGGCGGCCCAGTTCGGCTGCGTGGTGCCTGTTGTCCCTCCCGTTGTGCTCTCAAAAATGTAATAGTTGCCATTTATGCTGAACAGGGCATGAATGAATTGGCTGCCATATGGGACCGACGAATTTGCCTGCCAGGTGGGCAGCGTGAACGAGGTCTCCGCCACGCAGGTATATGCCTGCAACGGAGCAGAACATGTCTTGATGCCCGGCGTCGCCTCATGGCCGTCATAAGCGTTGTCATTTGAACTAACGAGTCCGAAGCGATACCCATTCCCGTCATTCATGTCGAGATAGCTCCATACGCCCACGCCCACGTATGGGTGAGAGCCCGTGGCGGCATAAGTCGCATTCAGTGCTGACTGAAGACGGCTGAGGTAGGCCTGCCCTTTGCTCTCTTGAGTGAAGTAATGTGGAGACACGTCCGGAACTCTGGCATTTGGTGAGTCCAGATTCACAGTCGTGTAAAAGCTGTCGTAAATCGGACGGTCGCCGTAACCCGCATAGAGGGTGTCGAGCTGGCTCTGAGTAAACTGATTGCCATAGGCCGTGGTCAATACATCCAGAACTTGCGCGGCTGCCTTAAGGATCGGTGCCTTGTGTAGATATAGTTGACCTTGATCGTGTCGCTGGCGCCCGGTACGGCATTAAGCGCGTATGTTCCAGTGGTCTCCGTCGCCAGGCTGGCGGTCTTTGCGTACGTGAAGGTGATGCTATCGATCACGGTAATTGGCCCAAGCGCTGTGCCATTATAGTTCGTAGTCCCTGAGATGTTGACCTTCTCTCCAGTCCACAGGCCGTGCTGAGCACACGTCTGCACATTAACGACATTGCCGCTGATCGAGATCTGACAGATGTTCAGGGCGCCATAAGCTGCCTGATTGGGTGTGGTCGAAAATGTCAGGGACAAGGCCCCGGTACCATATGTGATCTTACCGGTGACGTATGGGCCCCAAATACGCCCGTCCGCTGTGTTGTTGGGATCAGCGCCGCCGTTTCCACTGTCGTGTGCCAAATCGCCAGCAACCAGAGTGCCGCCAATCGTAATCCCTATCGAATAACGGCTCGGTTTGCTATTCGCGAGAGTGTGCGTGTAAGCCGTGGTGCGTCCATCACCTGTGGCGACCGTTTCGCCGGTTACGGTCGTTCCGGTGGAATCCCATTGCGTATAGTTCGAACCCCAGGCTGTATTCAGGGCACTGATGCTATTGCCATAACGATTCTTGAGAAAAGTCTCCAAACCTGCCTTGCTAACGTGCTGGTTATTGAAAGAGAGATATTGAACATTGGTCGTGTTATAGGGCTGCACCGACCCAACATTCTGAACTGGAGAAGTCGCGAGCGACACCCATCCCAAGTGGTACACGGCATTTCCGGTGCAGCTGTCGTTCTGGAAAGCCCACATTTGATCCGCATCGTCCAGAGTAAGGCCCATTACATAACTGACATTCGGGTTGCCGGTGATACGGGTGTCCGCGGCCATTTGGGCTCCTGCTACTGTGGCGATGCCCGAGTCGCTGACGTCAGGTTGTAGCGGAAGCCACGGCTTATACTGGTAAAAAGGTCCCGGCATCGTGGCCCAGACGCCGCCGCATAGAGTCCGGGCTTTAGACCACGAACAAACGGCATCAGTATCGATGGCATAGGAGACGCCGTAGGCCAAAGTCCCTCGTAACCGTTTATATCAATGGTGTTGAAACCCCAAGCCCGGAAACGGCTAAGCTGGGCGTTGACGAAATTTACGGTTGATCCGTACTTGGCGTTGATGTTCAGATTTGGCGCTATTCCGGTTATATAAGTGCTCTGCTTGAAGAAGGCGTGTCCTGCAGGAGTGCAGATCCACCAACGGCTATTGATCTTTTCCGTGTGCCATTTGCCCGCGTTGGTCGTACACGAGATATCGGTGCGCCCGCCGTATTGGTCAAAACTTGGCGCCGAGGTTGCGAGCGTCAAACTTTGCGTGGCTGTTTGAGGCGGGTTAGAAGAATCATTCGCCTGTGCCGTAAAGTTGGACGTCCCCACTGTCGTCGGGATCCCACTGATTTGGCCAGTAGAGGCCAGCAGCGACAGGCCTGCCGGCAGAGAGCCGGAGATACTCCAGGTATAACTTGGCGATCCGCCGATGGCCTGCAAGGTCACTGCGTAAGCAATACCAATCGAACCGGGCGGCAGCGATGTTGTCGTGATGCTAAGCGCGGCAGAAATCACCATGCTCAGCAGTTTTTGACCGGTGTTATTGGCCGAATCCATCACTTGGGCAGTAAAGGAAAACGTTCCTGACTGCGTTGGCGTTCCCGAAATCGCGCCGGTAACCGAGTTCAGCGACAATCCCGTCGGGAGCGGACCCGAACTAATCGTCCAGCTATAGGGCGTCGTCCCGCCGGTGGCCTGCAAGGTCGCTGAATAGGCAACCCCGACCGTACCCTGCTGCGGCGTGGTCGTAATGCTTAGGGTAGTCAAAACCTGCATGCTGAGCAATTGTTGACTTTTGTTATTGGCCGAATCGGTGACTTGGGCCGTAAACGAAAATGTTCCCGACTGTGTGGGAGTGCCGGAGATGGCGCCGGTGCTCGCATTCAGCGACAGTCCTGCCGGCGGCGCGCCCGAGCTGACGCTCCAGCTATAGGGCGTCGTCCCACCGGTCGCTTGCAACGTCGCCGAGTAGCTAACCGTGGTTGTACCCTGCGGCAGCGAGGTCGTGTTGATGCTGAGCGCAACCGAAATCACGATACTCAGTAGCTGTTGAGCCTTGTTATTGGCCGAATCCGTGACTTGGGCCGTGAATGAAAATGTTCCCGATTGTGTGGGAGTTCCGGAGATGGCACCCGTGCTCGCATTCAGCGAGAGTCCTGCAGGAAGTGAGCTCGAACTAATCGTCCAGCTATACGGCGTCGTGCCATTATTGGCTTGCAAGGTAGCGGAGTAGGCGGCACCGGTTGTACCCTGCGGCAGTGACGTCGTGGTGATGCTAAGCTGACCGACAGCGGCAACTTGAATGCTCAGTGCCTGCTGCGCGGTCTTACTGCCCGAATCAGTGACCTGGGCGGTAAATGAAAACGTTCCGGACTGTGTGGGCGTCCCGGAGATGGCGCCGGTGCTCAAATTTAGCGCCAGTCCTGCCGGCAGCGAGCCCCCCGAACTGATGCTCCAGCTGTAGGGCGTTGTGCCACCGCTAGCCGCTAGTGCCGCACTATAAGCCACCTGCACCTGCCCGCCCGGCAAACCGCTCGTGGTGATCTGCAAAGTCTTCGGTTGAACCGTCGCGTTCAAGAGCTTTTTCGACTTCTGAGGAAACGACGGTGGATCGCTCACCTCTACCGTGAACGCATACGAGCCAGTGCTCGTAGGAACGCCACTGATCACGCCGCTTGAGCCATCCAGGCTCAGGCCAAGCGGTAAGTTGCCGGATGAAATGCTCCAGACGTACGGGAGCATGCCTCCGGAGGCCGTCAAAGTAGCCGAGTAGCTCGTCTGCACCTGCGGATCGGGTAAGCTCGTCGTGGTGATCTGCAAAAGCTCAACGGTCAAGACGGAGGCGGAGGCGGTTGCCGTCTGCGGGGCGGGACTAGAATCTTTTGCCTGTGCCGTGAAAGTGAAAGTTCCTGCCGTGGTCGGTGTTCCGGTGATTGCGCCCGAAGAAGAATTCAGATTCAGCCCCGGGGGTAGAGAGCCATACGTAATACCCCAGGTATAAGGCGTGGTTCCCCCGGTGGCGGAGAGTGCTCCACTATAGGCCGTCTGCGTAATCGCGTTGGGCAGGGCCGGTGTATTAATCTGCAGTGCGCCCGTCGCTGTATTGGTCGACTTGCTGGCGGTAACGCCGGCGCAGCCGATATTGAACGCGGCGAGAACTAAGGCTAATGAAAGCGGTCCGAGTAGCTGCCCGATCCTACTCGTCCTTCGCGTTAATGTGGGAACCAAACCCTTGCCGTTCGTTATTTCCATCTGTGCCTCTCATGCCTTTTCCCTGAGGCGCATGGGTGGAACTAACTTCAACCGCACCATGCGGGAGGCCCCAGAAAGTTAGTTTGGCTGTCCATCCCTAACGACCCGGTGGACGTGAGGGGTCCGTCCGCAGGTGAATGGTGACGGAGGGGTTGGGAGGGAATCTGCTGGTCAGGAGACTAGGAAAAGGGTAGTGGCGAGAATCGAGGATTACTGCCCGTCTGAACAGTCAGATTAACGAACTCAACCAGCGGGTACACACAGAAGGACGCGCGTGTAATCCTTTTACATCAAAGAGAAGGAATCGTGGAGGCGCGGGAGTCGGATGGCTTCCAATCCCATTGGCGGAAGCGCCAACCTCTGCCTTCTCCTACTAGAGCTCCCACGTAGCGTGGGTCTGGGCGGAGGGAATGCAGGCTCCAGTGGAGGCTATCTGCGCTCTCTAACCGCTCGGGTTGTCCGGGTGTAAGTGAAACGTGAAAACTTGCGAGTGGGATATGCAATCCTTCGCCCCTAGCTTTGATATATGCCTCCTTACGTGTCCAGCAAAGAAAAAATGCCTCCACGCGCAATGACGGGGGCAAGCCGCGTAATTCCATAACCTCGCGTGGGGAGAAGTAGCGCTCCGCAATCTCGTCGGCTGCGAACTCAGGTCGGATTAACTCCACGTCAACTCCCAAATGGCGTCCCACGGCGAAGGCGAACAATGCCAAGCTGTGAGAGTGAGAAACATTGAACTGAACCAAGCGCTCGTGGAACTCCGCACGTAGAGATGGCTTGCCCTGGGGGCCGTAATCGAATTCCAGGTTCGCTGGGGCGCGGCCCAGGTACCTTCCCAGCAGCTCTCGCAGGACTCCACCGCTTCATCACAATTAAGATGGGCCCGCCAGACGTGAGCTTCGCCGTCTCCAAGCTCGAACTGCTCCGTGTTTGGAGCCCAGGAGTTAGGGTCGGACATAGGGTGATTCTATTCGATTCGATTGACTAGGGTGAACAGCTTGGAGGGCATCCGACTTCGAGACAACCGCCCACAGAAACGGAGATGATTTGAGCATGGTGCTGCGAGGTCCTACCCAGGCAACGGCAAGCGCTGGCCCGCAGAGAGTAGAAGATCAGTTGGGGCGCTACCGGGTAACTTTCGGCCGTATACTGCCGGTTTCCGGAGAGGTACCGCTTCATCACAATTAAGATGGGCCCGCCAGACGTGAGCTTCGCCGTCTCCAAGCTCGAACTGCTCCGTGTTTGGAGCCCAGGAGTTAGGGTCGGACATAGGGTGATTCTATTCGATTCGATTGACTAGGGTGAACAACCAAGGCGAATATGACGAGGGGAAGATAGCGTTGCTGGCGGCGCTCATCCGGCCGGGAGCCACGTTCGTCGATCTGGGCGCCAATATCGGCTTCTATACTGTCCCGCTAGCGGTCGCGGCTAAGGCAGGAGGTGGAGTTGTGGCCGCCTTCGAGCCGCACCCCGCCAATTATCGCCGGCTGTCGGAGAACGTCGCTTTGAACGGGCTGAACGACTACGTTCGTCTCTTCGAACTCGGGCTGTCATCGGAAGAGGGCGAGGCCGAACTCGTGCTGCGCCAGGGTTTTGGGATTAGAACTTGACCGGGAGTGCTTTTAAGCCGCGCAGGCCTAGGTTCTCCCGCCAAGCCAGCGGGCCGGGTTCGAGCGCCAGGTTGGGCAGGCGTCTCAGCATCGCCTCAAAAGCGATTTGAGCTTCCAGACGAGCCAGCGGCGCGCCAAAACAGAAGTGCGCGGCCCAGCCGAAGGCGACGTGCCGATTGTCCGCGCGGCAGACATCGAGACGGTCGGGGTCCGGGAAGCGCGCTGGATCACGGTTGGCGGCCCCCATCACCGCGATCACCGCCTGGCGCTTGCGGATCGGCTTTCCGCCGATTTCTGTATCTTCGGGCGCTAGGCGCGCCGTGTGCTGGCTGGGGCTCTCGTAACGCAGCAGCTCCTCAACCGCGGAAGGGACCAGGGAGAGGTCCGCACGCACCTTCTCAAGTTCGCGCGGGTTTCGTAGCAGCGAAAGGACGCCATTGCCGATGAGGTTCGTGGTGGTCTCCTGGCCGCCCACCATGGTGATGATGCAATTGGCGATCACCTCCTCCTCGGTCAGCCGGTCCCCGTTGACCTCCGCGGTAAGCAGCGAATAGATGAGGCCCTCGCCCGGTTGGTTTTTCTGGCTGCGGATGGCCGAGCGGAAGTACTGAGCCATATCTTCCACAGCCTTGAGGGTGCGCAGCGCGCGGTCCTGATTGTGCTGGAAGTTCCCCAGCATCTCGGCGAAATCCTCCGACCACGACTTTAGTTGCTCGTGGTCTTCCGCGGGCACACCCAGCATTTCGGCGGTAACAATGGCGGGCAAGGGGCTGGCGAAATCCGCGATCACGTCCATGCGGCCCTTGCGCTGAGCGGCGTCCAGGAGGTTAGTGACAATGTCTCGGATGTGCGAACGTAGCACTTCGACGCGGCGCGGCGTGAAGGCATAGGAAGCCAGGTTGCGCAGGCGGGTGTGCGAAGGCGGGTCCAGAAACAGCATCTGCTTGACCATTACCTGGGCTACCGGATTCAGCATTGAGAGCCCCATGGAGGTGAGCTGTTCCGGAGTCGGAGTGCGGTCGGCCGAGAACTGCATCAAGACTCTGATCACGTCAGTGTAACGGGTCACCACCCAGGCGTGGAGAAAGGGATCCCAATGCACCGGGTCCTTGGTACGGAGCAGGTGGTAAAGGGGATAGGGATTGGCCAACACCTCCGGGTCGAGCAGGCGACAAAGGCTTAACGGATAGGCTGGATCAGGCGCGGGAGAAGCAGTTGTGGCGCTGATCATCGGAGGTCGTCCTTTTGGGACGTTGTGGGCACAGGAGTTGCGCTGCCCCGTTTCTTTGCGACCATCAACCGATCGATTTCCCTGCAGAGGCCTGCAACGGTGGGGTTGTTGAAGAGGCTGCGCTGGGTGAGCTCGATGTTGAACTTGCTGCGCACGCGCGATATCACCTGTGCACCCAGTAACGAGTGTCCGCCGAGCATAAAGAAATTGTCGGTCGCGCCTACCTGTTGAACACCCAGCAGCGCGCCAATGATTCCGGCCACTTGCTCTTCCGTGGGTGTGCGGGGCAGAACGTTGGTGGCATCGCGCAAGGTGTGGGCGGCGTCGGGAGCGGGCAAGGCCGCGCGGTTTACTTTGCCATTAGGGGTCAGGGGCAGCGCTTCCATTTCCACGAATACCGTGGGAATCATGTACTCTGGTAGGCAGGAGTTCAGAAACTCACGCAAAACGCTGGGTGCAGGTCGGGTGGCGGGCGCCGGGACTAGGTAAGCCACCAAGTGCTTGTCACCCCGTTCATCATCGCGTGCCGTGACCACACTCGCTCGCACGCTGGGGTGTCGATCCAGCGCGGCCACGATTTCGTTCGGTTCGATGCGATAGCCGCGAATCTTGATCTGTTCGTCGATGCGCCCCAGGAACTCAATTTGGCCATCGGGAAGGTGGCGGGCCAGGTCTCCCGTCTTGTATAGACGGGCGCCGGGCTCCCGGCGGAAGGGGTCCGGGATGAATTGTTGCGCCGTCAGGTCGGGGCGGTTGCGGTAGCCACGGGCCAGCCCAAGGCCTCCGATATGCAGTTCACCCGGCTCGCCCATAGGAACGGTTTTCGAGTCGGCAGCGAGGATGTATGCTTGGGTGTTGTCGATAGGGCGGCCGACCGAGGGAGTTGCCGACGCACTGAGGACGGGCGGCACTACCCCCGAGGTTGCTACCACGGTGCACTCCGTAGGGCCGTAATTGTTGACCAGAATGAAGGGCAGGGCGGAAGAGGGATAGTGATGCAGCGTGTCAGCGCCGGTCAACAGGATGCGCAGCGGCAAGCGAAGCGGCCACTCGAGTTGAAGCAACTGCTCGGCTAACGCGGTAGGTGCAAAGCTGATGGTAATACTTCGTGCTATCAGCCAGTCGCGCAGCAACTCAGGTGTGACGCGCGTGGTCTCGTCCGGCAAATGCACGCTGGCTCCGGCGGTCAGGTAAGGCCATAGTTCCCAAACCGCCGCGTCAAAGCCGGGGCTAGCGAGTTGCGTGGCACGGTCGGCTGGCCCTACGCGGAAGGCCCGTCGATGCCAAAAGATCAGGTTGACCAGGCTGCGGTGGGTGATTTCCACGCCCTTCGCCTGCCCTGTGGAGCCTGAAGTATAGATCACGTAGGCGAGGTTTTCGGCCCGCGCCCCACAGGGCGGCGCGTTCAAACCCTGAGATGAAATCTCCGGCCCGTCGCTGTCCAGCGTGACGACGCGCCAGGGACCGGAAGGCAAGCGCTCCGCCATGCCCTGCTTGGTGATGATTACCGGTGCCTGTGCGTCATTCAGCATGAAGGCTAGACGCCCCGGCGGATAGGCAGGGTCGAGGGGAAGGTAGGCCCCGCCGGCTTTCAGGATACCCAGCGCGCCCACTACAAATTCTAAGGAACGATCGAGGCAAAGCCCCACCGGAACGTCAGGGCCAACGCCCAGAAGCTGCAGGCAGTGCGCCAGCTGATTTGAGTGAGTTGCCAACTCGCCGTACGTGAGGCGCTCCGAACCGGCCTCCAGGGCGATTGCGCCTGGTGTTGCGGAGGCCTGGGCTTCAAAAAGCTGTGGCAGAGATTGGTCTTGGGGGAAAGCGCACTGCGTAGCGTTGCAGACTTTGAGCGGCTGTGTGTCGCTCTGAAAGTGGGATGTCCACATGACGGTTAGTCTCCGGCAGTGTGTCGTCTTTTGAAATAATCCTTCAGGGCGATAAACGAGCTCTCCGGCTGCGGCGTAAGAAACCGCAACTGGGCGAAGAAGGGTCCCATTACAACAGCCTTCCTACGTAGATGTGTCCAGGGAGAAGTTGCCAGTCCTCTTTTGCGGCAGAGAGTTTCGTCATGGCATCCTCGTAAAAGGGATGGTCGTCGGTGGTGCCACGTCGCAGGAGGACTGAAGCGCTTCGCTCACGGCTTTCGCGCTTCGAGCGCGGTCGATACACGAGCGGAGTTTCTCAGCGAGTACCCCCACACCCGGGTCGTCGAGAATACTGATGTGGTCTCCGGGCACTTCATGAACGTCCACTCCCTCCTTGGCCACTTCTGCCCAGCCCAGCTTGGGATCGGAGCCGTACTGTGGGTCGTGCTTGGCGGCCCGGAAGAGGGTGACCCGACCGGAGTAAGGACGCGGGTGGTAGCGCTTGGCGGCGAACACGAAAAGCTTCAGGTGGTCCTGGAGGCAAGCGGGTATGGGGTACCCCATCGACCGGAAAATGGCGTAACCGGTACGCCACAAAAATTGGTTGCCACGCGTTTGCAGCGAGGTGACCAGCAGGTTCAACTTCTGCGCCAGCGGGGAGGCATCCCAGAGGCACTCGGCGTAGTGGCTCAACCTCAGGAAGAACTGAGTCCACTGATACCGGATCGACCTGGGAAAGGGGAGCGATCTGGAGAAGGCAGGGTTGACCGTATCAAACAGGGCCAGAAGGCCGATCTTTGCCCCGCGCGCCTGGAGCTGGTTGGCCATCTCATAGGCCACAAGCCCGCCGAACGACGCACCAGCCAGATAATAAGGCCCTTGGGGTTGCACGGTCAAGATTTCGCCGATGTAGCCTTCGGCAATTTTTTCGACCCTATCCTGAAACTGCTCCTCGCTGAAGTCGCGGGATTGCAGGCCGTAGAAGGGCTGGTCGAAGCCGAGCCGCGAGGCCAGATCGCGGAAGCGCAGCACCTGTCCTCCCCCGCCGTGCACGCAGAAGAGGGGCGGTTTAGAGCCGTTCGGTTGAATGGCCACGAGTGGCGACGATCTGGGCATACCCTCGGCCTCCAAACAGGCGGCCAGCTGTTCCACGGTAGGCGCACTTAGAAGTGTCGCAGTGCGGAGGCGGCGGTTGAAGACCTTTTCGATCTCTAAAAAAAGGCGAATGGCGAGCAGCGAGTGCCCACCCAAGTCGAAGAAATTATCGCGGACGCCTAGAGGCCGAATGCCCAGCACCCTCTCCCACAGCTCCAGCAGCTGACGTTCAAGGTCGTTGCGAGCGGGCACTGGAGTTCGCGCGGCGCTCGCCTCCGGCGCCTTCATAGACCTGAGCGCTTGCCGGTCGACCTTGCCTCCGGAGGTCAAGGGAAACTTCTCGAGGAAGACGAAGTGGGAAGGCACCATGTATTCTGGAATCTTCCGCATCAAGAAGGCGCGCAACTCCTTCACCGCAAGGGGTCCTTGTGGCGCAACGACGTAAGCCACCAAGCACTTCTCCCCCGCCTCGCTTTCCCCCACCACCAGGGTAGCATCGCGCATGGTGCCGTGGCTCCGCAGCGCCGCTTCGATCTCGCCCAGCTCGATCCGAAAGCCGCGGATTTTCACCTGGTCGTCGAGCCGGCCCATGAACTCGAGATTTCCGTCGGGCAAATACCGCGCCTGGTCTCCGCTTTTGTAGAGAAGGGCTCCCCGCCGCGGGTTGAAGGGGTGGGGAATGAACTTCTCCTGGGTTAAGTCCGGCCTGTTCCAGTATCCGCGCGCCAGGCCTTCTCCGCCAATGTAAAGCTCGCCAGGCGCTCCCACGGGCTGAGGCTGCAGGTACCGGTCAAGGATGTAGACCTCGGTATTCGCGATGGGGCGACCGATCGGAATCGAAGAGACTGGGCCGAGGTTCCGCGGAATCCGATACGTGGAAGTGAAAGTCGTACTTTCGGTCGGGCCGTAGGCGTTAATGAGTTGCACTTCCGGCAGCAGCTCCAGCGCGCGCCGCATGTGGGGTAGGGAGAGTGCTTCGCCTCCGGTCAGGAGTTGGCGGACGGTCGAAAGTGCCTCCGGCGCCTGCTCGATTATGGTGTTGAAGAACGAGGCCGTAAGCCACAGTGTGGTGACCTTGTGCTTTCGGATGACTTCGCCCAGCTCGAGCGGAGCGGGAACGGGGCCAGGGAAGAGCACGCACTTAGCGCCGTGCAGCAGGGCTCCCCAGATCTCGAACGTGGAGGCGTCGAAGGAAACCGGCGCCAGTTGCAGGAAAACTTGCCGATCGTCGAAACGCGCGAAATCCACCCCGAACAACAGGCGCACGATTCCCCGGTGAGGAATCTCCACTCCCTTGGGTGAGCCCGTGGACCCTGAGGTGTACATCACGTAGGCGATGTTCTCGGGGGTCGCGCCCTCCACGCCGAGGTTTTCGGAACTCTTGTCGGCCGCCGGTGTAGACAACGCTTCAAGGCACAGCGGAGTCACGCCCGGCTGTAATTTATCTTTGCAATGTTTTGGCCCCAGGACGATCCCCGCCCCTGCGTCTTTCACCACGTATTCCAAGCGCTCTGGCGGGTAGAGGGGATCGAGAGGAACGTAGGCGGCACCCGCTTTGAGAATGCCAAGCAAGCCCGCTACCATCTCGAGCGACCGCTCAGCCCAGATAGCGACCCGCGCTTGCGAGCCCACTCCCAGCCGACGGAGCTCCCGCGCGATCCGGTTGGCGCGCCCGTTGAGCTCAGCGTAAGTCCATTCGCGAGCGCCGAAGGCCAGCGCCACGGCGCCCGGATTCCGCTGCACCTGCGCTTCGAACAGTTGCTGGACCATCATCCTCGGGTAGGGACGCTCCGTCCGGTTCCATTCCACGACCACCTTCTGCCGTTCCTCATCAGTGAGAATCGAGAGGTGACTGATGCGCTCCTGCGGATTCTTCACCACCGACTCGAGCAGCGTCCGGTAATGGCCCAGCATCCGTTTCGCCATGGCCGACTCAAACAGGTCGGTGTTGTATTCGAGCGCGACCTCGAAGCCATCTTTCTCTTCGATGAGGATCGTCAGGTCGAATTTCGCGAAACCCGGGTCCAGTTCGTAACGCGTGACCTTCAACTGCGGGTGCGCAAAGTCCTGCGTCGGGCTGTTTTGGAGAACAAACATAGACTGGAAAAGGGGCGTGCGACTGAGGCTACGCTGAAGGTGGAGGGCTTCGACGAGTTTTTCAAACGGTAGGTCCTGATGATCGTAGGCATCCAAGGCCACCTCTCGCACCCGGCCAAGCAGTTCGCGGAAGGTGGGAGGACCCGAGAGATCCGCGCGCAGCACCAGGGTATTGACGAAGCAGCCGATCAGCGAGTCGACTTCGAGCCGGTTGCGGTTGGCGATGGGTGTGCCCACGACGACGTCGTCCTGTCCCGAATAGCGGCCAAGCAAGACTTGGAATGCCGCCAGCAACGTCATGAACAAGCTGGCGCCTTCCTCCTGGCTCAGCACGCTAAGGGATGTCACCAACGGGTCGGGAAGTTTGATCCTTTCGAGTGCCCCGACATAGCTTCGCTGTGTCGGCCTCGGATAGTCCGTGGCGACGTGCTGGCAGTCAGGAAGGTTGGAGAGGCGCTGCTTCCAGTAGGAAAGCTGAGGCTCGAAAACATTCTCCGGCAACCAATCCCGCTGCCACTTCACGAAATCACCATAGCGGATGGGCAGCTCGCACCAACCCGCGGGCTCTCCCCGGCAACTGGCAGCGTAGGCCTCGGATAGCTCGCGGAAGAGGACGCCGAGCGACCAACCATCCGCGGCGATATGGTGCATGGTCAGCACCAGCACGTGCTCGTCTGGAGCGGCTCGCACCAGCAGGGCGCGCAGCATCAGATCGCGTGAAATCTTAAACGGACATCGAACCTCGGCGTGTACAACCCGTCGAATCTCGGACTCCCGCTCGCGCTCGGACAACCTGCCGAAATCGATAACCGGCATCTTCACGGTCTCGCATGAGGAAACCGTCTGGTGCAGTTGGCCCTCGTAGAAACCGAAGGTAGAACGCAGGGTTTCGTGTCGAGCCACGATGGCGTTCAGGGCGCTTCGGAGGGCCTCCAGGTTTAGAGGTCCTTCGATTCGCACCGCGGCCGGCACGTTGTAGGCAGGGTTACCAGGCTCAAGCTGATCGAGGTACCAGAATCTTTCCTGAGCGAAGGAAAGGGGAGTCCCGGCCTCTTCCAAGGCCGCTGCCTGCGCGCGCGGAGACGTTTGCCTAGGCATCGCTTGGATCGAAGGAGTGCAGATCTTTCTCTTCCAACTCTTCGAAATTCTTAGTCATCGTTTGACCGTGGGTGGTGCCGCGATCGGGCCCAGCGGAGGCTGTGCTCGCCATTTCAGCATTAGTGCGCGGGCCTCTCATCTCCATCGGAAGAGACACCTTTTGAAACTCCTGTTCAGCGGCATGGATGCTTTCTTCATCGGAGCTTTGATCGACGATGACGACTTCAGACGGCATAACGGTTTGTTCAAGTAGAGTTCGGACGGTCAAACGAAGATCATGCGGACGATTTCTTGTCGGTATGATGACTGAGACGGGAGCGAGCTGCATGGAACTGACTACTGATCTATTGGTTTGACGGCCCGCCTCGGCAGGAAAAGTTATCCCTCGCAAAGATG